>Ga0255782_10000077_pt1 | contig 84919 bp, 114 predicted proteins | sample 101ome_26_FD_179980 | JGI IMG/M metagenome (GOLD analysis project Ga0255782, IMG submission 179980) | Coastal salt marsh microbial communities from the Groves Creek Marsh, Skidaway Island, Georgia - 101408AT metaG (version 2) | ecosystem: Environmental > Aquatic > Marine > Intertidal zone >...
CGGCAGCCTTGGCGTTTGCCTTCCGTCGGGCTTCCTCCTCGGCAGCCTTGGCGTTTGCCTTCCGTCGGGCTTCCTCCTCGGCAGCCTTGGCGTTTGCCTTCCGTCGGGCTTCCTCCTCGGCAGCCTTCTTCCGCCGGGCTTCCTCTTCCGCAGCCTTCCGGTTGGCGTTTGTCGTCTTGCCCTCCTTCTTCAAAGCGTTTCGAGCAGCGCTCAACATTTTACTGTTGTGATCGTTACCACCGGTCCTGTTTGGGTGATACTGGAGCATCATCCTTCGGAAGGTTTTATCGACATCCGTGCGATTAGATTTCATCCTCTTTTCAATAGCAGCCTTTGCCGCGTTCACATTTTTAAAGGCACGTGCCGATACGATAGCCTGCTCCTCAGCAGCCTTCTTGTTGGCGATAGCCTTCTTGTTGGCGTTTGCCTTCTTCCGGGCTTCTTCCTCGGCTCTCTTTTTCAAATTTCCTAATTCATTCTTCTTTTTTCTTAAGTTTTCTTCGTTCAATAATTTTTGCTGTTCCCTGTTCAACCTGGCACCCTTGATTTGAGTCTTCGCACCCTTCAGTTCCGCCTTGCGCCTTTCACGGTTTGCTTTGTTTTGAAGTAGTTTCAATCGAATAGCATTTTTACGCGCGGATTTACCGGACTTGTAGTTTTGTGTCAAATCTTTCCGGATGTTTTTTTCCTCTCGACCAACAATCTTTCGTTCAAGTTGTTGCTTCTTGATTGCATCGATGCGTCTTTGCTCATTATCATACTGATTCAACTTCGCTTGCTTTCTTTCCAATTTCTGTCGGATCAAATTTCTTTTCCGGGCATTCTTTTCTGTCTTCAACTGAGCTTGGAGTGCATTCTTCTCACGCTTTTGTTGAATTCTTTGTAGGTTCAGTTCACGTTGTGCAACCTTCACATCTTGTTTGCTCGCTGCGCGCTCTTGTTTCAATCGGATTTTTTCCAACCTTTCCGTGTTCTTTCCCAACTTTGATTCAATCTTTGCCCGACGCCCGGAAATTTTCAAATTTCTTCTTTCATCGTCAGAGTTTTTCGCATTCATGAAAATGTTTTGCACACTCTCACCCCGGTTGAGTCTGTTGAGGTAAGAAAGTCTTTCACCCTTCGTCACATACTTTAATGTTTTCAGTTGGGACTCCAAGGTCTTTCTGTAAATCTTCCGGTTACGCTCCTCCTTGGTTTCTTTCTTTGTGGCAAAAATGCCTCTAAAAAATCCAGGTTTCACCTTGCCGTTGTCTTTCACGTTATTGGTCTTCTTTTGGTTCACATTCTTCCGGATGTTCACATTATTGTTGTTCTTTCGGATGTTCTCATTATTGTTGTTCTTCCGGATGTTCACATCATTGGTTTCTTTCTTTGTGCCAAAAATGCCTCTAAAAAATCCAGGTTTCACCTTGCCGTTGTCTTTCACGTTATTGGTCTTCTTTTGGTTCACATTCTTCCGGATGTTCACATTATTGTTGTTCTTCCGGATGTTCACATTGTTGTTCGTTCGGATGTTCACATTATTGTTGTTCGTTCGGATGTTCACATTATTGTTGTTCTTCCGATTGTTTATGAGTTGGTTGAGTTTATTCAACACGTCAACATCCCTAGGTTCCGGTGGAACGTTCGCCTTCTTCTTTGGTTGAGAAACGTTGAGTTCGTTTTGGATGTTGACATCTGCTTCGAACTTATTCATGAATGCTTCTTTGATGTTTAATTCGTTTTCCAAGAATTCATTTTTCTCATTCGGGGGTACGTACACGTTCGTGTTCACGTTCACTGGTTCAACATTCCTGTTGTTCTCGTTCGTATTCACACTCACTGGTTCAACATTCCTCTTTTTCTCGTTCGTGATCAAACTCACCGGTTTGTTCACTTTTTCCTTTTTCATTTGGATGACCCTTTTCTTGGTGATCCGGATGGGTTCCATGACTCCGAGACTACGGAGTTTGGAGTGAATGCCTTTGAGGACTTCGGACTTTTTCGGCTTTTCCGGGTACGGGGCGCGAATCTTCCGTGCGATCCTCTTCAGTTCAGCGATGGACGTTTTCGATTTGAAAATGTAGTCGAGTTCGTTAAACGTGACGGGCATCTTCACATCTACGAGGTGCGTTTTATCACGCGACAGGGACATCGGAGGCAGGGGTAGCCTCTTGTACTTGATGTCCGAGTACACCTCACACGCTTCTTTCCGGGTCAATTTCACATCGGCTCCTGTGTTTTGTTTGATGAAAGTTTGAATGTCCTGTATTTCGGTCGTCGGTTCACAGACGTTTATCATTCATCCATATATATTATCATTACAAAAAAAACACGGTGTGTCGTATCCTAGTAAATACAATTTCAGTTTCGTTTCGTGGTCCATCGAAAAGTCAAAGACGTTGACGTCGCCGACGTTCACTTTGATCAAGTTCATGTTTTTGCCGACGTGCTCGCGCCTATTTCGGAGCGAAGATCGCAGGAGCGCCTCGACGAAGTGCACGTGGTTACTTATGTCTTCTATGTACTTGTCTTCTTCCTCCAACTTGACGCAAAACACTTGGTGGGGTTTCTTATCCAGGAAGGGTTCCACCGGGATCGTCTCGTGCGTGCCCCCGTCGACGTAGGTGTGCCCGTTGTACTTGCACGAACTGAACACGAGCGGGATAGCCATGGACATGCACACGGCGTCGAGTACCTTCATGTCCGGTGTGTTGAACTTTGAAAAGTACTCCGTGCGTCCCGTGTTGAGGCAGTAGGCGCTCACGTAAAGGGTCTTATCCAACTCTGCGAACGTGGGATCTGCGCCGCAAACTTCCCTGAGTTTCTTCCTGACCGGGTCCATGTCGACGAACCCGAATTCGTTGAGGAAACTCGAGATGTTCACCTGCATGAACTCGTCTATGCGGAGGTCCATGCTTATCTTGAATATCTCGTCCACACTCTTTCCGATGCAAAGCATGGAGGCGATGATCGCACCCGCGGACGCCCCGGAGTACTCCTCTACGTGTTCCAACCGGTCTTCGATCTTCTTAAGAAAGCCGATGTACGCGAAGATACCCATCGATGCTGGACCGATGGCGACATATTTCATTCTCCTACTTAGTAGTAAGATGGGAAAAGCCTCCTCAATGACGCGAACACCACGGCGTAGACCACGGCGTGCACGAGTGCGGATTGCGCACTCGTCTCCATGCTTCGGAAGACTCCACCCGGACCCGACGGCAGGGTCAAGAGGAGACCCGGGGACAGGAGGACGAACAGCGCCGCGGTCACGATGAGGTCGGTTCTCGTGAGGACGAGCTTCAACGCCTTGGCGATCAGGCTGTAGACGGTCATGAACACGAGGGCGTGGATGAAGATAGCGCTGGCGTTCGTCTTTCCGTTTGCGAACTTGACGCCCTTTCCGGTGACCGTAAGCAGAAGCCCCGGGGACAAAGCCAAAAAAAGCGATGCCGGTGTTGCAACCTTTGCACTGGTGATGTCAATCATCTTGTTTTACTTATCCACGAGATTTAAAATTTCCTTCCACCGGGTCTAGGAAATTAAAAAAGTTGTTGAACGGCATCTTCTTCAAAAACCCGTTCCTGTCGTGCTTCCGGAGCGTGTCGTAAATGTACTGGATGTCCGACTCCGAGCAGTAATCGACGTCGATGTCCTCTTCGTCCGGGTGTGAGTACGCCCCGGCGTAGCACAGATCGACGAAATCGCTGAAATCCTTCCGCGTGTCGACGAACATGTCATACATCAGTTCCTCGAGGGCTTCCCACATGTAGTATAAATCTTCTGAATATTCGTCCTGGAAATCGTGTACATTCAGAAGACTGGTTTCGGCGCCGTTCGGATCGTCGTCGTCGCTTGACACGGCGTCGAGTCCGGCGTGCGCCTCATAAACATATTGAGACCAAACCATGTTACCTTAATCTTGAGCTTTATCCTTAATACCTGTCATTGTTAAAGAGGTGCTTTCCTTGGTTTCCAACTGTTCCGCGATCACTGACAAGATGTCCTCCACTTTCTTCTCGTCGTTCTCAAAGTACGACATGAGCCCGGCGACGACGGTCTTCTTCGTCATCGTGCTCTTCCTGACGGATTTCTTCACCGAAATCTTCCCCTTCTTGAGGTTGATGGTGTCGATCCCGTTTTTCATCATCTGCCCCTTCACCTGTTCCTTGAGCGCCTTCTCCGCGCTCGTCAGAATTTTGATATCATTACGTGCCTCTGCGATCTGCTTGGTGATTTCGACAAGCCGATTGACAGCATCGGAGAGTTCGTTGTGCTGTTGTTCTGATGACATTTATATAGTTATTAATTATCCTAATCTTTAAACCAAGTCACGTTGCATGAGGTCCGGCACGATCGTGGAGTTGTTCCACACGTAGGACTCCTTCGGGTTCGGCGGATCAGCGCGGATTTGCTGGTTCGCGTTGCGCAAGGCGCCACCCGCGGTTTCCGGGAACCCGATTTGGGATCTCGGTTCCAAGAACGATTGGTTCTTGAGGATGTCTTGCGGCGCGAACTCACCGAAGTCTTCGTCCGCGGCGACTTCTCTGGGCAACAAGGCGGAAGCCAAACCGTTGCCAGCCTTGACGCTGCACGTCGGGACGGACGTCGCCGGGGACGGACCGGCTGACGGTCCGGCACCACCGACCGCGGCGTATTCGCGTTCGACGATGGAGTAGGTGGAGACATTGGGAGACATAACCAGGTAGATGAGAACGCCAACGGCGATCACCATCAAGACTTTCGTGGAAACACCCTTCATTATATACTATGTCAAGACATTTTTTCTACGCCTCTGCCTCGGGGTCCGCTGTGGATTCCGGCTCTGGGTCCGGAGACGCCTCGGGCTCGGGCTCGGGCTCGACCGCTGGGGTCGGCTCGACCGCCTCCGGTTCGTCGTCGTCCATGGCGTATTCTTCTGGGTATTCCGGTGGCGGCGGTGGCGGTGGTGTGTGAATCTTGGCTTGGACCAGGTTCCACACGCCCCCGAAGCTCTTCCGGGCGAACCAACACCCACCGAACTCGACGATGACGTTCAATTTCGTGCCCTCCTGGATCTCTCCAAAGGACGCGGGCTCGAGGTTGCCACTGAACACCCTCGTGTGGGGAATACGGTCGACCTCGAGGGCGTTCTCGACCGAGGAGGGGGTGTACGTGCTGGTGATCGTCGCTTGGGAGAGCGCCTTACCGAACCACGCATTGGAGTTTTCCTGCGCAGCCCGGAGGGTTACCTCATCAACGTCGGCGATTTTTTTTGCGTTCACCGGACCGTGTTTCCCTGAGAGGTCCAAGGTCACCGTTCCGTTCACACTCGACGTCACCGTGACGTGGTTGAGCTGGATGAACACCTTCTTCCCGTCGTCCTTCTGGGCGCGGACGTATCGCATCCCGTCCTCATCGCTCTTTCCGAGTTCGCTGGCAAAAGTAATCATCTTGTCTTGTACTGAGTAGACGCGGCTTCTCTTTAACTTTTATATTTGCCTAATGTAGTATGAACACTTGCGAGGGATGCCGGTGCTACGCCCGGTCGGACTCGACCCGACCGAAGGAGTACCAGTTCTGTGGGAAACAAATCGGCGCCGAGATCCATCGGTGTCCTGAGCGCTGCTGTCCAGGCGGATGCCCCGGTGACCACCCGAAGCACCCTTACCGCGTCGTGGATGTGAAGGAGATCCGGGGCGACGACCCGTTCCCGTACCTGAAAATTGTGTTGATTTTGTTGGTGGTAATAAGCACGATGTTCATGGCTTAAAGAGTCTCGTAGAAAGAAAGGTATAAGATGTCTACCGAAGAAGAGTTCAACTTGCAACAAGAAATCACCTCCCTCCGCTCGGAGGTGAAGGCGCTCATGAAGCTTTGCCGTCGCATCAAGGCGAAGCAGGACGACCCGGACGGTAGCAAGGCGAAGGAGCGCGCGAAGAACAACGGGTTCAACCGCAAGCAGCAAGTCACCGACAAGCTCCGCGCTTTCATCGGCATTCCGGAAGGCGAGTTGGTTTCGCGCTCTGAGGTCACCAAGAAGATCAACGAGTACATCACCACCAAGGGCTTGAAGCACCCGGAAAACGGTCGCCAAATCATCTTGGACGAGAAGTTGAAGGAACTCCTCTCCCCACCGGAGGACACGGTCGTCACCTTCCTCAACCTTCAAAAGTTTTTGTCTCCGCACTACATCAAACCGGTAGAGACGACGACGGCTTAAAAAAATAAATTGTAAAAAGAATATATTATGAATGTTCTGACTAAAACCATTGTCGAAAACATCCTTGGTACAAAAATCAATGATTTGAGTTTGTACCAAAGAGCGTTCACCCACAAAAGCAAAGTCAAGGAGGACCCGTCCCAGAAGTCGTTCGAGACCCTCGAGTTCATCGGCGACAGCGTGCTCGGGTTCATAGTCACCAAATTTTTGTTCGACAGGTTCGAGGACCGTCAGGAAGGGTTCCTGACCAAGGCGCGCACGAAGCTCGTCCGGCACGAGACCCTCTCCCAGATTGCGAAGAAACTCGGTTTGTGGATGTACGTGCAGATGGACACCAAGGGCATGCAGAACGGCTGGTACACCAATCCCAAAATCTTGGAGGACGTCTTCGAAGCCCTCGTGGGCGCGGTGTACATGGACCTCGGGCTCCTCCACGCGAAAGAATTCGTCCTCCGGATATACAACGACCCGAGCATGGTTGACCTGAACATCATCAACGTGGACGACAACTGGAAGGATCACCTCATGCGGTACTGTCAGACCAACAGCCTCGAGCTTCCGGACTACAGGGTGAAGGCGCACGTCGACGGGGTGTTTTACGTCGAGGCGTACGTGCAGAACGCGTACGTCGGGGAGGGACACGCGAAGAACAAGAAACAGGCGGAGCAAAACGCGGCTAAAGCTTTCTTCTACCCACCCCACTTAAGGGTAACGGGCGATCACTTAGTACAATGCACCCGAACGTGAAGAGGCTCATCGAGCGGGAGTATGCCGCCCAGAAATCAGAGGAATGGCTCCGCCTGAGAGGGAACATGCTTACTGCCTCGGATGCCGCCACCGCCATCGGATGCAATAAGTACGAGACCCCACACCAACTCCTCCTGAAAAAGTGTGGAAAAGGTGAAAAATTCATGGGAAACGAGGCGACGAGGCACGGAGAGAAATACGAAGACGAGGCGAGGATCCTTTTCGAGGAAAGGTACAACGAGGTCGTCCACGAGATCGGGTTGTGCCCACACCCGGACCACGACTGGCTCGGGGGGTCTCCGGACGGTATCACGGAGACCAACTGTCTCGTGGAGATCAAGTGTCCGATGCGTCGAGAAATTTTACCGGAAGTTCCCGAACATTACATGCCCCAATTACAGTTGTGTATGGAGATTTTAGACTTACCCAAGGCGTACTTTATCCAGTATAAACCAGCGGAGTTCAACTGGCCATCCCCGGAAGAGTTCGTGGTCGTCGAGGTGGAGCGTGACAGGGGATGGTGGGACACGAACCTTCCGGTCATGCGGGCGTTCTGGGACAAGGTGCTGTACCACAGGGAACACGGCATCGAGGAACCGGTGAAGAAACAGAGGGTGCCGCGAAAGGTGAAGGAACTCCCGTGTGAAATCCAGGACGATTCCGATGACGACTACTTTAGCGACTAAAGTGAAAAAAAATCTGTTGTAATAGTACAAAAACATCATGGCTATCAGCGCGAAGCAAGCGAAGACCCTCAAGGCGTGGCGTCAAGCCGTCGAACACGTCGGTAAGAACTACTCACGCGGTGAGTTCATCCCGGTCGCGAAGAAGGGCACGAAGACGTACAAGGAAACCGTCAAGGCTTTCAAAAAGATCTTGGCGGGTAAGCACACCGGTACTTCCAACGGTTCCGCCAGGAAATAAAAATCTCAGAATTAGTTAAGATATGACCCGAGCACTCTGGTCTGAAGCGGTCAGGTTGGCAAAAATAAAGAATGGGCGCGACCCGGAGTCGTTCATCCGGATTCAAGGCAAACTTTTGTTGGACAGTCAAGCCATCTATCACATATTACAAACTGCTTCTTCTACTCCTAAGAAGAACCGACGTTGAAGGCGAACCCTTTGAGTCTCTCCGGTTCGTGAACCATGAGTTGAGACAACTTATACGTCATGCCGAACTTTTTGTTCAAGAAATACACCGAAGCGATCTCGACCAACGCTCGTCCCGAATTTCTTGAATACAAACCGTTTTCGATCTGATCTTTCAACCGGTTCTTGTTGGCGTCGAAGACGTCCGCCTTCAAGACTCCGTGCACCGTGGTGTCCACCTTCACACGGAACTTGGGTGGGTGTCCGTTCACGCCCTCCTTGATGTTGGAGTTGAACAGCGGGTACAACTCGTCCTTGGTCATCTCCTTGCCAAAGATTTCCACGCTCTGCGACGCCACCTCCTCGATGACCGCGTTCTCTAATTCCACGATGGTGTCGTAAAATTTCTTGACGTAGTTGCCTTCCTCGTCGTACCCGGTGAGGCTGAAATCGACGTTGTACTTCACCTCGCCCACCTCAGGGGTCCATCCGGCGATGCCGAAGGGCATGTACATCCGGGGGAACTGAATCTTCAGCGACGAGTCCGCATGGGTGGTCACGAGGATTCGCTTGTTCTTGTACGGGTGGAGTTTGACGTTTTCGAGAACCTCTGTGAACTTCATTTCTTTCTTAGATATCGATTAAAAACTTTAAGCACTACACGCCACGCAATCGGGATCGAGGCTGAATTGAATAGGGCGCGCCTTTGGTTTCGAGCGCAAATAATACATGCCGGTCTTGAGACCGCTCTTCCAGGCGTACATGTGCATGCTCGAGAGTTTACCGAACGTCGGGGACTCCATGAACAAGTTCATACTTTGGGTTTGGTCGATAAAGTGACCCCGATCCCTCGCCATGTCGATGATGACCTTTTGGGAAATCTCCCACACCGTCTTGAACAGGTCCTTCGTCTCCTTCGGGACGTCCAGGATGTTTTGCACCGAACCCCCGGCTTTGACCATGAGGTCCTTCATCTCCTTGGACCACAGACCGCGCTCTTGGAGGTTCTTCACCAGGTGCTTGTTGACGACCACGAACTCCCCGGCGAGGGTCCGGCGAAGGTAAATGTTCGTGGTGTACGGCTCGAAACACTCGTTGTTGCCCAAGATTTGCGCCGTCGACGCCGTGGGCATCGGGGCGAGCAGGAGGGAGTTCCGCATCCCCTGTTTCACCTTCGCCTTGAGGGCGTCCCAGTCGTACCTGCCGGAGAGCACTCGTTTGCCTCCTCCCTCCCACATGTCGAACTGGAGGATGCCCTGGGAGAAGGGCGACCCCTCGAAGGTTTCGTAGCTACCTTCCACGAGAGCGAGTTCGTGGCTGGATTCGAGTGCGCCGTGGTAGATGGTCTCGAAGATTTCCGCGTTGAGTTTTCGCGCTTCCGGGGAGTCGAAGGGGTGTCCGAGGAGGATGAAGACGTCCGCCAAGCCTTGGACACCGATGCCTATGGGTCTGTGCCTCATGTTCGAGCGCCTCGCGGTCTCCACAGGGTAAAAGTTCTTGTCGATGACCCGGTTGAGGTTGAGCGTGACTTCCTTCGCCACCTCGTGGAGTCTCTCGTGGTCGAACTTCCCACCCCGGACAAACTTTGGAAGGGCGATGGACGCCAAGTTACACACCGCGGTCTCGTTTTCGTCGGTGTACTCCGCAATCTCCGAGCACAAGTTGGAACTCTTGATGACACCGAGGTTCTTCTGGTTTGTCTTGGAGTTGATGGCGTCTTTGTAGAGCATGTACGGGGTTCCGGTCTCGGTCTGACTCTTGAGGATGGCGCGCCACACCTGTTGCGCCGGGACGGTCTCCCTCGCCAGCCCTTCCTGTTCGTACTTTGTGTACAGGGCTTCGAACTCGTCGCCGTAGCAATCGGACAGACCTTTGGCGGTGTCCGGGCAGAACAGGCTCCACTGCCCGTCTTCCTCCACCCTCTTCATGAACAAATCCGGGATCCACATCGCGGTGAACAGGTCCCGGCATCTCGCCTCCTCGTCCCCTTGGTTCAGGCGGAGATCCAGGAAATCCATGACGTCGGCGTGCCACGGTTCGAGGTAGACGGCGATGGACCCTTTTCTCTTTCCGGCTTGGTTGACGTACCGCGCCGTGGAGTTGTACACGCGCAGCATGGGAATGATACCATCGGATTTCCCGTTGGTTCCGCGAATGTAACTCTTGTTCGCCCGCACGTTGTGGATGTGCACACCGATGCCCCCAGCCCACTTGCTGATTTGCGCGCACTCGGTGATGGTGCCGTAAATCCCGTCTATGCTGTCGTCCTTGTTCGCCACCAGGAAGCACGAGCTCATCTGTGGTCTCGGCGTCCCGGCGTTGAACAGGGTCGGCGTCGCGTGCGTGTAGAACCCCTGACTCATGGACTCGTACGTGCTCAGGACGGCGTCGACGTCCGCGCCGTGAATGCCGATGGCGACGCGCATGAACATGTACTGAGGGGTCTCGATGATTTTTCCATCCACTTTTTGGAGGTAGCTCTTTTCCAGGGTCTTCAGACCAAAGTACCCGAAATCGAAATCCCTCTCCGGAACAATCTTCTCCTTGACCTCTCCTGCAACCTTGACGACCTCGTCCGTGACCACACCCGCGGTTCGAAGTTTTTTCATCGCGGTGTGAAAATTGTTCGGCGCCGTCTTTTGGATGTTCGAGGCGACGATCCGGGTGGCGAGGACCTCGTAATCGGGATCGCTCGTGATCATCCCGACGCAGATCTCCGCCGAGAGCGTGTCGATCTCGTTGGTGTGGATCCCGTCGTACATGCTGGAGAAAACCTGCTGGGCGATCTTGGAGGAATCGCACGCTTGAGAGAGTCCGCTGGTCAAGTTGGAGATCCTGGTGACGACTTTGTCGAATCTCACATCTTCAACTTTACCGGAACGTTTGGTGACTCTCATCATTTTTTCTTGTGTATACCTATTCTACGCAAAACATTTTTAAGTGCATTTGAAATCCTTGGATCTCACGGAAACCGCACCCGCCAATTCTAATTTTCTATTGGGTTGGAGAAAGTAAGTGTTGTTGTGGAACGTGCCGATTTCACCGGGCTTGCTGACCGGTGCGTACGAGTTCACGAAGCACTGCGGCGCCTTGCACGGAACCTCGTCGACGTTCTCCGGCTTGTGCGCGCCGTACGCCTCCTCGAGATCGTTGAGTTGAATCTTCATTATTACTTACCGAGGAAATAATTTTGTCCACATATATCAAATGAATCTGAATTCACTCAAGCAGACGCCGACTCCCCTGAACAGTTTATACTTCAGCGAGTTCAACATGCACCTGGTCCAGAAGGGTATCCGCCAGAAGTTCAGGAACGACACGAACATCCGGATCGATTACCAAAACCCGAACGACCTGTACGCCCTCATGCGGGTGGTCTTCATCAACAACAGCGGTGACCACTTCTCGGACGTGAACGAGCAGGTGCGGGCGATGAACACGATCGTTATCGACGAGGCGATCCGCCAGATCAAGACCGGCGTCGCGCAATACGTCAACTACATCCGTGACATCGAGACCATCTCCGAACCGATGGATCGACCCCTGAACACGACCACTTTCGGGAAGAAGATCGACATCAACAACAAGATCGGCATCAACTAATTAAAGAGTTCAGAGTATGGACTAATAAGGTGATGTCACTCAACGTATACAAACAGGAGACGGAAAAAGTGTGCAAGGACAAGGGGTGGGACAAGGTTCCGGTGGACACCGTGTGGCTTCTGCTGACCGAAGAGTTCGGGGAGCTCGCGTCCGCCATCCGGCAGTACAAACGCACCTTCAAAAAAACCGGGCTCAAGAAAGACAGGGGCACGGACGTGCGACAGGAGATGGCGGACGTCTTCTCCTACCTCTTTCAAATCTCCGCCATGCTTGGGATAGACCTGGACGAAATGTGGTCCGAACACCGGTCAAAGTTAAACCAAAAAAAATATTCTCGCGTATCATCAAAGGAACATGAGCGAGCTCATGCTCAGTGACGAAAACACGATCAACGACATCAACCCTTTCACCACCGGGCAAATGTCGGTCCCAGGCACGGTGAGACAGGTCGGAGAGTTTGCCGACTTCACGGACGAGATCCGGGACGAGGGGTACGGAGTCGCCGATCCGGAACCCAGCCCTGGGTGCGCCGTCGCCGCGAGAGCGGGATACAGGACCACGGATTATTGTTTTCCGAAGGAAAAGAACTGCCCACTCGAACGCCCGCTTCACCCGAAACGCAACATCGACTACGGGTTCACGAGACGCGAGAAGGCGGAGTGCGGGCAACGTGTGTCGCCGAGCCCGAGACGTTTCATCGTGGGTGAGGTCGTGAGAAACAACAAGGGGAAACTCAGTATTATAATTCTTTTGATTCTAGTTCTATTAACTTTGTAATATGGTAAAGTCTGTCCAATCGGTGGACGTTTCGACATCTCTCGATGAGATCGTGAATTGTATCCGTCAAAATCCAATCCACGAGATCACGCTGCCACGCCGCCTTCTTGTTGATGTAGGGCGGTTCGAAACTCGGATCGAGAATCTTCATGCAGTTCATGAGCCAGAGCTTGATTTCCAAGTTGTCCACGTTTTGGTCGTAAACGCTCTCGAAGTTCGCGGACGTCTTCCGGCGCACCACTTCATCGGTCTGTTCGACCATGGTGTCCAGGAATTTCTCGTACGCGAGGTTGCGACGGAGGGCTTGAATCTCGGTCCAGTCCCCGATCGGACGGGTCTGCAAGTAATCGACCCGCTCTTCGTACTCTTGGAGCGAGGGCACCCATTGGGTGTATTGAAATTCCACGTATTCCAATTTGCTCTCCACATCGTAAGTGAAAATCGCACTCTTTATGAACGAGGTCATGATTGTTTTAACTTGAAGTTTTCTTTTTAAGCCAGGCGACACTTTCCGACGCCATGTCCGAGACGACGTACTCGAGCGTCGCCAACAACTCGTTCTCCTACATCCTCTCCCTCGATGAGTTCCGGTCTTCGTTTCCGGAGGAAGTCCGTCCGTCGTGGGTGAAGATCACCACGATCACGATCATCAGCAAGTTTGCCACGACGATCGACATATGCAAACTTCGAAGTCGTTTGGAAAAGGTGGGAGACGTGACCCTGAAGAGGGCGGGTGCCCACCACTCGAAGGGATTCACGTGGAGGCTGAACAACACCACCGCCTTTTACAACCAAATAACCCTCAAGTGCGAGGACGTCAGCACGAAGAGCGTCAAACTTTTCTCGAACGGCAGTGTCCAGATCGCCGGTGCCAGGGACTTATTCGATTGCAAGCGGATCATAAGCCAACTCTCGTGGATCTGTAAAAAATTTGTGAACATCGAGGAACCACCGAAGGATTTCCGGGTTGTCATGATCAACTCCAACTTTTCCCTCAACAGCAGCCTCAATCTGATGTCCGTCGCCGAGCACTTCTCACAGGCGAGCGTGTTCAAGACGACTTTCCAACCGGACAGGTACAGCGCGGTCAAGGTCAAGTTTAAACCGGCGGAGGACATGAAGGAGATCACGTGTTCGATATTTAGCACCGGTAAGATCATCATCACCGGCGCGGAGACCCTCAAAGAGATCGCTTTCGGGTACAACGTGATCGTGTCCCACATAAACGAGCGAATGGACCTTCGGGTCGCACCCACGCAGGAGAAAGATCTCTTCGATGATTATCACGGGTACAAGGCGAACGATCTGATTTCCGTGCTCAGGCAGAGGGGATACAAAAGTTGGCTCCTGACCACCGAAAACAGACAAATAAATTTCTAGTGTATGTAATAATAACAATCATGTCTCAGAGACTCGGCATGGCAGACGGACGATGCTTCACCATCAGTGGTTCATCCAGACTCGTGAACAACTACGTGATGCAACAAAATTCCATCGCGATGGAAGACAACTACTCCTACAGAAAACTCCTCCAACAACAAGGTCCGGCGTTGGTTCAAAACCTCCAACGCACCCAAGGAGAGGGTCCGTGCACGAAGTGCGACGCCCCGGTCCTCGGAAAGGAACTCAAGAACTTGTATTAAAATTACGGTGAAAAAAACAATTCATTATTCCAGGAATAAATGGAGACGTGTTCCATATGCCTCAACGAGGTGAGGAGCACCCGGAACACCCAACCGATCCGGTGCGGGCACGTCTTTCATTCTCACTGCCTGGAAAAATGGAAAGAAAAAGGCAAAAACACGTGCCCGGTGTGTCGAAAAGTTTTCGACGGCAAGAGATTCCACGTAACCATGACGGTGACGAATAACTACACCGGAAGGTCCAACGCGCTCACGCTCACGGAGAACGAGATCTTTAACGTTTTCGACGTGTTCGACATGAACATGGAGTTTGACGACGTCGTCGACCTAGACAGTCTTTTTACGGACCTTGGGATGACTCTTACCGACCTTGATACCCTTGTTCTTGACACAGAAGGATGAGCAGAACGTCTTGTAGTTCAAACCCGGATACGCCCTCGCCGCCTTTCGGGGGTCGTAGATGGGCTTGCCCTTGGCGTCCACGAGCAAGGGACCGGTCGCCCAACCTCGCTTGTGTGACCACACGTTCGCCTTGAACACGATCACGCGACCTCGCACGGGTTTGGTCATGCGCCGCTTCTTCAGGGCGTTCTCGATGACCGTTCTGGACACCCCGAAAAAACGGGCGATGGACGCCACCGTGTCCCCTTCCTTGATCTTGTATTCCACCTCGTTGTGCTGCTTGTACCAGTGGAAATCACCCTGACGGATCCAGTCAGACGGGCGCGCCGGCGCCACGAAGAGCATCACCTTGTAGAATCCGCTCTTGCACCTCTTGTCCGGGTTGCAAAGGTACACCTTTCCCGGGTTGTCGCTCATGACGCGCCTAGGGAGGTCACGGCAGTTCGTGTACGAGTGTCCGTTGTTGGACAGCCCGGAGCGGTCACCTGGGGTGGACTTTTGCATCCGGTAGTACTCAAAGTCGTGGAAGGCGTACGCCAGGCAGTTGTTGTTTCCAATACCAACCCTGCTGCCCCAGAGCCGGTGGGTGAAACGCTTCTCCGAACCACTCGTGGGAAGGAGTTTCATTTATAATGTTAACTTATATTATAAATTCAAAATGCTCAGAGACATTGTCAAGACCAAGAACAAGTCCGACGCCATCACCGAGATCCTTCTCATGGTGCTCACCCTCCTCATCAGCACCTTCTTCCTCCGATTCCTCTGGAACCGGTCTCTCGTCAAGCACATCAGCGTTTTGAAGCCGATCGAAAACCTCGTCGACGCTTTCCTCCTCAGTATCTCCCTCGTCATCTTGCGCGGGGCTTAAGTTTTTTTTTCCGTAACAATTTTTACAATCCATGATTTCATCTGAATTGTAAAAAAGTTAGTCTTTTACTTGTTATTGCACACTCCGGTAGCGTTCGCCAAATTCTTCACGAGTTTCCGGATTCTGTTGTTCGTCTTCGGGGCGGCAACCTTCTTTCGAGGGGTGAATTTAGACAAGTACTTGTTGACGGCGTTCTTGGGGATGTTAAATTTATTACCCAACATTTTTCGCTGGGAAATCATGTACACGCCCGGGGTGTTATTTTCCATGGCGAACATGGCTTGAGACATTTTGTAGTGCGTGTTGTTGGGTGAGTTCTGCAGTGCATTTTGCAGATAGGCGAATTTTTCGGCAGATTTGACAGTCTTTCCGGAGGCGATCTGCCTGATGCGCGCCAGGATTTGCGCGTCTGAGGGTTTCTTGTTCAAAAACTGTCTGGCCCTGTTTTGTTCTGACACTGGCATTGTATACATTCAGTGAATATTTTTTCTACATTTCGGTATAACCGACAATCTTTTCACCGTCTGGGCTCACCAACGTTGGGAAGGCTTCGACACCCGGACACTTACCCCCGTCACACTCCCGGTACGTGAAATCAACACCGTTCTTCTTCATGTAGTCGAGCTGCTTCCGGGTGAAACCGCAACTCATGCTCCCGTAGACGGTCCATCCCTTACCGGTGGACACCGACGCGGTGGCGCGAGCGCTGAAGCCACCGTTGAGCCAGAGCATGATGACGATCAAAAAAATCAAACCGAGGATTCGCATGGCACGGGCGTTATTCATAGTGTGTATGTTATATTATAAGATTATTCTTCGTCGTCTACGAGCTCGTCGGACATGTCGTCGTCGAGGACGTCTTCCTCTTGCGCCGGTGTGCCGACGTCGATGCCTTGGAAGGCGAAGCGTTGAAGCTTCTCCGAGCGGTCCAAGAGCACCTGCGAGAGTCTCACCGTGCAACCGAACTTGTTGTCGATGAACCAAATCTGGTTCACGTCGATGATCGCCATCACCCGGTGACCCTTCTCGATGCTGTCGAGAGGCACGGTTTCTTGTTGCATGTTGTACGCCTCCGGAACGAACTCTCCGTCTTGCTTGGTCAAGATCTTCAATTTGAGGGTCGCCGGGTATTCCTCCTTCCCTGGTCGAACCAGCGGCTTGTAGAGCGCCTGCTGGAGGACCTCCTTGGCGAATTCCTTACCGAGCCATTCTTTGCTGTTCTTGGCGACGGTGTCGACGATGAGGGCGTCCAGTTCGAGGAGTTTTTCCTTCAACTCTTGCGCGCCCTCGTTGTCCGGGTCGAAGCTGAGGTCGAGGGAGTACGACGTGCGCCCGGTGGTGTCGTCGGTGTAGGAAGACAAGCCGTAGGGGCTTCGCATCCAAGGAAGTTGGAGGTACAATTTCTTGTTGTCGCATTGGATGTACACCGCCTTGCCTCCGGACTTGTTCTTTCGGAGCTTGGAAAATCCAATGGAGGACGGGTGGAAGTTCTTGGTTTCAGTGATTGAGAGCGACATTTCGTTTGTTTCTTTGGTATACCTATTGGTAGACTGGCATCTTTAAGTCGATCGATCAAAAAAATCTCAGACCATACTAAGATGTCCAAATTAGTTGAACTCATCGGATCATTGGTCATATGTTTTTGTTGCATATTATCCATAACATCGGGTTCAATATTAGGATTCTACACGTGTACTAACGGTCACAACGACATTTCGAAGTTTGACCGGGGTGAATGTTTCGACTTGGACGTGAGCCCGACAGCGGATGATGGACCTGCTCCAGAGTACATAGAAGACGAGGAATACGATTTCAACGAGTTCCCCCAGATGGAAGGTTTGACCGGCAGGTACAAGTGGAATAATTACGACGATGAGTTCGACTTGTGGGAAGACATGTCCGGTGAAAACAACGACGTCGACATCAAGGGAGACAAGGTGTTCAAACTGGACGAGGAAAACAAAATGCGCATCGGCACAAAGGACACGTGGATGCGCTTCCCTTCGGCGTGCATAGGGGCGAACGGTACATACACCCTCGCCTTCGTCGCCAAGTACCACGGAGACAACCGGGGACGTATCTTCGACGGCTCAGACGTGAACTGGCTCGCAGGATTCCACAATGGTATCAGTGGGCACTCTCACCACGGTAACGGTGGGTGGCTCAACTATAAGAAGTCTCCACAGGGGGACGCCCTATTCTGTATGGTCGACCAGAAGAATCTCGTGCGCGTGAACGGTGAAGACAAAACTAAAGTCGGATACACGAACGGACAGATCCCGACGCAGTTCACCATCAACGCAGGAATCGCCAAGGCAAACGGTTGGGGTACTAACGGTGAGGTGAGTGACTTTGCCATCTGTGAAATTTTAATTTACAACAGGGAATTGACCGTGGGTGAAATGAAAAAAGTTGAAAAATATTTGATGAGGGAATACTTACCCAATAAGTTGGCACGGGGCACCCGGGTGGCGAAGGGGTGGCTCAGAGAGAAGACTTCCGTCGACTCGGACCTCCCCAAATGGGAACTCTCCGGAACGCAGGCTTTGTGTCAAAAGATCGCCAAGGAAAAGGGGTACAAGGCTTGGGGTCACAGAAACTACAAACACTCGTCCGCGCCGAACACGTGTTTCTTCTACGACGAGAGTCAGGTCTGGGACACGTACGCCGACGACGAGCTCGATGACGTGCACACGGTGGGATGCGTCGATCCCCGGAAGAACATCAGAAAAGGCTGTTGAAAAAAAAATCCACACACATCTTAGATGTTGGGAGTATTGATCTTCATTTGTTGTTTGTTCTCATCCCTCGCGTCGTTCGGAATCTACGGAGGCATCCGGATATTCACCACGGATTACGGACCTGAACCTGAACCAGAGTTCAACCCGGATGACCTTCCGGATGTCGTCATCAAGGGCACGGATGCCCGATACATTTGGTTCGGACACGAAGACGAGTCCACGCAGTTAGTGATCGACAGGATCATCGTCCTCGACCGGTTGAAGAGAGACATGAAGGAAGAGTTTGAAAACTCAAAGGTCACCACCGGGACGAACTACTACGAACTGGATCTGGGTAAACAAGCCAAGTACAAGACCCTCTACATCGTGAACACCGCCGGAGACTACAACACGGCGAAGGGGGCGGTCCTGCGGGTGTACGATGAATCGAAGACACTGCTTCACCAGAGTAGACCAACCTCTCGCGCGTGGTCGGCGTACGAATACGACTTCATCGCCAAAAAATGGAGAGAGAGAAAGAGGGAGGATTTGATTGATTAGGAAAAAAATATTTTTGAATAGTATAATTATCATGGGTCTCTTCAAAGATTGTGGCTGTGGCTGCAAAGGTCAGCGTCAGCAGGAGAAATTTGTGACCAGTGTCATCTCCGGTTTGACTTTTTTCATCGTCGCGAACCCGCAAACGTATTTGCTCGTCCGAAGAATTCTCGGCTCCCGTATCGCGTCCCCGAACGGCAACCCGACCCTCATCGGTTTGCTCGTGCACTCCCTCGTCTTCATGCTCGTCGTTTGGGCTATGATGAACCTCAAGAAGCGTGAAAAGTACGAATCCCAGTCTCCGGCTCCTGCTCCGGCTCCGGCGCCGGCTCCGATGCCGACTCCGACTACGGCTCCAACCCCCGAGGTGGTCGAGGGTCCATCTCCGGCTCCGGAAGAGGTCGACGCTCCGGTTATGGAACTCGGCTTCATGGGTCTCGAGGAGTCTGACCTCGACTTGGGTTCCTTCGACTTTCAATTAGCTGAAATCGGTCCGTCCCCGACCGCGGCGAACGAGATGATGTGCAAGTGCCCGGATGGAAGCAACGTGAGTGTCATGAAGCCTTAAATAAATTCTAAAACATTATTTCTTTTTGCAATCCACACCCGGTGTGCATTGTAAAAAGTTTGTAAATTACGGTGGTGTCATGTCCGGTTCAGGAATGGGTGCGGGTGCCGGTGCCGGTGCCGGTGCCGGTGCAAGTGCCGGTGCGAACGGGAGTGCTCCCACGTTCCGCATGTAAAAGACTAACGACGCACACACACTCACGATGGTACACACGCCGACGATGAAAGGAAACGTTTGGCGGCTCATACTATGAATGCAGATTAAAATTCTTCGTCGAAACCTATGTTGGAGTTGTCGTCGTCCATCTTGGCGTAATCGGCGACCCTCTTCTCGAAAAAGTTTGTCTTCCCATCGAGGGAGATGTTCTCCATGAAATCGAACGGGTTCGAACTGTTCCACACCGGTGGCACCCCGACCTGTTTGAGGAGTCTGTCAGAGACGTACTCGATGTACTGTGCCATCTTTTCCGCGTTCATCCCTATGAGGGCACACGGGAGGGCGTCGATGATGAAATTCTTCTCGATCTCCACCGCCTCCTTGACGATGTTTTGAATCGTCTCCGGAGACGGTCTGTGTCTGAGCATGTTGAACAATTCCACGGCGAACTCCTGGTGGAGACCCTCATCCCTGGAGATGAGTTCGTTGCTAAAGCACAGACCCGGGAGGAGTCCTCTCTTCTTTAACCAGAATATGGCGCAGAAACTTCCCGAGAAGAAGATGCCTTCCACACAGGCAAAGGCGAACAGTCTCTCAGCGAAACTTCTCTTTTTCGTGTCGAACCACTTCATCGCCCATCTCGCTTTCTGTCCGATGCACGGAATGGTCTGAATCGCTTCGAAGAGTTCTTTCTTTTCCACCGGATCTGTGATGTACTTGTCGATGAGTTTCGAGTAGGTCTCTCCGTGCACCATCTCGTTGTGCGCTTGGTAAGCGTAGAACGATCTGGCTTCTGGGTACTGCACCTCGTCCGCGAAATTGTTGTTGATGTTTTCAAAGACGATCCCATCGCTTCCGGCGAAAAACGCGAGCACGTACTTGATGAACTTTTGTTCACCGTCACTGAGGTTCTTCCAGTCTTCCATGTCCTTGGCGAAGTCCACCTCCTCCGCGGTCCAGTTGGACATCTGTGCCTTCTTGTACAGTGACCACAAGTTTGGGTGTTTCAACGGAAACACCGTGAACCGGTTGAGGGTGGGCGCCAACATGGGTTCGTATTCGTCCTCCAAAAAATCTTGAAAGTCGAAAAAACTACCCAACCTCCTTTCCCCGAAAAAAATTTGTGGGTACTGACCAAACTCTTTCCCACCACACTTGCGTTTCAGATCCTCCTTCTCAATCATGACTTTTTCATATTCCAACCCATCCGCTTCACATAGTTTGACTGCGTGTTCGCAGTACTCGCAACCTTCCTTGGAATAAATAAAAAATGTCATCACCTCCTGCTCGGTAAAAGTGGTAAATATTTTTTGCCTGACGATTCTAAGCAAAAAAAAATGATCGTGGGTCAAGAAATCTCAACAGGTGAAATTGTTAAAATTTTAGCGGTCGAGGACGACGTGGAAGAGATTTTCCTTGGACGCGTCTCGATGAACACCGGGAACGTCCTCGGTGTCAACTACCTCACGGCGACGGATAAGATATACAAGAGCGCCACCGTGTACGCGGTGGAGGAAGAAGTCCAACCGGTGCGATACGAGTCCCTTATGGAGCACTACCCGGAAAGCACGTTCGAGGATTTGAACTGGAAACGCGTGGGCGAGGGCGATCAATGGGTGGATCTCGAAACGGTCAACCTCGTGGATGACTGCAGCGACGTGTGGACACCGGAGGATAGCGAGGACGACACGTCCCTCTCCGGTTTTATCGCGAGCGACTCCGACCGGACCCTGACACCGCCACCGAATGCGGCGGAAATTGAGGACGCGTGGTCAGAGTGGGAGCCTCGAAGCCCTGGTGGGCGAAGTTTCAAAGACACAGTCGATTATCTGGCAAAAAAATATGGTCCCCATTAATATATGAGTCGACGAACTTTTCATGTTTGCTCTTACGGAGGGTGTGGTTCTAAGATGTTGTGCGCCGCTCTACGAAAACACGGAAACGTGACGCACATTCACAGTAGAAACCCCCCGGTGAAACTCACGGAGGTGCGAGGGGAACACTTTAGCACCAGGCAAGTCTCGGAAGAAAACTTGGATCAACACGTCGTGATATACATTTACAAAAATCCTATCAAGTCCCTCTTCTCAAGGCACTTGAAGAAGAGTGCCAGGGTAAACATAGAGGCGGAGGATCCGGAAAAGGGATTGCAGGAGACCGTCAGGGACAAGGTGGACTACATGGGTTTCGAGGAATTTTACCGGAACTACACCACCCCTAACCCGGAGAGAAACTACAAGATCGTGTGCGTCAAGTACGACGACATATTCGACCGACAGGACGAGTTGAGCGCGGTCCTCGGCGTCGGACCTCTCGAGTTGGTTCGCAAAGAGACCAACCGCACGTACGAGCACGAGGACGTGCTCATGGAGATCTACGGGCACCTGATAGATGAGATGGAAAAGAATGATTTCATCATGGTTTGTTGACTAACGGTCCGCGTCACCGCTGGAAAAAACAAATTCACAACTAAGAGTACCGAAAAATGTTGGCAACAATATGGTCAGACGTGGAAAAAATACAAAAACAAAACGAAAAGCCGACAATAACAATGAAACAAAAGAAAGTGTACTGGCACCAGTGCGTGGAGTGCGGACACGAAAAACAATTTTGCGACGGACTGCCGGTGTGCACGAACTGCGGACTCGTGGAGTCGACGTACGTCTGTGACACCCCGGAGTGGACGTCGGGCGCGCAGGACGGGATCGCGAAGGATCCGGCGCGGTGTGGGAACCCGAACGCGAACCCGGAGTTGTACTCCCAAAACTGGGGAAAGAGCACGACGATCGGGACGTCCCGGGTGGCGTCTTACAAAAACAAGAGGATGGCGAAGATCGCCTTCCACATGAGCATGAACCACAAGGACCGAAGTCTGTTTCACGTGTACCGCGAGATAGACGAGGCGTGTCCGACGATCCAGGACACCGTCCTCCGGGACGCGAAGATCTTGTACAGAAAGTTCAACTCGCTCAAGCTCACGAGGGGTGCCGTGCGAGCCGGGATCAAGGCGAACGCGGTGCTCTTGGCGTGTAGGATGTCAAACAACCCGAGGACGACGGAGGAAATCGCGGAGATGTTCAACATAAAGTCGAAAGACATCTCCCGGACGACGCAGATGTTTATGGACACGATAAAGGACACCCTCACGACGGAGAACGTCAACTCCGGTGAGGTGACCCGTCCGCGCGACTTGATTCAGAGGTTGCTCAACGACTTTGAGGTCACGAGGGAGGAGCGAATCAAGTGCATGAACCTGTGCCGGAACATCGAGGCGTGCGTCGAGCTGATGAGCAAGACGCCGAAGAGCATCGCGAGCACGGTGATCTACGTCGTCCTCAAAGGACGTCTGACCAAAGCAAAGGTGTGCGAGGTGTGTAAAATATCCGTACCCACTTTAAACAAAATCGAACAACACATATCAAAACACTTAGAGGCTGCTAACGAAATGTAATTACAAATGGTGAAAGTTTTCCTTGCCACCCCATGCTATGGAGGTTTATGTCTGAAGCAATACATGGCTTCAGTCATAAAACTTCAACTCCTCCTGATCCGGAAAGGGATTCAGCTCTTCATCGACACCACGGAGAACGAATCCCTGGTCCACCGCGCGCGCAACGTCGCCGTCGGTCGGTTCATGCAGGAGACAGACGCCGACCTGTTCCTGTTCATCGACGCTGACATCGATTTCGACGCAGACTCCGTCCTCAGACTCATCGAGAGCGATCACGACATCGCCGTCTCCTGCTACCCCAAAAAGTGTGTTCAGTGGGAACAGTGCGCCAAGGCGCTCGAATCCGGGGACGAACGCAACCCGAACATGCTCGCGTCGAGTCTCGTGATCAACTTTGGCGCGCAGAGCCGTTCGGTGGAGAACGGATTCATCGAAGTTCTGGATGGTCCCACCGGGTTCATGTTGATCAAGAGGGAAGTGTTCAAAAAGATGGAAGAAAAGTTTCCGGAACTGTGGTGTAAGAACGACCACCAAAACAGAACGTTTGATGACTACCACGCCTGTTTCGACTGTATGATCGACCCGGAGAACAAGCGGTACCTCTCCGAAGACTACGCCTTCTGTCGCCGGTGGCAGCAGTGTGGTGGGAAGATCTACGCGGACGTGCGGACCACCCTCGGGCACGTGGGAAACTTGCCATTCTCCGGATGCCTCAAAGACAGGCTTAAAACAATCAGTGCTTAATTAATCAATATGTTGCGATTCTCAACCATCGTCGTCACCCGCTCGGAGTCTTGTCACGTGAAGACCCTTCACTCCATCCTCCGGTTCAACATCAACTGCGTGAAGAATGGGCACGCGAACGAGATCGTCTTCGTGAACGACGACCCGTACGAGAAGGCGGAGTCGATTCAGCAGTGCTTGAAAAAAGACGTCGACCGCATCTTGTTCGTGGACTTTGGCATCTTCATCAACCCGGAAACGCTCGAAAAGTGTCTGGACAAACACGAGGGCGTCGGCGTCTTGGTCTTCCCCGGGGTGTTACCGGGTGTGGACTGGTCCAGGTTCAAGGAGAAGGTGACCGGAAAGTGCGACGAGCCGATGTCCCAGTACGGGCTCACTTTCGATACCGACGTCACCGGTCAGAAGATCGGCGAGGACATCCACGCGGTGAACAAGACGAGCGCGCGCGCTTGGATGATGATGGTGAAACCGGTGCGGAAAAAGATTGACAAGGTGCACCCGAAGGACATGTTTACGAAAATGAAGGAATCCGGTGTGAAAATTTACGCCTACACTGACGCGAAATTGACCATGACGTACCCACACGAGTGCATCAGTAACATTTTGAACGCTGCCGGGGTCAAGGCGAAGTAGGATTAAAGACTAAAATTGTAATCAAAACATGTCGTGGCAAGATCACGTGCTCACCTACGTTCGTCAAGTCTTCGGCACCCCCGAGGGGCGCTTTCCCGGGTGCCAACCCGTCTCGGTGGAGCTGAAGCACTTTCCCATACTCCGCGAAAACGATTACGTCGTGTGCGAGAAGACGGACGGGGTCCGCCACCTCCTCGTCTTCCTCGCGGTCGGTGGTCAACGGAAATCTGTGTTGATCGATCGCTCGTTCAAGATCACGGAGGTGTCCCTGAACGCCCGGAAGCAGGCGTACGACGGCACCATCCTGGATGGGGAACTCTACGAGAACACGTTCCTCGCGTACGACGCCATCATGGTGGAGAACATCCCCGTGGGTGGGTGGGACTTTCTCCGTAGGTTGGACGCCATGCAAAAGTTCGTCTCCAACCTCGTGGTGATGAAGTTCGACGCGTACAAGGTCCGGGTGAAGACGTTCCACGCGTTACCGGATTTTCAGACGTTCATGGACGACTACCTCCCCACCGTGAAGGAGAGAGTGGACGGGTTGGTGTTCACCCCGGTGAACTGCCCGGTGAAACTCGGTACCCACGAGACGATGTTCAAGTGGAAACCGAGGGAGAAGAACACCGTGGATTTCCAACTCCGGTGGGACGAACACAGAGGGATCTGGAGGATGTACGTCCAAGAGAGGGGGGAACTCGTCTACGAAACGGACAGTCCGGAGAACCACCCGTGGTTCCGGAACGACATGATCGTGGAGTGTCAGTACGTCACGGACGACGTACCCATGTGGTGGAAGGTGGTGAACGTGCGCACGGACAAGACGTATCCGAACAACCGGAGAACTTTCTACCGGACCATCGTGAACATCAAGGAAGACATAAAGATGAGAGACTTTTTAAGTGTAATATGAGGGGCATCGTAAATCTCGCCAACACCTGTCACTTTTCGAGTGCGCTCCAGTGCTTGTTGCACATCCCCAAACTGACCGACCACGTCGCCTCCCTCGACTACGATGGGACGTGTGGGTTCACGAGGGCGTACATCGAGTTTGTCCGCGGCGGCGATGGCAGTTACGACCCGACGACCCTCTTCCGCGAACTCCAAAAACAGTTCCCCCGAATCAGCGAGTTCGACGAGAACGACCTCCAAGAGACGGTGTTGCTCGTCATCGACATCCTCGAGAAGGAGATTCCCGAACTCAAGAAGTGGTTTTACGGCGTCCGGGTTCAAGAGACCGTTTACCCCGGTGGAACTTCCACGATGGAGGACGCGTTCGGCGCGTGCATCCTCCCCATGATGGAGAGCGGGAACCTCCTCGACATGTTGGAGCGCACGGGCAAGTGGAACGCCCTCACGGATTTCGTGGACGACGACGGGAAGACCCACAACGTGGCGACCACACGGAGTTTGATTCGGGACCTTCCGAAGTTCCCCATGTTCACCTTCGATCGAAAAGGCATCGTGAACGCCCCCACCGCCCTCAAGGCGAGGGAGAGAAAGTTCACGCTCGTCGCCGCGGGTCTTCACCTCGGCACGCAATCCGGTGGACACTACGTCACCCTCGGGCGGTCCAGGACCGGGGACTGGTACCTCTTCGACGACGAACACGTCCGGAAGGTGGATTTCGAAACCAAAGCCCCGTACTCCCTTTTGGTGTACGCCGAGGATGAGACTTAAAAAATTAACGCCATTATTTGACAAGTATGTTTGACGTGCAACGAATCACGGATAAAGTTTGGGAACTCCTGGAGGCGCACCGGAACACCCCTCACATCGAGTTTGAGTTCCGCCTCGGGAGGTACAATGGGAAGTTCTTCGACACCAACGTCGGAAAGGAGAAGTGGGACGCCATCATGGCGGGTCTCGAGCAGTATCCGGGGTTCGAAAACGTCTTCGTGACCAACACGGACTCCTACTACAACGACGAACACAAGATCAGGCTCTCGGTGAGTGGGGAGACCGGAGAACAGACGATGATTCAAAAAAATCTCGTAGTGAACGAGGACTTTATCGAACAAAATTCTCCCCTCGATTTGCGTCTCGGGGTGTCGGTGGAGACCCCGGTGTCGGGTCAATACGAGATGGATCGAAAGGTGGTAAAGCAGAGAAAGTCTTTCGTGCGCAAAAACTTGAGCATTGACATGACGATCGCTTCCGGGGTCACCCAAGACCTCGACTCGGAGGACCCGTACGTGTACCAAATAGAGTTAGAAATATGCCGACCACAAGTCATCGAGTGCCCATACGAGTTGTACAATTTGGTGCACAAGGTGAACGACGTTTTGAAAATTATTTCTGTGTAATTATAAAACTAAAACATGCTTTGGTTATTCCTCGCCATCGTCGTTTTGTTTCTCACGTGGGACGCGAACTACGTCGAACCGGACCCCATGGTGACCCAAATGCAGACCGACGGGGTCTCCGCGGAGAGGGTCCGCAGGTACGTCGCCCTCGACAAGTACCTCAACGATCTCTTGCGGGTTTCCGTGGAAACCGGTGTGTCACATCTCGGGAAAGCCCAACAGGTCTCGATGATCATCAAGGAGGAGTTCCCGGGATATAATTTTAAGTATCACGCGGTCATCTTGAAGAAGATATCCGCGCCCCAACGCACGATCGATTAAAACAGGTCCGCCACCGCCTTGACGAGTCTTTCTTGCGCCGTGTCGTAAGACTTTCTTCTCGAAGTTTTCGCCCTCGTCACGTAGTCACGTTCGATCTCCGCGATCTTCGTCTTCGTGCGCGAGCTCTCCGGTAACTTGGAGATGAGTTTCTGTACCTCTCGAATGTCCTTTGGCATGTCGTGGGCGGCGAGCCAATCGTACCTTCGGAGCCAATCCTTGCCGAAAATGTTCAACAAATCGTTCATCACTTGGGCGTTCGAAACCTTCACGCTTCGCGCGTTCCGAATCTTCTTACAAATGTCCGCCTTCAGGATGTGTTTCGGGAGGGTCACCCCACTGAGCCTGGCGTACGCTAAGAGTTCCTTCTTGCTCATCTTGCACATGTTCATGGCGTTGAGCTTGTTGAGGTTCGGTAACAGGCTCTGGTTGCCGTTGTTCCTCTTACGCTTCCGGATCGGACTCGAATACGCCCCGGTGAGGGTCGTCGCCCCCTCCTTTTCCAACAATTTCACAAGGGCGCGCCCGTGACGGTGGGCTTCCTCCACCTGCGTTTTCGTTTTGTACCCGAACAGTTGCACCAACCCGGTGAACCACAACTGAAAACTGTGATTATTGTAGGACACCTTGATGAAATTTTGTTTGATTTCCGGTTCGTACGTGAACTCGAACTTGTACCGGAGGAGGACCCGCTTGAGGACGTCCGGTTTGAACGTGCCGTTGAACCTAAACTGCGCGTTGAGGTTTGAGAATTTGAGGGTGGCGTAGAGTTCCTTCATGAGGGGCGTGTACTCGTCGAGGATTTTGTTTCGCACGTGCACGATCGTCTTCGGATTGTTTCCTGGGACCCCACCGGTGATCCTCACCGTGCCGTTGTTGAAGATGTACATCGTAAAGTTACTCCGGTCCCTCCCTCGAACGATCTGTCCGCTGAATTGCACGGTGTTCTTCCTCTCGGACGAGCACTTGAACCGCTCGTCGCACGCCTGAATGTTTTCGATCTTGATGAGAAAGTAGTCACCTGGCACGCGCACCGGGATCGTCTGCGGTTTCCTTCGCGCGATCGCCGCGACGTGGACCTTCACCGGTTTCGGTGGTCTAGACGTCGCGTTGTACATCTTGTACTCGAGCTGTGAGAACACGAGGGAGGACTGCTTGGGATTGGGAACGATCGCGCGCTTCACCGGAGACGCCTTCCTCGCGGAGTCGAAGATCACGTGTTCTGGAAAACGCATGCGCACCGGGGAGAGGGATTTCGCCCTCCGCAAGGGTGTCCCCGGTGGCGTTTCAAACGCGTTCATTCGATTTGACAGCGGTCGCGGGCGCGGGCGCGGGCGCGGGCGCGGGCGCAGGCGGGGTGCCGGCGCCACGGACACACCGACGACTCGCCTCGGTGTGTCGTCTTGAACGACGTTGATGTTGGCATCCTTTAAGAAGTTTTGAATGTTGGCAGGAGTGCTCATAATATATTACAAGAATTTATTCTTCTAGGACGTCCACCCCGAAGATGAACGGTTGGCTCGGTAAGATGGCGCCTCTGTACTCGAGGGACGCCACCCGCACTTCCAAGTCTCTGGAAGAGAACGGTCCCTGGTAGAAGTCCTCGTTGAACTTTGGCTTGCCGAGGTTGTTCGTCGTGCAGTGCGCTTGGAATTGCGCCACGAAATCTCTCTGTGGGATGTACAAGTCCTTCCCGAACTTGACGTTCGATTGCTCCAAGAAATTCGTGAGGGTGCTCGCCACCATGGCAACCTTCTTCTGAATCTCCTTGAAATACTGTGGCACCACGTTCCAAATGTCTTTATTGCTATACTTTTGCGAGTAGTCGATGTACGCCCGGATGCACTTGAGCATGATGGCTGGCAGTTCGTCGTTCAACTTGGCGTCTAAGTTTGGGTCCGCGTCCTTGACTTGCTTGCTAAAATTCCACGGGAGGATGCGCCGGAGGATGGACCCGGAGTTGTCCTTCCACCCAGGCACCTCGTTTCCACCCAGCACACCCGGTGTGCGCCACTCCATGCTTCGAGCTTGGGCGTGTTTCACCGCGATCGAGACGTCTTCACCGGAGACCAGCGACTGGAACTCAGCCTGCTCCAGGGCGAGGTCGCCCTTCACCTCGGGGGCTATGAACAACAGTGCGTCGCAGATGGAAGACAGACCGAACTTCTTCTCGATGTTGTTCGACAACGTCTTGACGTCCTCAGATTCGTAAAACTTTTTAAACACCTTTGTGATGAGGGTGGATTTACCGGAACGCGCCACCCCCTTTAAGAAACCTATCACCTGCCAGTGGTCCAAGTCCCCGGTGTCGTAACACAGGCGACCGCCCATCACGTACATCCACTTGCACACGTCCACCTCAAAGCCTTGGTAGTCCATGATGCTTTGAAAGTATGGGGTTGGGATGTCGTACCAGTCCGACACGTGGGAGTAGTCCTCAAAGTATTGGTCGAAATATTTGCAACTCACCTTGGTCGGGTCCAAACACATGAATTCCTTGCTCTCGTACGGATAAAACTTGCAGTCGTACACACCTTGTTCCGGGCACCACACCTTTCCCAGGAAGACCCCGTTCTTGAACGACCACATGTGTCGGTCCTTTATGATTTCCGGAAACTGGGAGTCGTGGCACGAAGACAGGTGACGAATCACGTCGTCGATGCCCCGACCCTTCGAGGTGATGTCCTGCCAGAAATCAAAGTTGATGTCCTTGTCCGCGAACTCGTGAACGAACGCCTTGATCGTGTGCGTCGGCTTCCACGCGCGCGTGTAGTGCCCCTCGCTTCGTCGCTGAATCATGCAGTTGTCCTTGTACCGTCGCATCTCCTTCCGGTAGGTCTCGTTGAGACACGCCACGATCGCCCGTTGGTGTGGGTTGCACTTGTCTAGCTTGACCGCGTCCATCGGGTTCGCGTCGAAGTACTCCGGGTCGGCGTCGAACTTGTCCGGTTGGTTTCTCGGGTCCGATATGCGCTGCCCCGCCTTAAAGTAGAAGCGCACGTTCTTGAATCCCTCGTCCACTTGTTTTATCAGGCGACACAACCGCTCGCTAAGCATGAGACCGGCGCCCCCCGCGTCGCTCTCATCCGGCAACTGTGTGGTGATCTCCAGCGCCTTCACTCGAGATGCGACGTTCTTCAGGAACCCGAGCTCACGGTCACGCTTCGTGTCCACGATGCGCATCTGTATGTCCCTCGGGAATCCGGTCTTCTCATCGATCTCTTCTGGGGCGAAGAACTGAGTGAAGCCGAGCCGAGAGAACGACACGTTGTTGCAGTGCTCCGGCAGGAGTTTCCACTTCGCCTCCAGCGCGCGGACTACTTCAATGATCTTGTTTGCGTCGAGAGTCTGAATCTGATTGTACTTTTGTTGTAAATCAGACTCTCCACGGTTGGGCTCTTTGTCAATGAAATGTGTCGCCATAATTTTTCCTAATTGTATATCGAACCGTACCTTTATTTGAGAAATTATTTACTCGCCTCTAAAATTCTTCAGGGCTGAAAAAATTTTAATCAAAATTCTGTTTTGATTTTCGAGTTGGGTGGCGATGTTGACCAGAGCGCTCGGGATGGTGTCCCCGTCCGGGGTCGTGAGTACGTTCACCAGCATATCCGTCATGTCGCTCACCGGATCAGCGATCATGTCTTCATCAAACTCATCATCGAATTCCTCGTCGCCTTCCTCCTGAATTTCATCCTCCTCCTCTTCGGAAAATTCTTCTTCGTCGGTGACGACGATCTCGCCCTCCTCGATATCGTCCTCAATGTCTTCGTCCTCAGGGCGTTGCATGATTTATGATTGTCCTAGAAAATGGTAATCGGATTTTTGGCGCGAGGGTACCGGGTGACATGCGTCAGGACAGGAGAGATCACCCAAAATTATTTTCTCTGTGTATAGTACAACAACTCTCAACATGGCTGGTGGCCTCATGCAACTCGTCGCGTACGGCGCGCAAGACACGTACCTCACTGCGTCTCCTAAGGTGACCTTCTTCCAAGCGGTTTACAAGCGTCACACGAACTTCGCGATGGAAGTCATCGAACAAACCGTCAACGGTACCCCGGCTAACAACGGTCGTGTGTCCGTTACGATCGCTCGCAATGGTGACTTGATCGGTGAAATGTACGTCGAAATGGTCGCCGCGTCCCTCAACACGTCCTCCGTCGCCGGTCTCGGCACGTCGTGGGCGGCTGAGCGTGCGATTAAGGACGTTGAATTGTCCATCGGTGGTCAGCGCATCGACAAGTGCTACCAAAAGTGGTGGCGTTTGTACTCTGAGCTCTACTTGGACTCCTCCAAGAAGGCTCAGTGGGGTAAGATGACGTCCGGCTCCGGTAACAGCGTTTACTTGCCGCTCATCTTCTACTTCAACCGCAACCCGGGTCTCGCTCTCCCGCTTATTGCTTTGCAGTACCACGAAGTCCGCCTCGACTTCGACCTCTCCAGTGAATTCTCCGGTTACACGGATGGTTCCACTTTCAAGGTCTGGGGTAACTACATCTACCTTGACACCGAAGAACGCCGCCGATTCTCGCAAAAGGCGCACGAATACCTCATTGAACAAACGCAACACACTGGCACGGACACCGTCACGCAAAACGGTACCAAGCAAGTTCGTTTGTCCTACAACCACCCGGTGAAGGAACTCGTCTGGTGCTTCAACGACGGTACCGTCGGTAACGCCGCCGCGTGGAACTTCACTTCCAACTCTGACAACGATTCCATTGTCCTCGAAACCGATCCGACTGCGCTCGCTGACTCCAACGCGTTCGTCCCGGTCGAACAAGTTGGTGCCCCGCTCTACGCCGTGGGTACCGGTGGCTCCGGTCAGCGCTGGATTGAAGAAGGCACGTCCGGTTCCTACGGTCCGCTTTCGGAATTCAAGCTCGTCCTCAACGGTCAAGACCGCGCCAAGGCTCAAGACGGCAAGTTCTACAACCAAGTCATGCCGTACATGCACCACTCCGGTACCCCGTACCCGGGTGTGTACTGCTACTCGTTCGCCCTCCGCCCGGAAGAGCACCAACCGACTGGCACGTGCAACTTCTCGCGCATTGACAACGCGCAAGTCTCCGTCACCCTCAAGAACACGGCGAAGACTACCATGCACATGTTCGCGACCAACTACAACGTCCTCCGCGTGCAATCCGGTATGGGTGGCCTTGCTTTCTCCAACTAAGAGATTCGTGGCTACATTTTAGTATAAATATATCAAAAATTAAGATGATTCATAATCAAGCATCTTAATTTTTGTTTTGCAAATATGTCTAACTTATACGTCTTCGAGGTTACAGCACTTACCCTTGATGCGGTACCCCTCACCCTCCGGATTCTTCACCAACTCCATAGCCGTCAACACCTTTGGATAACAGTCGATTTTCTCCAAGTGCATGCTCTTGAAAAAGTTTCCCTCGGCGGACCGGCTCGGGTTCTCCGACAACTTGTCTTCGCACGAGTCCTCAACAACCTTTCTCGAGGAACACTTGTAATCGCTCTTCATCTTTTCACCCACCTGCTTGAACTTGTATTCCGTGAGCGGGGACGTTCTGCAATTCATGTTGTACACTTTTTGTGCCGAATCAAACCACGCGTCACCGTCATTGTTCAGGGTCTCGCTGTCAAGTCTTTCGACGGGTTCGGTCGATTTCGTCGTACCGTCCACCGGATCGGAGATTCCTTGGACACACCCACTTTCGAAGTAATAGTTCCCGTTCGGTAAAACGACTCGCACGTCGTTTCCGTTCTCGTCTTGTTGTGTGTAACGAGAGTAGTGACGTCTCAAATACGTGCTCGACAGTGCGCCTTGGTTTCCACACGACACGCCCATGTTTTGAATGCCGTCGACTTCCTTCTTAAACGGGTTGCGCACGTGTTGGTGACTGTACGCCAACTTCTTGACACCGTACTTGGCGAAGAGGTAGTCCTCGATCTTTTCAATCTCTTGCCCGGAGAGTTCACGGTCGTAGAACAAGACCTCGGCGACTGCCCACACAGATTTCTCACCGTGCTGACCGTAGTTCGAAGCGCGCGCTTCGCCGTAGTTGATCGTCATCTGACCGGGTGTGAGCGCGGACAGGTTCGGGAGACCGCTTCTCTGCACACCATTGAACCGGTAGAGGGTCTTTTGATCGGTGTTCACCGAGAACTTGTTAAAGAAGGTCTTGTTAACACTTCCGTGCGTGATCGCACCGGAACCGTTTCTGTGCGCCCACCCAGTCTTGCCACCATGTGCACCGGAGACGAAGCCGTTGTCGGTGCCATCGAAAATTCTCCCCATTCCAGGGGCGGCATAATCCACGATCTGCTCAGTGTTGTATCTGGAGACGTGAAACATGGTGAACTTTCGCCCGGTGGTGAGGACTTCGACCGGGAACTTTAAACCGTCGTTCTCGGTGCCGATGACGTACTTCTGATTGTTCGAACCCCGGTCACCCTCGATGCTCTCCGGACTGCCCAACACGTCTACGGCGTGGTTGTCGTTGCCACTGATGTCGTTCCACTCCCCGGTGTCGTTGTCGAAACTCGACCCGGTGAACCACCCGACGAGACCACCGATGGAAGAGGGCTTGAACTTACCACTCTCCTCTGGGACGGAAAACTCCACCATGGAAAAGTCTTCCTGAAGTTCTTCTTCTTCGTCCTCCTCGGGGAGTTGAATGTTGACGTCCATTCCGATGTCTTCCGGTGGAATGTCTTCTAACGTTGGTGCGGCGACCGGTCCGGGACCGGCGTCGAAACCTCCGGATAGGTAGAACGCCGCGATCGCGATGACTAAGACTAGTATCCCAATGATGATGGCAATCATAATCTATACTTTACAATTACATTTTTTTTACATGTCTTCTAAGTTGCAACACTGGTATTTGTACTTGTACTTTCCATCCTCTTCCACGAACCGGAGTCTGGTCATCGCCTTCTGCCCACAGTTCATCTGTACGTTGTTGAGGGAGGCGTTGAGGTTTCTCTCGGCGGGGTTGATCTCCACGCTCTCGTCCGTGCACGAACGAGCGGAGAGGGGCGCGCTGTGACACGAGTACTTGGTGCGCACCTTGGTCCCGTTCGACGCCTCCTCGAACGTGTACCCACCGATGCCCTTGTCCTCGCAGTCCAAGTTCATGAGGGTCTGCCATCCCTCCCTCCACGGCTTGTTCGTGTTCACGTACTCGGTTTGTTTTTCGTCGACGGACCCATCCAAACCTTGGATGCACGAGTTGTCAAACTGTCTGCGTCGGAGGGGTCTCCCGATCCTGTCTTGGTGACGGATAAGTCGGTTAAAGTACATAACCCCTTCCTCACCGCACTGGGCGCCCATGTTGTTGAGGCGCTCGAGGTCGTCGCCGTCATCGGCAAAGTTAAACATGTTCACACCGGGGCGGATAGCCTTCAAGATGCGGTACTTCTTCATCAAATAATTCTCAATCTTTCGAATCTGGTCGAGATTCAACTCACCCCTGTAGAAGATGACCTCCGCCACCTCCCAATCGCTCTTCTCTTCCGGGGCGTCGCCGTCGTTGATGGTCAACTGGGACGGGATGTTGGCGGAAAAGTTCGTGGCGCCGCTTCGGTGAAGACCGTTCAGGCGGAACATGTGCTTCTGGTCCGTGCTCACGATGAAGGACGGGTCTCTGGTGGGCTCGATGTTGTGTGCGATCCACCCGCTTCCGGACCGGTGGGCGCCCCCGATCTTTCCGTCGTAGAACCCGGAGACGAAATCGTTCGTCGTGCCTTGGAAGATGCGACCGAAGGTCGTGCCCTTGCCGTACCGGGCAACGTGGAACAGGGTGTACTTTCTACCGGTCGTCATGCACGCCTGTGGGAACTTGAGACCCGCCGTGGTGTCGCCGAAGACGTACTTGACGTTGTTCGAGGAATCGTTGGACGTGGACTCGATCGTCCCGGTGATGTCCGTGACGTCGTTTCCTTGTCCGGAGAGGTCCTTCCACACGTTTTGCTCTTCGTCCCACGAGTCACCGTTGAACCATCCGACGCATCCGGAGACGTCCGTGGGCTTCTCCACCTTGGGCGCGCTCTCGGAGACCTCCTCGTTCACGGTCTCCGTGTTCAGGTTCTCCACATCGGAACCCTCCTCAATGGGAAGCACCGTGTCCCCGGTCCCGGTGGACTCCTCCGACGTCGATTGGACCACGGCGTCCCCGCCGTCACCGGCGAACAAGAAGAACGCCAAGAAGAGGACGACGACGATTCCGACGATTATCACAATCGGATCCATTTCTTCTGGTATAATCTTACGTGAGATAAAAAATTAAGTTGTATATTATTTAAAACATGATCGACGTGTACACCGACGGAAGCGCCTTGGGGAACCCCGGTCCCGGTGGGTGGGCGTGCGTGGGTCCGGGGTTCGAACTCATCGGCGGCGAAGCGCGAACCACGAACAACATCATGGAGATGACCGCGGTGGCGCACGCACTGGAAAAGTGCATAGATTTGGGGATCACCAAGGTGAAGGTGCACACCGACTCCACGTACGTGCAGAAGGGAATCACGTCTTGGATCCACGGGTGGAAGAAGAGGGGATGGACCACTTCCAACGGTGCGCCCGTGAAAAACCGGGAACTGTGGGAAAAGATAGACCTCCTCCGGTGTAACATGCACGAGGTGGAGTTTAAGTGGGTCAAGGCGCACGCCGGAAACGCTCTCAATGAGAAGGTGGACACCCTCGCCCGGAATAGGGCGACGGAGATAAAAAAATCTCTCACAAATGCATGAGTCCAGAGGCGAGCTCCTCGACGGCGAGCACCGCTATATGGTGCGAAAAACAAGAGTTGCTCGTTCGAAGATGGGCGGAGAGGGCTGCCGGATACCGGTGGTGTCACAACCACGCGAGGTTGTTTTTCAAGAGACAAAACGATTGGTTATCCTATCCCGCCATAGTCATATCGAGCATTACCGGAGTAGGTGGTTTCGCCGTTTTAACACCAAACCAAGAGGACGCCCCAACTCCCGCCATCATCATGGTTCAATACGCGTTCGCCTTTCTCAATGTGCTGGGTGGCATCCTCACGTCTGTCAGTAAGTTTTCGCAGGCGCAAAAGTTGTGCGAACATCACTCACAGATGTGTGTTCTTTACTCAAAGTTTTACCGTTCGATAGACATGGAACTCTCTCTGGACAGGAAAGACCGCGTCCCCGTCATGGAGTTCGTCGAGAGGTGTCGCGCGGAATACGACAGGCTCTTGGACGAGGCTCCGGACATCCCGAGTGCGAGCATTCACGCCTTCAACCTAGAGTTTCCTGATAAGGAGAACAAACCCGACGTGTGCAACGGTCTGTCCGTGATCACGGAAGACATCTCCCGCACGTCGAGCAAAACGAACATCTTCTCTAAACTTCGGGTCAGCGCCTCATCCATAGACGAGAGAAAATTCCAAAAAATAAAAGACCAACTATGACGTCGAAAGAAGTCACCTCGTACCCAATCCCCGGTATGCGAAAAATTTTGTACCACATGGCGTGGCACACGTTTTTCTCACCCCGGTTTCCCTTGACGTTCTTCAACGCCGAAGGACAGTACGTGACGCGTTTCCTGTTCACACTGGATTTCCCAGACATCTCCGCGTCCTCATCGGTCCAAAACGAGTTCACCGGTTCCACAATTTTCCTCACGTCGCCGAGGTTACTCGTGTCTATGTCGAATTGGTAGTGGTACTTGTGTCGGAGGAGTTTCCGGGCACCCTCCTTCGTGACAAAGTACGCCGCCATGGACGCGGACATCCTTCCCGCCGGTGCCCTCGAGGTTGGGCAAAACCCATCGCAGTGGAGCATGAGGAGGTCCCAGTCCGCGTCCTCGCCCTGGAGTTTCTTCCGGAGCGTCTCCGCGTTCACGAGGGGGAAGGCGTCGTCTTCCAACACGAGCGCCACGTCGTGTGGGTCCGTCTCCACGAAGCGTCGAAGCGCTTGCAGGTGGGAATAAGCGCACGCCATGTTCGTCCCCGGCATGAAGGATTGGTTTTTGAAGTACCGGTGTCTCTCCTCGCGAGGGATCTCGTCGGGGGTGTGCCCTCGAACGCGCACGATGGAGGACACCCCGGCGTCTCGCAGGTGTCTCGATTGCACGTCGAACCTCTCCCTGTGTGAGTCCAGGTTTATGACGTACGCGTTGAACAACATACCTACAATGAATCATCATTTTATTTCTTCCACCAGTTCGTCGATGCTCCGGTAGTATCGGTGAAGATCTTTCATGAACCTCTTGTTGTTCTCCAACACCTCGCACTCCGGTTTGTTTTTATAGATCCACGCCAAGTTTGCCTTGGAATATTTCGTCTCCTTCTGGTTCGGGGTGGGTTTCCGGGGTGTCACCTTTTTGGATTTCTTCGCCACAGAGGGCGTGGGCTCCACCCGTCTCGTGTACGAGAGCGCCTGCATCACCGTGTCCGCGAGGTCGTCTTTTTTCTTTGAAACGTTGAAGAGGTCCACCCAGTGATTGTTGACGTCACCGGAGTGTATGAACTCTCGACACCTCTCGATGGCGGTGTTTTTCCTCTTCCGGTACAGGGTCTTCCCAGCCCCGGCGACGTCTGGAATCTTGTGTCTAGCGTCGTAGAGGATGGTCTCCGCTCGCGGGGATTTGATCACGAAGTAGGAGTGCAAAAAGTGCATCACGGAAACCATCTTCTTGTTTCTCTCCGGTTGCTTCTCAATGAGCACGACGTCCGCGTCGAGGACCCACGGTCGCTCGTCCAGGTGTTTTCTTAACGATACGTACAACCCATCTTTGTGCTCCGGTGGAACTCCGCTGACGTCCCACTCCACGATGAGATTCGAGGTTTCGTTAAGCAAACACATTGCCAGATTTCGAATACCGACGTCGATACTCAAAATCATCTATAAAGAAATGAATACTTACTCTTTAACTTTAATTAGATTCTACCGGCGGCGGACTTGCCGATGTTTTGTCCAGCCGGAGACATCATGAACATAACGATGCCGATCAGGGCGACGCAGATGACGCACCCGATGATCCAGAAGACCCCGGTGGACGACGAAATGATACCGGAGACGGCGCCACCCACCGAATCGACGATGCCTGCGAAACCGGTGTTTGACTGGGTCACGGAGGCGGCGGCGGACTGCGTCACGGCGTTGACCATGCTATTTTCCATGAGTTTCTCGGTCAACATGTTCCCAACAGCCGTGGCTGTGAGTTGAGCCACGACATCTTGGGACGCGTCGATCGTACCCCTGCCACCTCTGCAGTCGAAGTTACCACCGATGATCAGTTCTGACTTTTGAATGTTCACCTGCTCTGCCATCAGTTCCGTGATGTTCTCCTCCGTGATGTTTGTCTCCACCACGTTGCGGATGGTCGTGTTGATTTCCTGACGAATGTCTTGATTACTCTCACCCATCATGTCACTCAGGGAACCCAACTCGGTGAGCATCGCCATGTTCGCCTCAGCGCTTTGTTCCATGGTGTTCTGAATTTCCGACTTCATGTCCACCACGGTTTGTACTGCGGATTCCACCGTACTCACGTTGTTGGCGGCGATCTTTTGGTTCATCTTGATGTCACATCCGACGACCGAACCGGCGATGATGATGGAAAGTTTTTGAATGTTGGTTTGAGACGCACTCACCGTGGTTCGGTTCTTGGTGACCTGATTTGTGATCGTCTCGTTCACGGCGTTGATGTTGAAAAACTGTTGAACCATCTGGGACTTCGAACCTCCCATGATGCCCTGGCGTAATTTACAAATAGCACAGAAAAATTTTCTCAACTCTTTGTAACATATGAGTTGCAAAGTCAGCGTGTTCGAACATGTGGACTTTGGCGGTGAAAACATGGACATCACGAAAAGTTACAGGGTGTCTTCTGACTGGCTGACTGAGGATGAAATCAGTAGCTATAGCGTCGCTTCCGGGGAGAATTGCAACATCGTCGCCTACTCCGACCAAGACTATAAGGGTAAAAGGTTTGTGATGCGTGGCACGAGTTCGTGGGTGGGCGAGGACTGGAACGACGACATCTCTTCCATTCAAATCACGGAGATCCCATCTGCCATGCCTGGGAAACTCGACCGCGTCGATACCAATAGTGGGTGCCCAGGCGGCACACAAGTTGAAAAGTCGGCGGGGAAGAAGTACGCGTGCGCCTACAGCGCGACGAACGGACGAGAACTGGAAACGCTGAGTGACAACATGGGCAACAACGCCGAACTCGTGGGTATGTACGACCGCTTGGTGAAGCAATTTTGTGAACAAGGACACAACATGAACCCACTCACGGGAACGACGGAACGCTTGTGTACGCCGGACTACCTCGGCACGGAACGTTTCGAAGAGATGGCTGCCGCGTATTGCAAAAATCACGGACACGACCAACGGTGGTGCAACTGCTACAACATCGTCAACAAGAGGTGCGGTGAGATGCCGAACAACCCGGTGTGCAAGAACACGGTGGTCTCGGATAGCCTTCGGGACGACGTCGCTCTTGGTCCAGAAGGATACGACGCCATCGTGAAAAACCGTCACTGTCGCATCGGGGTGTGCCCAGCGGACGTCTTCCTCCCGAAGAACAAACCGGAGTGCAAACCGGTGAGCATCTGCGGGCGCGAGTGGGACCTCGGGGAGACCTCGGTGAACACCATCGTGAAACACTGTGTCTTGGAGGGTGACGAACGCTCCGAGGAAGAATTGAAGGAACTCCTGGCGAGTTTCGGACCGGCACCGGAGTTGGGCGATTGGAACGTGGACAAAAAACCGACCAAGATGGAGTCGGAAGCGATGGCGTTCGGACAATTCGTCGTCGTCTCTTCTCTGTCCCTCGTTTGCTTAGCCATCGTGTTGTTTTCCCGAAAGTAATTATTTTGTAGACGTATTGTAAAAAAGATGAAGACGTTTCAAATCCTTTTCGGGATCGCCCTCGTGTTCGCCCTCATTTTCTTTGTCAGGGGACGACGTGAATTCAAGAAAGGTCGACCGAGTATCTCCAGAGCCATCGCATACATCGAGAACCAACCGAAGCCGAATGTGTTCATGATCATGGCGAAACTTAAGAAGAGTGGTTTCAAGTTTGGCGCCAAGGAGGAACAGCGCGTTGTGAATGCCATCAAGAAGCGTGAGGGCAACAGAAAGCAACTTGTGCAATACTTATTATCTCTCTTAGACAGTAAGTGAGATGACTGTGAACGATCCCTTGACTTTGCAGTTTTGTTACCAGACCATCAACGGTGAGGACCAGGCGTGTGACCCGACTGCTCCTAAACCGAAAAAAAAAGTTGTAAAGGAGAAGTCTTTCGTGGAGAAGAATAAAATTTTACTCGCTGCAGGAGGTGGGACCACACTCTTCGCCTCGGTGTCGTTCATTTGTTTGTTGGTGCTGATAATCTTGGGTGCCATGGCTGGGGTTAAATAATTTTATGTGGCATACAATAGGAAGCAATGGGGGGTTCCCCACCACCACCACCACCGCCACCAAGAAAATGGTATTGCAGACGAGACGCATGGGGAAACTTGAACGATGCGTGGTGGAGACTTTATTACATCGATCCGGTCACGTCACCGAGTAGAAACTATGAAAACCATTCGCAGTGTGTCGCGTACTACCACGACGGTGTGGCTAAGTACTGCAGCGGGAGCGCTGAGCGACGGAATCACAACGTGGGCAAAGGGAAGTGTAAAGACATAGGAGACGCGAACGCGTTGGCGAGGGGATACTGCGGTGTAGGAGACCGGATAAAAACAGACACGACGTGTTCGACGAACGAGATTGGCACGCAGTTGTACGACGAGCTCGCGACGAAGTGGTGCAAGAAACACAAAAAAGACAACTGGTGTCGGTGTTACAACGCCATCAATGGGGTGTGCGAGCTCGATCCCGCCGCCGCCGGGTGTTCCACCGCGCAGATGGAGCACGATTTGATCGTGAAGGATCTACCGGATTCGAGGGCTGGGACGATGGCTCGGAGAGCCTTGGAGGCTCGCATGCACTGTCGGGGCAGGGTGTGTGCCAACGCGGGTGACACGTACCTTCCCGAACAGCGTCCGGATTGCGCCCTCAATCTGGATTTCTGCGTCCAAGAATTGAACGTGGGTGGACACATTTTGGATTCGGAAATAAACATGAAATGTGAGATAGAACAGGACGCCGGTCAGCAAGAGGGTGAGATTGAACAAAAGCAGATCGAGGAAGCGGAAGAACCCGAACCCCCGACGTTCTTGGAAAAAAACATGAAACTCATCGCCGCCGGTAGCACCGGGACGTTCCTGTCGTCTTCTTCGTGTATATGTTGTCTCCTCCTCATGGCGGTGCTCCTCTCGTCCGAAAACAACAGTACTTAAAGGATTACACAAAAACTTAAGTATGTCTTGGTGTTGGTGGTGTTGCCACCCGTTCGAGGGTCAACATTTGGAGATGCCATATAAATACGACGAGAGAACCAGAAAGTTCCATACGACCGGGACTTTTTGCAGTTGGTCTTGCATGAAGTCGTTCGCCATTGACAAACACGGATGTAACTTGGGGGGGAGAATCTGTGGGAACATTCTTCTCATGCGGAAGAGAATGTATGGAATCATGGGTCACGTAAAACCGGCACCGTACCGGTACAAGCTAAAAGTGTTCGGTGGTGACCTGGACATCGAAGAATTCAGGGCAGGCGCGGACAAAGACATGGATCCACCGAAACCGGTGGATCGCGATTCCTTCGAAGACGTGTCGATTCCCATTATTTCCAACAACGCGAAGAAGTTGGAGGAAATAACAAGTAGTGAGGTTCAGAACGAACCCCTCAAATTGAAGCGGGCGAAACCCCTGAAGAGGACTCACAACAACTTGGAGTCCGCCTTGGGTCTGGTGATCAAGCCCAAACAGTTGTCACACGAGTGACCGGAGTAGACGAAGTCGCACGTCTCACATTCGTTCAAGACTGTGATTTTTCTTTTTTGTCTCTCCTTTGAAAACCGTTCTAATTCTTTTACGGTGTACACGCCGTATTGTACAATGGTTTCCAAAGTGGGGAATTGCATTTTGTTTACTTAATCTTATATCGTCCGGTGTTTTTATGCCGACAAGCACGGGCACAACTTTTTCTTGAGTTTCATCACACCGGCGATCGTGTCGATCATCGGGGGCACGAGTGCCTTGAGGGTCGTCTCGAAGGCGCTGTCCTCCTCACCCTTGTCGATCTGTTCGATGAGGTGGTTGAGAACACCGATGACGAGTTTCTTCTTTTCCGGACCGGTGAGTTGCTTGAACTGCGCCGTCACCGGGATCAACTTTCCGAGGATCCCGGGGATGTCTTCCTTCGTGAGCCCGTCGTCGATGTATTCACGCTTGATAGCGTCCACCGTGCTCACCAACTTCTTAGCGTCGATGCGTCCTGAAAATTTTGCGAGTAGAGCGTCCATGTTATACTTTTATGTTGAGATAATATAACATGGAAACTAACGACGCCTTCGCCACGACTGCGACCATCATCGGTTTCTATCAGATGCTCGAGTCCATCAGGACCGAGACGAAGTGTGAGCGCACCGTCAAGTACATCCTCCTCGGAATCATTTCCTCTGTGTTCTGGATGGCGTACCAGTACCGGAAAGGAGCAGTGTACGCCCTGGTGTGGTCCCAAATCGGTCTATTGTTTCAGATGTATTTCTTAAAAGAAGCTCTCGACCGCGAACGATCAATCCATCGTGAGGACGACACATCGCGTGGATGATCACGTGGAGGAGGGTGAGTTTCTCTTGAAAAGTGAACGTTCCCGCCCGGCTGAGGACGTGCGCCATGAGCACCATCAGTGCGTGCACGGTGTCCACTAAACTCATACAATCACCTTTGGTTTTTTCCTCAACAGGAAGACGCCCCCGAGCAACATCATCATGTAGCACAAGAGGCTGCCCACGGCGAGACGCTTCGTCTTCTTATCCGCATTGCTACACTTGCGGGCGAGGTGCACGGTCGCGGCGGACGTCACGAGACCGAACAAGCCGTAGACCACCGCCCACATCTCGGCGTCCTTCTGGACGAGCGCGGACAGGAGGAGGGTGGACGGAATCGTGAGGGCGATGATGAGGGTAGCGCGCATGAACGAGGCGAGACGGTCGAAGTTCTTACCCTGCATGGAGGAGCAGTCGTCGTAGGTCTTCAGACCGAGGTTCGAGAGGATTGCGTAGTGTATGCCCAACATGAGCACGGCACTCGACATGCCCAATCCGAGCTCTAAGTCAGCCTTACCCAGGGTCACCTTTCGGGCGACGTCGTACATTTTCTCCGCTGAGACCGACATCTTGGTTGTTACTTACTGAGAAAATGTTTCGTATTACATCTTTCGTAGGAATTTTAATTTTTGAATCTGCAGGGTCTTCACCTTGTGGGACTCCTCCACGCACTCAACCGGACAGTTTGGCTTGTAGTTGAGGTCGTCGAACTCCGACGCGTGCACGCTTCGCTTCATCGCCATGACCACGGCGTGGCGCTCGTTCGTCTCGTGAGTGGCTACCGGGATGTAATCGGACGCGCCCCACTCTCGGAGGAAGGTGCACAGCGCCCTGTTATCCCTCGGAAAGCACGGACCGCCGTAGCCCCACCCCGGTGACAGACACTTGTCTCCGATGCGCGGGTCGGACCCCACGAAACTCAGAACCTTTTTCGTCTCGTCTTCGTGTCCACTGCGCCACATCGCCTCGTCGATCATGTTCGCGAACGAAATCTTCGTGGTGATCATGCAGTTGAGGGCGAGTTTCGCCACCTCCGCCGCGGTGTGGGACATGCGGTGGATACGCACGTCTCGACCGTGATTGATCTCGAAGAACTCGTCGACGACTTGAATGCTCGGTCCACCCAAGAGGACGTCCCTCGCGGTCTCCTGGTGGTGGATGATGTTCCCGAGTTGAATGAAGAGGGGGCTGTAGCACACGCCCTTGCCTTCGAACTGTTTCATGAACCCCGGTTGGGTCGTGCACGAGACGATGATTCTTTCGTGTTTCGACACAACGCTCTCCATGACTCTTTCAAGATTTGCGTGGTCGTAACCGGCATAACACGTGGGAGTGTCAACAAGTACCACACAAACGTCACTGCCCCCCGCATCCTCGGTGGTGAACTCTCGGATCTTTTCGAGTCCCTCTTGCACCCCGGGCTCCGGTGACACGAAGGTACCGCTCTGGAGCGCGCGCACGTACTCCTCGTCCTTGTCGACCGCGGTGACTTGATGTCCCTTGTTCGCCAAGAAAACCGCGTAGGCGAGACCGACTTTACCGGCACCGATGACGGTGACCTTCATTATTTTCAATCACGACGAACATCTTTAACTGCATAGGTCAGTTCTTTGAGTTTGCGAACTCGAATCTCACCGTGCGTCATGAACCGGACGTGAATCCTCTCTTCGCACCACTCCACGATGCCCGCCTGTTCGCACTCCGTGGGGTCGACGAGGATCTTCCACATGCCGAAATTCTTCGTGCACCACTCGATCTTTTCCTTTGTGGGTTCGTGGACGACGATGTAGTTTCCGGTGTCCGGGTCAGACCACCCCCTCTGTGGGTTATCCGGGTAGAAGAAAGTGCCGTCGTTGTACACGTAGGTGGGGAGGTGTCCGCCGTACACGGTGGCGGAGTACCCGAAGGTGGACGAGATGCCTTCCGGCGTGCCCTCCGGGACGTTCACCCCCTCGACTCCGCCCATGGTGGTGTACACGTTGGAAAACTTGGAGATGAGAAACCACTCCATGACGCTGTTCATCTTCGCCTCGAACGCTTCGTCCTCAACCTCAGAGTTTTGGGAGTGTTCACACGCGGTGAACCCGATGGCGTGGTCCAGGGCGACCGCCTTCGGAACTCTCTCGAGAAAGTGCTCCTTCGTCGCCACGGAATCGCTTAGGACGAACACCGGTTCGTCCATTTTCAGCGCCTGGGCGACCATGGCGTCCACGGCTTGGTCCGACGCCGTCGGGAAGTAGGCGAATCGACTCGAGTCCTCGCTGTTGGTGCCCCTCCGGATGTGAAAGCACGCGGTGCATCCGGATATTTTTTCCCACGCCTTGTCGATTCTCGACTGCATCCGGGGTGAGGGTTGGATGAGGTAACGCATCACCTCCCCCAAATTTTTGTAACGCAAGTGGTTGAACGCGTTTATCACGGACATGTCTTTGACCTCTAGATCGTCGTCATCTGAGACGACGTGCTTGAACACGAACATCTGGTCTCTGCCGTAGAGGTAAACGTCTTTGTGGAACCGCCCCATTCCACCGGAGTTGATGAAGTGGGTGGCGAGGCACAGGCTCAGGTTTCCTATCGCATGATCGGGTCTGGGTCTGAACAACATTAACTTTATTACAATCTTATTCTTTAGGAGTGTTGTAAAAGTCGCTCTGCGCGTCCTGTCGCTGCACGGTTTTCACGTGCCACAGGGCGATCTCCGGTGACGCCGGCATGATTTCCACCCGACCCCCGGTCAATTTTTCGTGCAGGGCACCGTCCCACTTTATCTTCCCGTTGTTCTTGTGAAATCTTCCTTGGTAATCGGGCCAATTGATGAACCCGGTGTTCGTCGTTTTAAACTGGTGACTCTCCAACCACCTCTGGGTGTACCCGGGGCAGATGTTTATCCGGGGCACGTAGAGGATGTCGCCCTTAAAATTGCGCACCTCCCTCATCAGCGCTTCCTGTGGTATCTCGTCGGCGTCTAGTACGAATATGTAATCGCCCCCACACAAGGTTGCGTGGTAGTTTCTGTGCTCCGCAAAGTTTCCGTCGAATTCCCGCTCGTTCACGGTGATCACCTTCCGGAAACGTTCGAGGACGCTCCGAACCGCATCGGTGCACCGGGTCTTGTCGACGAGAATGTTGATGTCGTCCTCCGGTGCCTTGGTCTCCACCAAAAAGGAGAGAAGACTCGTGAGCTCTCGGTCCTCGTTACACACACATATCGCGTACGTGATCTTCATTTTCTAATACTCGTTTCAGGCTTTTAAGTACATCTTCCTCTCTGACTTCCCACCACGTCCCGTAGAACACCTTTCTCAGGAACGGTGGCACGCCCTCTTCGGGGATGGGTACCTCTTCACACGGAAGGGGAATCCACTTGTCGTACTGCTTCGCCAGCGTTCCCATGACCCCACCGGTGTGGGCGATTACCGGTTTGTCAAAGTATTGCGCCTCCAAGAAGGGCATCCCCACACCCTCCCCCCGGGTGGTTGATATCACGAAATCAGCGAGGTTGTAAAGGACACAGAGTTGTTGTTCCGTGCACCTGTTTGTGATGTACTTGATGTTCTCGCTCACCGGTAACCCATCGGTTTTGTTCGTCTTAACTATGAGGACGTGGTCGGTGCCCCGGGAGAACTTCTGGAACGCCCGCGCGAGGACGCCGACGTTTTTCCGGATATCGTGGGTGCCCACGTAAAGGAACGCGAGTTTTTCCGGGTTGACCTTCTTCGGTATCACCCTGGGTCGATTCCGGACCAGTGGGGTGGTGTACTCGTTGAGGGCGACGCAGTTCACGCCGTGTCCCACGAGAATGTCTTTGAGGTAATCGTAAGGGACGATGACCCGGTGAAACTTTTTCATCTCGGTGACGATGTCCGGGTGCACGTCGCTCGTCTCGAACATGGTGAAGAGTTGTTTGTACTTGAAATTTCCCTGGGACGCTATCCACGCGCCCCAGCAGTGGTAGGTCTCCATGATTTCGGAGATGGTGATCGTTTCCGGGGTCGCATCGTCTTTGAGACCTAAATCTTGTTTTAGGAAAAACCGCCCGACTATTTTACCGAACATTATATGATTTTGGATTACAATCTTTAATTAAATGACGAGTGTCTTTTCGTGACCGACGTGCAAGGTGGTGTTCACGACGACATCGAAGCCGGCTTTGTTGAGGTTCTTACAGAACGCCACGTCCTCGGAGCACATGTCCCGGATCACCGTGCCTTCTTTAGTTTCAAACTCGAAGACCTCGTGATCAAAGTAAGGGTACTCCATCTTTTCTATCACACCCTTGCGACAGGCGAAGAATCCCATGCCGTTGTAGGCGACTTTGATGTACTTGTCCTCTTTCTTCTTCATGTCCTCCACGGTGAGGAACTTGAAGGAACCGTGTTCTTTAAAGTAGTCGAGGTCCCACTCCTCCACCATGGCATAGTTTTTCATGTCTTGCATCCGGTAATACCCGGAAACCACCGGGTGGGTCTTCGTGTCTTCGATGAGTTCCAAGACTTGTTCCGGGGTGAAGTAGATGTCGCTGTCGATGGTGAACCAGACGTCGTACTCCACGTTTCCACCGAACGGTTTTTGTTCTTTCCCCCGGAGGACGTTCAAGCCCAAGGTCTTCATCCGGGAGAAACTCACGAACGAACTGTATTCCTGAATCATGCGCGCGTCTATACCTTTTTGCGACAAGACGATAAGGGTCTCACTCCATTGTCGTAAAAAGTTACCACTGAAACTCTTCCCCGGAAAGGCGAAGATGACTTTCATACTGAATATATTTAAGGCTCAACGTTTAAGTGCTTTCTGTTTTCCATGTGCAGCGCCTCGACGTCCGCTTTGTTTTGTCCCATGTACGGCACGGCGTAGTGGTTGTCGCACAACCACTGGTTCACGTTCGTCCATTGACCGTCCTCGACGACCCAGATCTCCCCGAGCACGCGACCGAACTTTCCCCTGGAGTCCGCCTCCGGGGTGCGGAGTTCCATCTCGATGTCGTCCTTCTCACTGGCGACCGCCTTGAGGCACCAGTCCTTGAGTGCCTTTTTCGACATGAGACCGTACTTCTTCTCTTCGAGATCGCTCGTGCGGCTCTCCGGGGTGTCGATCCCGAGGAGACGCACCCGCTGTCTGGTGAGCACGTCGAACCCGAGGTCGATGAGAACGTCCACGGTGTCGCCGTCGACCACTTTCTCGAGGGCGGCGATTCGGTACTTGAAATTGCACGGGGGTTGGTTGTAGGTGCTCATGTTTATAATTCTAAAAATTAAAATTTTTTCCCTCAGATCTACACACGCACGCACGCACGCACACAGGCACACACGAACGACGATGGTCGAACTTCGCAAACGAGTTTCATCCGAGGGCAGTCCTTTCGCTACCCACCACAACTTTACCCTCCGTCGGCGCAAGCCCACGAACGAGCCGATCACTCTCGGTCAACTCTTGGACGAGCACTCCACGGACAACCACTGGGTCCTCCACCCCGAGATCCAACGGTACGACGACACGTGGTCACCGGACATGAAGAACAAGTTCATGGACAGCGTGTTCGAGGGACTCGCCACCCAGACGAACTTTGTCATCTCCGAGAACACCGATAACAACACCCAAAGGATCATCGAGGGTGCCCACCGCAGGCGATGCATCTTGGAATACGTCGGGTGGTTTGGGGACGAACTCATGTTCCCGTACCACCCGGAGAAAGACCCGTCGAAGAGTTACTGGTGGCACGACCTCTCACACGAGGACAAGAACATGCTTCGTCGGTGCGTGTTCATGAAGACGACGTACTACGACCTCAACGAGGAAGAGGAGATCTTGTTGTTCAACCGAATGAACACGAGTCTGCCCCTTCAGATCGGGGAGTTGATCAACTCTCGCCGGGATCTGCCCCTCTGTGCCCTCGCCGGTGACATTTCCAGTCACAAGGAGGTGCACGCCATCTTGTCGAAGTGTCGCACCGGTCTTCCGGGGGGCGTCGCGCGCATGGCTGACAAGGCGATCATGTTTCAGATCTTGTACAACTTTTACACGTGGTGCTTCGTGGAAAAAGATCCGGTGGAAATGCTCAAGAAAAACATGTTGATCACCGAGAGCATCAACCCGAAAAAGTTTGAAGCCGCGTGTGCCAACATGTCCGACCATGAGTGGGAGTCGCGAATCTGCAACGAAAAGTTCGTCGATTGGGCGCAAGACCACGTGCAGGCGTTGCTACAATCGCAGTACATCTCTGGTAAAAACTTCCGCCCGGCGCAGTTGTGGTTGAGTCAACTCATGATCTTCACCCAAAGGTTCAACCGGGACATGATCTACAAGATCAACGAACTCATCCACAGGCAGTCGAAGGAATACAGCGCGGCGAAAAAGAAATCCCTCAAGCGCCTCCCGGCGTACGTCTTCGCCGAATGTGAGTCCGAGACACACCCGTGTGGTTCGAAGAACTTGCTCCCTAAACTCCAACTCCTCATCAACTCTAAAACGTTGATCGAGATCTAGGCGTGAACGAAAAATCTCGCGTTATTGTAATGCAAGAGAGAGCGTGCAAGCCCCCATCCACGCGCACCGGTAAGTGTCTGGCGGACTTCGGGTACAAGTTTTTGCGCGAAAAGTCCCCGGGAACACGCCGCGGTGCCCTCACGAAGTCGCTCCGTCAGGGTGGCTGGACGGCGTCTCAGATCAAACAGCGCCTCCGGTGGCTCGCCCAAAAGCACAGGAGAAACCCCTTAAAGATCATCATTACAAGCGATCTACGATGGTTCGAGCAGAGGCACCGGAGGAGATCGACATGACTTTCAGGACTTCCTCCACCGCGGGACTCCGCAAGACGTCGTCTTGTGTGAGGTTCACGAAATCTATGTGTTCGAGATCTAACCCGGAAACTCTATCGACCAAGTACGCGAGCCCGTTGTTCTCCCCCAAATCGCTCTGATCCAAGTCCCCGGTGACGACCAATTTGGTGTTTTCCCCCACCCGAGTGAGAAGCATGGTCATCTGTCGAACCGTGCTGTTTTGCATCTCGTCGGCGATGATGTAGGTGTTGTTGAACGTCCTTCCGCGCATGTACCCGAGGGGTTCGATCGAAATCGACCTCTCGATCTGGTTCATGGATAAATACTTTTCAAACACGTCGTACATCGGTCGGGTCCAAGGTTCCATCTTTTTTTCCATCGTCCCCGGAAGGTATCCCATGTCCTCGTCGGCGGCGACGATCGGTCTCGTGAGGACCACCCGACCCCGCCTCGCACCGCCTATGTGTTTCAGCGCCTCGTGACACGCGAGGAGAGTCTTCCCGGTGCCCGCGGGTCCGGTGGCGATCACGACGCTCTTACGGCTCGTCAGGGACAGCACGTACTTGCACTGTCCCGCGGTCTTCGGAAAATCCATCATCATCATTACAGAGAGTTAAAGTTTTTTCTCTAATTAAACACTAAGAGGGATATGGATCCTGTGACATTCCATTTTATTCGTATGAAGCCCACGAAGGGCATCATCACGATGACCGATCCTAAAGACAAAACACGCGCGATGTGTTTCCAAAACAGGGACACCGCCAAGAGGTACATGGAATACATGAGTCGCTTCCGGAGTCGCACGGGGCGTTGGCCAAATCTGAACATGCGGGAGAGTGTGAGTTTCGTGAAGAGACCGGACAAGATCCGGTACCGAAGCCCGGAAGACGTCCAGAGGTTCATCGAGATCGTGGAGTACGACCGGCAAACCATAGACGACATAGCGCGGCACACCAACCTCTCCTTCGTGTACATCATAGACTTTGAAAACACAGACGAAGACGAAAAGGGAAACTTGATATTCAAGGCTCGGGAGATTGATTCCTACGTCGACATTGATTTGTACACCCAAAATCTGGAATTGAACCTAAAGATTGGGTGACACTTTATTTCAAGATGTGTGGAATCCTATGTACCTTTGGGGAGAAGATCTTAGTCCCCGAGGGGCTCCTCAAGCACCGGGGTCCGGATGACTTTCGCCGGGAGCACATGGGCAAGTGTCTCATGGATTTTTACCGACTCGCCATCAACGACCTCACCGAGACCGGGATGCAACCGTTCCGCACGAAGAAGGACATGTTCGTGTGCAACGGTGAGATTTACAACTACCGCGAATTCGTCACCGGAAAGGAGAAGGGCACGAGCGACTGCGAGGTGATTCCGGAGATGCTCCGAAAGTTCGGGACCTCCTCGACGGTGGACATGCTGAGGGGGGACTTCGCCTTCGTCTACACGGACGGCGTGCACGTCCAGGCTGCGAGGGATCCCATCGGCGTCCGTCCCCTCTTCTACACCAAGTTCGGGGAGAAGAACAGCATCGCCTTTGCGAGCGAGATGAAGGCACTCAAATTCATCGGGACGAAGGTGCACGTCTTCCCACCGGGACACTTTTACGATTCGCGACTCGACGATTTCGTGTGTTACTACAAGACGTACTGGAACCCACTGAAGACCATTCCCAAAAACACGGAGTGCATCAGGCGCACCCTCGAGGACGCGGTCCGGGTCCGGTTGGCGACTACCGAGCGTGACGTCGGGTTCCTCCTCTCCGGTGGGCTCGACTCGAGCCTCATCTGTGCCATCGCGCAGAGGATGTCGAAGAAACCCATCAAGACGTTCTCCATCGGTCTCCCACGAAGCCCCGACTTGGACGCCGCGCGCAAGGTGGCGAACTTTCTCGGCACCGAGCACACGGAGGTGAATTTCACCGTGGAGGAGGGGAAGAGGTGTGTCAAGGAGATCATCCGGACGTTGGAGAGTTACGACACGACCACCATTCGCGCGAGCATTCCCATGTACCTCCTGTGCAAGTACATCAAGGAGAACACGTCGTGTCGATACATTTTTTCCGGGGAGGGCTCGGATGAACTTCTCGGTGGTTACTTGTACTTTAAGAACGCCCCTTCCGTGGAGGATTTCGCCTATGAAAACATGCGTCGGCTCCGATTGATTCACCAATTCGACGGGCTTCGCGCCGATAGGTGCGCCGGTGCCCACGGTCTCGACCTCATCGTCCCGTTCTTGGACAAGGAATTCATCGCGTGTTGCATGACGATGAATCAAAGCCTCAAGGTGGACAAGGTGGAGAAGCGCATCCTTCGCGAATCGTTCGAGGGCTACCTTCCACCGGAGGTGTTGTGGAGGACGAAGGACGCCTTCAGCGACGCCGTCGGTGAGGACTGGGTGGCAAGTCTCCGGAAACTGGGCAAGTGGGAACACGTGAACACGGTCAGGAACATGTGCCGCGGGGTGAACCTTCCAATCACCGCGGAGGAGGCGTTTTACCGGGACTTGTTTTGGAAGATGTACGACTCGAGACACGATTACCTCATACGCGAGATCTGGCGACCCAAGTGGACCGAAGTCACCGACCCGAGTGCGCGATTACTTATAGAAGAAGATGTTATTAGTATGTAAAAAAGAGATGGCTTCTATTGTTCAACAATTCGATTGCAAAAACCAGGAGCACGTCTTGTGGCTCAAGTCTCTCGGCAAGGCTATGGCTATGGTGACCAACGACGAAAAGTGTGACATCCTCAAGGTCATGAACGACAACCCGATGGGTGTTAATATCAAGGACTTTCGGGACTTCGCCATGCACCACTTTACCTTGTGCATGAAATACGCGAACGCGGTGTTGAACAACGACGCCTTCATACCGGAACCGACAAAAAAATAATGTGTGATATTATAAAAGAATGATGATCGCGATTGTCGTCGCTTTAGTTTTGTTCATCATATTTTTCGCCCGGGGCAAGGCTGGGTACACGCCCCTTCAAAAATCTTATGCTCACGGCATGGGTGTTGACACTAACCCCGCGCGCCGGGTGTCGTCGTATTTTGATCAGTGTTCTCCGGAAGAGTTTGGGTCGTGTCCGAAACCCCAGAGCGATCCTCAGTTTGTCGGTTATCCTCTTCCATGAGCGGGGCGATGACGTTTTCCTTGATCAGGGCGAGATATTTGTTCCTCACCGCTTGTTCCGTTCTTCTCGGACTGAATTTCGATAAAATTGGTTTCCATCGAATCTCATTATGCTTCTCAATGGAATCATTGACAAGTTTAATAAGAATGTTTCTTTCTTTTTGGTTCCAGTAATCTTTTCGCTTTTTCGGCGGCGGTGACGCTGGAGGGGAGTCGTCCGAGGACGACGAGCGCGCCTGGCGCTTGCGTTGCAGCGGCGGCGGGGACTTCGGCGGTCGACCACGTCTTTGCGGAGGCGTTCTCGGCGGCGACCCCGGTGATTTTTTCGCGACCGTATCACCGATGAGGATGGATGCGATGCGTCTCCCTTGGTCTTGCGTTCCGTACGTCTGAACGAGGGTTCCGATCAAGGATCCCATGTCCGTGCTCGGTGCCGAGCCCAGGATGCTACGCAGGATGACGTCTTCGTCGTTGCGCTTTATCTTGTTGCTTTGCGCGGCTTCGTGCACGTGTCGGATGCATTGGATGTAAGGGTTCATCGTCGCGGCGTGTGTTTCTTTCTGCGGGATCCACCTGTCCGGTGGGTGCCCTTTAACCTAGTGGGAAAATACCGAAATTTGGTATAAAGATTTCGTCATTTATTTTTTAATGATCACACCGGTTTTGAAATGGATAGGGGGTAAGACTAAAATTATAGACGAGGTGTTGAAGAACATTCCCCACCGGATGCGCACGTACTGGGAACCCTTCGTCGGTGGGGGCAGCGTCCTCCTCGCCGTGCTCCAGAGTGATCGAAAGATCGAGAACTTTATCGTCTCGGACCTCAACGAGTCCCTCATAAACATGTACGTCCAGGTGCAACAGTCCCCGGTAACGGTCTCTGAACACCTCCGGGCGCTGGTGAGATCCTACGAGTCCCTACCCCTGGACACGGACGTCGCCACCCGGAAGCGCCAACCGGCGTCCCCCGAAGACGTCGGGACGAAGAACGACTTGTACTACCTGCAGAGAAGGGTGTACAACTCGGAGCGGAAGGACACCCCGGAGCACGCGGCGCGTTTCATCTTTTTGAACCGAACCACCTTTCGTGGGCTCTACCGGGTGGGCAAAGGAGGACACTTTAACGTCGGGTTCGGGTACTACAAGTCACCGATGTTCCCGGATGAGAAACACATCGCGGATGTCTCGAGGTTGATATCGAGAGTGTTATTCGTGTGTGGATCCTACGACGACGTCGTCCTCCGAGGCGTGCAGCCGAGGGATTTCGTCTACCTCGATCCGCCTTACGTGGACACGTATGACGGGTACCAGAAGGAGGGTTTTGACCACGACAAGTTTTTCGAATTCGTCCGGGGTCTCCCCAATTTTTGCATGAGCAACTCGCACACGCCGAGGGTTTTGGACGCTTTTAAAGATTACAACCTAGATAAAGTTGAAGTCTACCAGAGGTGTCATAGTAAAAACCCCGGACTTAAAGCAACCGAAATTTTGGTGACTAACGCCGAGAAATACCCGGGGAAAAAATAAAAAATGAACAAGACTCGAAAGTACGCCCTCGATAAGTTTGCGGAGTTGCTCTCCCTCACCCCGGATGATCCCCGGGTGGTGAACTTGGAGAAGGGTGTCCTGAACCACGCCATGGACAAGTTCCCCGCCGAGGACTGCACGTTCGAGAACCACGTGTTCGGGTCTTCCTACAAGCACAAATTCTTAGAGATCAAAAACAACTTGATCAGAAATCCAGACTTGGTGGAGCGGTTGAACAATAAATCCATCCGGACCCAAAACGTGGTGAACATGAAGCCGTGGGAGGCGGTTCCGGAGGGCAACTACAAGAAAACCATGGACGAGAGGATCCACAAGGATATGCGAAAAGAGTTCTTGGCGAGGGAGGCGAAGAACCAGACCGGGTTTTTCAAGTGCAACAGGTGCAAGACGAACAAGACGACCTACTATCAACTCCAAACCCGGTCGGCGGATGAACCGATGACGACGTACGTATCGTGTTTGAATTGTAATCACAACTTTAAATTCTAGCCATGTACCATCCGTCCCAAATCTAAAAAGTGTTGCGTGTCCGTGAGATCGGTGGGCATGTCCCCGACGGAGAGCACGAAGTTGTACCCGAGTTCCCTCTTGAGCCTTCCTTTCTGTTCCGGATCGCAAAATCCCAGGTCTTTCCACGTGATCCCGACGGCGAGGAGTTGGTTCTGTGTGTACTCTATGACGTTCTCGAATCTCGGACGCGCGGTGATGATCACGACGTGGTATCCCATCATCTGTGCGTGAAAGAGTAAGTCGAGCATCGGTCTGTTCACCCGTCCGTCGGTGTAGATCAGGGTGTCGTCGATGTCGAACATCACGGCGTCGTTGTGGGCGACGACCCGGTTTCGGAGATATTGCAAACCGTGAAACCTCAACACGTCCATGTCTACAATAAACAAACATTAATAAACGTACTTGTTCGACATGGAGTTCGTGAAAGTTTCCAGTTTTTCGTCAGCGATGTACATTTTGTCTTCGTGTTTGTACGCCCTCTCTCTGTCGCCCTTCTTGAGGGCGTCGTCCATCTTCCGGACGCTCCTCAAATAACGCTTCTGAAGCCAACAAAATTTTATTTTTTCAAAAAGTGTCATCTTATTCAATACGTATCTCGAAATGTTCATCTTAACATAAAGACATATTAATAATCTAAAAGTATGGACGAAGAATCGCGACAAGAAGGTGGTTCTGCATGCATGGCGATGCTCTTAATCACCGGAGCCTGGTACCTCATGATTCGAGTTCTTGCTCAGTCTGCTATAGCGATGCACATCGACCTGTGACCCTGTGTGAGAAGCACGTCGTGTGTCACAGGTGCGCGAAGCGTTGGTTCGGGACCCACCGAAGGGACACGTGTCCGATGTGTCGACGGACTTTCGACGTCTTCGGGATCGAGGAGTTTTACCGGCTCGAGGGCGAGCGTGAAAAACTTCTTTCACTCGGTGCCGGGTACGAGGTCACTTGGCACCCGTGCATCGTCCGGAGTGATGACAATGTCTCATTTATAAATCAACTTAAACGATAGAGACGTATTTCTAGTAATGGCACCCTACCAACCTCCGGTGGCGCACTATTCGGAATTGGACGTCTCCGGAGTCGACCCGGAAGACATTTACTCTTTCATCGGGAAAAAGGGAAAGAGATTTTACTGGCTCACACGGTTCCTGAACCTATCGTACTTGTGGTACAACGAGCCTAAAAAAGCCATAGAGATTTGGGGACCTTACTACACACACGAGAACCGGCAATCGGCGTTGGTGATCGAGGCTGAACTCGAACACTTTCTAACGAACCGTCACACCGAGGGCGATGATGAAGAGGATGCGTGGTGCCGAATTGATCGAGTACCTGACGAAGCCACCGCCGACGGAGTGGCATGAGAACGAAATGCAGCCGGTCTACATGCACGACGTCTACCTGGACGCCCTCGAGAAGAACTACAAAGAGTTGGGCTTGGAGTTCGATCGTTCAAAGTTTGAGGTCGACTTCGCACCACCGGTGCCTTTGGATCGAGAACCGGAAGAAGAGATGACGCGCGCCTTCGGTAATCTCTACCTGGACGTGACGTACACGAAGAACCGTGTCAAGTTGAAGGTGAATTACGCGCTGTACAACATCCACGAGAGGTACTACGCGCGCGGCAAGACGCCTCCGCTTCGCACGTTAGTGCAAGCTTTGAAATCTGTTGGACACACGGATGATTTTTTGAAAAAGGTCATCTTAAAGCACGAGCAAAACAAGGCGTACCACAAAAAACTTTGGAAATTTGTGGAATCGAAATTGTTCGGAGACGAGAAAAAGAAGAAGAAGACGAAAAAGGAAAAAGTCATCAGGAAACACGAGGAGGACGAGGAAGACGTGAGGATCGCGAGCGACGTCGAGGAAGACGAGAACGAAGATAAAGATGATAACGATGACGTGGACGGGGAATTCGACATGGAGAAGGACGACGACGAGGACGTGTTAGAAGAGGACGACATCGTCGTGTCTGATTTAGACGAAGACTAGCAGTTTATAATACTTAAAGTTTTTAAGTCATATGAAATACATGGCAAATTTTACAGAGTGACGATCAAGTGATCTAGATCTTCGTGCATCGCAAAATGACGAATAAAATTTATTGAAATATAGTATATGGGAAATCAAATTTCATGCGCTGAAAATGGTAGGATCAAGTCTGACAGCGCGTGTGACGCCACTACGATTGGTACTAGCGAGTATGAACGACTTGCAGGTGAATTTTGCGCCAACAATAAGAAAGACAACTGGTGCAGGTGCTACAACAACATTGTGGGTGTTTGTGAGACGGACCCGTCTGCAGCCGGGTGTTCCACTACACAAGTTGAACACGATTTGATTGTGAAAGATTTACCGGACAACAAATCTGGGACACTCGCGAGGCATGCATTGGATGCTCGTAAACATTGTCTCGGGAAGGTCTGTGCTAATTCTTCTGACACGTTTATACCGGACCAGCGACCAGATTGTGCTTTAAATCTTGACTTTTGTATCCAAGAAGTAAATGTTGGTGGAAACTTGGTTGGTAGTGGCATCGAGATGGACTGTTCCATCCAACAAGATGGTGGTCAACAGGATGGTGAAACATCACAAGGTCCGGTGGAGGTACCGGAAGATTACGAAGAAAAGAAAATTTTGACATACGGTGCCGGTGCCACTGCTTTTTCGTCCTCCTCTGTCTCGTGCATATGTATTCTTATCATAGTGGCTTTCAGTCTCGGTCGTAATATGAACGCTTGATCATATTTAAATTCATCGATCACGGAGATCACCCCCATTAATAAACATGCACGTCGTGTTGACCCCGAGTCCCTCCGCGGTGCACCGCTACCGAGTGATCCTCCCCGGTAAACTCACCGTGGACTTTGGTTCCACGAAAGTTTGGGATTACACCTCACACAGAGACCCGAAGATGATGCGCGCGCAACTTTTGAAGAGGGGCGCGGTGATACCTGAAAAATTACTCGCAGAACAAGATCCAAAGGAAATCCACCGGGGCATGCTTCTCGTGGAAGACAGTAACCTGGAGGACTGGCACGACGTGCACGAACGCTTCTTCTGGGAGAGGTGGCTCCTATACAGTTACTCGAGCGTGGAGAACGCCAAACTTTACTGCACCATGCAGAAAGGACTGCTCTTCATGCCCACACCGGAAAACTTTTTTTACGTTTAAACGAGGTTCCGGTTGAGAATGTTCCGGTAGGACTTCGTGGAGATGTTCCGGCTGTTGAGTTCGGCGCGAACCTCCTTCTCCAACTGTTCGACACTCTTGTACTTTCTACCGCTGGACGTGCTCCTGGGAACGGTCTTCCGGATCTTCAACCTGCGGGCGACCTCGCCGAGGGCGTCGTTGCCGTAGATGATCCTGCACAGTTGGGCACCGGCGATGCCTCTCTTCTTTACGGTTCTACCTTTCTTAGAGTTGTAATACGATGAGTTATTTGGCACATTGATTCCCCTATTTTTGGCAATCTGTTGAATCGCCCGTCTCGGGAGGTGGGTGCACTTGGTGGTCGTTTGGTACCTCGCGCGCGCGGCGGGCTTGGCGAAGTTCTTCCGGGCAACCCTCCGACTGTTCTTGACGACACGATAATTCGAATTTGACGGTGTGAAGTTGGGTTCGAGGCTACCCATGGGTCGTCGTCTGTTGTTCACGTTTCTAATCAACCGGTTGATGTTGTTGTTATTCAACTGAAAGTTGTTGAGCCAGTTCGTGTTCCCGTTCGCCACGAGTGAGTTGAGGAATCTGTTCAAATTATTTTTGTTACTCATCCTTAATTTTTACACAGAATAAAATTCTAGTTTTGCTATATATGGTGTTGCCCCTCCTGCTCGCGAAGAGTGTCGCCAAGAGCGCCGCCAAGAGCGTCGGAAAGGCTGTGGTGAAAAAGTCGAAGAAGGAGGCGAAGGAAAAGATTGAAAATCTTAGGGAAGAAGCGAAGAACAGGGCGACGAACTACCTCGACGCCAAGAAGCACCGAATTTACGAAACCCCGAGGGGTGCCATTTTCACGAACACAAACGGTGGCAATAAAAATTACAATCCCACTCCGGTGTACAAAAACGTGCCCGGGTCGAACGTGACGACTAAGTTGTGAGGGCGAGATAGTTTTCCCAGTCCAGGTATTTGAACGTTTTGTAACCCAACTTGACTAGTTCTTCGAACGGGGTGGGCACGTGTTCGACCCCGACGTCGGACGGGTCGATCGTCTGTGAGTTGTGTTCGAAGCAGATGACCGGTTTGTATTTTTTGATAGTCTCCTGAGCACCCTGGATGACTAAACCTTCAGCACCCTCGACGTCAATCTTGATGTAATCGAGACCCGGAAGGTTCAGTGAGTCCAAAGTTTCGATGCGTAATTTTTCACCGCCTTTGCCGATGCCGATGCCACCCTTGTTCCACCCTTGACATCGCTCGTCCACGACCGTGTCGAGACTGCTGAGTTCGAGTTCAGCACTCTCGTGACCCAGACCGTGGTCGAAGAGATGGAACCGGTCGGCGTACCCGTTTTGTTCGACGTTCTTTTTCAGGATGTCGAACAGTTTCTTTTGTGGTTCGAAAGCCCACACGGTGGCTTCCGGGCTGAACCCGGCGTAGGACACGCAGTGGCACCCGATGTTCGCACCGACGTCGACGATGTACTTTGCGTTTTCCACATGCGGTTTCAACATGTCGTTGATGATGTGGTGCTCGTACACCCGTCCGCACATCATGTGGTTCCGGATGTAACAATCGTCGAAATCGATGTTGAAATTTCCATTCGGGGTTCCGATGAACATCTCCATATTTTTAATCAACCAGTCATAGCCTTAAATTGATTAATGTCCAATCTTTTTAAATATGGGACTCTCACATTTAAAAAGATTATTGTTCTCCCCCCGTGGGTTTCGATCCCACTGCCTCTCGGTTAACAGCCGAGTGCTCTACCTATTGAGCTAGGAGGGAAAAAAGTTCCGACCTACCCGATTCGAACGGGTGACCCATGGAGGTCTATATCGTACCACTACAATCCATTGCTCTTCCATCTGAGCTAAGGTCGGTTGGAGCTCCCGCCTGGAATCGAACCAGGATTGTTGGATTCAAAGTCCAAAGTGCTGACCGTTACACCACGAGAGCACTTTACTATTGTATGTACTGAAACTTTTTATCGCGAATTTGACGCGCGGACGAAAAAAATATATCTCCGGTAATATTAATGGTGCCCATCCTCCTCATTCTTTTTTTGGTCGCCCTCGTGTGGTTTCCTGACTTGCGCCCGATCACGGAGAACACCGTGTGGACGTACTGGCACAACCCGGTGCCACCCAGACTGGTCAGGAGGTGTCACAAGAACTGGAAAAAAGTCGGACAGATCTCGGACATCCGTTTCCTCAACTCGTTCAACGTGCACAAATACATACCCCTCCGGACGCTCCTCCGGTTCGGTGAAATCACCCACACGGAGGCGCACAAGTCGGACCTCATCCGTTTTTACCTGTTGAGACACTACGGTGGCATCTGGATCGACTCGAGCGTTTTCTTCACCCAAGCCCTCACGTGGTTACCGGAAGGATTCTTTTGTTTTAAAGCGGACAGGTTTTCCAAGGAGGGACTGGTGTGTTTGGAAAACTTTTTCATAAAGTCCCCGAAGGAGCACCCTTTCCTCATCAAGTGGATGGATCAGACCATCCGAGAGTTTGAGGACCCCAAGTACAAGGAGACTAACGAGCGTTACCGGAAAATCATCGGTGGAAACGGGGACTACTTGGTTCCGTACGTGGCGAGCATGAAAATATCGGACAAGTCTGGGATAAACTTTGAGAGCGCCGAACAGGGTCCGTACTTTGACAGTGAAAAGTTTGGGTGGCACGACACGAATAACTTTTGCAAAAACCTCACCTACAGCAGCAAGATTGTCAAGTTGTGGAACAAGCAGCGCCGGGAGTGTCCACCCTCGGTGGTACCGTTGGAGAGTTCTAGGGATTACTCACCCGCGGCGGTCTACGAGAGGTTCAAGAACAAGTTTGAACTTTGTCCGGGTGATCACGGTGAGGTGGACATGGTGTACGTCATAAGCATGCCGAGCCGGTTGGAGTACATCAAGGGCGTCGTCGAACAGTTGAAGTGTGAGTACACCCTCTTCCACGCCATCTCTCCGAAAGATCTCACCCCGGAAGATTACTCAAACATGAGTGAGACCTTCAACCCGTCCAACAAGATGTTGTACAAAAAGATGACGAAACTCCCGGTGTGCCTCAGTTTTTTCATGTGTTACTGGGACGCCTACACGAAAGGGTACAGCAACATTCTCGTCCTCGAGGACGACGTCAAGTTCATGGTGTCCCTTGATCTCATCCACGCCGCCATCAACGAGTTCAAGAAGACCCTCGAGGCGGACATCCTCTTCTTGGGTTACTGCTGGGCGAACTGCGCGAAAAAGTTTGAGCAAAAGACGGAGAACATGTACAGAGCCCCACAGGATGTGCAACTTTTGTGCAACCACGCGCTCGTTTTGAAGGGAAGTTTCCTCCGGGAGTTCATGACGAGGGAACGTCCGACGTTTTGGAACAACCGGAACGACCACACCCTCTCCAACTACTTGAAGACCCACGACGTGGGGAAATTCGTGACACCGAAGGCGTACGTCAACCAAAACAGGGTCGCCATGGGTTCGAACAACGAAAACTACGACACCGGTGGAAAGGCGTGTGACTTGACGACGTCATAAATTTTGTGCGCGTACAGTAGAGATGTGGACGTCCATCGTCATCTTGCTCGTCTTAGTGTTCTTCATCACCCGATTTCGAGCGCACAAGCGTTTGAACTACAAGTCGTACGTGTTGACGTTACCGGAGTCCAAGCAGAGGCAGAACGTTTTCATGGAGAACTTTAACCACACCGTGCCGTTGGAGGTGATCCACGGGGTGAACACGAGGACGGTGGAAGGGGCGAGGCAATACGAGCACTTGGTGGACCCGGTGTACATGGAAAAAGCCTTGGAGATGCACTACGATCCCACCGTGGAGCGACCGGACATCACCTATTTCAACCTGGGTGCCATCGGTGCGATGGTGGGACATCTCAAGATTCAAGAGTTGGCGAAGAAACAAGGGGTCAAGTACGCCCTCGTGTTCGAGGACAACGTCGTCATCGACGACGACCAAATTTTCGACGAGGTCGAGGAAGTCATCCGGGAACTCGGGGACGATTTCGAGGTTGTTTTTTTCCATTGCATTTCTCGAATGTCTTCCGGGAAGAGGGGAACCCTCGAAAAAGTCCGGTGGATCAGTTCCATGAAGTGTTACTTGGTGCACGTGGACAACATGTTAAAGTACCATCAGTATTTTTACCCGATGAACAATCACGTTGACAACAAGCACGAAGACTTGATTGCGCGCGGTGCGCGAATTTTTTACAAGGACATGCGCCACTGCATCTCCATCGACCGATCCGGTGGAAGCACGATAGGTCACAGCGACCACGGGAAGGGTGAATTCTTCTCAAGACAGTATCCGGACGTCCACTCCACCACTCTCAGAGAGGGCTGGTGATTTACAACACGAACGGGTGTCTCTTGCGTTCCTCGCGGCTGCGCATGAGTTGCAACAAGCCCAAGAAGAGGATGGACAAGAAAACGGCGTTCTCGATGTCCGGAGACGCCAAGAAGGAGAGGAGGAGCACGAGGAAGACTCGGGCTGGGGTGGACGCCATCACACGCTTCAAGGCAGCCGGTGGCTCGGTCACAGCGCTGGTGCGCGTGAGGAGCAGGCTGATGATACCCGCGGCGAGCGGCGTACGAAGACGCGCCTCGAGCTTCGGATTGTAGTTGACGTTCTTGTGGGTGACCACACCCGCGGCGCCGATGAGGGACATGAGGAGAGCCGGAACCGGACTAGCAGCGTTGAGGTACATTGTAATTATAATATACCTACAGAAAATTAATTTTATTCACGAGTTTCACAAAGTTTCTCCTCTGTGTGGACATCTCCACGACCTCCCTCGCCGTCTTGCTTGAAAGGAAACAGTCGTACGGACACGGGGGTACGTACTGACACAAGACACCCGGGCTGAAGACTTCTGATTCGATCCCGAAATTCTTCTTCATGTCCTCCATGATAAAGAGTCTCTCGGTGCACGACGCCGTGTCCGTGATGACGACGGCGTGGGCGTTCATGGCGTAGGCGTGTTCGACGTCGAACTGCTGGTTTTCCAGCGTTTCCGGGGTGATGATCGCGTCCACCATGTGATTGCACGTGCACGCCACGCGGCGCGCCATTTCGCATCCATCGATTTCGACGTACGCCACTCGCTTCGTCGTCTTGGCGTGCTGCTTCGCCCTCGCGATCACGTTTTTGTACTCGTTGACGACGCTCTGGAAGCCGAACGAAACGTCGCTCTTGAGACTCTTCGCGATGCAAATCACGTTGGTGTCGTTTCGGAAGTTGTCAACCACCTGTTGCGACCCTTCAAAATTTTCAAAATCAGAAATTGTGTACAACTTGTCGAGTCTCCGGATTTGCTTTGCTGCGAACTCGAGGTTCAAGACGGACTCATCCGAGGTGTACAGGGCGGAACCGGCTTCGTAACTTAAGTCTTCGTGGACGAGTGGATCCCGGATGTCGTGGTTGAGACCGTACCAACCGTCTGAGTAACCGTGGACTTTGTTGCCCCTCAAGCGTTCCCGGTGGGTGATCTCAGTGATCACCGAGTTCACGCCGGGGCAGATCACCCCGGTGGTCAAAATTCCGACGTTCATTATTTCTTTACTCGCCTAAGAACTTTATATCAGTTTTCACATCGTCACCGTGATGTCGCTCTTCATGTCTGCGCTCGATTCTTCTCTCGCGAAACTCTCGTTCGCAAACTTGGAGTCAAAGTCGTTCTTCTTCTTTGGCGCGGCGAAGTAGAACACGAGGGAGCACAAAACGATGGCGAAGACGACACCGCCGGCGAGCACCTTCATGTTCGGCTTTTTCGGTGGTTTGAAACTTTGGTTCACGACTAAGTTTGTCTGGGCGTTCATGTTTTACAATTACATACAGATTTTAATTTCCCTAATTTTATTCTTGAACGCCTCCACACACTCTTCCCGGAAAGTGTTTTCCAAGACGAGAAAGGATTTGTACATCTGCCTGACGGCGGGTTTGAATCCCTGTTTTTCGTGCGTGGCACTGAGGACGTTACCGGTTTCTTCCAAGTATCGTTGCAGTCCCTCCTCCGTGAGCTCTATGTCGTGTATGTGGTTGATCGAGCAGTAGTGCCGGATCGCCAGATCTTTGATCGTTGCCGTCGCGTACGACAGGGGTTTCATGTCCGCACACATTTTCTTTAATATCTCGATCTGTGTGTTGTTGTAGTCGCACTCTATGCTAAATGCGTAATCGTTGTAATACTCGGTAAAGTAACTGGTGCTATCGTCGTCTTCCCCGAGATCATCCATGACCGTTTCGCGGAAGATCGGTGCCGGCTTCGACGGGTCTTGGTACGCCTCTTTCAGCGCTTGACATATCTCGAGGTAATCGCCTTCGGGAAGGACCTGAGAATTTTTATCAATCAATGACATAATTTTTTTTATCGCATTCATTGTTGTTCTTTTATTAACGATGTATTTTTTTAAATTTAAAATCTCTTTCGTTCGATGACTTTGCTTCGAATCGACGAATCTTTCACCCCATCGGTGTACGTTTCCTTAATTTCGTTCGTTCCCCCTACCCTTGAATCTTCGTTCGATGACTTTGCCTCGAATCGACGAATCTTTCACCCCATCGGTGTACGTTTCCTTAATTTCGTTCCCCCTACCCTTCAATCTTCCCGGTGGTTTCGTGTTGTACGTCTTGAGTTTCACCGGGATCTCGCCGTCACACGTCAATCCCGTGCCTCTCTGTTCGGTGTCCTTCGTGATGTCGTAAGTCGCTTTGAACTCCTTGAAATCCCCCTTGTCCTCCACGTCCACGCTGCTCATCACCCCGGTCCACGTGCAGTCGACATCGGTCGGCGACGGCGGCGATGGAACCGGTTCGGGTTCGGGTTCCGGTTCGGACACGATCGGGATCATGTTGTACGGGGAGAGGTCTTGGGCGTTTCTGATTTCAAATTTAAACTTGTCCGGCTTGTCCCACCCGGCTTCCTCCATGTTAATGAGGAGTTGTATAAAGTACGCGGATCTAGGCATGTCTTGCACCGTGACGACCACTTCTTCGTCCCCTCTGATTTCCATGAGTTGTCCCTTATCAAACTTATAGGTCTTCCCCTCCTTGAATGGGGCGATGTCCCAGTTGCCGGACCACACGTCCTTCGCCATCTTTTCCAGTAGACCCTCGCCCTTCGAGTTCTCTATGGCGACGATGCTTCCGTACCCGTCGTACTTCTCCGTGAACCAGCACCCGTGTCCGCCCCCGGGGCACTTCTCGTACAGCCTCGGAAGCGCACCGGAGGCGACGTCGTACACGTAGGCGAACCCGGTCTCCTTGTCGTGAAGGGTGCAGTACTCCGGAGCGCTCACATCCGGGTTGTAACACAGATCTACTCTGGGCATGCTTACGTATTCCGATCGCACCTTTCTTCGCATGTTTTCCATGGCGATCCCTTCCTCTGTGATCGTGACAGTCTTCAGCGGACCGGTCGGACCTTCAGCGGCGGTAGGTTCGGTGTATTTCCACCCCACCGCGCCTGCGACGAAGCTCAAGACGAAGCATAGCAAGGTGAGTATGATCAACTGCATTACAATAGGATTAGAAATTAATTTTATTTTTTTCAATCTTGATCAGTTGTTCTCCGAGTAAAAGTTTTTTTTGTTCTTTGATCTTTTCGAGTTGGGAACAGTCGTGTTTTTCCGGTAACAGACAATACATGCAAAATTCTTTCTTGCACCACTTGCACTCGGTGGCTTCGGAGATTGAAGTTTTCTTCGAACACTTCGGGCACCTCATTTAAAGATACGCGTATACTATAGATCAAGAAATGTTGTCGTTAACTTTGTCACAGTGTCAAGTGAAAGCCCGCCCGGTCGTCGCCGGGAAGAAGAAGATGCGCAAGCGTCTGCGAAAGTTCGGTCGAAAACTCGCAGACGAGAGGCGCGACGATCTCCGACGTATGGCAGAAAAGATCGGTGAGATCTGCCGGGAAGAGGAGAGACGATCGAAAGAGTTGTTTCGCGAGCACCGGGAATTTTTCGATGACGACGATTACCAATTTGACCCGTCCAAGTCTATCGACTTTTTCGAGCCGTAATAGTGAACCAAATCGCTGCTAAGGCAAACAGTGCGCACAAGTACTTATTGTCTTGTTCAGTGGCTAAGAGGGCACACAAAATACTATACTGCGCAAACCGTATCTCCCGCCTCGTTTTCTTGAGGCTGCGTTTCACGGCTGCTCTGGATTTCTCCAAACTCAGAATAGCCGTGCTCATGTTTTTGATCCGGAGGGGCATCTCCACCGTGGACATCACCATGCCTTTGACGTCCACGCTCTTCGTGACTTTTTCTTGTATGATAGGTTCGAGGTATGTAAAATAATTAAAGTCCGGATCGAGTTTCAAACACAACCCCTCCACCGTGCTAAACGTTTTCGCGAGATAGATGAAGGAGGACGGGATGATGAAGGGCTTCTCCTTGGCGAGGTTCATCATGAGTTCGTCTTGCATGAGCTCATCGGTAAAGTTTCGGGCGTCCAACTTTTCCATGTATCCCAGAATGGATTCGAAAAAGATTTCCAGGTCCGCGATGTCCGTGGTCGGGATGATGATCTTCAACCGGGTGAGGGTCTCCACGATGGACTTGGTGTCCCTCGACACGACGTGCACGAGGAGTTCCATGAATCCATCCCGGAGTTCTTCAGTGATGGGCACGACCAACCCGAAGTCGTAGTAGACGAGGTTGCCGTTGAACCCGACGTTTCCGGGGTGTGGGTCGGCGTGGAAGAACCCGAACTCCATGGTTTGCTTGACGTAAGATTTGATCAGGGCTTCGCACACCTTCTTCTTGTTCACCCCACTCCGGTGGATCTCCGTGAGTTTCTCGGATTCCACGTACTCCATCACGAGCACCTCCGGGGTGCAGAACTCCTCGTACATCTCCGGAATTTGCACCCATGCACAATCTTTGAAACTCTCCTTAAACTTGATCCCGTTCTGCATCTCATTCACGTAATCCGTCTCCGAGAGGAGATTTTCGATGGCTTCTTGGAGGATGTACCCGTTTCCGGTGCCCGTGTCCAGACCAATCATCTCCAAGAAGTTGACAATCTCGACGATGGTGTCGGTGTCCTCCTTGATGATGTCATAGATTCTCGGTCTCTTCACCTTGACGACGACTTTCTGACCACTCTTCAGCTCCGCCCTGTGCACCTGTCCGATGGTGGCTGACTTGAATGGCACCGGGTCGAAATGTTTGAAATTTTCCATTGGCACAACCGAGGTGTCTATCTCCACGGGAGGGACGTCGTCTTGAAGAGATTCTAACTCTTTCACAAATTCTTGCGGATACAGGTCGCCTCTCGTCGAAATGAACTGTCCTACTTTCATGAACGTCGGACCGAGGTCCACAAGTTGTGATTTCGTCCACTTACCGAGTTGTGACTTGTCTTGTGTCGTGGCGTTTTTGTACAGGAACTTGGTCGCGAACTTCCAAGTCTTGAACTTTCTCCGGTTGGGAATGTTCAAATTTATTTTACTTGCACTGACATGCATCAACCTTAACATAGTTGAATAAATTTTCTCAGCACATGTTAACACGCAACTCCATGGCAGTTAAACTCATGCGCTCAAAAAAAACCCCACAGGGCACCACGTTCACCCGCGCCCTCGCTGATATTGTGAATTCCAATACCGTCAAGGTAGTCACGAAGGCGGCGACGGAAGATGACCCTAGGTGGGTGTATTTCTCCCGAAGTTTAGAACCAATCATCAAGTTGCCCGTCATCTTCGCCGTATTGGGCATCTACCAAGGAGTGTTCACTGGTAACGCCATCCCCATCCCGTCCAGGCTCGAGAAGTTGTTCAACAGAACGTGGTTCAGATTCTTATCCATTTTCCTCATCGCCTTGCAATCCACGGGCGGTGACATCGAGAACGCCCTGTTGTCAACCCTCTTGTTCTTGATCATCATCTACGCCATGAAATCCCCGGAAGAGAAAAAGAAATCTGGGTTTATATAAGAGATGCGCGTGCACGTTGTGGGCGCAGGACCGACGGGGATGTCCCTCGCGTGGGAGATCGCCCGAAACACAGCACACGATGTGATTGTTTACGACAAAAAGCCTTCCGCCGGTGGGTCCTGGTGGGAACCCACGGAAGGTGAAAGAGACTTGCACTCACATCGGATTGTTTTCGACGGCGCGTACGTTAACACGAAGAGTTTGTTCAGTGAGATGGGCGTGGATTGGCACGAGATGTTTGAGAAGAGCGAGGGAAGTTTCAACAAGGCGGTCCTCTCAAGGTTGAAGCCGAGGGACTACCTCGCGTTGGCATCCCTGTCCGTGAGGGTGCTCTCCCAACCGGAAAAGTACAAGAAGATCGTCCTGAAGGACGCGGTCGGTGCGCTGTCACCGGGCGGAGAAGAGGTGCTCTCGAATTTTCCGCTCATCATGGATGGGGTGGATTGGACCCGGATGACCGCGTACGAGTTCGTCAAGAGTTTCGATTACGTGGCTCTGAGCACCCAATACACCCAGAGGGTCTCCGGAAAAGTCATGTGTGACCACATGCAACGAGCCCTCGAGAGGGAAGGGGTGGAGTTCAAGTTCAACACCGAGTTGGAGGAGGTGGACTACACCGAAGATGGGTTCACCGCGAAGTTCACCGGAATGTCTCCGGTGTGCGACGACGGCGTCCTCGTTTTGTGTGTCGATCACACCCCGGCGCGCAGCCTCGTCAAGGATAATTGGGGTAAGGTGACCAAGAAATTGGTCGCGAGCACGTACGGCGCCCTGAACGTCCTTCTCGACTACGACCACCCGGTGGCGCCCATGGACATGTACGAATCCACCATAGGAACTTCGTGGAAAATCATCCCGGCGGTCCTCTCCGACGGGCACACGGTGTCGTGCGTGATTCCCAAAATCACCCGGGAGATCGAGACGACCCCACCGGAACGAATTTTCGAAGAGGTCATTTCCCAACTAAAACTTCCTAAACCCTACGGTGCCCGGATCGCGTGGGGGTGTCACTGGAACGGGAAGGAGTGGTCCTTCTCCCAATCGAGTGGCGTGTTGTCTCCCCTCGGTCAGGTACCGTTTTGGGGGAAATCCTCCAAGGTTGCCCTGTGTGGGATGATGTCCCCGCACGCGACGCCGTTCGCGTCCATCGAGACCGCCGTGGAGGTCTCCCGTCTTTTCTGTCACGAAACCTTCGGCACGCGTCGTCCCCTGTCACCGGTGCTCCTCACGCACGTTTTGTTTTTAACGGTACTTATAGTTTTAATCCTCGTATTGAGAAGGAAAAGATGAGGTCGGTAACTTTTACCGCCGATGTTTATCAACCTATGTACGAACACAATGATAAGTGGTACATCCGGATCACCCTCGACGACAAGGGTGCGGAAGTGGTTCGCCGGTTTCAAGAGTCCAAGGCGTATCTCGTGCGTTTCCCAAAGTTCGACAATCCACTCGAGGGTAGGGTGCTCACGGTGAAGGTCCCTTATCGTTACCGGAGGGTGATGTGTGAGGTGGAGGGTGGGATTCCCATACAGGCTCTCGAACGGGGCGCGTCTGTGCAGGTGGATTTGGATTTTACCGGGGTGTGGAACAAGGAGGGGTACTCCGGGTACACTTGGAAGATGAAGAAATTAAAATCCCTCTGATACAGTATAAAAAACATGAACGGTCCGTCACCGGCACCCGAACCGCGTCCCCGTCCAAAGTCTAAACCCGCGAGTGGAATGGCAATCCTGTCACTCCTGTGCTCCTCCTTCTGTTTCATCTTATTGGTGGTTATGATGCGACTCAGTTCCAAAATACGCAACGTCGGCACACTCAAAGCAGGAAGGGTATCAGTACGACTCATATAATTTTTACACAGTGAGATTATTATTCTTATTTATCAATCCATCCCTTTTGAACTTGTTAAGGAGTGCCTGTCTCTGATTGGTGGGGGTCGTTCTCAATCGGTTTCGAATCTTATTCAACATCAGAGGTTTGAGCCTACGTACCATATTGTTCACATCTGTGCGAGACACATTAGGTGGCAACTTGTTCTTGACCCCTTCGATGGTGGCTCTCATATTGATGAGCGGTGTGTTGAGAAGACGCACACGGATGCGTTGTAAATTGAAGTTTTTGTTATTGATGCGTTTGATATTGTTTATTGTAAAAAAGTCTCCATGGAGTTTGGTCTTCTTTTTAATCTTAAATAATTGGGCCAGACCATTCACGTTGTACACCCTTCGCAGGGTCCCGTTGGTTTTCACATTCGATGGCTTATCTATGTAGTATCGTTTAAAACGAGGGATGTCGTTTGTTAGGTAGACACCGGCATTAAACAGCTCAGTATTCTTATTGATGACACGTCTATACTTCTTCATAAAATTCTGTTTTGTACCAGAATTGACTTCTAATTTGTCTGATAGATTTTCGAAACTTTGAGGCAACGAGGAGGTTAATCTGACGCGACCGAGGGTAAGCGTTCTGAGATTTCTCAACTTTCCGATACTCTCAGGCAAAGATGTGAGTCGATTCTTATTGAGCGAGAGAACAGTCAGATTTTTTAAGTTCCCTATACTCTCAGGCAAATACATGAGCCGATTATCGTCGAGATTGAGAATAGTCAAATTTGTTAAACGTCCGATCTCGGTCGGTAGGGACGTTAGTTTGTTAGAATTGAGGTAAAGGTGCTTCAAATTTCTCAATTGGGCGATTTCCGCCGGCAACGACGTGAGGTCGTTCCTAGTAAGGATAAGATACTTCAAATTTTTCATGGAGAAGACAAAATCTGGAATTTGTGTGAGACCCTTATTATTTAAATTGAGTTTCGTGGCATTAAGATTTGTTATGCCATACATATTGTATTTTGAATTAGTCTTTCTCTTTTGGGATCTGGTGGAGCTGGTGGAGACCATTGATTATAATATAATACATGACTCATATAATTTTTTCATGTGCGTCGACAACTCGAGGTAAACACCGTCCGGTAGGTACGGCTGAACTTTTTCATCTATGTAGCACATGAGTGACTGGACGGGATTTTGGTTATACCTCATCCTGAAATCCGTCTCTTCCTGTGAACCCACATCGTGTGGGGTCCACCCGGCTGCCACCAGCCAGTCCACGACCCTCTTCCACGAACTGTGCATTTGCACGCCATATCTCGAGAGTTGTCCCGTAGTTTCATCCAGCTCTAGATCTTCACTTTCCAACATAAAGTACAGTGTATCAACAGTGATGTCTATCAAAGTATCTTTTCCGATGGGTAGCATACACAAAAATTCGAGGGCTTCCAAGTTGACTTCGCCACCGGTCTCCGCCGCAGCGAACACTATTTCGTTCAACCCCTCTCTTACGTCAAAGTCTTCGCCGATCTCTTCACTGAAGGTGTCAAACATGACTTGAGCGAGTTCGAAGTAGTGTTCTTTCAGTGTTCTTTGCCACAGAGAGTGTGAACCGCATCCCGAAACGTAATAAGACAGTCTCTCGCGCGCCACCGGATTTTCTTTCACGGCTTCGTAGATCTGGCTGAAAAGTTCCGGGGTCGCAGATCTTTCACGAAAGGCTTCGTAGTAAAGTCTAGGAAGCCTTTCGATCCGGCGCCGGTCTGCGATCTCGCTGTGTATGAGGGGGTCTAGCGCGTCTAGGTCGTGCCTGTCTATCGCCCGGACCACGTAAGCGCTCCAAGTCTCCGGTACTGTCATCGTGCGTCGCGGAGTGACGTCAAAAAATACAGAAATGATGAAAACATCAGGAAACTTCACGAAAGTTTGGGTCTGCGCACAAGTCGTACATTCCCCCAAAAAATAAAAAATAAATCCTTGTTATTATTAGATATTAGATTAGACATGCCCAACAATAACAGAAATAGTGTAATGATAAAGGGTGAACGCTACAACATTAATACAACAACGGAACTTGTCTTGGCGACTCGTGTCTTTCCACCGGAAATTGTGAAACTTACAAAACTTAAATTTTTGAAAGTTGCTATGCTGTCCTCCTTACCTGAGAGTATTGGAAAACTTACAAACCTTGAAGAACTTAATTTGAAAGATGGCAGATTGACCTCCCTTCCAGAGAGTATTGGAAAACTTACAAAACTTGAGAAACTTACTTTGTTTAATAACAAATTGACCTCCCTTCCCCCAAGTATTGGAAAACTTACAAACCTTGAATACTTTAATTTGGGACTAAACCCCAAATTGACCTCCCTTCCCCCAAGTTTTGGCAACTTGACACAACTCAAGAAATTGTTGTTGTACGGTACTCCAATTACCTCCTTACCTAAGAGTATAAAAAAATTGCGAAATACAGAAATACATGGTGATTATCCTATAATATTTAGGAGTGGTTTAGAATTTTATAGATATTTTTCTGTAAGGAGAGTAACTAAAAATACAGAACTGTTCAATCAAGTGGGTTCAACCACAAATAAGATTTCTAATATTAATAATGAGAAAAGAGTTTATATAAACATCCCCTCAAATTTAAAAAATAAAAATAATGATTTTGAATTGAGAAGATTATACAATAAGAATTTTATAATCAAATATATGAGGGGTAGAAATATTGGTCGTCTTCATGGTGGCAAATTTAACATTTTTAATGTTCGTAAATTGACAAGCAGTAACATTGTTAATAAGAATGTTTATTTGCGTAACATCCGTGCTCGTTTACAAAATTCAACATTGAATAATTTACAAAATACTGTGAATAAAATAAAAACTAATCTTCCTTCCAATGTTTCACGAAATGATGTGAATGTTATAATTCGTAATATGAAGCCATATATCATAAATAAAATTTTCAATAAACTTAAAAATAGCCCCTCTACTATCAGGGTTCGTCTAATGAACAATTATAAGAACCAAGGTTTGATGAATAATTCTGATATTAATAAAATACAAAATAAACTTTGATGAATCATAAAAAATACAGAAATTTTCGTGTGTAATTGTATGAAGAACAAACAAAAGATTCAGTTGTTATCGATGGGTGTTGCCGTCCTCCTCATCGCCGTGGTGTGGTTACTGAAAAATCCCCGGGTCGAAGTCGAGGTCGAACAAGTGGAGGTTCCGGTGGCGTACCCGGTAGAAGTTCACGACGCCCGCCGGGAACCCGAGTTCCGCGGACCCCCGATCAAGAAATACAAGCCAGGACACATGCAGCAGATGGGTGTCCTCTTGGGCGACGCCGGTGAGACCATGCCCCTCTACGGCAAGGAGGTAAACGGCAGACGCGACCGGTACCACTACTACACGGTCACGGACGGGGAACAACTGTATCCGGTTCCAGTAGGACACGACGGGCGGGACTGCATGGAAGACATTGGGTGCCAGGAGTTGTACGGTCAGGAGAAGGTCACGGTCTTAGGAAAGGCGGGTGAGTACGACGTGAAGATGTACCGGACCGACAATTTTTTCTAGGTTTATTGTACATACCACAATGGCGCTGACTGGTCTCGCGAGTCAGATCGTTTCTTGTCTCTGTGTCACCTTCATGGCGAGAAGTTTGATGGGGTCACCGGTGAAGACTCCGCCTATGATGTTCCTGACCCTCATCCTCTGCTGTTGCAGTTCTTCTTCAACGTACAACATTGGCAAACAACTCATGCAAGAATTAAAGTTTTAGAGAGATCCCTTTTTACATGATGAACAAGACATGTAAAAAAGGAACAAAGTGTCCAAACTTTGACGTGTGTCACAAGACGAAGGACCCGAGATTAAAAGTGTGTTCGAAATGTTTTTGGAGATTTGAAAATCAAGTCTTGGAATTTAGGGAGGACTTGGTGTGCCCGGTGTGTTCCACGGAGAGAAGGTGTGTCAAGTTTAGAAAGTGTGAACACTTTGTGTGCGCCTCCCTGTGTTTCCCACGGCTTCACCGGTGTCCGATGTGTCCTCAGTCTACATGACCACACGTGTGAGCGTGTTCAAGTCTTTGAAGAGCAGTTCAAACCTGTCCAGCCGGTACTGGACGAACATCCACAGGAAGAACATGATGGATTTGAACAAGTTGTTCGCGTCGTTGTCTTCCATCTTGTAGATTCCCCCCATGAGTCTTCCGAAGAAGGTTTCGTCTTTGTGTTTTCCGGTGACTTTTTGTTCCAAGAGGGTGAGGGCACACGTGTCGTCGTTCACGCTCCAGTGGAAGAAGATGAACGGCACGAGGATGCTGTAGAACTCTAGGTAGTACTGATCGTTGATGAACGGCATCGCCAGCAGGAGGAAGAACAACAGGGCGTGGAGCCAAAAGATCACGTTGTCCATACTACATTTCTTTCAGAAATTATTTTTGTTCTTCTCCCTCGACGACTTCTTCCTCTTCCTCGAATTCTTCTTCGACGGGATTTTCAATCACGACGGAGTCCAAATCGTCATCTTCCTCGTCGTCGGAGGCGACGGGCGTCACCGGGTAGATTTCTTTGGTCTGCTTCTTGAAGATGTTTCTCTTGAGCATGGTGGTTTGTTTGTAGGCGGTGGTGTATCCTTCCCCAGCCTTTCTGATTTGTTCGAGTTCCCTCTTGAGTCTCTTTTTCTCGGGTGAATCACCGACGATGTACTTGAGGGCGTTCATGATCTTGAACTCCCTGATGCCACCGTACCTCTTCACCGGGTGAAGTTGGAGGATCTCTGGTTTGTAAAGTTCGTTGCCCGGGAAGGTGTACTCGAAGGCTTCCAACTGTTTCCTGGTAATGTCCGGCGCCTCTTCGAGGAGCCTGTCGTATTCTGCGCGACACTCGTCGATCATGACCGCACCGTCCTTCTCCCTGTCCTTGAGGGGTAAACTCAGTTGAAGACGGATCTTTCTGCTGAACTTACCGAAATTGTACGCCGCCTGCTTGTGGGCTTGGGTGTTCTCAGCCAACTTGAGAAAGGTGGAGATCGTGGCGATGAGACCGGCGATCAAGTTCATCGCACCGATGGATTGGGACGCCACCGGGCGGAGTTCTTCCGGAAAACTTTCCATGGCGAAGGACGCCGTACCGGTCACGGTGCTGAGGATGATCACCGGAAGGGTCGCTCTTTGATTGTATTTCTTGTATTCTAAAAAACTTTGAAAGTGAATGTACCGGTAGCACGCTGCTTGCTCTGCGAAGTGCTTGAGAATGATTTCTTCCTGGGCATGCCAATTCTTAACCTCGGTTGGAACTTTTTCACCGATCGATACAACTGAAGACATTTTCCACTTACGTTAGGGTGACATTATTTTGTAAACTCCCCGGAAGATTTGACGCGATGTAAATAAGGAGTACAAGCAATATCATATTAAAAAGTCCCACGCACGCAACAAAGGGAAATAATTTTTTCTTTAATGGTGTAATTACTCTCTCGTTGAGTGCGTCATTTTTCAGCATCATATCTATCGCCTGATTAGTAAGATCGATGGAGGCTTTCATTAAAATCGTCGAGGAAAAAAAAGAATCGGTGGACGACGTGAACCTTCACACCCAGATCATCGAGCGTCTGAAGTCGCTCCTGTCCGAAGGGAAGAATGTGTTCATCACGGGTGCTACCGGGGTCGGGAAGACCTACGTGGTCAATCAACTCATGTGTGACGGGGGATGCGTCGAGCTGTTACCGGAGCACGTGAAGTCGAAGAATAATTTTTTAGATTTGATCCGGAACAGTGACAAACATTTGGTGTTGGACGATTACGACAGTGAGTTTAAAACCTTGGTGGAGAGGGTGTCCGGTGGGGAGCGCCTCACCCGCAAAGGGTCCCTGGTGGTGACTTCGAACAAGATGTTCATGCTCCCAAACTTTTCAAACATCATCATCCCCCCGCATCCCCCGGACCGGTTGGCGCTCTTGACCCCAACAAAGTTCAGCATGGACGCGGCGTTGCGAAGCAAAGGGAACATCCGGAACTTTCTGACATACAACGACGGGTTCGACATTCACGATTTGTTTTTGTCACCCAAAGAAATTATTCACGATTTACTTTCCAACGTCGAGAGTCAATACAATCTCGACTACGTCTACGAGCACGGACACATGTGGGACGTGTTTTCCAACAACTACCTGTATTCACCCGGGGTGAACATGGTCAAGTTGGCGAAAAGTTTCAGCGAGTCGGACTTGTTCGACACCGTGATGTACCACGAGGGCACGTGGGAGTTGATGCCTTACTTTGTGAACGCGGCTTTGCGTATTCCCAAACACTACATGGGCATGCCCTTGAAGAAGGAAAAAATAAAACCCGGTAGCAGTTGGACGAAGCACGGAAACATGCGTATGCGCGCGCAGAAGATCAAAGACATCTCGAATTTTTCCGGGGTCCAGGTGCGCCTCTCAAACGATGAACTTTGTCTTCTCCAAAAGTACGCTTCCCTTAAAAACATAGACCCCCTCCTCTCCTACAAAATTTCCCCCCAATCTTTCGACGTGATGAACCATTTGTGTTTGATGTCTAAATTAAAGCCAAGGGACGTATCTTATGTTAAGAAGAAACTGAAGGATGCTGGTACTTAACGGAAATCACGAATCTGAAGAAGAAGAGGTCGAGGTCGTCAAGGTCATCGGCAATGAGATGTTCTACTACGGTGAGATCAACAACGAGAACACTCTTGAATTCGTGGAAAAATTTAAGAGGGTTGAGCAGCAATTGTTGAAAATTTCCGCTGAGATCCTGAACTACGAACCGGAAGTTCGAGTGAACATCTGTTCCGAGGGCGGAGATCTCTTCTGTGGTTTCAGTCTGATGAACCTTCTGGAAAAAAGTCGCGTCCGGGTGGTCACCATCGCCCAAGGTGCGTGCTGCAGCGCGGCGACGTTCATGCTCCTCGGTGGACGGGAGAGACGGATCGCTAAGAATGCCTACCTCTTGATCCACCAGCTTAGCAGTGGCATGTGGGGCAAGTACGAGGAGATGAAGGACGAGATGAAGACGTGTGAGAAATTCATGAAGATGATCCGGAACGTCTACAAGACGAAGACCACCATCCCGGACAAAAAGTTGGACAGACTCATGAAGCGTGACATCTACCTCGAACCGGCTAAAGCGTTAAAGCATTCAATTGTTCACGCTTATGACTGATATCTTTGTAGCGTTTGTAAAGACCAAGAGCTGATAAGCATATAACGATTATACATATGTTATTTAAATTCATCTGAAACTTTGGTGTCTCCGGTGCCTCTATTCTTGACAAGCGCGCGTAGTTTACAACGGGCAGGGGTGTTGACATCCTGTTATACTTGTACATTATTTTGACACGAAGATCCCCCGTGGGTGGGTGTCGTCTTCCAGGCATCGCGCGTACCTCGCCTTCCAGTGCACCGGTCTCTTCTGTGACCTAGGTCTTCTCTGTTTGTGTTCCGTGATCACCTTGAGGCACATGGCGAGATCCTGGTCAAAGACGTCCTCGAGTTGCTCGATCACGGAGATCACCAGGTACGGATCGTCCGGCTCCGCGCAGCCTTGTTCATACAGCCAATAGAGGAGTCGCCAGTGACGGTGGAAGAGGGTACGTTCGTACACGCCCGCCCACCCCCTCGTGCGCCGGAGCGTGAGTAGCCCGGTGACGTCACCGGTGACGATCAAGTGATCTAGATCTTCGTGCATCCCAAAATGACGAATAAAATTTATTGAAATATAGTATATGTCATCCGTAGCAGCGAAAGTTGCGGCTGCACTAAATGAAGCTTACCAGGCGGAAATTGCAAAGTGCGACGATCCGGAAAATGCAAACTACGTTGCCGTAGGTACCAAATGTAGAGATCGAAAACCGGAGGTCGTCGGGCCCTTCTGCGTTGCAAATGGTAGGATCAAGTCTGACAGGACGTGTGACGCCACTACGATTGGTACTAGCATGTATGAACAACTTGCAGGTGAATTTTGCGCCGACAATAAGAAAGACAACTGGTGCAGGTGCTACAACAACATTGTGGGTGTTTGCGAGACGGACCCGTCTGCAGCCGGATGTTCCACTACACAAGTTGAACACGATTTGATTGTGAAAGATTTACCGGACAGCAAATCTGGGACACTCGCGAGGCATGCATTGGATGCTCGTAAACATTGTCTCGGGAAGGTCTGTGCTAATTCTTCTGACACGTTTATACCGGACCAGCGACCAGATTGTGCTTTAAATCTTGACTTTTGTATCCAAGAAGTAAACGTTGGTGGAAACTTGGTCGGTAGTGGCATCGAGATGGACTGTTCCATCCAACAAGATGGTGGTCAACAGGATGGTGAAACATCACAAGGTCCGGTGGAGGAAGATTACGAAGAAAAGAAAATTTTGACATACGGTGCCGGTGGCACTGCTTTTTTGTCCTCCTCTGTCTCGTGCACATGTATTCTTATCATAGCGGCTTTGAGTCTCGGTCGTAATATAAACGCTTGATCACATCATGGGTTGGGGCGTTCCACCAAAGAATTTGTTCACGTAGAGAATGTATGACATGATAATTGTTCCGATGAAGTACACTAGGTAACTGAAGGGGTATTTTTTCCTCTCGGTCTCCGGTGGTTTCTCCGGTAACTTTCTCACATTTTCATTGAGGACATCAATCTTGTTGAGAAGTTTTTCGAGCGCGACGAGGATTTGTGCCTCCTTGTCTTTTGGTTTTTGTTTCACGTCAATGGTGTGTATCTCCAGTATCATGTGCCACTTACATAGTGGGTTGAGTAAGAGATAGTCACCATCGTCTTGGTATTCATAAAGTTGAAAGTTTAGTTTCTTGATGGATATGGGATTGAAAAAATTAATTTTTCTTTGAAACGGTTTCCATTGTTTGTCCCTGATGAGAATATTATTGGTTCCACCGGAAAAGTGTCTCTCGAGTGGCACCCTGGTAAGAATTTTAGAATTTCTCTCATCTAAGATCTGACCCGAGGTTGGTATTTCCGGGCACACGACATCTATGAACTTGGCTACGTTCGTGTTGAGGTTGGAATCATTCGCACCGATCTGTGTGACGTAAAATTCCACGACTTTGACCCCGCACACCTTTGACAGACCTTGGATGTGTGTGTTGGACTCCAGTGTAAAGTCGAGGGAGAACGTGTTGTTGGTGCCGTTCACAAAGTTACTGTCGACAGTCAGGTACTGAACCTTTTTTGGTTGGTCTTCGAGACTGAGACTCATCTATTGTAAGCATTACATAAAAGTTTTTTAAAATTTCTCAAAATAAATCTTCTCATGAAAGGATTCTTAAAACCTTTCTTGAGAACGTTGCACATGAGAATGTAATCTTTGTCTTTGAACTTTTCTTTCCTTTCGAAAATCATTTCCGCTAGCGTGTGTAATTTATCTATGTCCTTGTGTAAAAAATTTCGAATCTTTTCCGGATAGTTTTTTTCGTGCTTCAATAGATCCGGGAGCACACACCCATGTTTGACTAAATACTTGAGAATTTTTAGGTGCCCACACCTGGCTGCATACTCCGGTAGATCTTCGTGAATCAGTCCATTTTCTTTCACGAGAACCTCGAGACACTTCTCGTCGTTATTTATGACAGCCGTCAAACCGGACTCTACTGTGAAATCAAACCCCTTGTCGATCATCTTACGTAAAACTGTCGCGTCGCGCAAGTAGACCGCCATATCGAGAACGAGCGGGGTCTTGTACTTGTCATCGGTGAGCACCTTGTCACTTTCACCGTCGTCGAGGAGTTTCCACGCTTCCTGTTCCGTGGGCGTCGCCCGAAGCACGAAGGGGGGTGTTTTCATAGTGTCGCATTGTGAAGGGAGGGTGCCGAGTGAATCTTTTTTTTTCACTGACGAAAAAATACAGAAATTTGAGATGCGCACCCGGACGACCACGAGGGAGGGCACAGAGAACCGGGCTTTTAACTACCCTTTGAAGATGTTAGCGTGGCACCTTTCGAACATTTGTCCGGTGTTCAAGGAGGTGTACGAAAAGATACGTGAGGTTGAGTTGCTGCGCGTGATCGAGCGCGGGTCGGAGTTGACCCGGGATCCGGACGCGATTTATGTAATTGATACTTTTTTAGCGCGCTGATTATGTATCACAACAAGATTTCTATTCATCGCACAAGTTCGAAACGAGATCCATCGATCGTTGCGCGCTCAACCGGAGTCGAGCCTGCGTGACGCGCCTGTTACACTGCGTGCAGCACCTTCCCGTGTGACACGGTCGTGCGTCGTGAGCGTCGTCTTTCGTGAGTGGTTTGTTGCAGTCTGGAAAGCAACACTTTTCTTTCATGTTTTGCGTGTCGTGTTGTGAGGAAAAATACAAAAATTTCAAGTGAACACCAAAAAATAACCTAACCGCGACGCCACACCATGGCGCGCACGAAACAGACCGCACGAAAGTCGACCGGGGGCAAGGCACCCCGGAAGCAGCTCGCGACGAAGGCTGCCCGCAAGGCGCACCCCACCGCCGCGGGTGGCGTCAAGAAGCCCCACCGCTACCGTCCGGGCACGATTGCCCTCCGTGAGATCCGCAAGTACCAAAAGTCGACGGAACTCCTTCTACGTAAGATGCCCTTCCAGCGTCTCGTCCGTGAGATCGCCACCAACTATAAGAACGACTTACGTTTCCAGTCTACGGCGGTCCTCGCCCTGCAAGAGGCGGCGGAGGCGTACCTCACGTCGCTCTTCGAGGACACGAACCTGTGTGCGATCCACGCCCGGCGCGTGACCATCATGCCCAAAGACATGCAGTTAGCGCGTCGAATCCGTGGTGAACGGGCTTAATTAATTTCCCCCCTTTTTGTAAGATGAATACAATTTTCGATAAATTTTCGTTGAAGGCTCCCCCTTTGACAAGTAAAAATAAAGACCTCGGTACCGTGTCTTACTCTGACTTGGTCCGTGGTGTCCAGAAGAAGGAAATCAAGGAGGTGTATCTTCCCTCGACCAGCACCGGTGTGGCTGTTTTCACGGACAAAGATGGTAACTACGGCGTGAGTCAGATTGTTCAAAACCAAGAATTTTGGAAAATCATGACGGATCAGACTGACGCCACGGTGAACTTTATTCCAGTGGAAGAAGCCGGGTTGGATTTCATGTCCATCTTTTGGATCGTCCTCTTGGGTTCTTTCATTTTCCGGACTTTGGTTGGTGCCCAAATGTCTGGACCTATGATGCCGAACAACTTCACCGTGGCTCAGGAAGTTGAAACACGTTTCACGGATGTCGAGGGGATCGATTCTGCGAAGGGTGAGTTGGAGGAGATTGTGGATTTCCTCCGCCACCCGGAAACGTACGCGGACTCTGGTGCGCGCGTGCCACGCGGTGCCCTCCTCACGGGTCCACCGGGGTGTGGGAAGACCCTCCTGGCTAAAGCCATCGCCGGTGAGGCGGACTGTCCTTTCATTGAGTGTTCCGGTTCCAACTTTGTGGAGATGTTTGTGGGCGTCGGGGCGAAAAGAATTCGTGATTTGTTCGAGATTGCCAAGCAGAACCAACCGAGCATCATTTTCATCGATGAGATTGATGCGATTGGTAAGAAGCGTGGGAACGGCGCTTTTGCCTCGAACGACGAGCGTGAGCAGACCATCAACCAACTTTTGGTGGAGATGGACGGTTTCGCCTCGGACACCGGTGTCATCGTGTTGGCTGCCACGAACCGACCGGACACCCTCGACGACGCCCTCCTCCGTCCCGGAAGATTTGACCGTAAGATTCAGGTGTCCCTGCCCGGGAAGGACGGTCGCGAGAGAATCCTCGAGGTGCACTCGAGGGACAAGAAGTTGTCACCGGATGTGGACTTATCCGCGTGGGCTACTTGTACTACTGGTTTCTCCGGTGCTGACCTGGCAAATTTGATGAACGAGAGCGCCATCCGTTCCGTCCGAGACGGGAAGAACGGCATCATCGACACGGAGATTCTGGAGGAGGTGTACCAGCGCGCGATCATCGGTGCGAAGGGGGACACAATTTTCAGTCAGGAGAAGAAGGACTTGGTGGCTTACCACGAATCCGGTCACGCCATTGTTGGTATTTTGTACGAAGATGATTACGACGAACTCCGGAAAGTTTCCATAATTCCCCGTGGTGATGCCGGTGGTGTGACTTTCTTTTCACCGAGGGAGGAGGGATTGTTGAACACGAAGACGTACTACATCAACCAGGTGCGTGTACTCCTCGGTGGTCGCGCTGCTGAGGAGATCATATACGGTTCAGGTGGGATCACCACCGGTGCGAGTCAGGATTTGAAGCAGGTCAACCTTTTGGTTCGTGAGATGGTCACCGGGTGGTCATTCACGGATAAATACTTTGGTGTTGACTACCAAGACATGAGTGTTTTGAGTGCCCGTCAGGTGGACCGTGAGGTCAACCGGATCGTTCAGGAATGTTATGCCGACGTGAAGGCTTTGTTGGACATTCACCGGGTGGAGTTGGAGATGTTGAAACAAAAATTGTGTGAGGACGAGATTGTTGATGGAGACTGGGTTCGTACTTTGATAAAAAGTAAAGATACGTTTTGTTACATTGAAAAGATTTGATATAAATACAAAAATTTCTGTATTTTTTGTGGATGGTTACCGGGGTGCCCAATGTGTGCCCGTCACAATGAGCCTCACGGTGATCCGTCGCAACTCGCAGGTGATCTGGGAGAAATCGAAACCCGGTGAAGCACGTTACACTCACGTGGAAGACTCTCGTTCCGTGAAAAGCGCTAAGTGTGTCCGCTGTCACGAATCGATCAACAAGGGTGAACGTCGGATCTCCCTGCCACGTAAGACGAAAGACCTAGGAAAAAAGATTTCACTACCACCATACATAAACGCGTGGTATCACTGTGATTGTTTTTGGGAGAAGCACCGGGCAACAAAGTATAGAAGACCCTACGTGTGTAGTACCGGAGATGCAAAACAAACGCCGTCGTTGTGTGAAAAATGAGGTAGATCCTTTGTGTACAAAACTTCTTGTGAATTTATACACAAAAGGTGATTTGAAAAACTTCAAACTATTGTGGGCTCTGGTTGAGAAGGGATGTTTTGGAAAACCGGCTCACGTCGCGTCGAGTATGGTTCCACTACTACACGTAGGTGTCGCTGAGGGGGATTTAGGAGACACGACAGAAAATCTAATCAACTATCTTGTGAATAACATTGTATAAACTATCGACGACTCATCATCATCATGAACAACATGAACATGCACAACACCGAGGATGAAGACGATGATAAAAATGCAACACCGGTGTTATTATTGTTTGTTTGCTGCACTGGTTGTTGTTGTTGTTCAACTATTTGTTCCTGTTGCTCTTCTCCCTGTACTAGTTGACTGACGCCATCGGTAACACATTTCAAAGGTTGGTACTGACACCAGGCTTCCTTGTGTTTTTGGACGTCAGAATTCTGAGTGAGAACATCGAATGAAAGATGTCCACCCTTGAGTTTACACTTGTTTGAAGAATGATTCGGATTCACATAATCCATGGCTTCAGGTTTCGAACTTTCATCAACATATTTTTTCATCTTGTAAGCACTGAGACAATCAGCACGCTCCGGATATCCAACATCAGAGAAGTTAAAGGATGAGACCATTATTATTATTTACCAGATATTTTTTTTCCATTCCACACTGCAACAGTGTTCGAACTACTCTGTGTATTGACCTGCCTGATCAGGTCCCTGACACTTGTTGCATTATAACTTTTGCGAAGGGGGTCCATCCTTGTGCGTCGAAAAGTGACGTCACCCAAAATTTTTTTACACACTTCCTGAAAAAAAAAATACTGAAATTTCGAAACTATTTTTTGTGTCCAACATTACAATCAATTTCAATATTATTTTTCAATTGAACTCTTTTTCTCATGTCACATAACCTACACTTGTAATATTCTCTTTGTATATTGTTTTTTCCGTATTTAGTTCCATATTTTCTCCATTGGTGACATTTTTCAACTCGTGCAGGTGGCTGAACTACCTCGACCTCACGATCTGTCAGTTTTGAAAGATACTGTTCGATCGCTTCAAGATCCGGTCCGACTTCGACGGGTCCACAAGCAAAGTAGGTGTTCTTGAAATGTTCCCGGAGTACCTTAGCAGTGCACGGTACGTCGGTGTTGCACGTGCACGGTTCCGGTATCCACCTGAAGGACATAGCGTGGCGATGATCTGAGGATAAAAAAGGGGGGTGTGACCGAAGTCACGGTTTTGATCCTCACTCTTGCTTGTTGTTACTTTTTTTGTTAGCCGGGGTTTTGAACCTCTTGCTTCAAAGCTACGTTACCTGGCGGCGGTTTAATTTAATGTATATCGTGGAATCCCGCAACCCAATATACATACACAGGATTTATGATTTAGCACGACAATCCACCTTGTGCGACATTCCGGTTGTGATTCAAAAATAACTTTTTCCCATTTCATTCTCGATTAAAAAATTATGGGTGTTCCGGAAATAAAAATGTGCTTCTATTTTAAACATGAAGTCATCTACCTTTATTGTATTGTTGATGGTTTTTTGTATGTCATGCTGCTGTTCATCATCCGCTGCTGGCGGTTTTTTCGTCAGTCGTGGAGTGAGTGAGGAGAGTGGTCCGGAACAGGGTCCTCCTCCAGGACCACCTGTAGTGGTTGACGTTCCACCGGAATTCAGAACATCGTCTACTCCATGGGGTTTGGGTCATGGTAGTAGTAGAGAAACGATGAAAGCTCACAACCAGGGGCACCTTGATGGGGATCTTTGGGCAGCCAATACAAACACCGTTGGTAAGTGGTACCAGATGGATAACGGAAAGATAGCTGAAATTGTTGGTGTTGCCATAAAGGGACGATTGAGTGGACATAGTCAGTGGGTCACGACATTTAAGGTGAAATATTACGTCGCCGGTGTTTGGAAAGATGTTGATGGGGGTGCAACATTCACGGGCAATACTGATTCTGACACACTTGTTGAAGTAAAATTTGCTAGCCCGGTAACCACGAGATACATCAGGATTTATCCACAGACTTTCAACAACCACATGTCTTTACGTACCGGTCTCATCACTAATTCAACTTTGAAAAAATCTGCACTGAAACTCCTTAACATTTCACCTACGAAAAGGGTAGCCTCTTCATGGTGGAACAATAACGACGATCCCAACTGGCATCCTAATAAAGGTGTCTTGGATAGTAGTACTGGGTGGCACCCAAAACGTGGTGCCCCGGATGATGGTAGTGAGTGGTATGAAATGCAGTTGAACAACCGAACTAAAGTCGCCGGTGTCGCACTTCAGGGTCGTGGCGATGGGAATGATCCGGCTAAGTCGTGGCACTGGCAATGGATTACCTCTTTCACAGCCAAATATTTAGACGAAGGACAGTGGAAGGACGTTGATGATGGTTTCAAATATTCAGGTGTGGGTGATAAGGACTCGACGGTTTGGGTTCCTTTCAACACTCCGGTAGATACCACATCGATCCGTATATACCCAAAGACTTGGAATGGTTGGTACTCAGGTCGGTTTGATCTTCTTG
>Ga0255782_10000084_pt1 | contig 79517 bp, 78 predicted proteins | sample 101ome_26_FD_179980 | JGI IMG/M metagenome (GOLD analysis project Ga0255782, IMG submission 179980) | Coastal salt marsh microbial communities from the Groves Creek Marsh, Skidaway Island, Georgia - 101408AT metaG (version 2) | ecosystem: Environmental > Aquatic > Marine > Intertidal zone >...
GCAGTTTTTCGACAGCCAACAATCAGTCTATGCCAATCAAACACCCTACTACCGGATGCCGCTCAGCATGTTACGTGTGCTCCTATACGGATGCTTTTTCCACAGCGGTATTTTCAAACTGGCCCGCTAACCTTATGTGTTGGATTGTTTTGCCTTGATTGTATGTTCTAGCAATGCCTTGCGCAATTTATCGGAACCGCCAACTCTAACATTAATAATTCCATTGTAATACTCGTCGCTCTCTAATACACGGCGGTCAAATTGCTCTCTTGCCTCAATGTAGGACATTTCGCCTCTGCCTTTGCAAAGATATAATATTTCTCTTGTGAAGTTTTTTGGGCCTAGTGCCTTAACGTCTGCATTTAGTCTATCAGATGAACCCCAATAGTCCTTCCAGTCGCTTTCCTTGTAGCCTCTGCGTTTGTTCTTTTTGCCTTTGAGAGGTGGCTTAGTAGTTTTAAATTTGGCTAATTTTTTGCCTATGTATTTTTGCCCAGTTTTAAGATTGGTTATGAGATATACAAAGCCTTCATACTCGTCTGGTATTTTATCTATTACTTTGCCTTCATAAGTCCACTGCATGAACTTACTTATTGTGTGCCTTTTTTCTCAGCCTCTTTCTTGGCGGTATAGTCTTCGTGTATCTCAGCCATACGCTGATAAGCAAGTTCACGAATTTTACGCAACCAGCGTCTACTGCTTGCGTGTGTTCTATGCGACTTGCGTGACTCATACGCCTCGTTTGCCTTAAAATACTCCATGTAGGCTTTTGTCAGCTTGTCATGTGTATCGTCGTCTATCATTCTACAACTTCAATGTCATTCTCGTAACTAGTAAAACCATTTTCTTTTACAACTTTTAAAATATGATTAACTCTACCTACAAGTTCGTCTTTATGTGAGATAAGGAATACATTCTTATCTCGCTCTCTAGTCATTTTCTTAAGGACACTTAGTGAATTTTCAACACCGGCAGTATCCATACCACTATCAATCAACTCGTCAATAAACAATAAATTAATCTGTTGATATAGTGATTCCCAAACATCGCGGAATGCAAAACTTAATCCTAAAATTAATCTATTACGTTCGCCTCTTGACAAGTTATCAAAGTCTAAGTCTTGACCTAGTTGTGTAATTTCTACTGCTAGATCATTTTGAAATTGTACTTGATGCGGCAAGCCTAATTTATCAAGATAGTATGTAAGTCGATTGTTTAGGTATGCTAAGTTTTGATCAATAATTTTTTTACGAATAAAACTATCTTTGTTTGTTAGAAGTTTTAACAAAAATTCTTGATGTTCTTTTACACTTGTTAATTCGTTAACAGGACCCCAGTCAATTTCTTGAATTGCTTCTTTTTCAAGATCGTCAATTTGACTTTGATAAGGATCTTCTTCTTGTTCTTTATTAGAAACGGCTGACTTTAAATTGTCTACATTGTTTCTATGGTCGTATGCTTCTTTAGCAGTTTCGTAAAATGTATTAGGCTTGCCATTAATATCGCCAATGTCATTAATAGCGTTTACTACTTCAGATAGTTTACCGTTAACATCAGTTTGATATGCGATTGCTTCTTCTAATTCTGTTGCTTTACTAGATAAAATTTCTTGTTTTTTGTCTTCGTGTAGCGACTGACCACAAGTATAACATGTTGCATCATCTAATTCTAAGACGTCTTTTTCAATCTTTTTAACACGCTTGTCGGCTTGTAGTAATGCTGCATCTAGTGTGCTTTTTTCTTTATTAAGAGCCGTCTTTGCGTTATTCATTTCTGTCCAATTAGACAGTTTTTCGTGGGATTCTAACTCTGCTTCGATGTCTAAATGTTCTAATTCATTTAAACTTTGTTGTAATTTTGCAAGATCTTGTTGGGTTTTAGTATTCCATGCACGTTGTTTAGTCTTAAGACTTTTAATAGTTTCTTCAATGTGTGCGTTAGCACTATTGATTGCATCAATCTTTAATGTTTCTTGTGTAATACTTTCTTTAGTTTGACGTATGTGTTCTTTTAATGCTTCTGCCTTTTCAGATAGTATTGTAATACCTAACAACTGCTCAATAATAGCACGTTGATCATTTTGACGCATACTTAAGAACGGTTCGCTGTAGGTATTTAGAGCAACAATATGTTTAAACATATCGTGACTCATTTCTAACAAGTCGTTAATGTATTCTTGTGTTTTACGACTGTCACCTTGACTTTCGTCAACCATCTCTTGTTCTTGATCATTGATATAGAACTTTAAAACATTAGGAGAACGTCCGCGCTCAATCCTATAATCTTGTCCGCCCTTCTCAAAGTGTAGGGTGACCAACATTCCTTTGGAATTAGTCTTGTTAATAAGATTGTTCCGCTTGATGTTGGTCAGTGCTTGGCCGTAAAGTGCGTATGACAATGCATTAATAATTGTCGTTTTGCCTGTACCGTTACGTGAGCCAGAATCGTCACCTCCTTGGTCTAAGTTTTCGCCCAGCACTAAAGTTAGTTTCTCTTTGTTAAAATCTACTGCTTGGGTTTGATTGCCCACGCTCATAAAATTCTTTACTGTAAGATCTTTAATTCTAATCATTTATAGCTCGTGATATATGTCTAGTAGCATTTTTTTGTTAAAGTTATCGCTGTCAATTGCAGTAATTTCTTTAGATACAATTTCGTCAACACTTTCAAATGTTGAAATGTCTACATCTGTTGTAATTTCTTCAATTTGTTTTTGCGGAATTAGTGTAATTTCTCGACAGTTGTGAGTACTAATGTAAGTTTCTTTGATAAACTGTGCTTCTTCGTAACTAATAGGCAAGTCTAATGTAACACGCAAATACATTTTAGGTTTAATAATGTCTGCATCTGGGTCGAGTAACTTGCTTAGTGTAGTTGTACGATACTTAGGACAGTTCCACCAGTTGATGTATTCGGGTTCTTTGCCGTTTTCTTTGTCAAGGATCATCATGCCGCGTTCGTCGTCCCATGCATCTGCATAGTTGTGCGGAAATGCGTTACCAATGTAATGAATTTTACCTTGCACTTGTCGTTTGTGGAAGTGTCCAGAGAACACGTATTCTTGATTTTTAAAATGCTGTGGACGCAAGTCACCGTGATCTGGCATCTGCACCATAGCATTCATATAGAAACTTGGAAGTTCAAAGTGTCCAAACATATATTTGGATTTAATATTCTCAATTTTCTTCCATTCGTCGCCTACAAGCCAGGGAACAAGCACTACATCATCTTCTTCGTAGATCTCGTCTACAAATGTAATGCCGTCAATATGCTTACCAAATATGGTTGAACTTACATCACGTTTGTCTTTATAGTACAAATCGTGATTTCCAACGAACATGTAAAATTTATCAAATGCTTTGCCTAGTTTTTCAAGACTGCGAATAGTAGCATCCATAGTAGTAAGGTTAAGACTATTCCTATTATGGTGCCAATCTCCGCAGAAGATACCAGTTTCGCATTTATTTTCTTTGGCTTGTTCAATAAACCAATCAATAAATTCTTCACAGTCGTCATTGTGTATTTTGCTGTTGCCTTTTAACCCGAAATGTATATCAGTAAAGACTGCTGCTTTTTTAAACAAAACGAATCCTCTATTATTTTTTAATAAGTTTACTATCTTTTGTGCAGAAAGTCAACCTTTATTCTTTATTTTGTAGCTCTTTTTCTCTACGCATTGCTGCTTCCCACTCGCCTTGGCTTTGTCTAGTGTATGAAGGATTCAAATCATTCATTTCAAGAATGTCGTCACGGATATTTTGGTTACGCTTTTCGAGGTTAATAATGCGTACAAATGAGTTTGTAACTGCTGCTGTGTAGTAAGCAAACGGATTATTTGATTTAGATTCATCAAATTGTAAGCCAATTTGTGCTAGTTGTAGAATTGCTTGACCACGCATTTCGTCGTTATAGGTATAACCACGAACATTGCCGCGAGTTGCATATCTTTCACAAAGTTTCATCCACATCTTTGCCAATTCATTTGTTGCTTGTCCTTTTTTGAGTGCAAAGTTTCCATTTTCCATTCCGCCTTCCCAATGGCTTTTGCCAACACACACTAATTCGTCGTTGTCGTTAAATTTATAGTGTTGAAACGGAGGAAAGTTTAATTTTACTTTAGTATCTGCTACAGTTTTAGGATTCTTTTTACGTCCAGGCTCTTCCGGAATGTGATCGTATGTCATAACACGAAAGATTAGTTCTTCTTTTGTGATCTTTCTATAGTCAATTTCGCATTCTGCCTGCTTTACTTTTTCGCCTGCTGCCTTCCTAGCATCGTAATCTGCTGTACCGAGTCTTTTTGCTTTGTTTCTTTTTGCTTCTGCAATAGTTCTAATGTTAATTTTGTCTACGCTGTCTAAAATAATGTCATATTGATGGTATTCTGAGTCAACAAAACTACAAAATGATGATTTAGATTTGTGTATTTCCTTTAAAATGTCTTTGTTGTTTAGATAATTTACTTTTCTCATGTATTCTCCTGTAGTTATAGCTCTATTATAATATACTCTGTTAATTTTGTCAACTAAATAATACTATAGGAGACTAATTATGCCAGAACCAAATCCTCAATCAGGACCAAGTAATAGACAAGGATCGGATCAATCCACTTTTGGAACTCGTTTAGTTGAACGAGCAAAACAAAGTGTAGTTGACTACCTAGACGATACCAATATTGGTAGAGCGTTACGAGCAATAAACCTATTACCTGGTGCAGAACAACCTGATGGTAAATTTACTAGCGGCTCTTGGTATAGCGGGTCATCAACTGATTGGCGTGTTAGATTGTCATTACCTGCAAACATGTCAGACAGTTATTTGCTTAAACCATTAAAAGAAACAGGTAACAGTTTAGTCTTTCCTTATACTCCTACAGTATTTGTTACACACACGGCAAACTATGATCATTTATCTCCTACTCATAGTAATTATCCGTTCAGAATCTACCAGAACAGTCAAATTGACAATATTACTGTTACTGGAACATTTACAGTTGAGAATTCTAGAGAAGCAGAGTATTGGATAGCAATGCAACACTATTTGCGTAGTGTTTCTAAGATGGCGTATGGCGAAAGCGGCAATGCCGGCGCTCCTCCTCCAGTAGTTAAATTTAATGGATATGGTGATTACGTCTTTAATAACGTTCCTGTTGTAGTTAATACATTTAACTATACATTAATGGCAGACGTTGATTACATTAAAGCAGACATTGGGCCTAATGGATCTTGGGTACCAACACAAAGTGAGATTTCAGTAACACTTCTACCTACATACAGTAGAGATAGTGTTAACAAGTTTAGCCTAGATACATTTGTCAACGGTGGTTACTTGTTTGGTAACGATAAAGGATACATGTAATGGCTTCATATAACTCAAGCAGCCCTTGGCATAAAACAAGAATAGTAGATGGTCAATATCTTGACCTGCTTAAAATACGTCCTGTTCCTGCTGAGAATGACGATGTGTCTTATACAATAGAACCACAATATACACACCGTCCTGATTTATTAGCGTTTGACTTATATAACGATCATAAATTATGGTGGGTTTTTGCACAGAGAAATATGAATGTACTAAAAGATCCAATTTATGATTTTGAAGCAGGTATAACAATTTATCTTCCAAAATTTAGTAGAATTAAAGAAGTGTTAGGAACGTAATGTATGCCTTTAAATATACAGAACTTAGCTGATCGTGTAAGATCAACACTTAACACAAGTGTTCAAGAATTTAAAGATGATTTCCAACGTAGCACTGTTGGACAATTACAACAAAGTGCTAATGTTGCTGTGGATGCAGTTAGATCATCTGTTGAAGGTTCTGTAAATGAAATAAGAGGCGCTGTTCAAGACATTCTTAATCCTTTAACAAGAGCAAGGAATTTATTTGGCCTCCAAGGAGATAGTCGAAGTAGTAGTACCGGAACACAAGGCGGCGACAACTCAATTAAATCTTCTCAAAAAAAAGTTTATTCAGGCGGTCCCATAGAGAATCCGCTAAGTGGGTTTGCTTCTTATAACTGTATTTTTACATTAGGCGTTTTAACAAACACAGAACTTGCACATCCAGATTCTACTTATAGAGTTAATGGACCAAGTACTGTTGTTTTAAGAAGCGGCGGAACTGGAAATAATCAAGTTAAGACATCTATAGAGAAACAACTTAATATTACAACAGAATATTATATTGATGATGTAGAAATTGAATCTATTATTGCACCAAGTCAAAAAACAAAACAAACAAACGCAACAAATTTAACTTTCTCAGTGCATGAGCCTTATAGTATGGGAATGTTTTTACAAACACTTTATGAAGCAGCACTTGCTGGAGGACATAAAAATTATTTAGATGCACCATATTTGTTAGATTTAAATTTTGTAGGTTGGGACGATGCCGGAAATATTTTACCAGTTCCTGGAGCACGTCGAATGTTTCCAATGAAATTTACAAACATTACATTTAATGTTACAGCTGGAGGAAGTGTTTATAGTGTAGAAGCTATTCCGTGGAACGAACAAGCACTATCAGACGAAACACAACTAGTAAAAGAAGATTTTGATATTAAAGGCGAAACAGTAGCAGAGCTTTTACAAACAGGTCCAGAGAGTTTAGCAGCATTAATGAACTCTAGAGAAATTGCATTAGAAGGATCAGGAAACAAATCAACTGGCAACCAATACGTTATTATATTTCCTAACAGTAGAACAAGTGCAAGTGGTGAAATAATTTCACCCCCGCCTGCAGAAGAAGGTGCAACTACAGGGTCGGCATCTACAGGTGAACCAGGTTCGGAAAGAGAACTTACACAAGAACGAAAGCAACAAATTTTTGATGCAATTACAGGCATAACTAATGGAGATGTTCCTGCTGACTTTGATGCAGAATTAAGCAAACTTACTGGAACAGTAATACGTAGATCTAATTTAGGTGAAAGTTTTAGAGAATATGCAGAAAGAGCCGAGAATGCTAATGCAATAGGAAGTTCGCAAATTTCAAAATCTTATCTTGACGGCGGTGAACAAGCATTTGGTAGGCCAGCATTTGTTGAAGACTTAGACGATGATCCCGAAGGAACAACAGTATTTAAAAGAGGCAACATAACAATATCAGAAGGCGGCCGCAGAATTAACTTTAAAAAAGGTACTAGGGTACAAGATGTAATTGAAGAAATTGTATTGTTATCACAATACGGTAGAGATTTTGCAACTGAGAATCCTGATGAGAAAGGTAATAAAACTTGGTTTAGAATTGACACAGATGTGTTTAATGTTACAGATAGTGACAATGTAAGTCAAACTGGTTCAGCCCCAAAAATATATGTTTATAGAGTTGTACCATTTGAAGTAAACAGCTCTAAATTAAATTCTCCTACGCAACCAACAAAAGGAATTAGTAATTTACAACGTCAGGCTATGAAAGAATATAATTATATTTACACTGGCAAAAATGACGACATTATTAATTTTAATATCGAATTAAAGTATGCATTCTTTACTGCAATACAAAGTGATTTAGGCCAAAACATTCAAGATACACAGAATTCAGGTGCTAATAGTATAGCAGCACAAAATGCCCAACCTATTTACGGTACTAACAATGGACGTAACGATTCTATTCCTAGTACAGGAACAGGAAGTCAACAACAAGTAACACAAACACGAACCGGTAGTAGCATTGGTGGAACACAAGTTCATCCCGAAACACAAGTTGCTAGAACGTTAAACGATGCTGTTGTAAACAGTAATGTTGACTTAGTAATGGCAGAAATGGATATATGGGGAGATCCTTATTATATTGCAGATAGTGGAATGGGAAATTATCACGCACCGAGCGGCGAAAGTCCAAATATTGATGCTAATGGCGCAATGGATTATCAATATGGAGAAGTTGATGTATTAGTTAATTTTAGAACTCCTATTGATGTAGGCAACGACGGAGAAATGATATTTCCAGAATTAGGCACAAAAGTTGTAGGACAGTTTAGCGGCCTTTATCAAGTTACAATGGTAAGAAATAAAATTAGTCAAAACAAGTTTACACAAATGTTAACAATGCTACGTAGAAGAAATCAAGAAACAGACACTACTGCTGAGCCACAAACACAAAATACAGAAACAGTAGTAGAACAAGGACCGCAGGCTTCTATTACTAATGGTACAAACGGAGCAGCAGGCGTTATTAGTGAGCAGCAAAGAATGCTAAACGAACAAATGGAAGGCTTTGAAGACGAAACTCCAGCAGCAAATAGCACTACTGGTACAGGAGGAACAGCAAATCCTGGAACAAACACAACTCCTACTACGCAACACGGATACGATGAAGTTGGTGTAGTGCCTGGACAAACTCGCAGACCCGGATCAGTTGGTTACGGACAAGGACAAGTTGATCCAAGACTTGCTAGTGCAGCAGGAATAGGTCCTAATAGTGGCAGTCTTGTAGGCGATGACGTAGGAGGAGCATAATGTCAACTGATGCATATTCACAAAATACTGGCGAAGTAAAACGTACAACGTCTGAAGTTGATTCAAATAAACACAATCCCGGACCGTTTATTGCTGTGGTAAAAAATCATCTAGATAGTCAATTTATGGGCAGACTAGAAGTAATGCTTCAAACAAAAAGCGGCAGTGGTAACAGCGAAGACGAACCTGGTAAAACAGTGCCTGTAAGTTATCTAAGTCCTTTTTGGGGTATTACACCTTATAAAGGCGTTACTGAGAATGAAGGTCATCAGTTTAGTCAAAAGAGTTATGGTTTTTGGGGTGTTCCGCCAGACGTTGGCGCAAAAGTACTTGTTATTTTTGCAGAAGGCGGACAAGGCTTTTGGATTGGGTGTATTCAAGAAGACTACACCAATATTCTTACACCTGGTGGTCCTTTTACTAGTACTACTTTTAACACAGAAGATAACACTAAAAAACTTCCAGTTGCTGAACCAAACAAAAAAACTAGTGATGGCACACAACGTAATGTAACAAAAGAATTAAAACCTGTTAATACTGATGCTAAAGCAATATTAGAAACTCAAGGTTTGCTAAATGACGAATTTAGAGGTACAACAACTTCTAGTGCTAGACGCGAATTACCAAGTATGGTTACAGGATTTAGTAGTCCAGGACCAGCAGATAGACGAGAGGGTGCGCCTAAAGTAACTTATGGTGAGAATTTTGCACAATCAGTTGTACCGCAAAACCGCTTAGGCGGCTCTAGTCTAGTATTTGATGACGGCGATGCAACACTTTTAAGAACAAAGCCTGCCGGAGGCCCGGATGGTGCAGCACCTGAATATAAAAATAAAGAAGCAGGCGAAGAAGGCGGAGATCCTACTTTACCGCACAACGAACTTGTACGTCTAAGAACACGTACAGGGCATCAAATTTTAATGCACAATACAGAAGATTTTATCTATATTGCAAACGCTAAAGGAACAACGTGGATTGAATTAACAAGCAACGGCAAAGTAGACATTTATGCAGCAAGTGATGTAAGCATTCATAGTGAAGCAAACATGAATTTTAAAGCCGACGGAAGTATGTATTTTGAAGCAGGTGCAGATATACATATGAAAGCAGGTACAAACATATTTCAAACCACTGGAGCAAATTGGGAAATTAAAGCAGGCGCTGACGGCAAGATAACAACCGCAGCAAACTTAGATTTAAGTTCTGGTGGCGACACAAGATCAAATGCTGCTAATACTCATTGGACAGCAAGTTCGCATACACATACTGGCAACATTGAACAAAATGGCACAGCAGCAACAGCAGCAACAGAAGCGGCTGAAGCAGATCCTAGTAAACGTGTCCCAGAACACGAACCTTGGTTTGGGCACGAACACCTTCATATCGAAGGCGAAGAAGATTATTACGGAAGTGCTACACAAGAAGATGTTGCTGCTACGCCAGATACATTTGCACAAAGCACTACAAGACCTGCAAACTCTACACCTAGCACTCCGCCCCCTGGAACAACACCGGCTGCAACAACAGCAGACCCTGCAACACAGACAGCAGAAGAAGCATCGCAGGGAGTTATACAAACTCCAACATCTACAAGTACAGGTACAGGTCTTGGAGGACTCTTTAGTGGGTTAAGTAATCTAGCGTCTGGAATTAGTAATGCTATTAGTAATCTTACTAATGGAATAACGTTAGGATCTGTAGGAGAATTAACAAGATCTATAGACTTTAATACAATTAGATTCCCAGCAGCACAAACAGTAATTAGAGAAATGGACAGAGTAGCAAGCCCGTCAGAATTAAATAGAGTAATAACTGGCGCTGCAACAGAAATTCAAGGCGTTGCTGGACAAATTGCTCCTCAAGCAGCATCAGCAATGCGCGATTTAAGAACACGTTTAGCAAGGGTAAATACATAAAATGAGTACAGTAGAGAAGAACATATACAAGCAGATTACAGTTCCTAGTAATCAAAAATCACAACCTGTTCCTGAAAGCAGAGCATACAGAGGTATCTCTACAGTAGATCCTGATGCTACAAATGTTGTTCTTTACGATATTGAACTTATTAAACAGGATATTATTAATCATTTCCATATTAGACAAGGTGAGAAATTGTCAGATCCTAAGTTTGGAACAATAATATGGGACGTACTATTTGAACCGCTTACAGATGATCTTAAAGACGCAATAGTACGTAATGTATCTAAAATTATTAACTTTGATCCACGAGTTAATGTAGATCAAATTATAGTTGACAGCTATGAAAGCGGCATCCAAATTGAGTGCGTATTAACATATTTGCCTTACAATATATCAGAATCGATGCGTATGAAGTTTGATGAGAATGCTGGTTTCCTCTCATAAAATAAACTACGCACATAATTAAATCCGCTAAATAGTTTATATGAGAGGAATGAGTAATGTCATCAACAGATAGACAAAATAGATTATTACTTGCTGAAGACTGGAAGCGAGTATACCAAACATTTAGAAACGCTGATTTCAAGAGTTACGACTTTGATAACCTTCGTCGTACAATGATTAACTATCTGCGTCAAAACTATCCAGAAGACTTTAATGATTACATTGAATCAAGTGAATACCTAGCATTAATTGATCTTATTTCATTCCTTGGACAAAACATTGCATATAGAATTGATTTAAATGCAAGAGAGAATTATTTAGAACTTGCAGAACGTAGAGAAAGTGTACTACGTTTAGCTCGTTTACTATCTTATAATCCTAAACGTAATCAAGCCGCAAATGGATTATTAAAAGTTGCTTCGGTGTCAACTACTGAAGAAATTACCGACTCTAACAATATTAATCTTGAAGGACAAACTATTGTATGGAACGATCCTAGTAACCCCGATTGGTTCGAACAATTTACACGAGTAATGAATGCAGCTCTGCCTGTAAACAATACTTTTGGTAGACCTGTAAAATCTGAAACAATTAGTGGAATACCTACAGAGCAGTATCGTTTAAATTCTACAAACAACGAGGTGCCTGCTTATAGTTTTAGTAAAACAATTGACGGAAGAAGTGCAGTATTTGAAGTAGTATCAAGTGACTTTGGTACAAGCGATATTAGAGAAGAAGCACCATTTCCTGGTAACAACTTTGCCTTACTTTATAGAGATGACGGCAAAGGTGCAGCAAGTTCAAATACAGGTTTCTTCTCACACTTTAGACAAGGTAAATTAGATCAAGGTACGTTTAATGTTACTAATCCAAGCACAAACCAAGTAGTTGCTGTTGACGCAACTAATGTTAACCAAACAGACGTTTGGTTGTATAAACTTGATAGTTTAGGAAATGAATTAGAACAGTGGGCTAAGGTTGACGCTGTTGAAGGCAACAACGTAATTTATAATAGTCTTTCAAGAAACGAACGTAACATTTACAGTGTTCTTACTCGTATTGATGATAGAATTAGTTTAATATTCTCAGACGGTGTATTTGGTAATTTACCACAAGGCAATTTCCGTGTTTATTATCGTACAAGTAAAAATCAACGTCTTGTTGTAACACCAGATGATATGAGAGGTATTGCTATCAAAATACCTTATGTTTCTAAACAAGGTAAAGCAGAAACAATTACAATGACCTACGCATTAGGTTATACTGTTGACAATGGAACAGTTAGTGAAACAAGTGCAAGCATTAAACGTAATGCGCCTGCAACTTATTACACACAGAACAGATTAATTACTGCTGAAGATTATCAAATTGGACCACTTACTGTAAGCCAAGAAATTGTAAAAGCAAAATCTTCAAATAGAATTTCAAGTGGTATTAGTAGATACTTTGATCTTACTGATGCTACTGGCAAATATTCAACAACAAACTTGTTTGGTAAAGACGGTGCATTATATAAAGAGTACTTAAACTTAAAAGCAGGATTTAGTTTTGAAACATTAACAGACGTAGAAGGTGCGTTAGTTAATACAGTTGAACCTATTCTTGCAAATATTAAATTAAGAAACTATTATTACGATTCATTTCCAAAACTTTTAGTTGACGATTTAGGATCATCTTGGGTACAAGTTAGTACAGCAACAAATCAAACAACAGGTTACTTTATAAATCCAAATAATGTTAAAGTAAAAGTAGGAACATTTACAGGAAGTAATAATAAATTTATTAAAGTTAATTCTTTATTAAAATTTGAAGCACCAACAGGATATCATTTCTTAAATGGTAAATTAGAAACTGGTGCACCTGATTACAGAGGCGGCTCAACATATAAATGGACAAAAATTATCACTGTAGTTGACGACGGCACTGAGCTTAATGCAGACGGCAGTGGTCCAATTGTTCTTAATGATGTTATTCCTTCAACTGCTAAACTAGTTGAAATTAGAACAGCACTTCCAAAAGCACTTACAAATGACGTTCAAGCGCAGGTTATTAATCAAATATTTGCTTATCAAACATTTGGTCTACGTTATTCACAAGCACAAGGCGAGTGGAGACTTATTACAGAGAATAACCTAGATGCAGTAAATGATTTCTCAACAGGTAAAACTGGTGATACAACTAATCAACAACTAGACGCAAGTTGGTTATTGTTATTTGAAACCGATGGTGAGAAATATACAATTACATATCGTGCAATGCGTTACGTTTTTGAAAGTGATGCAGAAATACGTTTCTATTATGATAGTAGCGATAAAATTTATAACAACTTAACAGGTAAAATTGTTAAAGATAAAATTTCAGTTTTAAACATTAATACACAACCAGATAGTTCAAACCCATTTAATGTTGATTTTGATTGGGAAGTTGTAGAAGAATACAGAGATGTTGAAGGTTATGTTGATAGTAAAAAAATACAAATTAGTTTCTTTGACGACGACGATGACGGAGTAGTTGATAATCCTGAAATGTTTGACGAGATTATTGATCCTGAAACAAACCTAGCAGACAAACTAGTATTTTTAGAATTAATAACATCAACTGATGGCGTAAATGATTATGTATTTGTAGACAAAGATTCTATTGGAGTACAAGTGTTTACAAATAAAAATTCAGTTGGTGCATTAAGTCAATACGACGACCAAGCATTGTTTTATTATATAGAAGAAGATATTTTTGAAAGATTAACAAAAGCAACTTCTATATTAACAATTGAAACAAAATACAAAGCACAAATTGGTCGTAGTAATTTAAAATTCCAATACATTCATGCAGCAGATCAAGATAATAGAATTGATCCTAGTGCAAGTAATATTATTGACACATATTTGTTAACACGCGAATATGACACACAATTTAGACTTTGGTTAGATGGTTCAAGAAGTAATAAACCGTTGCCACCAAGTAGTGACGAATTGTATATAAATTATAGTTCAGAACTTAACAGCATTAAGTCGTTAAGTGACGAAATAATTTATCATCCAGTTAAGTACAAAGTACTATTTGGTGATAAGGCAAATTCAGAGTTGCAAGCAAAATTTAAAATAGTTAAAAACTCAGACTTAGTTATTAACAACAACGAATTAAAATCTAATGTTATTAGTGCAGTTAATAGATTCTTTGCACTTGATAACTGGGACTTTGGTGATAGATTTTATTTCTCAGAACTAGCAACTTATGTAATGAATGAATTATCTCCAAATATTTCAACATTCATTATTGTTCCAGATCAAGCAGACCAAGCGTTTGGTTCCTTGTTTGAAATAAAAGCAGAATCAGATGAAATTTTTATAAGCGGTGCAGAAGTTACCGACATTGAAATTATTGATGCTGTTACAGCAAGCAGGTTAAAAGCAACCGGTAGTGTAGTAACAGAAACAGCAGTCAGCAATACAGGAATTACAAGTTCTAATACGTAAGTAAGATAGTGTATAGGATAACAAAGAATGGCATTTAACAACGATCAGACAGAACAACCATTACCAGCAGGCGGTAATCAAAAACGTAAAAGTTCTCAGCATCTACCTAAATATTTTAGAACGCAGTTTAACAAAAAGTTTTTAGCTGCGACACTAGATCAATTAATACAACCGGGTGTAGCAGAGAAACTTAACGGATACTTTGGACGTAAAACTGCTAAAGGTTATCAGTCATCTGATTTTTATATTGGTGACGTTAGTACTGACAGAGAAGATTATCAGTTTGAACCTGCGTCTGTTATTAAAGACGAACTTAATAATGTAAATTATTTTGGAACATACAATGACTATATTAATCAAATTAAAAACCTTGACGGTTCCGTTGACGATCACAGCCTTCTTAATAGACAAGAATACTATGCTTGGAATCCGCACATTAACTGGGATAAGTTTGTAAATTTTAGAGAATACTATTGGTTACCAAATGGTCCACAAAGTGTTCCTGTTGCAGGCGAAACAATTAATGTAGAAAGTACTATTAAAGTAACTGCTAGTGATGCACAAGATAATAAAGCATTTGTGTTTACACCAGATGGGTTAACAACTAATCCAGAACTTACTCTTTATAGAGGTATTACTTATAGATTTGAAATAGACGCTCCTGGCTTACCATTGTCATTTAGAACTTCAAGACGTGTTGCACCAGACTGGAGAGCAGTAAGTTTTTACAAAGCAGGCGAACAAGTACAATACAAAGGAGCAATTTATACTGCAATAGATGATGTTGCTACTGATTGGGAATTTGAAACACATGCTGATAAATGGGAATTAGATTTAAACTTTAATTTAAAAACACAAGTATCTCAACAAGATGTAGAAGATGGTGTCATTGAAGTTACATTAGATGGCGGAACACCAGATGCAATTTATTATGTTAGTAACAATGATATTAATGCCGGTGGTTTAATTAGAGTTTACGATATTGACCAAGCAACAAGCATTAATGTTGAACAAGAAATACTAGGTAAAAAAGATTACACTACTTCTAGCGGCTTTGATTTATCAAACGGAATGAAGATTTCTTTTAGTGGCGAAGTTACTCCTGAGAAATATGGTATTGGTTCTTGGTATGTTGAAGGCGTTGGAGATGAAATACAACTTATTTCAGAAGAAGAATTAAGTGCTGCAAGTGCATTTACAGATGACTTTGATATTGAATTTGATACTGAAGGATTTGATAGACTTCCGTATTCACAGGCTATTGGTTATCCTGCTAAAAAAGATTATATTACAATTAGTAGAACAAGTCAAGACGGTAACTTATGGTCAAAGTATAATAGATGGTTCCATAAATCAGTTATTGAACAATCCGCGTCGATTAACAATCAGCCATCAGAACTTGATCAATCTCAACGTGCAACAAGACCAATTATTGAATTTGAAGCAAACTTAAAACTGTTTGACTTTGGTACTAGAGTTAAATTAAATGTAGATCTAGTTGACGACTTTACTACAGATGTGTTTAGTACAATTGAAGGATCTAAAGGTTATAATGTAGACGGCGTTGATCTTACAAATGGTATGCGAGTACTGTTTACAGCAGATCCTGACAGTTTAGTAAACGGTAAGATTTACGAAGTTAAGTTTATTACAATTTTAAATGATAGACAAATAACACTACAAGAAACTGAAGATTCAGCTCCACAGCAATTTGAAACTGTGTTATGTAAAGACGGTGATACCTATAAAGGTAAAATGTTATTTTACACAGGAACAAAGTGGAAACTAGCACAAGATAAAACAGATGTTAACCAAGCACCGCTATTTGATTTGTTTGATAAAGACGGTTATAGTTTAAGCGACGAAACTGTTTATGATTCAAGTTCTTTTAAAGGAACTAAATTATTCTCGTATAAAACAGGTACAGGAACAAACGATACTGAATTAGGATTTCCTTTATCATATAGAAGTATTGAGAACGTTGGTGACGTTACATTTAATTTTAATTTAATAACTGATTCTGTAGATTATGTTTTAGATACCGAAGAAACATCAATTTCAACATCTGTAGCATACTTAAGAAAGTATAATAGTTTAACAGATTTTAATCCAGTTAACGGTTGGATCAAATCAGATAATCTTAGTAGTCAAGTTATAATTAGACAATTTGTTGTTGATAATACAAGAACAGTATATCCTATTGATGTATATAATCGCAGTGGTCTTTTAAATGACTTATGGGTTAAAGTTTTTGTAAACAATAAAGTATTATTTGAGGGTGTTGATTATACACTTTCTTCAAATAATGAAGATATTTTAGAAATAACATTTACTACTGATCTAGAGTTAGATGATGTTATTCTTATAAAAACAAGATCAACAGCATTAAAAAATGACAACGGTTTTTATGAAATTGCAAATAGTTTAGAAAGAAACCCATTAAACAAGGACATGCAAGACTTTACCTTAGGTGAAGTTAATGATCATGTAGGAACAATTATTGATGAAATTGATATGTTTAGTGGTGTATACCCTGGCATAAGCAACTTAAGAGATGCAGGTCCTATATCTCAGTTTGGTAAAAGATTTGTAAAACATAGCAGTCCAATTAACCTTGCTATGTATCATTTATTAAACAAGGAATCAAATCTTGTAAAATCATTAAAATATTCTCGCAGAGAATACGGTAAGTTTAAAAGAACTTTCTTGCAAACAGCACATGATTTAGGATTTAGTGGATCTGTTAAAAAACATGTTGATGCAATAATAAAAGAAATTAATAAAAACAAAACTTCTAAGATGCCATTCTATTTTAGTGATATGGTACCTGCAGGAGCATCAGTTGTTAATTCTGTAACAGTTGAAGACGTTGATAATCAATTTTTTGCATTGAGCAAAGTTTTTACACTTGAAACATTAAGTGATGCAGCAGTACAAGTTTATCAAAATGAAGTACAACTAATACACGGTAAGGATTACACTTTTAATGATCAAGGTTTTGTAATTATTACTACTACAAAACAACGTGGTGATACAATTACAATTTACGAATACGAAACCACAAATGGAAGTTTTGTACCACCTACACCTACTAAATTAGGTTTATATCCAAAATACGAACCTACAATGTATGTAGATGACACGTACCTTGAACCACAAACAGTTATACAAGGACACGACGGAAGCATAATGATTGCTTTTGGAGATTTCCGTGATGATTTAATTTTAGAATTAGAGAAGAGAATATTTAACAACATTAAAGTTCGCTACGATACAGATTTGTTTAACTTGTTTGATTTTATTCCTAGCGAAGGAAGAAATACAGTTTTAACTAAAGAGCAAATTGACGAAACAATGCTTAGTGATTTTGCTCAGTGGCTACAATTAGTAGATGAAGATTACACTGCTAATCCTGCATATGAAAGAACAAATACATTTACATTCAACCATCAAGGAATGTCAGATCCTAGCGGAAACAATGTAACTGGATATTGGAGAGCAGTTTACAAATGGGCATACGACACTGATCGTCCTCATACACATCCATGGGAAATGTTAGGTTTTACAATTAAACCAACTTGGTGGGATGAGCAGTACGGCGAAGCACCGTACACTAGCAACAACTTGTTAATGTGGGAAGATATTGAAAGTGGTATTATTAGAATTCCTGATCAACCTGTAACAGTTAACGAGCAGTTTTTAAGACCATTTTTAACAAGTCATTTACCAGTGGACGAAAGCGGTAATCTTGTAAGTCCTGTAATTAGTGGTTATATTAGAAATTACGATACTACTGAACTTGATTTTAATTTTGTCTACGGTGATCATGGTCCTGTCGAGAATGCTTGGAGACGTAGTTCAGAATATCCATTTGCATTACTTACTTCGCTGTTTATTAATCAGCCTAATTATGTATTAGGTACAGCCTGGGATAGATCAAGACAGTCTAGAAATATTGCTGGGCAGTTAGTGTATAATGATCAAACGCAATTAAGATTAGATAACTTAGTATTTCCAAATAATGTTACAGATAAATCTAGAACATATACTAGCGGTCTAGTAAATTACATTTATGATTATATGGCATCTAGTGTATCAACTAGTTATAATTTATATGTTGATTCTGTAAAATCTATTAATAACCAAATGGCATTTAAGATTGCAGGATTTACTAATAAAGATAAATTTAAATTAATTCTTGACAGTAGAACTCCAACTAACCAAGGCAATGTTTTTGTTCCTGAAGAGAACTATCAGATATTCTTAAACACAAGTACACCTGTAACAACTATTGATTATAGTGGTGTTATTGTAGAGAAACAAGAATACGGTTTTGTTGTTAGAGGTTATAACGGACAACGTCCATATTTTTACTATCATAAACCATATGAAATTACAAACGACCCTTATATAAACGTTGGCGGAATATCAGCAAACTTTTTATTATGGGATTCAAGAAAGGCATATACCCAAGATAGTATTGTTGAATATCAAAACAGTTATTACAGAGTTACAGAAGCACATACTAGCGGAACAGACTTTGATTCAACAAAATTTGCAAAGATTCCTAGCGTACCATTAACTGGTGGTAGAGATGCATTTTTTAGAACTTCATTTGATAAGACACCTGTAAAAGTTCCTTACGGAACAGTGTATGAAACTATTCAAGAAGTAGTTGATTTTATTTTAGGTTATAGCGATTATCTTGTTGATCAAGGATTTGTTTTTGACTATTATGATACAAATGAACAATACGTTAGCGATTGGAAGACCAGTGCAAAAGAATTTATGTTCTGGACCACACAAAACTGGGGCGCCGGCGCAGTTATTACACTAAGTCCAGCAGCATCACAATTAAAATTTATTAGCGAATATGCTGTTGTAGATGATGTATTTGATACATTCTATGGCTACAGTTTGTTTAAAGCAGACGGTAAAAAATTAGAATCAGAGTTTGCAAGTTTAACTAGAGAGAATCCAGCAGAATTTATTTTAAGACCTAAGAATACTGAAGACGGAATCTTTGCTGTACGTTTGGCATTAGTACAAAAAGAACATGCTGTATTAATTGATAATAAGACAGTGTTTAACGATATTATATTTGACCAAGAGCCTGGTTATAGACAAGAAAGAATTAAAGTATTAGGTTATAGAACAGGTGATTGGGACGGAAGTTTAAATATTCCAGGATTTATTTTTGATAATGCAAAAATAACTGAATGGGAATCTTGGAAAGATTATGCAATTGGCGATCTTGTAAAATATAAAGAGTTTTATTATAGTGCAAGAAACAAAGTTCCAGGTGTAGAAGTATTTAATGATTCAGATTGGGTTAGACTAGACGAGAAGCCTTCAATGGGGTTAATACCTAACTTTGAATATAAGACTAATCAGTTTGCTGACTTTTACGATTTAGACACAGACAATTTTGATTTAGAACAACAAAAATTTGCACAGCATTTAATTGGTTATCAAAACCGCGACTATCTTGCTAACATTATTAATGACGATGTAAGTCAGTATAAGTTCTACCAAGGTATGATTCAAGACAAAGGTACTAAAAATGCATTAAGCAAATTGTTTGATGTATTAAGTAGTAGCGATAAAGATAGTTTAGAATTTTTTGAAGAATGGGCAGTTAAAGCAGGACAATATGGTGCTTCTGAAGGATTTGAAGAAGTTGAATATTTAATTGACGAAGCAAACATGCGTTTGTCGCCACAAACAATTGAACTTGTTAATAATACTACCGGTCAAGAAACAGATTTAGTTTATAGAATTAAACCTTTTGAGACTTATTTAAAACCAGCAGGATACAATCATGCTCCGTGGCCATCAAAGTATGTAGAAGATACGTATACAAAGAATAGTGGATTTGTAAATAGAGATGATGTAGATTTTGTTGTATCAACTTATGACAGTATTTTAAATATTGATTATTCTACATGTAATTTTAACGATACTATTTGGGTAGGTAATGACGGATTAACTTGGAATGTTTACAGTCATATAAGAACTGATTACATTGTTGAAGATGTAGAAGAAGGCGGCAAGTTAAATCTTAATACTACAGATATTGATATTTCTGTAGGCGACATTATTGGTGTTACTGAAACTAACTTTGCAGAAGGATTTTATAAAGTTACAGAAATTTTAGGTAACACTGTTACTATTGATCGTACTACAGAAGCAACTGATACATCAATTAGTGGTAGAATTACTAAACTTGTTAATGTAAGAGTTTCAGATCTTGAAAGTGCAAACACATTAGTACAATCTATTCCAGAAGGAATTACTAAATTATGGGTTGACAAGTCTGTAAATGATAGATGGGCAGTAATTGAACAAGTTTCTTCTTTTGCAGAACACGATGTTGTTTCAAATGAAATTGGCGAGCAAGCCGCAAGTTATGGTATTGCTGTTGCATCTAATAGTGCTAATAACGTTTTAGTAGTAGGTGCACCAGATGACGAAGATGGCAAAGTATATGTTTATACTAGAGCCGGTGGCGCAGGCAAGTTTAAATTATCAAATGTTATAGAACCTGATGATAATCAAGCAGACGACTTTGAAGGTTTTGGATCTTCGCTTGCATTAAGTGCTGACGGAAGATATCTTGCAGTAGGATCTCCTAATGCATCAAATGTTAGAACTACTTTCTTAGGTGACTATGTATCTACACAAGATTATGCACAAGGTAGTATTGTAAAATATCAAAACAATCTTTGGAAAGCCTTAGTTGCAATTGAAGGGGCAGAAGCAAACATTCAATTTGGTAGCAACGATAGTGTTCCTGAGATTTTAACTTCTTTAGGATTAACAGAATCTTTTGATGAGAAGATTCCTGTATTACTAACTGGTAATTATCCATTTACAAATATTAACAACGTTGATCATATTGTAGTTAAAGCACCTGCAGACATGTACGAAGGTTCGGGTGTAGGTGATACATTAAGACTAAAATGGAATCTAATAACAAATGCAAACCAAGATGTTGCAAAATATACAGAAGTACAACCATTTGCGGGAGATATTGGTTTAATTAATAACAATTATCTAACTGGCAATTTTACTATTGCTGCAAAAATTGACAGCATACTTTATGTTCCAAGTTCAACTACAGTGCCCCTTGTAGGACAAGTTGTTGAAGTAGTTGGCGGATTTGGTAATGTTGAGTATGTATATGAGGACGAAGTTGAAGGCTCTGCAACAATTTATGTCTCAGGACAAAACGGTACATTTGGATTAAGCGGATCTTTAACAACTAGCATTGGTGAGTTTGTTGGTGAATACACAACTGTTGCTCCTGCAGAAACTGTTAACAATTCAGAAGCATTCTGGGGTGGTTACTGGAAATTAGATTTAGGAACCACTTACAATGTAGGAACAATTAACTCTGACGAAGGCCGCGGTTTAGCATATGTTGACATTGTTCCTAATGGAACAGCAGATCCTAATAGAGATTGGTATTCAATTTTTGATACTAAACCGTCTGAGGCAATCGCAACAAACGCAGTTTACAGTAATAACAAATTGTTTAGTGAACTTACAAAATTATCATATGACGGCCAACCTGGACCAGGTGGCGTCATTGGAGAACAACTATCAAATCAGTTTGTACTAAGAGTTCCAAAAGGATTAAGCGATGTATTAAATGTAGTTGCTGCTGGTAATACTAATAATTCAACTGTTAATGTATTTTACAATCCAATGCCACAGTGGGAATTATCTGAATGGGAACCAAACACTGTTTATAGAGCAGGTGACATTGTAAGATATGTTACTGCTGAATATGATAACATTTATTGGGAAGTAACAGCAAGACATCAAAGTGCAACATCATTCTTGCAATTTGATACTTCTACAGAAGATCCAACTGATTTAATTTACGATATTGATTTTTACAGACCACTTGATCAATTGCCATTTGACAATCCTGAAGATATTGGTCTAAACCTAAATGACATTAACAAAAAACATACTATCTATGATGTATGGGACGGCTACATTGATTTTGACATTACTAAAACGCTTAATGATGTACCAATTGAACCTAAAGCAGGTATTGAAGTTAGAGATGTAACTAACAGAGGTACTGCATTAGTTACACACTATCAACGAACTGGTATTAGTAGTGGTAGAATTTACGTTAAGAATGTATCAGGCACATGGGCTGCTGGTGCGTTGTTTGGCGAGAACAGGGAAATTGAATTTTTAGCAGACGGCAGTGGAGATACGTTATACGATCCAGGTTCCGGAAGTCGTATTTTTGGTCAAATACAGTCACGAGCATTTGAATTACCAGCAGCTGGCATTGGTAAAATGATTGTATTAACAAGATCTGCTGATATTCCTGTTACAGATGAACAAACAATTTTAGAAGGCGAATACTTTGTATACCAAGAAGAATTAGTTGATGGTATTGCTCGTCCTGCAAATATTCCATCTGAAGCCAATAATGATTGGCAAACAATGTTTAATTTACCAGTTACTGCTGGAACAACTGAAAGCGGTCTTACAAATGAAGGTTATTATACTGTTTATCAAAGAACAGGAGTAGGACAGTTTGCAAAATTAGGAGCATTTAGTTCTGCAGATAGACAAGACAATGCAAAACTAGGTGCAGAATTATCTTTTGCAAAAATTAATGATTTATACAAACTATTCATTAAAGAAGAAGGCAATGGCACATTAACAAATAACGGTAGACTTTATATTGTAAACAACGGTACTGAAGGTGACTATCAGTATGGTTGGGAATTAAGTACTGACAAGAAATACAAAGGTGCTTATGATAATACAAGAAGTTATAGCGAAGATGATGTTGTATTTTTTAACAACAGATTGTATCAAGCAATTACTAATATGAGTGCTGGAGTATTTAATTCTAATAACTGGACAGAGATTGAAGACCCAAGAGATTATACAGGCTATATTCCTAATGATACAGGTTTAGCGTTATCAGGAAACACTTTACTTGATCAAACTGATATGCTTGAATTTGCTAAGAGCTTTGATATAAGTGCTAACGGCGAAGTGATTGTTGCAAGTGTAGTTAACGATACACAACCAAATTTAGTAGTTGTATATAGAAACTTAAACGGACTTTATTATAAGTCGCAAGAAATACAAGCACCTGATAATATAAATGGTTTTGGAGATAAAGTAAGTATTAGTCCAGACGGTACTCTTATTGCTGTATCAGAACCGTACAATGATGCCTTAGGTACAGACACAGGTAAAGTTTATATTTACAAACAAGTTAGCGGATCATTTACGCTATCACAAGAATTACGTAGTCCCGACACTCAACGTGCAGAAATGTTTGGTATTGACATTGACTTTGATGGTAATACGTTAGTAGTGGGTTGTCGTCAAGGTGATGCGTTTGTTGAAACAACATTTGATCAGTTTGGCGACGGAACTACATTTGATAGTGAGTTTACTAAATTTAGAACTGTTAACGAAGATTCTGGTAATGTAAGAATTTTTGAAAGACTTGGTGATACACTAGTTTATGGACAAACTATTGATTTTGACGATAGTGGTGTAAGATTCTTTGGTAGAAATATTACATTAAATAATGGACACATTTATGCAGGCCTACCGTCATTACAATATAGCGGTGCTAGACAAGGTACTGTTGTAGACTTCCGTAGAACTGAAGGCAGTATTTGGAATGAACTACGTGTTGGTAAAGAAACTGTTGATGTTGATAAAATTAAACGTGTTATTATGTATGACACAAAAACTAATGAACTATTACAGTACTTAGATTATGTTGATGTATTACAAGGAAAAGTCCCTGGACCAGCAGAACAAGAACTTTCGTTTAAAACATATTACGATCCAGCAACATATTCATTTGCATCTAGCGGACAAAATTTAGATGTAACAAATGCCTGGGCGTCAGAGCAAGTTGGTAAACTATGGTGGGATTTAACAAATGCTAAATTTATTAATCCTTATCAAGATTCTGTAATTTACAGTGCAAATAACTGGAATAAATTATTCTCAACTACTAATTCAATTGATATTTACGAGTGGGTAGAGTCAAAATATTTGCCAAGTGAATGGGATGAAAAGTCTGGTACAGATAAAGGACTTGCCCAAGGCATTACTGGAACATCATTATACGGTGACGATGCATATTCTACTAAACGTGTTTATGACGAAGCAACAAGAACATTTAGTGTTTACTATTATTTCTGGGTTGCAAACAAATCAACTGTTCCTAGCATTGAAGGAAGAAGTTTAAGTGCAGTAAACATTAGAGATCTTATTGCAGATCCAGCAGCACAAGGATATCGATTTGTATCATTTATTAGTCCTACACAGTTTGCATTATATAACTGTGATAGTTTAGTTAAAGGAAACGACATTGCATTTAGTGTGCAGTATTGGACAATTGATAATCAAACACAGAATATTCATAATCAATATCAAATTCTTAGTGAAGGACTTGCTTCGAGCAGACCAAGTACAGACATTGAAAGAAAATGGTTTGATAGTTTAATTGGTTTTGACACACAAAATAGAAGTGTGCCTGCACCAGAACTTAGTGCAAAGGAAAAATACGGTATTTTAAACAAGCCACGTCAAGGTTGGTTTGTTAATAGAATTGAAGCATTTAAACAAGTTGTAGATAGAATTAATAATGTTTTAGCAACTGAACTAATTGTTGACGAAAAGGATATATCAAATCTAACAAAGAAAGAGGCACAGCCATTACTAACATCAAATGTATACGATAGAACTGTTGATAGGTATAGTGATTTACAATTTGTTGGTGTTGCAAAAGCAAGACAAGCAGTTTTAACTCCAGTTATTACTGACGGTGTAATTACTCGAGTTGATATTACTGATACTGGTAGAGGTTATTTAAGACCTCCTACAGTTGAAATTTTTGGTGCAGGTAAAGATGCAGAAGTTAAAACAGAAATAGATGCACAAGGTAGAATTACTAATGTAACTGTTACTAAAGGCGGCAAGTATTATGATAGTAATACAAGACTAACAGTAAGAAAATATACTGTTCTTGTAATAGCAGACGAAACTATTGCTGACAGATGGTCGCTATATGAAAGAGATGTTGTAAACAGCACTTGGGTAAGAGTTGGAAGCCAAAGTTATAATGTAAACAATTATTGGTATTATCAAGATTGGTGGGAAGAAGGTTACAGTCAATTTACACAAATTGATCAAGTAATTGATTATTCATACGAACTTGAAGGACTTGATAATGCATACGGTGACGTTGTAAAAATCAATAACGTTGGTTCTGGCGGTTGGCTATTACTAGAAAAAATTGATACACAAACTGGTGTTGATTATACTGTAAATTACAAAACTATTGGTAGACAAAATGGTACAATACAAATTGCAGAAGCATTGTACGATCCTACAAAAAATCTTGTAGGTTACGATACTACAAGTTTTGATATTAAACAGTTTGACGGTATTCCTAGCACTGAATCACGAATTGTATTAGAAACAATTAGAGATAAGTTATTTACAGATGACTTAGCAGTTGAATATAATAAGTTGTTCTTTGCAAGTTTACGTTATGTGTTTGCAGAACAAAGTTATGTAGACTGGGCATTTAAAACATCGTTTATAAAAGCAAAACACAATGTTGGCGAATTAACACAGAAACTTAATTTCCAAAATGATAACTTACCGTCATATGAGGAATATATTAAAGAAGTTAAACCTTACAAGTCTAAAATTAGAGAATATTTAAGTAGTTATGAAAATACTGATAATTCTCAGTCAATGATTTCGGACTTTGATTTACCTCCTAGATATATTGAAAACTCAGACGAAATAACTCCGCAACGTATTAAAGTAATTGATAGTCAGTTAGTTAATACTGATGCAAATATTGATGTTTATCCTTATAAAAACTGGGCAGACAATGCAGGGTTTGAAGTTTCTCATATTAACATCGCAGACGCCGGTTCAGGATACACTAATGCACCTCAAGTAATTATTAGCGGTGGCGGTGGATCAGGTGCTAAAGCAGTAGCATCTATTGGTACAGGCGGTAAAGTTACTAGTATAACAGTAACTAATCCAGGGTCAGGATATTTGTCGGCACCGAGAATTAGTTTTAACGGCAGTATCACTGCTGGAGGATCTGAAGTAAAGGCAAATGCAGTTATTAACAATACTGTTGTTAGAACATTAACAACTGCAATTAAGTTTGACAGAGTATCTGGAACATACGAATTTATTGATCTTGCAACGACTGAAGAATTTGCAGGCACCGGTAATAAAAACGTGTTTAATTTGTTATGGCCAATGAACTTAAGAACTGACAAAGTTACAGTTTATGTTGACGGTGATGAAGTACTTGGCGGAAACTACACATACGAAAATGTTCTTGATCAAACAAAGGGATATGATAGATATTATGGTAGAATTACATTTACTGATTCTCCAATAAGCGGAACTAACATTGTTGTAGAATATTCAAAAGATATTGCATTATTAAATGCACAGGATAGAATTAATCTTGCGTATGCACCTACAACAGAGCAGTTTGGTAAAACACTAGGTCAGTTAATGGATGGTGTTGACTATGGCGGCGTACAAGTTAGAGGATTTGAGTTTGGTGGACAAAATGGTTGGGACACTGGAAACTGGATGGACGATGCCTGGGACGTATTTGATACAACATATGAAGATTATGTTGTAACACTTGACGGATCAACTAATGAATTTAACTTAATAGATAGTTTAGGAGAACCTAAGCCATTAGAAGATGGAATCACTTATAACGTTTATAAAAACGGAGTACGAATTGACGATCCTAATTACGGAACACCGGATCAAACAAACGACAATGCATTAATGTTACCTATTGTAGGCGATGGCGTACAAACAACTATTAACATTAATGACTATGATATTACTGGTAATGATGGCGACACATTTATTATTAGAAAAATTACTTCAGACGGTGCATTCCTTCCTGATCCTGATGTATATGATACTGCACTAGAAGGCGGCAATTTACAATATCAAACTGCTACAGGTTTAAGATCAGAAGATATTACTGTAGACGGTGACGGATTTGTAACACATACTACATCAAAAGGTCCAGAAGAAGTTGTACCAGGACAAGTCCTTGACACTCTTGATATTACAGTTTACGAAAGACCTACTGTAGGATCTTCACAAATAGAATCAAGAAACTATATTGGCAATGGTGCAACAAGAACTTATAGTATTGGTGCTTCTCCAATTAAGAAAGAAAACTTATTTGTTAAAGTGGGATCAACTATTTTAACAAGTGATGATTATGTAATTGACTATAACAGTGAAACAGTTACATTTGATACCGCACCAACCTTAGGACAAAGAATAAACATTATTTCAGTAGGGATGAGTGCTTCAAATATATTAGATATTGACACATATACTGGCGACGGCACTACAGTTGAATTCCTTTCAAATGCAAGATACCAAGATAGTGCAGAAGCATTTGTTACAGTGAACGGTAAGGTAGTAAATGTATCTTTACTAGAAGCAGACGAAACGTATGCATATCCAGGTAACTTTATTGTTAAATTACCGTCACCTCCGTTTACAGATGCAAACATTAAAGTTCTTATTGCAGAAGAAGGACTAACAAATGTAGGATATAGTCAAGTTACTATTGATTCTATTGTAGCAGATGGTAGTACTACAAACTTTGCACTAAGTCAAGCACCTTTTGAGCAAGAACCATTAAGAACAAATATGCTTGTTAAAGTTAATGACAAAGTATTACATGCTGGTTACAATGAAACATTTGATGTAACATCTACTAGACAATATCAGTTAGACTTAACTCAGGTACCTATTGCAAGTGTTAACGCATATGATGTTGAAGTTTATCTGAATGGAAGAAGATTAACTTACTTGCAAGAATGGACATTTGAAGGTGCAAGTGCATATGATAGCACATTGCCGCCATCGGGTCAAGCAGGTAGTACAGTTACACTTGAATTAGGTATTGGCGAAGCGGGTGATAAACTTGAAGTTTACATCATTAGTGATGCAGAATACAATTTAGGTTACTATGATAATAATAATGATTTCCAAAGAACACCTGGAACAATATATCTAACTTCTGCTTACAATGATAACGATATTATTACAGTGTATCAGTTTAGTAATCATGATAGTCAGGGCATTGAACGTCAAAAAATACAAGTTACTGAAAAAACAGAATTAGAAGTAGGCACCGAAGATTACTATGCATTTAGAAGATGGCAGCGTGGACTGTTTGATTTAAGATCACCTGCGTTATCTGCAGAGTTTGTTTGGGTAATACAAAATGGACAACTGTTAATGCCTAGTGTTGATTACTCGTTAACAACCAACAAACTAACTGTGAAATTACTTCAACAACCTGCTGAAGATGATGTAATTGAACTTATACATTTTGCAAACGGTGTTGTTGTAGATCAGTTTGGTTGGAGACAATTTAAAGACATTCTAAACAGAACACATTACAAGCGTCTAGAAGAAAGTTATGAACTTGCTGAAGAATTATTGTATTACGATAAAATTATTAAAGTTGTAGATGCAACTAATTTGCCTAGCCCAGCATTTGATGCAAAATATCCAGGTGTTATATTCATCAACGGAGAACGTATTGAATACTTTGTTAAAGACGGCAATGAATTAAAACAACTCCGCAGAGGAACATTAGGAACTAGTATTAAAACCTCATACGAAGCAGGAACAACTTTTGTTTCTGGTAATGTTGATACAACTGTTCCGTACAAAGACGAAGAAGAAACTGTCACGGTTACAAGTAGTGGTTACAGTATAGCATCAACTATATATGAGGATAGCGCAGGCGTTACAGTAGATAAGTTTACATACGACTTTAACAATAACACTGCTTTCCCATTAGGCGGACAGTTGACAACTATTATTGGTACAGAATTTGAAACTAATGTTAACGTTCTTGTAGGAGATACCGAACCAACAGTAACTTTACCAGCAAATGATATTTTAACAAGTTCTTATATTAGAGTAAAACCACCGTTTTACTTCCAACCAAATAGTTGGAACAAAACTCTAATTGATGGCAAAGTTATAAGATTTACAGGAACTCCATTTGGTGGATTACTACCTGATACAGATTACTATGTAGTTGATGTAGTAAAAGCATCAACACTCGATAGTAGTGCAGCAGCAAACGAAGTTGCTATTGCAGTAAGTACAACACAAGGCGGAACAGCAGAAGTATTAACACCAGGTAACGGCATAATGAATGTTGTTTATAACAGCAGTACATACGTAAGTGATACAGAAGTATTGTTTATTACTCCGTTGTTGCCTGTAGGTGCTTATGACCTAGTAGTTGTAAATCCTGCAACATCAGTACCAATTGATAGAGCGCAAACTAGTGTTGTTGTACCAGGCGCAGTGATTTATGTACAAATTTTATTACCGTATGCTCCAATACCAAACCCAAGAACTGCAACAGGATGGTATAAAGAGCAAGCAGAGATACCAGTAAGTGAAATTGTTCCGGGTAGAGGCTATGTTATTGCTTCTCAGGGCACAACAACATTTACAAATTATGGTTCACCAAACAATGCTATTGGAACAGAGTTTATTGCTACAAGCATTCCAGCAGGAACGGGCACAGTATTAGACTTTACAAGTATTCCATTAGAGTATTGGGAAGCACAAGACATTGAAGTATTTGTTGCAGGACGTAGATTGCGTAAATCACCAATAAGTGTTTACAATTACGATGCGCAAGATAGTCCAGAAGGCGACATTACAGTAGAAGCAGAGTTTGCAGTAAACAAAAACGTGGGTGCGTATGTACGTTTAACATCGCCTCCACCGGCTGGAACACAGGTAACAATCGTTAAAAGGATTGGTACTTTATGGTCAGAACCGGGCATTGCGTTATCTAAATCAGAAAATGACATTGCTAAGTTCTTACAAGCGAAGACAACTGAGTTACCACGATAAATAGTGTATAGGAAACAAAAAAATGGCAGATAACTTAAAAGATCAAAGCGGTGTATTGTTGCAAGGGCATATTAAAATACATAACCCTGAAACTGGGGAAGTGTTAGTTAATAAGCGCAATGCAATACACTACGAAAATATGAGTATTTCATTAGCTGAAAGTATCGGTAATGGCGGCACTGGATGGATATATGAAATGAGCCTAGGCAACGGCGGTACGTCAGTTGATCCTACTGGTATCATTACATATTTGACGCCAAACAGTACAGGTACTAATGCAAGTTTGTACAATCAAACTTACAGCAAAGTGATTGACGATAGAAGTGTTAATAACGTAGATCCAGTACGTAACAAAATTGAAACAAGACACGTAAGTGGTACTAATTATACAGACATATTAGTTACTTGTTTACTAGATTACGGAGAACCAAACGGACAAGATGCATTTGATACTGCCACAGATGAAAATAGTTCGTATATCTTCGACGAGTTAGGATTAAGAGCTTATTCAGCTACTGGTACAGGACGTTTACTTACACATGTTATCTTCCATCCTGTACAAAAGAGTTTAAACAGACTGATACAAATTGATTATACTGTGCGAGTGCAATCACTTTCAGGCTTTAACGAGGTGTAATAAATGGCATATACTATTCCTTACACAGACCAAGCAAACAACGGTACAATTACTGTTGAAGATAATACAATTAATACGGAAACTACACTACAGTTTCCAGGAAGAAATACTACTTCATACGGTAAAATTGTAGCAACTAACCTTTTACACTTATTAGAAAACTTTGCAAGTGCTACAGAGCCAGCAAGACCTACTGAAGGTCAGCTTTGGTACGATACTACACCAAGTGGAGAGCAACTTAAAGTATATGACGGTACTCAATGGGTGCCAGCAGGTGGACTTAATAAGGGAGCATCAGAACCAAATGTAACAAGTTCTCAACGAGGCGACCTTTGGGTTGACACAGACAACCAACAACTTTACTTAAACTCAGGTTCAGGTTGGGTATTAGTTGGACCTACGTTTAGCGATGGTCTTTCAACAGGTGTTACACCATTAAATGTTACTGGTACAGACAATGCAGAATACACTGTAGTACAAGTTGAAGTAAATGCTCAACCAGTTGCACTAATTAGCACAAGTGCATTTAGTCCTAAAACTACTATTCCTGGTTTTGAAGCTGGCTTAAAACCTGGCTTTAATCTAAGTACAAGAAATATTACTGGCAACGGCGTTGCAAAATATTACGGTACTGCTGAAAAAGCAGAAAATCTTGTAGTAAACAATGCAACAGTTCCAGCAGGTAACTTCTTAAGAAGTGATGTCACTAGTACAACACTATTTCCTTTAAACGTACAAAACAATACAGGTGTTACTATTGGTACTGACGCTGCACTAAACGTTGCAGTTGAAGGTCAGGCAGGTATTATTCAACAAAACATTGAAGGTTCAAACATTGACTTAAGAACTAGAAGCCAAGGTAGAACTAGAACAGTATTAAGAGTTGATGCTTCACAACGTATTGGTGTAAACACGCAAGCACCAGACGAAGCATTAGATGTTGTAGGTAATATACAAACTAATTCTTCATTGTTTATTAATGGTACTACAGAAAGCTCTACAATTAGCACAGGTAGTTTAATAACTAAAGGCGGCGTTGGCGTTGCAAAAAGTGTTAATATTGGCGGAGAGTTACAAGTAAATGACGTTACTACACTAGCAAACACTATTCCAGATGGTAACAACACAAGAGATTTAGGTGCAGCAGCATCTAAATGGCAAAACATTTATGCTACTACGTTTGTCGGTAACTTGACTGGTAACGTAAACGGTACAGTTTCGGGCGTTGCTGGTAGTGCTAACAAACTAACATCAGGTAGTACATTTAGAATTAGTGGTGACGTAACAGCAGATGACGTTGTATTTGACGGACAAACTGGCGGCACACTAAAAATATTTAATACAGAAATTAGTAACGCAATTATTTCTTCAAAAGAACTTACAAACGTTACACAAATTGATGATGAAATTTTAATTAACAGAACTACAGGTAACCAAGGACTATACAGAACTTCAAGAAGAACGTTGTTAAGTGCTGTTCCGGTAAACCCACCAGGTGTGTTACTTCCATATGCAGGTACTTCTGCACCAACTGGTTGGTTGTTATGTGATGGTTCAGAATACAGAATTTCAGAATACACAGTTTTATTCCAAGCAATTGGTTACGCATTTGGTGCAAGAACTACAGTAACAAGTGGATTCTTTAAAGTACCTGATATGAGAGGCAGATTGCCACTAGGTGCAGATAACATTGGCGGCCTAAGTGCAAATACTGTAACAGCAGACTACGCAGACGGTATTGGACAAATTGGCGGTTCGGAAACAAAAACTATTAATGTAGAAAATTTACCAGAGCACAAGCACAATTTAAGTGGTGACTCCGGTGACCAGTACTTTGCAATACGTGACGTTAGTGGTACACCTAGAGATAACGAAGCGATTGTATATGATGCTCCAACAGGGTTAGGTAACGGACAAGCACTTCCAAATAGTGGTGCTATTATTAGTGAAGACGATGTAGGACAACCTATTAATGCAATGAACCCAACACTAACACTTAATTACATTATCTATACTGGGAGGACGATAACCTAATGAGTTACAAGTTAAACAAAACTGACGGCGAACTACTAGTCGAATTAGCAGACGGCCAGATAGATACTACTACAACCGATATTACGTTAGTTGGAAGAAACTACAAGGGCTTTGGCGAAAGTGTCAACGAAAACTTTATTAAGATGGTTGAGAACTTTGCTAATACCGCTGCCCCAGGTAATCCTCTAGTTGGACAACTTTGGTATGATACTAGCGATCAAAGATTAAAATTATATGACGGCAATTCATTTAGAACCGCCGGCGGACCTATTGTAAGTAATTCACAACCAAGTATGGTTGCTGGTGATATTTGGATTGATAACGAAAATAACAAAATGTACTTCTTTGATGGTACAGATTTAGTATTAGTTGGTCCAGACTACGATGCAGGGCAAGGACAAACAGGTTTTGAAGTTGCATCAGTAATTGATATTTCAGCACGTGAGCGTGTTATTCTTAAGATATGGATGGGCGGAACATTATTTGGTATTATTACTAAAGAAGAATTTCGTTTAAGCGGCGACAATAAAATTCCAGGTTATCCAGATGATCCAAATGATGTTGTATTTCCAGCAAGACAATTAATCAAAAAAGGTTTTAATTTTGTAGATGATGCTTTTTGGTATCAAGGAACAGCAGCAGATGCAAGATCTCTTGTAGACGCCGACGGCAACTCATTTACTAGTGCAGACTTTTTACCAACTGGCGCTAATGGTGTTACTACAGGTAGCATAAGAATTAAGAACAGCGCAGGTTTAAGTGTAGGTATTGGCGATACTGAGTACGGTGTTTTAAAAATTGTAGGTAGTACTACAACATTAGAAACACAACAAAGTAATACTAATATACAACTTAGAACAAGAACTGGTAACCAGTTTACTACACCTTTATTTGTTAATGCTCAGTACAGTAGATTAGGTATATATCAAACAAATCCTCAGTATACGCTTGACATTACTGGAACATTACACGCTACAGGAAGTGCTGTTATTGATGGTGATTTAACTGTTAACGGTAATGCTACATATGTTAATGTTGCAAATATTCAAGTTGAAGATAAAAACATTGAATTAAACATATCGGGCGGTGTAACAGCAAGCGACGATGCAGGGCTTGATGGCGCAGGACTTATTTTAAAGTCAACCGATAGCGATAAATCAATTATTTGGGATAATACACAATCGTCACTAGACATTAGCGAAAATGTTAATTTACCACTTGGTAAAGAATTTAGAATTAATGATCAGCTAGTTTTAAGCAGAACAGAATTAGGTCCAACAGTTGCTACAGCAAATGGACTAAGCAGTATTGGTACACTTGTACAGTTAAACGTAGACAATGTAAGCATTGATGGCAACACTATTTCAACTGTAGGAACAGGTTTAATTATTAACCCTGCAGGTAATATTACAGTTAGTAATAGTAGAATTACAGACGTTACTGATCCAGTTAATCCGCAAGATGCAGCAACAAAAGAATACGTTGATATACAACTAAGTTCAGAGCCTGTTGTATTAACAATGGATGCTACTGGATTTGTATTACCGTCGGCTGGTAACCCGTATGATGATGTTAAGGCAGTACTAGAAAGTATTTCGCCAGCAGCAGCAAAACAAAACGGAACACTAGCAAAAATTGCAACAGTGTCATATAGTAACGTATCTGTTACAGGAATTGACGTACAAGGAGCAATGAACAAGAGTTATTTAAGTGTAATTGCAGAAGATTCAAGTGCAGAATCAGTAGTTCAAGACGTGAACTTTGATCCAGTAAGTGGTACTGCAAACTTTACACCGACACGAACAGTTATGACATTTGAAGTACAAGGCGGGGCTTGGGCTTGGGTAAGTACAGTGTAATGTCAAAATTGCGATAAATACCATATAGGACACAAGGTTAGCACATGGCATATACTATAAACAGATACGATAGATCGATTTTAACAACTGTAGAAGAGGGCACAGTTGATAGAACTACTGACATACAGTTGGTGGGAAAAAACTATGCCGGCTATGGTGAAATACAAAACGAAAACTTCCTTTATTTGCTTGAAAATTTTAGTGGCGGAAACGCACCAACTAAAGCACTAAGCGGACAACTTTGGTACGATACTACATCTAAAAAAATTAGAGTATTTGACGGAACTACATGGAGAAAGTTAGGAGTAACAACTACTAACACAACTGAGCCGTCAGGTCAAGTTTTAGGCGATTTTTGGTGGGATACTGACAAAGGACAGTTATATGCTTACAACGGTACATCTCATGAATTAATTGGTCCTGAAAAAGCTGGCACAGGCATTACAAAAATGGTTAGTGCTGAAGTTGTTGATACTGTAGGAAATACACATTCTATTATTCAAGCATACAGTAACAACGATGTAATTTTTATTATTAGTACAGATACGTTTACTCTTGATAATGCTATTAATCCTATAACAGGATATTCAGATATACGTTCAGGAACAACACTAATAAACAGTGCAAGTGCATCGGGCGTAACAAGTTCTGCTCATAGATACTGGGGTACAGCATCTAATGCAGAAAAATTAGATGATTTAGATAGTACACAGTTTTTACGCAGTGATGTAAGCACAGCGTTAACAGGCGAATTTACATTTAATAACGAAGCAACAGGCGTTAATTGGGTCGGTGGTGACCAAACAATTAAAGGTTTTGATGCTGACGCCAAGTTAGAAATTAAAACTAGATCAACTGACGAAACAGTTTTTAAAGCAGGAACCGCAACAACATTAAAAATTAATCCAGGTGCAGTACAACTAGGATTAACTTACTTAGGTAACACAGTTTGGCATGCAGGAAATCAAGGACCTGGAAGCGGCCTAGATGCAGATAAACTTGATGGCTACCAGCACGGTGACTTCTTAAAAGTAAATGCTAAAGCAGTTGACTCAGAGTTATTAGACGGATTAGATAGTACAGCATTCTTACAACGTTCCGGCGGAACAATGACCGGTAATGTTACTTTTAGTGATAACGGTGAAGGATTAGTATTTGCACCAAATACAGATAATGCAACTATCAAATATCATAATGCAGGTGTTGGTGACACAGATGCACGTTTAGAGTTTCAAACTTTAAATAATGACTATAACGCATTCCGTTGGACACATAATTCAACAGGTAGTAGTGTTGTTGAGTTAATGAAACTTGTAAACAATGACGTTGCTAATGGATTAACATATAGAGGAAACACTGTATGGCACGAAGGTAATCAGGGTGCTGGCACAGGACTAGATGCTGATACACTAGATGGGTTACAAGCAACAGACTTTTTACTTGTTAATGGTAAAGCAGTTGATTCTGCACTAGCAGATTATGCTACAAATTCAGGTCAACTAGATGGATTAGATTCAACAGACTTTTTACGTGTTAACGGAAAGGCTGTTACTGCTGGTAGAGCAGACAGTGCATTTCAAGCAGATAATGCAGATAAATTAGATGGGTTCCATCATGATTCGTTTTTAAAAATAGCAGGCGGAACACTAAGTGGGTACTTAACACTACATGCTTCTCCAACTCAAATTAACCATGCAGCAACAAAAGGTTATGTAGATGCTATTTTTGCACAAAGTGATATTTACTGGGCAGGTGCAACAACTCTTGCAAATGTTCAGTCAACTTATTCATCGTTCCCAACAGGAACAAAAGTTGCGTTTTGGAATGAACGTGTTTACAATGCACCAAGAAACGGTAACGGTGGTAATGCAACAGTTTATGACAGATATAAGCAAACAGTACAAAAACAAAGTAATGGCAGTTGGCTAACGATTGGGGATTAAACAATGACAGAATTAAACAGACAACCGGCACTAGCACAATTTAACAAACTTAATAATAAGTTTACTACAGTGTTGGGTATGGTTGAAGATCAATCGTTACTAAATCACGATTTATATCTTTACAGAGAAATTGAAATAGACTTTGATAACGAAGATGTTGACGGAACATATGACAATTATACAATTTATAATGTTTATGATAATCCTTTAATTACAGAAGATAGTCTAAATGAAATGGCTCGTGTTAGAATAACAGATGAATATCCGTTAGAAATACAATTATCTATTTTAGGTAATGTATTAGAAAAAGTTGCTGACGCAAATGCTATTGAATGTGAAGATTTAAAAGAAATGAATGACTTTATTGCAGAAGCACGTAGAGTTAACAAATTAAGAAAACAGTTTTATGCAGACAATCCTGAATTCCGTTATATGACAACTGAAGAAGCGGATGCTGCAATTAATGAGAAATACGAAGGCGCAATTCAAGAATATGGAACAGACACTAGAGATATCTAAAATATTAGAAAAGGATATAGCACTACAAGTGCGTTCTCTAGCAGAATCTATAGAAGAACCTAGGTGGTTTCATAGAGATAGAATGGCACCGGGAAGAGCAATCGACGGTGCTAGTTGTAAATATGATTTTTGTGGGCATAAGCAAATGTCTAAAGAAACTAAAGAGTTTCTAAAAGATATTGCTCCTAAATTTGAAAACTATAGACTTGCTGAAATAGCAATAAATAGGTATAAGCAAGGAGATTATTTAGGAAAGCACAAGGATAGAGATTATTACAGAAAAAACCTTGTAATATCTCTACAAGAACAAGGCGATGGTTTGTACATCGACGATGAAGATAAATTTGTTGAAGATGTTACAGGACAGGGAGTATGTATTAACGGAATAGGACCTACACATTCAGTGCCGGAAGTAAAGAAGTTAAGATATACTTTAATATATTTGTATGAGTGAAAGACATGATTGAAAGAATAGGAAATCTAGAAGCAGATAAAATTGCTACATTAAAAAACTTACAAAGTAACATAGATTTTGTAAGCAATAGAATACGACTTGGCACTAATGGTGCTAACAAGTTGAGCGTCTATTCGTTCTCTAAATGGAAAACTTGGGATAGAGCAACACGTAATTCTTTCAAAGAATGCTTTAATCAAGATGATATTGATAAAGCACTTATAGGATGGTTTTTACACTTACCTGCAAATACAGGATTTTTAGATGAACAAAACGCATGGGTTGATGCACCAGTTGCAGGAACTGTAATTGCATACAGTTTATCTGATAGTAATAATATTTGGGTAGCTGGAAATGAGGCTAGAATTTCAACCGGCGAAGGGATCAAATTTAGTTTAAAAAACTTACATGAGATTAAAACGTCAACTACCGATAAAAATTGGGCATGTTTGATGCTACTGCAATAATGCTAAATACATTAAGGAATAGGAAAAATGTCATATCAAATAGATAGATACAACAAAACACTCTTAACAGTAGTTGAAGACGGTACAATCGATCAGTCAACTGATCTAAACTTTGTTGGTAAAAACTACGCAGGATACGGAGAAATACACAACGAGAACTTTTTGTTCTTGTTAGAAAATTTTGCGGGTGCAAACCCTCCACCAAGAGCAATTAGCGGTCAAGTATGGTTTGATTCAAACGAAAGCAAACTAAAATTTTACGATGGCAGCAGATGGCGTACAACAGGCGGTGCTGAAACTACAGGTAGCACTCCGACAGGTTTAACAGAAGGCGACTTTTGGTGGGATACAGCAAACGAACAACTTTACGCATATAACGGAACTGACTTTATTCTAATTGGTCCGCAAGATGCAGGTGAAGGTGTTACGCAGATGCAATCACGTTCTGTTAGAGATACAAACGGTTTTGTACATCCTGTAATTACTTCTGTTGTAAACGATGTTGTTGTACACATTATTTCTAATGACACATTTACTATTGATACTACTGATGCAGAAAACGTTATTCCTGGCTTTGATGTTGTTAAGAAAGGTGTTACAATGGTTAACACTCAAGCAGCAACAGGCGGAGTTACATCAAGTGAACATATATTTTGGGGAACAGCATCTGGGTCTTTATCACTAGTTGACTCTGCAGGTAATAGAATTTCAGTTGATGATGTTGTTGTTTCCAATCCAGGCGCACCAACAGTGTTTACTGAAATTGCAGAATTTGCAGATGCTGGTGTTGCTATTGGTGATTCAAACGATTTTAAAATTTATGTACCAAACAATACAGATAATAAAATAGCACTATCAAACGAAATTGGTAATACTATATTTTTAATGGCTAAGCCAGTTGATGCACAAGCAAAGAACTCTATTAGAATTACTCCTACTGCAATGTTACCAGGTGTAACAGATGTAGAAGAATCAGATGAGAACAATTATGTTTTAGAAACAGTTAGTATTGGATCATCAACAGCACCGTTTAGTGAAGTGTTTGCAGATAACTTTACAGGATTAGCAGAAAAAGCAACTGCACTTGTAGTTGATGGAAATAATAGACTTGGTGCTACTTTAGCAACAGCAAACACTGTTGCAGTTAGAGATGGTAGCGGCGATTTAAGAGCAAATTTATTTAGAGGTACAGCACTAACAGCTCGTTATGCAGACCTTGCAGAAAAATATACTACAGACAATCATTATGCAGTTGGAACTGCTATGGCAGTTGGTGGAAACGAAGAAACAAGAGCTGCAAAAACAAGCGATCTTTGTATTGGAGTTATTTCCGAAGCACCGGCATTGCTAATGAATGAAGAAAGTGAAGGCCAGGCCATTGCACTTAAAGGGCGTGTTCCTGTAAGAGTAAAAGGTCCAGTATCAAAAGGTCAAGCAGTATATGCATGGGAAGGCGGAGTTTGTACAACTATTGCATCGATGGCATTAGTTGGAGTGGCTTTAGAATCTAGCACCGACGATGAAGAAAAATTAATCGAGTGCGTACTAAAGGTATAAATATACGTAGTTAATAAGGAACAGACATTATGCCATCTGTGGGTGATACAATACAAGCAACGGACTATAACAATTTACAAAGTAAAATCTCTCAAATTTTAGGTAATGGTCAAGTTACAGACAATTTTGGATATGGTCAATCAGTAGGAAGCAGCCAAGTTTCAGGTCCGGGTGCAAGTACACCAGGAGATACTGTAACCCATACACAACTTAGAGCGTTGTATGATGACATGGAAACAGCTTGGATACACCAAAACGGAACATCTGGTGCTGCACTAGACACACTTTTAGCATATATCGATGCAACTGATGTAATTGGAGCAGATGCTACTGGTTCTGGTGTTACATATGCAACAGACGGTTCGTATACTATTGACAATTTAGATAATAAAGGTGGCATTAACGACTTCTCAACTGTAATGGCACTATTAGAAGCAGGACGTACTACAGTTGGCGCTGGTCAAACTGATACTGATTTAGCCGCAGAAACAGATTTTAGAGATACATCCTTTAATGGTGATGTTGATTCTGAATTTACAGTAACATTTGCAAACGCAAATGAAAGACGTTACTTTTTTAATTCAGGCGGACAAATAACAATACAAGGAGCCGTTGATGCTGCAACTCTTGGTGTTGTTGGTGATGCTAGTTATGAAAGAAACTTAGGCTGGCAAAGCATGATTACCACTCCGGGTGTAATTAGAATGGGATTTAACTATACTACTTACGACGGACAAAGCACAAACCTTGATAAACCAGATGGCGAAATTGGCAACGATACATTAAGTTCTGTATATCAAACAATTATTAGAAGAACAGCCGCTGCTGGTGACTACTCAGATAGTTATTGGTCGGTACAGGCTAGAGTTCAAGACGCTGGTAGTAACACTGATCCGGCTATTTTAAGATTTAAAGTCCTTTTACATGACGATGGTCCAGAAACAGATGCAGACTTTGGAGCAAAAGGCGGTGTAGACGGCGGTGTTGTAGAACCAGTAACAATTGATATTGACTTTAATTTTGGATATAGACGCTCAATTAATTCAGTAGATGTTACTGCACCATCAATTCTTCGTGTAAATACGTTCGAATAACACTTGACAAACCATTAAATTTGTTATATAATATACAAACTAGGAGTTTTGTATGGATAACAGATTAAAAATGGCGTTGCATTTCTCAAACTACATGGCAACGTTAAACAACCAACGTAGAATTTTAAAAGAAAAATTTAAAAACGACACCACTTACTACTTTAATGGTGGGCAGTTTACTATTGATAGATCTCTTATTGTGTATGTTAAAGATCTTTGCGATCAAAGCACTGTAGAAACTATTTTAATAGACGATAATCAAAATCCTATACAAGTATCTCCGTTATCAAATTTCCTAGAAGTTATTACTGACAAGTACAATAATGCAACTGCAACATATTTTACAGAATATGATGCTCTAAGGAAAAATAGATCTGTGGAGAAACTTGTAGAGCATGAGTAAGGGTATCTTAACACTTGCATCAAACAATAGTGAATTTGATTATTTGTTACAGGCACAGCAATTAGCAGAACGTGCATTAAAATACTTAGATTTACCTACTACTGTTGTTACAGATAAGTCATCTGTTGCAAATACTTCATGTAATCTATCTGTATTTGAAAATATAATTTATACAGACGAAGAATCTTTTGGAATTAGCAATCAACGAGAAATGTATGACGGCGATTACGGATTTAAAAAAGCACATTGGAAGAATGAAGCAAGACCTCTTGCTTACGATCTAACGCCATACGATGAAACTATACTAGTTGATACTGATATTGTAATTTGTAATAGTGATTGGAATATATGTTTTGACCAACCACACAATTTTATGATATACAAAGACTGTATAAATCTATCAGAGAATCATTGGCCTTATCAATATGAAAAATTAGGAGAAATAGGTCCAGACTTTTACTGGGCAAGTGTTGTATTTTTTAGAAAGACTGATGAAAATAAAATTTATTTTGATTTGTTAAAGCATATAAAAGAAGAATGGATACATTATACTCATGTGTATTCTTTGCCATCTAAAAAATATAGAAGCGATTACGCTTTTAGTATTGCAATACACATTGTTAACGGATTTAAGAAAGGCGACTTTGCTAAAAATATGCCAGGACAACTGTATTATATAACAGACAAAGGTATATTAAAAGAAATAGATAACGAGAATATGTTACTTTTAATTAATGATCCTACATACCCAAGAAAATTTACTGCTTGTAGAACTAAAAAAATGAATGTTCATGTTATGAATAAGTTTAGTTTGGAGAGGTGCTTATGCGAGGAATAGTATTGTATGCATCTGGCGAAAAGTACGAAGAACAAGCAGAGCTTTGTGCATCTAGCATTCGTAAACACAATAAAGAAATTAGTATTACTACAGTTATAGAAACGGACACTGGTAGATTTGCAACTGATGGTAGATGTAACATATATCAAGAATCAATATATGATGAAACTATTGTTTTAGATACTGACACATTAGTATTAGATAACTTAGATTATGTTTGGGAGTGTTTATCGCAGCAAGACATTTACTATACTACAAAAGCATTTACCTTTAGAGGCGATGTTATTAACGACACGTTTTATAGAAAAACATTTATTAAAAATAATTTACCTAATGTGTACAATGCATTTTACTATTTTAAAAAATCTAAAGCAGCAGATGAGTTTTATAAAGTACAAAAAGAAGTAAACGATAACTGGAAAGATGTGTATGCAGAGTTTTGTCCGTTTCACACTCCTACTAAACCTAGTATGGATGTTAACACTGCTATTACTAGTTTAATTACAGGAACAAATTTTTATAAAAGCAATATTCCACATCTAGTACACATGAAACCTAGAATACAAGGATGGGAAAATAATCCAGAGCACTGGCAAGATAAGGTTGGTGTTTATTTAACAGACGATTGTGAATTGTTTATTGGTAATAATAAACAACACGGTATATTTCATTATACAGAAAATGATTTTGTAACCAAAGAAAAGGTAAGGAAGTATCAATGTCAGAACAGTTAATGTACTTGTGTTGGAACGACAAAGGTTCTATTACAAGAATGTCCGGACAAGAAATTCCTAATTCTATTGCAGTGCCTATTAAAGCAATAGAAGATGTTGTATTAGGTAAAGAAAATATTTCAAAATATAAAATTAAATTTAATACAGAAGAAAAGAAGTATGAACTAGTAGACGATGAAAATTTTGAATTAATGACTTTTAGAATAAAAGACAGTATTCATAAAATTAATCCAAATACAGTTAGCGATTACGATTTTAAAATTGTACAAGATACAAAAAATAAAACGTGGACATTTAAATTAGTACAAGAATTAAATGTTGTACTTGATAAAGATCTTTGGTTTGCGTGTACACAAAAAGACAACCCTAATATTGTGTTAAGAACGTTTTTTGTTAATCTAAAAGAACTTACTGAAAACGAAATAACAGTAGGTTTCATTAATGACAAAGAAGAGTCTAATAAAGATGTAAGTATCTTTACAGCCAAGGCATTTGATAGATATAGTTACATACAGGTATAAAATGAAAGTAGTAGATTACGATATAATTTATTTAAGTTACGATGAACCTAATGCAGAGAAGAATTATGCAGATCTTCTTACTAAAGTTCCGTGGGCAAAACGTGTACACGGTGTAGAAGGCTCAGATGCTGCACATAAGGCTTGTGCTGATTTAAGCGAAACAGATAGACTAATTGTAATAGACGGCGATAATGTTATTAATCAAGAATTTGTTAATCAAGAGTTTGAAGTAGATCCTAATGTAGATCTAAGTAGAAGTGTACTCAGTTGGACGGCTAAAAATATTATTAACGGCTTAGAATACGGCAACGGCGGTATTAAAAGTTGGCCAAAAGATGTACTGCTAAACATGCGTACACACGAAAATGCTCCACCTGATAATATACAAGCTCAAGTAGAATTTTGTTGGGATATTAATTATTATCATATGGAAGGCTGTTATAGTACAGTACTTAATAATGAAACACCGCAGCAAGCATGGAGAGCAGGTTTCCGTGAAGGTGTCAAAATGGCATTAAAAGAAGGCAGAAAAGTTTCACCTTTAGATTTTAAAAAATTACATCAAGGCAATTTAGATAGACTGTATATTTGGACAATGGTAGGCTCAGATGTTGATAATGGACTATGGGCAATCTACGGAGCAAGACAAGGCTTGTATATGACAATGTGTACAGACTGGGATTATGTTAATGTTCGTGATTTTACATATCTAAATAATATGTGGGAAAACGAAAGAATTAAAGAAGATGAATTGCTAATACATATACAAGCACTAGGTAATGATTTAATTAGTCAGTTAGATATTCCTATTGATCCTAACCCTTTGCTGCCAGGACAAAGTAAGTTCTTTAAGCAAGTATATACTAACCCAGCAAGAGCAAAAATGAAGCAAGCATCATTATCTGCTAGAAGTATTAGTAACTATGATATTGTGTTTATCAGTTATAATGAACCTAACGCTGAAAAGAATTGGGAATTATTAAAACATAGATTTCCAAGAGCGCAACGTGTACACGGTGTAAAAGGTATTCACCAAGCACACATTGAAGCAGCAAAATTATCTAAAACGCCAATGACTTGGATTGTTGATGGTGATGCAGTAATTAAGGATAATTTTAATTTTGATTACTATGTAGACATAAAAGATTATGATGTTGTTCATGTTTGGAGAAGCGAGAATAAAGTTAAAGGATTAGAATACGGCTATGGCGGTGTAAAATTATTCCCTACAGAATTAACTTTGAATATGGATATTAGTAAGCCAGACATGACTACTAGCATCAGCAGAAAATTTAAACCTGTAAAAGAAGTAGCAAACATAACAGAATTTAATACAGATCCGTTCAACGCCTGGAAGAGTGCGTTTAGAGAATGTGCAAAATTATCTTCTAAAATTATTGATAGACAGAAAGATGATGAAACAGATATTCGCTTAGATGTATGGACAAGTGATACTGGCAATAATGAACCTTTTGGTGATTATGTTACTCAAGGTGCAAGAGCCGGTAGAGAGTACGGTACTGCTAATCGCGGTAATGTAGACGCACTAAAAATGATAAACAACTTTGATTGGTTAAAGGAAAAATTTAATGCTAGAACCATTTGAGTTATTAGATAGATTTGAATTGCTATACAACAATAATGTTGCTTTAGCTGATCTACGACGAGCATATATTGATAAAGATATTAGTTCAATAATGCGTTTAGCTCATGCAGACGAAGATGTAAGAAAAGCAGTAGTTGATAAAAATAAGCACAGTATTTTTAGATTACTTGGCAGTGGGTCGTTTGTTGGCGACATAGAAGATTTAAGAAAGTTTACACTAACAGATAATTTACATTCTTTGTTCAGACTTGTTAAAAATGACGAGTTGCGTAAAGCAGTAATTGAAGAAAATTTATATAGCATATTTAAATTTGCACCAGATGAAGATTTACGAAAATTAGTAATACAAGATAATAGATGGAAACTTTGGCCAGTATTGTCTAGGTACACAGATACACAATTTGTTGAAGCATTTAAAAATTTATTTGCTAACGAAATAGAATACGATAAAGATTGTTTTAGTAGAGGACAGTTAAAAAGTAAACTGTGGTTGGTTGAAGAACTATCTAAACTAAATCAAAGTTTAGGAACAGTATATCTTTGTGCAGGTTGGTATTCTACATTAGCAACTATGTTATTTGAATCTAAAATAAATGTTGACAAAATTAGAAGTTTTGATATAGATGAATCGTGTGTTTCAATTGCAGAAGTTATGAACAAGCCTTGGGTTTTAGACAAATGGAAGTTTAAAGCAACAACTAAAGATATTCATAATATTAATTTTAATATGCACTCTTATGTTACAAAAAATTCTAAAGGTGAAGAAACAAAAGTTGTAGAATCACCTGATACTATTATTAACACAAGTTGTGAGCATATTGAAAACTTTGCAGAATGGTATAATAAAATTCCTAAAAATAAATTAGTTATATTACAAAGTAACAATTACTTTGAAATTGAGGATCACATTAACTGTTCTAAATCACTAGAAGAATTTAGTGAAACTGCTCCTATGTCAAATGTTTTATATGAAGGACGTCTAGACTTAGGACAATACATAAGGTATATGAAAATTGGAATTAGATAATTTAACATTGCGCGAGTTACAAACAGAGAGTGCAAGAGCTCTGAGTACCATGCAGGCTACAAATAATAATATATTTCAATTTAATAAACAAGCACACCATAATAGTCATAATTGGTATAAGGCTGTAATTACATGGTATGTAGAACAATACGGAGATTTGCCTAGCAAAGCAGGTCCGGGCAAAGATGTAGAATTGGTTTATAATGTATAGATATCAAGACATAAAAGAAGTACATTTAGAAATTACGCAACGCTGTCAAGCGGCTTGTCCTATGTGCGATAGAAATTGTAATGGTGGCCCTGATAATCCGCATATTACAAATGCAGAACTTACTCTTGAAGATTGTAAGCGTATCTTCAAACCAGACTTTATTAAACAACTTAAAACAATGTATATGTGTGGTAACTTAGGTGATCCTATTGTTGCTAAAGATACACTAGAAGTATTTGAATATTTTAGAGAACACAATCCTACAATGTGGTTGAGTATGAATACAAATGCAGGAGCACGAGATGAAGATTGGTGGAGATCACTTGCGAGAGTTTTTGGCAGATATGGTGCTGTTATTTTTAGCGTGGACGGGTTGGCTGATACTAATCACATATATCGTCAAGGTGTTAATTGGAGCATAGTAGAGCGCAGTGCGAAAGCATTTATAGATGCTGGCGGCAGAGCTCGCTGGGATTTTATTGTGTTTGAACATAACGAACATCAAGTTGAAAGAGCAGAAGAATTATCAAAGCAATACGGCTTTGAAAGATTTGTAGCAAAAAAGACAGGACGTTTTTATAGTACAGCACAACTTACAGGCAAGGAAACACATCAAGCAATTAATCGCAAAGGTGAAGAAACAGCAGAACTTGCAAAACCTAAAAAACAAGAATATATCAATCTTGCTCTTTTAAAAGAAGAAGAAATAACTAAAACTTATGGTAGCATGGAACAATACTATAACAAGTGTAGCATTGATTGTAAAGTTGCCAAACAGGGTAGTATTTTTATTACAGCAGAAGGACTATTAATGCCTTGCTGTTGGACTGCTGGACGTATGTATAAATGGTGGCATCCTGATTATCGTGTAGAACAAATTTGGGATCACATTGACAACGCTGGAGGTAAAGAAGGTATTGATGTAATTAATAAAGATCTTGAAACTGTAATGAATGGTACACTATTAAAAGGTATACAAGACAGTTGGAATATTGACGGAATTAAAAACGGTAAACTAGGTGTATGTGCAATGAAGTGCGGAACAGAGTTTGACCCATATACGGAACAGTTTAAATGATTAATAAGATTGAATTAGAAATTACTAGTGATTGTAATGCAGCCTGCCCAGGATGTGCTAGAACACTTAATCCTGATAAGTTAAAAATACAAAGTTTTACATATCATGATATTTTAAGATTATTCCCTACTGAAGCAGATATTCGCGGTAAAGAATTTAAATTTTGCGGAGTATTAGGAGATCCTGCTCTTAATGTTGAATGTGTTAAGATGGTAGATTACCTAGTTACTAACGGAGCATATTGTGAACTAAGCACAAATGGCGGTTATCAAACTGCTGACTGGTGGCGTAGTTTAGGCAACATCGCAGCAGAATATCCTGGTAGAGTGTATATACATTTTTGTGTTGACGGACATAAAGAAACTAATCATATCTATCGTGTTAATACAAAGTTTAATATTATTGAACGTAATATGAAAGCGTTCTCTGATGCTGCACCTAAAAATAGTGCATCTTGGATCTATATTGTATTTGATCACAATGAGCATGAATTAGAAGCAGCAAAAGAACATGCAGCCAAGTTAAATTTTGAATTTGCTACACGAACAGGTATGCGTAACAGTTACCATGATTGGGTAGCACAATTAGGTAAAAAGAACAATAAACAGGAAAAGGTTATTACAACTACAGGTGCTAAAGAACATAGTAAAAAAGAAGTTGTAAAAGAACTTGATAAGTTTATTGAAGAATACAAAACAACACAAGTTGATGAAGATAAAATTAAAGCAGTTACTGATAGTATTGTTTGCAAATATATTCACGAAGGTGAAATCTTTATTGCAAGCGATCTTACTATGTGGCCTTGCTGTTTCCTTTGGGATAGTGCTTTTAAAAATAAAGAAGACATTGTAAACAAGTTAGCACAATTTGAACCAAATTGGAATAGTTTAAAACACCATTCTATACAAGAAGTTATGCAACATGAGTGGTATAGCAAGTTATTAGGTGCAAGTTGGCACCCTTATCATAGTATGCATTTTGCTAGATGTATTAAGACATGTGCAAAAAATAAAGCATATCACAACGAAATAAACTACACAGTTAATTAGGTAAGTATTAATATGACAAAGAAAGTATCAGATACCTGGTGTATCCTTCCTTGGGTGCATCTTAGCACAAGACCAGATGGAAGTATGCGTGTATGTTGTACTGCAAATGCAAGCAGTGTAGGACCTACAAATGATAAAGTACACGGAGGTCAAGTTGGTATTCTTAAAACTGAAGATGGTAAACCTAACAATTTAAATGTAAGTGATTTTGAAACTGCATGGAATAGCACTTATATGAAGAATGTAAGGTTACAAATGCTAAACGGAGAAATACCTCCTAGTTGCGTTAAATGTTTTAAAGAAGAAGCAGCAGGACATAATTCAAAACGTATGTGGGAAACTGCATATTGGAGTGAGCGTGTAGATGTAGATAATCTTATTGCTAGTACAAAAGAGGACGGCAGTGTGCCTCCACAATTAGCATATATCGATTTACGTTTTGGAACCAAGTGTCAACTTGCTTGTGTCATGTGTTCACCGCACGATAGCTCAGGCTGGGTTAAAGATTGGAAAGCAATATTTCCAGCAGTTGAAAATGCTAGTCTTAAAGAAACTATGCAATGGAAGGATAAAGGCAGTTATAACGGTAGTAGTTATAATTGGCATAAACAAAATCCTACTTTTTGGAAACAGTTCTATGAGCAAATGCCAAATATGCAACAGATATATTTTGCCGGCGGAGAAAGTTTAATTATAGAGGAACATTATGAAATACTTGAAGAAGCGATCCGTCAAGGTGTTGCAAAGGACTTGGAACTTCGATATAACAGTAACGGGGTTGAATGGAGAGACGATTTATTTGATCTGTGGAAAGAGTTTAAACTTGTAAGATTTCATTATAGTGTTGATAGCATACACGAAATGAATGATTATATTCGTTATCCGAGCAAATGGAAACGTACTGAAGAAGTATTCCACATACTTGATAATGAAACACCTAGCAATACAGAAGTTACAGTTGCTTGTGCAGTACAAGCATTAAACATCTATTATATTCCAGACTTTATCAAATGGAAACTTACACAAAATTTTAAAAAGATTAATATGTGGCCGTTTGGAGCAGGAGGTGTAAACTATCATTTTGTTTATCATCCACCGCATTTGAACGTAAAGGTATTGCCAGATTGGTTTAAAGCAGAAGTGCGTAAAAAGTACGAAGAATTTTATCCATGGTGGGAAGAGAACTGGGAGTTAGGTGTTCCTAGTTGGCATAAAGGCAAGGTTACTAAAGAACAATTTATGGAAGCAGGTTATGGTATTAAACGTTTAAAAGGTATGTTATCATTTATGGAAAGTGAAGACTGGAGTAGACGCTTGCCTGAAATGCAAGAATTTTTAAATCGTTGCGATGCACAGCGTGGTATTAGTTTTACAGAAGTATTTCCTGAAATGAAGGAGATATTTACAAAATGAGTCTACCATGTTACTATGCACTAGGTGGCGTAAACTTTAAAAACGGGTTTGTTACTAGTTGTCCACAGCAAAGTGATCAATTACAAATCCTTTCTGACGATTACTTGCCTAGTAAGTTTTTTAATAACGAAAACTTTAAAAAGCATAGATTAGACTTATTAAATGGTAAATGGCCTAAAGGATGCGACATTTGTCAACACGTTGAAGAACGTAAAGCAGGCAAGAGTATGCGTCAAGAAGAACCTGTAACATTAGATAATGTAAATGTTACTACTGGAGAAGTAGACTTTGCAGGACTAAAAACTGCGGAAATACGTTTTAGTCATAGTTGTAATATGAGTTGTTTGCATTGTAGTCAAGTATATAGCAGTGGATGGATGCAAAAACTAAAAAAGTATATACCTGATCAGGAAGATAAAGAACTTAAACTAATACAGTTAACAGGTGAAATGCATCGTGCATCGGAAGATGATGATTTAACAATGCAAATTCCTACTAAACAAGCATTAGAAATTGTAGACGATTTAAATAAAAACTTTCCTAATTTAGAGCGTGTAGACTTTGCAGGCGGCGAAGTATTGTATCAAAAACAATTCTTTCCTACATTAGAAAAGTTAGCAGAACATCCTAATGCAAGTAATATGCTTATCATGTTTCATAGTAACTTTAATGCAGATTTTAATCCAGTAACACTATCAGACTTGCTTATTAAGTTTAAAAAATCTGTTATTCATGTTAGTGTTGACAGCGGTCCTACATTATATCCGTATTTTAGACAAGGTGATTGGAACAAACTAAAAAGTAATATTGCTAAATTTAGAGAAGTAAACAAAAATAAAAGCGAATTAAATTTAGTTTGTACTACAGGAACATATCAAATAATGGAAATTAAAGATGTGTTTGAAGGCTTTTTAAGTTTAGATTGTAATTATATTGATAGTAGTATTATCTACACACCTACATATCTAAACCCTGCACTAATGATGCAACACTTTGGAACCAAAGTTTTAGAAGATATTGCTGAAACTGAAAATATGATTTTTAGAGTAAACAAACAACGACTTGATAATATTGACGAAGCAAGACATCTGCATAGTTTCAATAGAGGAACTTGGACAGATATAGAAGGTGCCCATAGGGCATTAAAGAACATTAAGGACTATATTACAAATAACAAAACAAGTTCTAAAGATTGGAATGCTTTTAAAGCATATATTAGAAAAACTGATAATATATGGAATCAAGATTTTAATAGTCATGTAACAAACTATAAGTTTGACGGAGAGAACATTGTACGAAACTAATAACAAACTTTATAAGACATTAGATGAGTCTTTAATAACAGAAACGTTTAGTCACTTAGACATTGTGTTTGATCCTAAATGGAAACGTATAGGAGTAAATTTAAGCGGCGGAGCAGATAGTGCATTACTTACATATTTGCTTTGTACTATTATTACCAAACATTCATTAGATACTAAGATTGATGTTATAACTTATCAACGTTGTTGGGAAACAAGACCGTGGCAAGGATATATAAGCATACAAGTTTTTAATAAAATCAAAGACATGTTTCCTAATATTATTAGTAATAGAATTACTACATTTATTCCTCCTGAACTTGAACACGGAGTAATTGGTCCTATTGTTAATGGTCGTAGCGGAGATCAAATTATAGTTGGTAGTTTTAATAAATTTGCATTATGGCATTATAATTTAGATGCAGTGTTTAATGCTACTAGTAAAAATCCTGATAGTAGTCGCAGCGATAGAATGACTAATAGAGATAAAGATGCAGAAGATGGAACACAGGAAGATTTATGGGTAGAACGTAAAGGACGAGTGCAAGCACACCCTTTCCGTTTTGTAAAAAAAGATTGGATTGTGGCACAATACTTTCTTTACAATATTGAAGATTTATATTATACTACACGTAGTTGTGAAGGTGATATTTCACAACATAACATTATTCATGAAGTTTGCGATCATTATACAAAGTATACAGACGGAATGGACATTCCAGAGTGTGGTCAGTGCTGGTGGTGCGAAGAACGTAAATGGGCAGAATCAAGACTAGACGAAATGAAACAGGAAATTAACAATGGCTGATACTTATTGCCCTATACCTTGGATATTTCAAGCAGCAAGAGCAAACGGAGATATGCGTGTTTGTTGTCAAGCCAACGTGACTAAAAACAGAGGTGTAATTAGACATAAAGACGGAACAGCATATAATGCCGGAGTTGACAATTTAGACAAAGCACGTAATGCTAAACTAATGACTGACATGCGTCTTAATATGCTTAATGGTGTATGGAACGAGGAGTGCGGACGTTGTCGCAACGAAGAAGCCGCAGGATTAAACAGTAGACGACAATACGAGCAACAGCAGTGGAGTTACACTATAGACAATGCTCGTAACGATACTAACTTAGATGGCACAATAGATGTTGAACAAGTTCCTGTAAAATATTTTGATTTAAGATTTGGAAATTTTTGTAATTTAAAATGTCGTATGTGTGGACCAACAGATAGCAATGCATGGTATGACGACTGGATTAAATTGACAGGAAGTAATGCGTTTAAAGAAACAAGTGGTGATATTATTATTAAAGAAGTGGGTGGCAAATTATGCACTAGCGAGTATGATTGGCCTAATCACGAACCTTTCTGGGAATACTTAGAAAAGAATGCTAATAGTATTCAGCATGTTTATTTTGCAGGCGGCGAGCCAATGTTAATAGATCGTCATTATGACTTTTTAGAACGTTGTATTGAAAACGGTAGTGCAAAACACATGATTGTAGAATATAATACAAACATGAGTACACTTCCTCCTAGGGTTGCAAAACTTTGGGAACAGTTTAAACAAGTGCGAGTAGGAGCAAGTATTGACGGTTATGGTAAAGTATTAGAATATCAACGTCATCCTGCCAAGTGGGATAAACTATTGCGTAACTTAACAACATTAGATTCAATGCCTAAAAACATTGCTGCTTGGTTAGCATTTACTGTAACAGCATACAACGTAAATCATATGATTGATTTTATGAAATGGAAATTAACAGAAAGCGGATTTAAAAAGATCAATAGCACAATACGTAGGCCAATTATTACACACCATGTAGCACACCATCCGCAACATTTAAATATAAGAGTACTGCCAGTTAAAATGAAAGAGGAAATTACTAAAAAGTTCCAAGATTTTATTTTATGGACAGAAAAACAAGAGTTTGATTTACACGTAATTAATAATGCTAGAGATATTGCTACTGGAGTTTGTAAGTATATGAACAGTGAGAGTTATTATGATACTCACTGGGAAGAATTTAAAAATTATACAAAAAAATTAGACTTAATTCGATCTGAGAATTTATTAGATGTAGAACCAATGTTTAAGGATTATATAGATGAGCTTTGATACTATTGATTTATTAACCGGTAAAGTATTTCAAGTTACTTGGGATACTGGTAGACGTTGTAATTATGACTGTTCATACTGTCCTGCACATAGACATGACAATTTTAGTAAACATGCTACATTAGATGAATTAAAAGCAAATACAGATTTCTTATTTGAATATATTGATACGTATATGCAGTATAGAGATTTTAAGGTTGCTAATATAGGATTTACAGGCGGTGAGCCTACAGTAAACCCAAATTTTATTCCTTTTATACAATATTTAAAAAGTCAGTATGAAGGAAAGTATGCCAATAAATGGCAGGCAGGATTTGCTCTTACAACTAACGGTGCAATGGGTCAAAAGATGGCACAAGCAGTTATGGAGAACTTTGGTCATGCTACTGTAAGTTACCATGCTGAAAGTGATGACAAATTAAAACAACAAGTGCGAGATAGAATTAAACAGTTTTATACAGAAGGTCCTAAGCATAACTTTACAGTAAGTGTTAATGTAATGTTCCATGCAGGTTATTTTGACGAATGTAAAGACTTGTGTGATTACCTAGACGAAATAGGTGTTAGTTATGTTCCCCGTGTTATTGGTGAAGAACCTAATAGTCGAAGTAATTTTGCTCATACATATACTGACGAACAATTAGATTATATTAAAAATTATTGGACATATAAAAACGAAAAGTTAAATGACTCAAAAGAAGAAACTGCTGTATTAAGTGCTGCTGGCGAAAAAACAACTGAGAAGAAAAAATTAGGATTAACATTAGGACGTCCTTGTTGTGGAAGTCGCGAAATGTGTCTAAGCAACAATGGAGAAAGTCGTAAAGCAACGTTTGTTGATATGAGAGAATTTAAAGGTTGGCATTGTAGTGTTAACTGGTTCTTCCTACATTTAGAACAGCAAACAGACAGTGTATTTCATCACCAAACTTGTCAAGCAAAGTTTGATCAAACAAGAGGACCTATTGGTAAAATTAGTGAAGGTAAGAAATTAATTGCCGACTTAAAACAAAAATTAGAAAGCGGCACAATGCCTACAGTAATTTGTCCTAAGCAAACATGTGGCTGCGGATTATGTGCTCCTAAGAGTTTGTTTAAAGAAAATTATAAAAGTGTATTAGAGAATCATATAGACATTAAGGTGTTGGCTGAATGATAATAGACTTTAATATTACTAACTATTGTAATGCAAAATGTCCTACTTGTAAAAGATTTGATGCAGTAAACTATTTAGAAGTTGATAAAAATCTAGATGTTAGTCATATGGAATATAAAAAATTTGAAGAAGTTGTTAAGAAAAATAAAAAATTCTTTGAATATAAAACTTGTTATTTTTGTGGCGAGTTTGGCGATCCATTAATGCATCCTCAGATAAAAGATTTTGCAGAACTTGCTGCTGATCATTTTGCTTCGCTTACTGTGTATACAAACGGCGGGTTAAAACGAGATGAATTTTTTAAGTATGTAGCAGAAACAAAAAATAAAATTAGTGTTAGGTTTGGTATTGACGGATTAACACACGAAATTAATAATTTATATAGAATAAATGTTAAAACTGATCTGGCATATGAAAACATGTTTATGTTAGCCAAGCATGGTAAAGCAAGATGGGACTATACAATTTTTGAACATAATAAACATGAAGTAGAAGATGTAGTAAAACTTGCATTAGAAAAAAATATAAAACTTATGATACGTTGTAATCTTCGTCCTAGTAAGTTTGGTATTAATAGAATTACTAAAGACGATTATGAAAAATTTATACAAATAGCAAAAAAATACGAAAAAGAAGATATTGAATTTGATAAGTTTTGGATAAACTAAAATGCAAAAAGTAAGATGTGCAGCATATGATTATAATTTAAAAAAGTGGGACGAGCTTGATGTGTCTGCTCATCTTAAAGTATATCCGTGTTGTGCATATCAAGGATATTATGAACTAAATGAATGGGATGACAAGCGTTTTAAAAAACTTCCTGTACACTGGAATGATCTAACACAACATAGCATGGAAGAAATTAAGGCCACTATGGAAACTATTCTAAATGTTAAAAACTTTGAGTCAGGTAAAGCGCCAAACAGATGTAAACTTATTTGCGGCATTGGAAATGATGAAAGACATACTCCGGGAAGGGATCATAAATTATAATGACTAAACGAAAACACAGTTGCGATCTTCCATTTCATCATATAGCAACACGACCAGACGGTCGTGTGTTTCCGTGTTGTTATTTTAGATGGGAAGAAACTCCTACAGACTTAACTGTTGATCACAAAGATCCTTTTAATCATCCGTTTTTAGTTGACTTAAGAAATAAAATGCTTAATGACGAATATATTGAAGGTTGTAGTAGATGTTATAAAGACGAAGAAACAAGCGGACATAGTATGCGCCTTGATATGAATAGCGTAAAACACTTTGGATTTCCTGAAGACAGTCGCGGCAAAGTTCCTAAACTAACTAACATAGACTTAACATTTAGTAACGTTTGTAATAATAAGTGTAGAATGTGCGGACCAGAGCTTAGTACTAGTTGGTATAGTGATGCTAAAAAGTTAGGTATTAAGCATAGTGGTATTATTGCCAAAAATACAATATTAGATGATTATGATTTAAGTGAATTAAGATTTATAAAACTGTTAGGTGGCGAGCCACTAATGGAAGAAGCTAAATTAATTGACTTACTTAAAAAATGTAATCGCAAAGAACTTACACTGCTTTTAATAACAAACACTACAATACGTCCAAAAGGAGAACTATACGAACTGTTAAAAGAAGTTAAAAATCTTAAAGTAGAACTTAGTATAGATAGTTACGGCCGGTTGAATGATTTCTTACGTAAAGGTAGTGATTGGGACGAAGTATGGGAGAATGTCTTTTGGTTTAAAGAACAAGGGGTTGAACCTAGTGTACATAGTGTTGCAAGTATATACAATGTTAACAAAGTTCACGAACTAATTAGTTTTTGTAAAACTTTAGAACTAGATCACAAATATGTTATGTTAGATGGTCCTGATTGGATGATGCCAAGAAACTTACCTAACTTTGCTAAAAAAGAATTAATCGAAGAATACAAAGATAAGAAAGCACCTATATACAAGTTAATTGTAGAAGAATTAAAACAAGAAGGTAATTTTAGAAAGTTTTTAGACATGGATAATAAACTTAATGAAATACGGAAAGAACATTGGGCGCCTCATAACGAATGGTTGCTTAAAGTCTTGACAACATACAATGAAGATGTTATTATAAAATATGAATGAAGATTTAAAATGGAGCGAGTATGACTTCTCTAAAATACCATTTGACGACATTGTTGGTGTTGGTCAACGTACTTTGCTTTATCGTGATATATTTACTGTTAGTTGGTTACTGGGAAGATTCTGTAACTACAGATGCTCCTACTGCTGGCCTTACGCCCGATCCGATCGTAAAGACCACCGTCCTACCGAGCTCTGCTTGCTTACAGTGGATGAAATTAAACGTCAAGCCCGAGACAATGGCTTCAATTCTTTCCACTTCTCCTTGTCAGGAGGAGAGCCTACTTTCCATCCTGGATACTTGGACATACTAAAGCATCTAGCAGACGATGTAGCAAACACAAACTATACTAGCGTACATATGACTAGTAATTGTAGTAGGAATATGGACTGGTTTAAACAATATGTTGAAGCAGTAAAACCGTTTCATCGAGCCAGCATAACAGCAAGTTTACACACAGAACATGTAAATACTACTGAAAGGATGGAGGAGTTTGCTAACAAACTCATCCTATGTCAAGAAAATGATGTCCAAGTTACGATCAATATGGTCATGGTTCCAGAACAGTTTGAACGAGACTGGAGCAATGCCTTATTCTTCCATTCCAGAGGCATTAATGTCACTCTCAAGCCTCAGTCTGATCCAACAGCATCAAGAGTTGTTGAGGGATATACAGAAGAAATGCTCCAAAGACTCCACAACGGAATGCCCCAAAGAGCATACACAGAAGTAAAGAGAATCTGGAATGATAGACCAAAACCACAATTTGCACTACCTAGTTATATAGACGGTATTAATGATGCCAGTGTACCGTGGCATATGCAAGTTGAATTAAGAGATAAAAACGGTAAAAAATGGTATATGGATCAAGCAGAAAGATTTAATGCCTTTAATTTTAATAAGTTTAAAGGATGGCATTGCTCTGCTGGATACAGTGGAATCATTATACGAGAGCCTGATGGCAGTGTAAAACGTAGTTATAGTTGCCACGATGTACCATTAGGAAATATAGAAACAGGTTTTAAATTATTTGATAGCCCTAAACCCTGTATTACAGAAAGTTGCGTAAGTAGCGCAGACTCAAAGATCCCTAAACGATTAATAGCATCAAGTAAATAATACTATGCCTACATTTGACGCAATATTATTCACAGATACAGCCGCATATCCACATTGGACTAGAGGATATGGCGCTCACCGTCTTGCATCTCATTTAAGGACTCACGGATATAGCGTATTAGTAATAGATTTTAGTTTAGCACTACAGTTTGAAACTTGGAAAGAAATTTGCAAATATGCAATAGGTAGCAATACTTTATTCTTAGGATTCTCTACTACATGGTGGCCGTATAGAAATCCAGATCAAGATAATCCGTTTATTAATCCTAGTGTAAATATGGCAGACACACTTATAGATAACTTCAAAAAAGAAATGCCTGAAGATCGTACACTTACTTACGATGCTGCAAATGGAACAGTTAATCGATGGATTGACGAAGCAAAGAATTATAATGAGAATATTAAAGTTTTAATTGGTGGAGCCAAAATTGATTGGTACAGAGATTTCCCAGCAGATTATTTTTTTAGTGGATTAAGCGAAACACAAATAGTAGATTTTTTAACAGAAGAACTTCGAATTTGGCCAAGATATATTAAACACGATACACATGCAGATCATCATAGATGGGATTGGTTGCATAGTAGCACACGATATACAGATTTAGATTTTATAGTTCCGGGAGAAGTTCTTACATTGGAAACAGCCCGTGGATGTAAATTTAAATGTTCATTTTGTTCTTTCCCTTTGATAGGGCAAAAAAAGATTGCAGATTATACAAAAACAGAAGAAACACTTTATCAAGAACTTTTAGAGAACTGGGAGAAGTGGGGAATAACTGATTACTGGATTGCAGATGACACATTCAACGATAATACTGAGAAGTTAAGAATGTTTCATAAAATTACAAAAAAACTACCGTTTGATCTTAACTATAGAGCATATTTAAGATTAGACGTAATGGCAATGCATCCTGAACAAATAGGATTGCTTTACGAATCAGGAATTAAAAACTGTTGGTTTGGAATTGAAACTTTCCATCCTGAGGCAGCAAAAGCAATAGGCAAAGGCATGCCCGAAGAGAAACGTAAACAAGCATTATATGATATGCAAAAAGTATGGGGCAATGATGTAGCAGTTGCTAGTGGATATATTGTAGGATTGCCTCATGAGCCAGTAGATCATATATACAAACAAGCAGAGTGGTTTATGGAAGATAATAATCCAGTAAATCATAATCCTAACTTTATGCCTTTAATTATTAATCCTCCCGGAGCGTATGAATATCATCCAATGAGTGCAATTGACAGAAATCCTGAGAAGTACGGATATAATATTCCTGATATGAAACGTTTTAATTTTTGGACTAAAGACGACGGCACCGGCATTGAATCTTTTGAGAAAGCCTGGCAAATAAGCGGAGATATTACTCAAAAGATTGCTAGTAGGGGTAATAAAATAATTAATGAATTAGACTATCAACACGGTATTAAAGATCCACAAGAAGAATACTTTAAGCCGTTAGTGGAGAAATTAAAAAATGGAAGATGATTACCTATTAGGTCCAGATAAAATGCTGTATCAAATACCAGTAAACTTTCCTACACTTCCGGAAGGATCAAGAGTAGGAATATTCTTCTCGGGTGGCATGGAATCAAGTTTAATTGCTGCTATAGCAATGCATCAATATGGCAAAGATAATGTATTTTTATTTTATAGTGATTCTATGTTCTCTGGAAACAACAAAGTTATAGATAGAAATATACGAGCTAATGTAGAACGTAGTGCTGTTTTATTTGATAAAGAACCTATATACGTTGAAACTGATTTAGAACTATTAGCAAACGATCGTAAAGAATTTGTAATTTCGTATACTCAACAAGTTATAGACGAATACAAATTATCTGGTATGTTATTTGGGTTTACTAGATTGTTTTTTGAAGTAGAACCGTTTAAGGATGAAAGTTTAACATTAGAACAAATTGTAGATATGGCATACGAAACTCCAATGTTATATAAAGATACAATTAGAGAATTTCACTTAGACACCAAAGAATATGCAGATCATTTACAAGATATAGATATTCCGTCTGAAGTATATCCTATACTTAGAGGAGCTCCTGGAATAAGAAGTCCGTTTGCTGAATTAAACAAAAAAGAAATTGTTGATTTATATGCACAATTAGGTATTTTAGAAATATCATATGCAACTAGTTCTTGTATCATGGACGAGTTATACGATACAGGCAAACATTGTGGCAAATGTTTTAATTGTCAACAACGATATGATGCTTATCAAATGGCAGGATATCCTGATAATACTCCGTACTTAAATACAGATATAGTAGACCGATACAATGAGTTACAGAAAGTAAGACATGAACTTTATAACAAAGACTGATTTTAAAGTAGACCTAGAACAAATGCGTTCTGACTTAGATGCATTATTAAATGTGCATGACGGTTGGCCTAAAGAAGATTTTGTACGCAAAATGTCGGGTAATCAACTTAGTGCTAAACACCGTCTAAACGAAGACATTTGGTTAGATGGTCAAGGTAATTTATGGGATCCTGTTAAAGAAGAATTTATAGCAACAGAAGCAGACTTTACAGAGTATAATCCTCATTTAGGATCGTATACTGTACAAGCATTAAAAGATTTAGAAACGCACGAAGGTGTTAAATTTGGTCGTATACGTTATATGCGATTAGAGCCTAAAAAAGGTCTAAGTATACATAAAGACTTTGATGCTAGATATCATTTTGTATTACATACAAATGACAATGCTCTATTTGGAGAAGTAACAAATAGTAATGTCAAAGCCGTTTGTTATCATTTACCTGCTGATGGGCATGCCTATAAAGTAGATACTACTAGAGAACATTTTGTTTATAACGGCGGTTGGGAAGATAGAATACACTTAGTAATTAATATTGCTTAGGTTTATCTTCAACAGTGTCTATTGCTAAAAATCTTTTAATAATCCAAGCAGGCGGATCAATTTGCCACTTACCAATACCTTGTGTTAACTTCCACGGCATTGCATGATGATTGTTATGCCATCCTTCACCTAAACTTGTAATATTAGCAATCCAGCTATTACGTGCTTCGTCTGCACCTAAATCGTGTGTTTTGTATCCATGTCTGTGTGCAATTACAATAATGCTACTAGAAGCGTGTAATGTTAAACAACTAGGTATTGCATAACCAAAGATAACTAACCATGGGCTAATAAGTGCTAGTAGTATACAATAAGTTACTATAATAGTAACATAGTGTTTATGTAAAAACTTTTGAAACGAATCTTTACGTAAATCTTTTACTAAACGTAAATCTAATTTTGGTATATCCCAAAATCCAAACCATGCTCTTAAATTACCTAGTAGATAAGGACTATGAGGATCTTCATCTGTTTCTGTATGTTTATGGTGCTGTCTATGTACAGCAGTCCATGCAAGTGGACTTCCAATAGTAGTTAAACTTCCAATTAAAGACAATGCTTTCTCTATAAAGGGATAAGTTGTAAAACTTCTATGGCTAAGTAATCTATGAAATCCTATATTAATGCCTAATATAGTTGTTACTACAAAAAATGCAAGCGCAATAGCAAGCCAATGATATTGTCCTGTAGCAAATACAAATCCTAAACCAACTAGGCCTAGAACGTGATTAATTACTTGCAAACCTCTTGTTTTTTGATTGTGTGTCACTAGTCTGTTCCTTCTGGCAAAGTATTCCACTCTGCTGTATCTATGATGTTTGGCTTCCAATCTTCGAAAGCATTATTTTTTAAATTCAAATAAACATAGTACTGATAGCAATTTTTTACACTAGAAGGACAAGTTTGTAAAAATCCATCTCCCTTAATCCATCTAGGATCTGCTCTTTGTAAACCTCTAACCCATATGTCAAAATATCCAGTTGTTGGTTTACGGCGATCCTGCATTGCCATAAAGTACCCGTCAAAATTATTTATTTCAATTAACGGTTTAATACCATGCTCTACGGCTACTTCCCAAAGTTTACTAAACCCTTTAAATGACGTAGTTCTATATTTAGGAAACCAGTATGTTCTATTAATCATTCTAGCCATGTTCTTTGGCATTAACCGCTCATCACGATATACACCACCAAATGATGCTGGTTCGTCTGTCCTCTTATCATAGATAACAATAAAGCCGTTATGTTTAGAAACACTTAAACGTTCTTTTGTGTAAATGTGTCTTAACCAATTATCTTCTTCTAAACAAAGATCTCTTACATCTTCAAATTCTAAACAATCTTGATAATATATTTTATGATAAAATTGATCGATATCGTGCAACATATAGTTACTTAGCCACTATTATATGCGCAGTTAATAAAAGCGAATAAGTATATTATAGAAAGAGGTTCACATGAATTTACAAGATAAAAAAGATTTAATACAAAGAATTATTGACAGTCAAGATATTATTGAAGAAGAATATCTAAACTTTAATCGCCGTCGTGTTCCTCTACCTGATTATGATGATGGCGATATTGTACCTGGCTGGACAGGTACAGCATTATGGTGGGATTATAAAGCATGGCCTAGTTCTCAAAGACGCTGTCCTAGAGTAACTGAATTAGTACGCAATGGTCCTGACCATAGAGCAACTGGATGGTTAGTATTAGATCCAAAAAGTAAAACACCAGAACATAATCATAAAGACTGGGGACATAAAATCATTTGTCATTTGCCAACTGTACTTCCAAAAGGTGATAGTGGATTTGTAGTTGAAGGCGAAACATATAATTGGAAGATGGGCGAATTCTTTGCGTTCGATGCTTCAAAAAATCATTATGGATATAACGATACTAATTTTGAAAGATCGCTATTTGTATTAGATTTTGATTATAAAGAATGGATTGATGTACTAGAACCGTACATGCATCTAGATAATAAGGCGTCTTAGACGCCCATACAAGCCCGTAGAGCAGCTTAAAAAGAACTGATATCCACTTGCATCCTCGCATATTGCATCGTGTACTATAGACGTATCTATTAGGTATAAACGCCCTGGTTCTACTTCAGTAGTGTCTACTAATTCGTCGTTTACAGCGTATCTTAATTTAATACCATCTGTAGTAGTACCCCAAAGTCTAATCCAAGGACTAGGTACAGCAGTATCGATGTGTGGTTTAAAATGAGCACCGGGCTTCCAATAAAGTATATTTGAACGCAACCAATGGTTACTAAATTGTTTTAATGGTTGTAACGATGGTAAATCCATAACTTCTGTTTCTTGTGTAAAGTCAGTTTCTAGTAATGGATTATCTGGATTCTTTAAATTGTATTCGTATAATGAACCATTTACGGGATCGTTATGATGTAGTTCGCCTGTTTGATTTACAAGTGCTAACCCGTATCTTGGTAAATGTAAGTGTTCATTCCCCCATTGTTCAAAAAAATCATTGTATGCTACAATTTCTTTATTAAATTGTTCAACATCAATTTTTATATCAATAGGAGTTAAAAAGAAAGGATGGAGTCGAGTATAATCTTCCTCGTGAATCCATCCTACTAAAGAGTTGTATTTTTGTTTTTGAATGTCAGAAGTTAAAAAAACTTCTTTTGATAATCTAATTATTTCTTCGGAGTTTACCCGCATCAATTACCTATTAGTGGAAGTTTACCCAGGCAGATCCATCCCAACCTTTAAATTTGCTAGTAGTAGTATCAAAGATAATTTCACCAGCAGTTGGACTACCTGGCTCAGCACCACCTGCATAACTACCAACTGTTAAACTTGGTACCTTTGCTCTACCTGATGATGGAATTTCTAAATAGTTACCGTTCGCTGTTAATACATTTGAAGCAGCACCTAATCTGATAGTTGTAGGAACTTCAACGTCTGCAGGTCCAATAGCACCTTCAGTAATTGCACCAATAGTTCCTGCAACAACATAGTCTTGTCCTGTATATGCTTGGAAACTAAATCCGCCAACAGCATCACCTGCTTGTGGAGCAGTTGGAGCAGAGAAAGAACCTCTATGTGCTTGAGTTACAATAGTTGGAAATTCAAAAGGACTTACACCAGTTGCACCGTTAAGTACAACACCATTATTAGTAGTGTTTGCTACAACTTTAAAGTTTGCATTTGTAACAGCGTTACCAACTTGTACATAATCTGCATCAGCAGTAATTGGCTTTGTTCCAGATACATATAAAGCACCTGTTGCGCCGTCTACTGCTACTGAACTGTCATCTAATTGTACAGTACCAATGTGTGTTCCATAAGTATTTGCTTCAATAGATTGAGCAACAACAAGATCTGATCTTACAGTTTTAATAAAGCCTTCTGCCCATCTTGCAGTAGCGCCGCCTAAATCATAACTATTATCACCATCTGGAGTTAAAGAACTTGCAATCTGGCCTCCAACGATTACGTTATCTTCTGCTCCATCGCCTAAGTTAATATTACCTGAGGCTGTAATAGTACCAGTAATGTTTATATTACCTGTACCAACAATGTTATTTCCGTTAAGATCTAAGTTTGTTCCTAGTTGCGGTGTGTTCTCGTTAACTAGTGTTCCTGAAACTAAAATACCACCTTGTGTGGTACCGTCACCAATAAAAAATTCTCCAGTATCGACTGCAAAGACTGGTTCGCCAATTTTTGGCGTAATAGATAAACGCTCTGCGTCAGTACCGCGTCTAATTTGTAAGGCCATGTAAATACTCCATCATAATGAATTTGCTACTAGTATTTATCTATTTCTTCTTCTTTAAGAACCGCTTGGTCCTTTGTGAAATGTCATTTTTAAGTCGCTGCGTATTAAGCCTAAAGTCAACATTTACTATAGCATCTTCATATTCTAACATTAGACTTTCTAATGCTTCTTCCATGTTGACTCCATGTGGGTTTTTAGTAAGATCAATGTCCCAAATCTTTCCGTCTGAGAAAGAAATTAATACACTATCAAGATACTCTAGGGGTAATACTTCGATATTAATATCTTTTAGTATTTCGGGCCAATGATCTATTACTTCGCTTGGTAACTTTTTATTCTCAGACACTTTCAGCAGTCTTCGACTTCTTCTTAGTAGGAACTAGTTCCTCTGCTTGTTCTCGTAGCGCCTTTGCTTCTTTAAATAAGCGATCTGCGTCACTACGGTATTTAGCGGCTAGTTCTTCGTCAGTCAAGACTTGCTCTTGTGCTTGTTGTGCTGCCTGTACAACATCTGCTGGAGCATCTAAATCAAATTCTTCTACAATTAAATCTTCTTTAGGTGCTTTTTTTGCTTCTGGTGCTTCTCTTGGTTTATCTTGTAGAGCTAGATCTGCAACAGTTACACCTTTATTAGTAGCGATTGCTTCATTAAGTTCATCAAGACTAATAGAAGTTTTAGAGTCCGGAATCATTTCGATTTCAGAAGTTTTAACCTTAGTCATTTTGCCTGTAGTGTGTAATCCTGCAAGCATATTACGTCCGTCTGGTAAACGGTTACGAGCCATTGCTTCGCCAAACTCGTATGCACTTTGACCTGCATCTGATTCAACTGCTTTAATAAGAGCATCATGCTCTTCAGCCATTAGATTCTCTGTAGGTACAATAATAGCATACTCGGGTTCGTTTGGAACCACACGATAGGCTACAATTACCTTCCTTTTTGTAGTTTTAACTCTTCCTACATGTTTCATTATTTCTCTCCTTCAGGCGCCTCTGCTGGTTTTTGCTGAGCAGCGATTGCCTGTAAAAATGCCTCTAGTTTGGCATAAGTTTGTCCTACAGTAACCATTTCATTTGGTTTAAATGAACCACGTGAACTAGCAACATCAATAATTGATTTGATTGCAGCTAGGTCTTGTACAGTAAGATCTGCACCATTTTGTGCAGGGGCTGCACCATTTTGTGCAGATTCTACTTCTGCTTCTGGCGCAGTAGTAGGAGCCTCTGGGGCTGTATTTGCTTTAACATTGTCTGTCATGTATTACTCCTTTATTAAGTGCTATGTTTATTTACTTGTATTTCAAATGTGGACACGCCAAACTGAAATAAGACAATTCTTTTGGATCTTCAAAACCTATTTGTAGTGTTTGTACATATTGATTATTTGAATCAAGTGCTGTAATCTTTCCTACATAAAATCGACTTTTTAAGTTTCTATTAATCCATTTGATTATTGATTCTTCAAGATTATACATATTCATTTGTATATTCATAATCTCAAAGTGAGGCGGAGGAACCCGTAATTGACGGATTCCAAAAAAGTTTAACGGGTTAGGATTATCTAGTTTATGCTTCATAGTGTGCAGTTATTCCAAATGGAGCCTGCAATGATTTATCTCTGTTGCTGTGAATAACAAATACTGTATCGCAGTAATCTTCTTCACCCCAACTGTCCCAAGCATATCCATCTGTAAACATTAAGAACTTTTTAGGTTGAATATCGTTGTCGTGCATATAACGCCAGTTAGCCATAAAGTCAGTGCCACCGCCTCCGTAGATTTCATAATCAATTAGATCTTCACCGCAGTCGGCTGTATAGTCTTGTTCGTTATATACTTCTGTATCAAAGCACCAAATTTTAATATTATAGTCCTTGTATTCCTCCATAATACCTTTAACTTCGCCTAAGAAGTCCTGTGCTTGTTCATTGCCAATTGAACCTGACATATCAAGTGCAATAGCAATATCAATTGTTTCGTCAAAGTTTTGCCCTGGAAGAATTGCACCAGTGTGCCAACCCTTACGTCCAGGACGTTGGAAAGTAAAATCGCTTTTAATTGTGCTTTGGATTTGTTGACGTAGTAGTTCACGCCAATTCATCTTAGGTTCAGTAAGTTCTTTAATCATACGTGCAACACCTGCTGGAACATTACCTGCACCTGCACTTTGTGCTGCCGCTAACATTGCTTCTTTAATTTCGTCTTTAATTTCTTTAAGTTGTTCTTTAGAATACTTAGGACGTTTCTTACTTACTTTATTACCGTTGCTATCAGTTGTTTCTTCGCCTTCGTTGCCTTCTTGATCACCTTCGTCACCATCTAAGTGTTCGTCTAACATTTCGCCAAGTTCTTCTAAAAACTCTTTACCTCGTTCTTCTGCTTCTTTAAATAGTTCTTCATATACTTCTTCTGAAGTCCAACCGTCATATTTAAAATCTTGGAAACAATCTACAATGCTAGGTTTAGTACCAATACGATCACGTACTAGTGTATTGTTTACAATATAATCTGCGGCAATATTAAACAACATTGGATTTCGGTCATCTCTACGTCCAATGTGATCAAATACCATGTGTAAAATTTCGTGTGCAACAACAAATTCAATTTCCTTATTTGTCATTGCATTAAAGAATTGAGTGTTATAGTATAAGTTGCGTCCATCTACTGCGGCAGTAGGAAGCCATTCGTCTGCTGCCAAAATGCGCAAACGAGTAGCCATATTACCAAAGAAAGGATGACGTAGTAGTAAGCCTACTCGTGCAACAACAATGCGGTCATATACTTCAACACGCATTTCTTCTAATTGTTCTGGAGTAATATTGGGATCAGGTGCCCAATTTTTAAGTTTACTTGCAGTTTCTTTCGTAGACATTACCTAACCCTTTTTAAGTTTATGTGTATATTATAGCAATATTTAATCAGTTTGTCAACCTTAAAAAGAAAGAATGGGCCCAAAAGAGCCCATTCCTGTATTGTTATGCCGCTTGCGCCGCATTAATATACTTGCCGTATCGTTCGTGGAATTCATCGAAGCACTCGATTTCATCCGGGTCAATGGGCAATGAATACTGAGTGATTGCGAGTTTAATACCCATAACAACCAACTCAGTATCAAAGTTATCCATTGCAAAACGCATGAAGTTATTAACTTTATCGTCAAACTTCTTGTCGTTTTTATCAGATGCTTCCTTCAGCTCATAACAGAGCGAGACCGTTAAGGAATACATTGCACTAATTTCTTTAGTCTGTAGCTCTTTTACCTTACCATTAAGAATGTCTGTTGGGTTAGGCATCTGTGACGCACTATTACGGTGCGCCATAAACTTGACTGCAAGACCTTCGCCTACTGAACCCGATACAAGATCGGTAAGCGTGTTTTTGTCCAAGTTGTCATCTAACAGCTCAGATACAAACGACCAACTACGTGGTGTTGCAAATGAACGGCTTGGTGACTTAGGATCAAAATCATACAAGTCCTTTTTGCTAAAAGTCAAGTAGCCAACAACGTCCTTGTGGATGTTATTAGCAACTGCCCACTGGAACCAATCGTCAAAGCCGACAGTAAGTTCCAAGTGAACAAAACGGTTTGCCAACGGAGCAGGCATACGATATGTAACACCTTTATCTGCTTCGCGGTTACCTGCCGCAACAATCATTACATTGTCTGGCAGTTTATATTGTCCTACACGACGATTTAGAATGAGCTGGTATGCTGCCGCTTGTACGCTTGGCGCTGCCGAGTTCATCTCGTCTAAGAACAAAACAATAGTGTCATATTGAGCTGCCATTTCTTCATCTGGCAGTTCTGCTGGTGCGCCCCACACCATTTTGTTATCGTTTGCAGAGTAGTATGGAATACCTTTAATGTCTGTAGGTTCCCATAGTGATAAACGAATATCAATAAGATGTGAGTTTGTAAAACTTTCTGTAATCTGTTTTACGATATCAGACTTACCAATACCTGGAGGTCCCCACAAAAAGATAGGACGTTTTTTGGTAAGTGCGTGAGTAATCGATGCTTTCGCGTTATTCGGTGTCACTTGACGTGTGCTTGTTGCTTCCATTTTGTATTCCTCTTAAGTGCATTAGTGCTTTAATGTATGTATATAATAACAAAATAAGGGGGTGTTGTCAAGAACTTTTTTACCAAAAACTAGTCTTTTTGCTGTCTTTTGAGTGCTTTGTTTAGTCCGTACTTGCGTATATCTCCGCTAAACAAGTGTAATTCCATTGCTTTCTTCTCGTCAGTAACGGTAATACTGCGCCTGCCCATATAATACGGGCAGGTAATAAATTTATCTAAAAAGATAACTGTTTGTGTTGTAAGCTCGAAGTCTTTTGGATATGGAACATCATATGTTGCTAAATCCAATTCTTCTTTAAGAAATCGAAATCCTTCATCTGTTAATCTTAGTCCGCCTTGATCCTTTACTCTAGTGTTTTGCCACCAGATAGGCATATACTCTTTCATTGTAGCCTCTGTGACTGCAATGTCAGATTGCTTTAAAAAAATTTTAGTATATGTTTCTTTCCAGTTCATTTTAGTCTAAGGGGATTTCGTCACCCTTATTTAGTTTAACTACTGTAAAGTCATTACAACTAAACAGTTCGTTTAACTTCTTTGCTAAATTGATTGCATGTCCTGGATTTGAGAAAGATACCTTTTTATATTTAGGTCCTGGATAGTTAGTTAGCATATTAGCAGACTTAAGATTAAATGGCTGCGATTTAAAAAATACAGCCCAGATGGCTTCGGCCTCTAGAATTTGCTCACTCTTGTATGTTTTTTTATCTATATGTTCTAATAGAACGTTTGGCTTTGGCCTACTCATATGCGTAATTCCTTTATTAACTACGCATATATTTATCTCTTTTTGAGGTTATCTTAGCAGTTTATTTCCAGCCTGTTCCGCCGTCCATACGCACTTCGATAATTTCGTCTGTGCCTTCTGCTTTGCGAATAATAATTTCTTCGAGATTGCCGTTAAGTCTTGCCATTACTTCGCCTAGTGTAAATGCAAGACGTTTTGCGTTTTGAATATCTAGTTTAACTTCTTTAGCATTGCCCATATCAGCACTTTTAACTTGAGATATAAATTGTTGTATAGGTGCTGTATTTAAAGGTTCATTTTGCGTTGACACGACTTAACTCCTGACGCATTTCAATATCTGTTTTAAATGGACCTTTTACTTCGTATCTTTCACAAGTAATTAGTTTAGGACAAAAACTTTTAACCCAACCTTTTTCAAATCTAACAACATAATATCCTGCACAATATAAACTCTTAGATTTTTTACTTTTTGTAAACAATGGAAGTTTACGTTGTACATCATACATTGGGTTATGTGGTACACAACTTGTAGGAAACCCGTGTACTTCTTTGTCAGGAACTGTTTCTGTAATAGCAAGTTTAGTCCATTCTAAATTCTTGCCTAACTTTCTTTGTAATTGCTTCTCTGTAAGAAATCGTGTTCCACTAGAATCGCTTAACATATATTGATCATCAGATAGTGATAGTGTTCCAATACGTACACCTTCATCTTCCATAATCCAAAACTTACCGTTTAAAACTTCTTTCGCTTTTACTGTCATTTAGGATACCTCGCTTGTAATGGTTCTGAATAAGATGCTGCCTGGTCTGCAATACGTTGCATATCCCACTTAGCACAAAACTTCATAAGACGCATACCAACCTGTGTAATGTCTTTAGGTTCAACTTCTGCAATAGTAGTATTAATTATCTCTCGTATCTCAGGCGGCTGTGCTGTTAAGTCACATAATGTAACATTGCGATTGTAATCATCTAGTACGCGATGTTCATCACCATTATGATCAACCCAACGCTGTAGCATAAGATTGTTCCAATTATAACCTTTCGCGGATTTATCGTCATATGCTTCGAGTAAACCAACTTTGTTTTTTGTACCTTTCTTTCTAACGCCTGGATAGGCTGAGAAGACATTGTCACTTGTATCACCTCGCATACATTTTTCAAATAGTAACCATTGTGGATCAGGAGCGCCTTTAGGCTCCTTAGTTTTTTTATCTATAATAGGTTGCTTTTTCTTATCATCAAAGTAACCTTCGTGTGTAATAATTGTGTTACTAACGCCGTTGTACTGTTTAACGTTAGGAGCAATTAATTGTGCAAAGTCACCATCGGTACTAATTATGACATGATCATCATTAGGATGACTTTGCACCCATCCTGCAATTAGGTCATCTGCCTCTAATTGCGGATGTCTGATCATTGTACAGTTAGTCTTTGTACCGATAAAATCTTTAAACTCATCAAAGATCTCCCAGAACACTTTATCTTCTTCTGCTTGTGCAGGAGTAAGTGCATCTCGAGCATCTTGTCTATTGCGTTTGTAAGGCTCGTAGTAGTCTTTACGCCACGAACGTCCTTCTAAACAAAATACAACATGGTCTGCATTAAAGTCTTGCCATGCTTTCTTAACACTGTTAAGTGTAATGTGTAGTGCCATACCTACTTTAGTATCTAAGTCGCCACGTACTACATGACGAGCTCTAAAGAAAGTGTTTGCAGTGTCTACTAAAATATATGTACTCATTATACCAGTTCTTCTACTATTCCTAATACTTCTGCTAGTATAAACAATATTCCGGCAAAAGTCAAGTTTCCTGTTACCAAAAATCCGCCTGCACCAATACGTAAGACACTTTTAACTAGACTTACATAAAAATGACCTAATCCAGGATCTTTACTTGCAGGAACAATAACTCTTTCTGGTATAGGCATTAACTTACTTCCGATTTATCTTTATCAATAGGAACTACGTTAATGTAACCCATTTCTCTATCTGTACTTTGTCCTTCTTCTTCCAGCATTTGAGTTACAATAGTACGGAACCAGGCGTCTACAATCTGTTCGTTTGTTTCGCCTTTATAGCCTGCATCAAGCAGTTGTTCAATAAACTCATTATTCCAATCGAGCTCAAAGAACCCGTTTCGAATGTTGTCTGGATTTACTTGTGTATCTAGTACAGCAACCCACGGTTTGCCTGCTTTAGTTGCGGCTTCTTTTTCTTGTTCTAAAGCATCTCTTCGAACTTCTTCTGTAGTAGGTTCTACTGCTTCTGCTTCATCAATGATTTTAGGTGTAACACCTAAACTCTTTTTTAGTTTTTCCCACATTATATACCTGCCTCCCTAACTCTATCCTCTAGAGTTTTTGATTTGTTTTTTCTTTTCTTTTGTTCATCTGCTTTAAACTCATCTGCATCAAAAGCATTCTCAAGTCCCCCAGGCGTTTCCAAAGAGTGAGATGTGGAGTCTTGGGGTAAATCTCCATCCTCTTTCCATACACGCTTCGGCAACTTCTTTAACGTTGAGATTGTATTCTTCACTGCGTCCGCCCAGCGGCATAAGATATACTGGACATTGAACCCCGGCGTCTCTGTAAGCCTCCACAGCCCTAGTAACTTCATCAAAATCATCTTGAGTAGCGACAACAAACTTGAGATAAATGTCACTACCGTCAACAAGGCTATACTCACGAGCGACAGCAGGCAATATAGCAGTATCCCAAGGTTCTCCGCTAACACTAAGTTTTGGGGAACAAGACCACGTGACTGTAAATCTATCTTGATCTGTAAGATAGTTGAAGAAATCATCGTGTAACTGTTGTGTAGTATTTGTTTCAAATGTAACATTTTTTAAGTCCTTCATCCGCGGATGTTCAAATAAATCGATGTACAACTTTTGCCAAGCAAGCAAAGGTTCACCGCCTGTTAATATTAAATGGATGTCTTGTCCATTGTCCATTGTCCACTTACCTTCTGGAGTAAGTGAAAGCAGATGTTCAACAACTTCGTCCACCTCGGCTAATTTATTGAAGTCTTTGAACTCTGGATAGATACTTGCGTATGTATCACAACCTGTGTGAATAATAGGCAAGTCTTCAAACTTTTCTGTAGTCTTATGTACACCTGCATCAATTAATGCTTTTACTTCTGCATTATAACGATTGCCTTCTTTGTGCTGTTGCCAACGATCTTTGTCAGTCTTAACACCAAAATTCATACAACGAAAGTTACAACCAAAAGTACGCAGGAATACACTAGGTACACCTACAAATTTACCTTCGCCTTGAACGCTATAAAATGCTTCTGAATATCTTAATTTCATTTCTTTTTCTTTCTCAATCTTCTCATTTTATCGTAGTAGTGAAATGTACGTTCGATAATAATCTCTTTTACAGTTTTTCTACGTTTACGTGCCGCATCACTGCGAGACATGCGTTCTGCTTTATTCATTCGTCCTCGCTTTCGAATTCCTCATCATACATCTCAGGATCATCAAGTTGCATCATTAGATTACTAAATCCAACTTGCATTACACTGTATTCACTTAAATCATTATGACGAAAGTTTTCGATTTCGTTAACTTGATCTTCTTCTAAGTCGAAGATACTTTCTACTTCAAAAAACTCACAAACATAATCAATTACATCATCTGTAATATCACGTTCGTAGTTTTCTTCCCACTTGTGAATTCTATCCCAATTAAACATTACTTAACCTCCACTAAAGGTTCTACTGTTGATGTATCGTGATAGTCACTTTGTTTGTGACTTCTAGTATGAGTTTCTCTTACTAGCATACCATTTCGAACTTTATATATTGTATATTCTTCTTTGAGAATACCTAGTTTTTCTGCTTCTACTGCTGATTTAAAAGGTCCTTCTAACATGCGAACTCCTGTTGTAGTTTAATGTTATCAAAAAATTCTTTCTTAGTACCTGCATCATCTTTAAATGAACCTTTTAGTACTGTAGTTTGTGTAAGGCTACTATGTGCCTTAATGCCTCTATTCTCACAACAACCGTGTGTTGCTTGAATATAAACACCTAAGTGTTCTGCACCTGTTGCTTTTTGAATCTCACGTGCAATATCATTTGCAAGTTCTTCTTGTAGTGTGCCGCGTGTTGCACACCATTGTGCTATACGTGTATACTTGCTCAAGCCAATTAGTTTTTCCGCGGCAATAATACCAATGTATGCTGTACCAGTAACTGGCTGATGGTGATGTGAACACATACTTTTAAGTTCACTTCGTACTACTAGCATACCTTCATAACGGTCTTCGCTATCATTTGGAAATGCTGTTGCATTTGGAATAGGATCATAACGTCCTGCCATAATTTCATTAAAGTACATTTTAGCAAGTCGATGTGCTGTACCTTTTGAATTAGGATCATTATGTCGATCAATTAGTAAAGTATCTAAAACAGTTTCAAATGCTTCAGTTGCTTCATTAATAAGAATATCTTTATCGTTAGGTGTAACATATTCTGAAATGTTATCACCTGCCCAAAAGCGTTTGCCTTCTGCAATCATTTTATCTCGAATTGCAGTTGAGTATGTTACTTGTTTTACTTCTGTCATTTATTATATCTCCGATGTTAAGGCAGAGGATTGCCGTGTATACTACATAACATTATACATAGTATACACTTATTTAGGTTCTTTGTCAAGTTTATTCTGCAAAATAACCATCTAAAATATCAAGAACATCCTGATATTTTGCCATTTCCATAATTTCTTTTTCAATCTCGTCACCAATATTTCCGTGCTCTCCAATTCCTACAGGATTGTTTAATAGCACTTCTACATTAATGCGATGCTTTTCAATATGCCCTAAAGCATGATCTCTAGCAGCCTTCAGTAAATGCGATCTCAAGTTGGTCATCATTTTTCCTTTCATATTTCTGTTGTGACGGAATGACGCCTCTGACGCCGCCTCTTGGATCTTCCATATCTCCGTCTCTACGGAAGATCAAATGTACATGGGGGTACATGCAAGTTTGCCCTGCACTTTCTCCCATGTTAATTCCTACATTATAACCTGTAATATTGTTTGCTAAACTTTGGACATTTTGATTGCCCATTTCTACAGCAAACTTAAAACATCTCATTATGCAATCAACAGTATTGTCTTTAGGTACTACAAGTGTATGTCCTTCTGTTACAGGATAGATATCATTATAAACAACAAAGTCTCTAGTATCAATTTCAACTTCTGTCCACGGAGCTCTTCCGTCTTTTTGTGCCTGTTCTAATGTATCACTCATCGTCACCCCACCATGCTTTAAACTCTTGTGCCATATCGCTTTTAGGCTGAGTTCTTTCATAATGCAAAATTGCCTTCTGAGTTTCTTCGTCTAAAGTTTGAAATGCTTCTCTAAACTCTGCTGCCTGTTGATGACTTGCTTCTTCACGTGCTTCTTCAGCTAAGTCTTCGTCTTCGATTTCATCAGCTTCTTCCCACATATCGTAAGTTGCTGAATGTGCTTCTTCATTAAGATCGCGGATAATATCCCAGCAATCATTGTAACTTAGTATTGGATCAATCATTGTCCTACATTCTCCCATGGATAAACTAACCATACATCTTCTTCTGCTTTATTAATTTCATGTACAGTATAGTCTACTTTATTGTTAAATTTGCTTGCTAGATTATCTGTAATCGTAGCAAACTTTACATTATTGTGCCATACTCGTTCCCAAGCCGTTGTTTCTTTTGGTAAACAAGTACTTTGCCAATCTTCTTTAATCCAGTTAAATGTAGCACCAGTATCATTAATATCATCTACAATAAGAATCTTTTTGCGTTTAGCAAGATCCCAGCGAGTTTTGTAAATCTCACGATCTTCTTCGTTTACATAACCAAAAGCATCTTCGCTCATCCAGCAGTTACTTTCTGGACCTTGTTCATCGTCACGTAAACTAACTTTTAGTGCTTCACAACGAATGTTTAGCATATTACTAAGAATAGTAGCAGGTACGTTGCCACCTCTTGTAATGCCTACAATATAATCAGGCATCCATCCGTCTTTGTACATTTGTAATGCAATGTTAACACATGCTGCTTCTACATCTTCCCAACTGTAATAATGTTTCTTAATCATTCTTCTTTTGCACCTCTTGCAAGATAATCTTCGTTATTAATCCAACGGTAACCTTCGTACTGTACAAATCGTACAAAGCCCCATTCTTTTTGTTTACGTCCCATAAAGAACAAACTCCAACAAGGGATTTCATTGCCTTCCGCATCTTTCTTTAACTCCAACCAATGTAGGTCATCTGGTTTACGGAAACGGAAATGACCAGGGCCACGCCAAACTCTTGTTGCACCTACAACAAACCCTTCATTAGATATAATAGGAATGTGTTCCCAGTAACCACCTTTAAGAATAAATGTAGCATAACTCCAAGGGTGATCGTGTAGTGTAGGTTCGTCACTCTTTAAAACTTTGTGTAGTGTAATGTTAAACGGAAAGTTCTTTCTGTTCTTTAAAAACAGATAAAACCTTATTAGATAAGGCTCTCCGTTATCTCTATCTCTAATAACTCGACGTCGGCCGAGCTTGTCCATAATTTTAGAAAGGAATGTCATCGTCAATTTCTCCTGCCTTTAATTTGCCTTCGTAGTCTTGTTTACACATATCGTATACGCTTTTAAAGTTGCGCCAAACTTTTTCTAAACCTGGATAATGCTTACACATTTGTTCAACAGTTGTTGGATTAATATTACCAATAGCACCAAAGTCGCCTGACAAGTTCCAATCACCAATATTGATAGTGTCTTCACTGTTTATGTCAATAGTAAATGTACCGTCATTAGATCCGCTATAAACAACGTCTGTTACACTATCACCTGCCCAATACGTTGTAGTTGCACCGTATGTATTACTTAGATCGATTGTAATTTGATTGTCAATATCGTCTGCTATTCCTTTAGCAAGCTCGTCTAAGACAATTGTATATTCATCACTTTTCTTTGATTGCGTCATATAATGCTGCTCCACTAAAGAAGTGTTTATTTAATACTGTTCGTTGTTTATCTAAACTGACGAGATAGTCATCATAGTTTTCCATGTAATTGCGTATTTTATCTACAAGTAAACCTCTGTACTTTCTATAAGCAAAGAAGTCTTCAGTCCATTCACTTGGATATAAAAACTCTGGAACAGACATTTCTGAATAACTTAGTCTATCTGGTACCATAGGAATAGTATCTACTAGTGCGCCTTCGTACCAACTAATACCTAGTGTTTCTTGTAAGTTAGCAGAGAACACCATCTTTGCTTCGCCTAGCAAGTTGTGATATTCGTTCTTAGTAAGTTGACGTTCTTGACATACAACAAACTCGTATTCAGGAAGTTGTTCTTTTAAATCTCTAAAAATATCAATTTGTTTTTCAGGAGCAATACGATGTGGAAAGAGTATAATATCTTTCTTCTCCATATGTTTATAACTATCTAAACTATTCTTTAGATATTCCATAGGCCAACCAACACGTTTAATACTAGTATCACTATTACGGATTTCTTCTAGTTCTTCATCGTACCACGGATTCTCTAAAGGTATACCATTGTTAAGTAATTCTCTATGGAATAATTCAATATGGAAATCTGTAGCAAAGAAGTTGTGGTCGTATGTGTAATACATACTTTTTTCAGCATGTCTTACCCATGGAGCATCTCCAATGAGTCTGCCTAAGAAATCTTGTGGATCATATGAACCGGCGTGCCATAAGCCGCCTATTTTAATTTTAACGCCAAGAAGCTCAGCCATATAACGAAGTTGAATAACAGTAGGGTTCCAAGCGTCTGTGTATAAGAAGTAGTCACCATCTTGTACCACGCCGTTACAGAACATTTCACCAATCTGTTCCAACTGTTTTGATTTGTAGACATTGGTACCTCCAAAGTTAAGAAATGCCCCAGGCGTGGTAGCCTGAGGCGTCTCTCCTCCACTGATAACTTCTACATTTGTGTTTGTAGCTCGTTGCAGTTGCTTAGGAAGATGCTCTTTCCATTGCTTAGTATAACGTGTATCTACTGCTTCGATATCTACAATGTAGATTGTCATTTAGTTTCTCCGTTGATTAATATTACGTCCTGCGTTGCGAGCCTTTGCACGAAGGTAGTTTTGATACTTCTGATACTGTTGCCAGACAGGAGCATCTTTTTTGTAAAGGTCTGCTTCATTAAAGACCTTACCTTCGAAGCGACAGTAGTCGCGAAACTTATCCAAGTCGTCAAAGATCTTAGTGACTGGCGGAAAGTTCTGTGCCATTTCATAATCCTCTTATTGTAATGGTTTGGGGTAAAAAATTGAACAGCCATTTTCGTTATCTTCAGCTACGCTGATCTCTACAAAGCGGCCGGGGAACTTTGTAGCGATTTCTTGATACAAGTCGTCTGCAATCATTTCACATGACTTGTGATCTAATTCTAATACACCTTCAACATCATATAGTCGTTGCATCCAACGTTTAAATTGGATAAACTCAATATCGCGATCGTTATGAAATACTTCAATACGAACACGGAAGTGAAATATATGACGATGTGGAATGCCTAAGAAACTTACATCATCCCAGTCTCCTGTTGCAAGTTTAGGGTCTGTGTCAGCACCTGGGTACATATGTACACCTTCTTTTTGAAAGGTTACCCAAATACTACGTTCTGCATTTTGCATTGACATTTTTTTATCTTCTTCTTTCATTCTACGTAACATGTAATCATGATATCGTTCTTGCATTGTTTATATAATACTTTCATTCTAGAGGTTTGTCAAGTCCATATTTGTCCCAAGATGTAAATTTGGTAGAATCCATTAGATCGTGCAATCTATGACACCAAACACCTGGGTTGGTTGCTTTAAAATCCTTATCATCAATCTTAATCATTGTATTATAATTGTATTGTTTGATGTAAGGCATTGGGATACGCAGTTGCGGAATAAAGTTGTCACGTTCGATCATGCCACTTTCTAATAATGCTTCTGCGTGATCCATAGGAACATCAAGTGTTACAAGATAGCCTTCATCTAAGAAAGGCATCATCATTGCTTCATAACGCTCCCAATTTCCTGCGTCCTGTGGAAAGTTTATTCCTGGGCAGAAACTGTGATTGGCTCCAAAAAAGATATGCTTAATGTTGCCTAAATGTTTTTTAATAGTATCTACTTTGTGCATACCATCTACAAACAATGTTTCCATACCGTATGCTGGAGTATGTTCTACTTCAATGCCTGTAAAGAAGCGTACATCTTCTGCTACACCTGTTTTATAATCTCTTTTCATCTTAATGCCGATTGATTTTGTAATAGCCAAATACATTCACCAATATCATTTGGATCTGTAAATCCTTTGTCTACAGTGCATCTTTCATATGGGTGTATTTGATAAGCAAATTCTATGCCTGCACCAAATGCTGCTGCCATAAACAAAAGAATTAGTAAAAACTGTTTCATCCTTGAACAGCCTTGTGCATTGCTTCATGTTTTGCTGTTTCAACAATCTTTACTAGTTCTGCAAAACGATCTGCTACTTCGCGATAAAATGTATTACCGGTTATACGTCCTTGATCGTGCAACCAAATTACCATTTCGCCATCTGTTTTTGGTACTGACATTAGTCTAATCCTCTTTGTATTAGGTATGCATTAATACGATGCATTTCATCTTTAAGATACAGTTTCATAGTTTTCATTCTACGAACTTCTTCTGTTACTGTCATATTATTATACTTGTTTTCAAGCTCAATGTCAAGCTCTCGATGTTTCCGTTTTAACTCATCGTAGTGAGCTCGAAGTTTATCTTCTTCAGACTCGTAATTGCTCATCTTCAAGTTCCTCTAACTTATGTTCCTCAGCTTCAGTAAAGCAACCATCTTCGTGTTCTTCTTCGACCTCTGGTTCTTCTACATCAAACAAGGCGTTAAAATGTGTACTAGCATTTACAGTCTTTTTACCAACTGCACCTCTAGTACCCGGAATAGCCATCCAAAATTTAGAATACTCATCTATTTTTTGTAAGGCTTCGTCTCTGTCTGTAATCGCAAATATTTCTTCCACAACATCTCTAAATAGAATCCTGTCAAACTGCTCTTGGACAAGCATTCTCGGAATAACTCCATTGTCGTATTGTCTGTTCGCTTCTTGCACTGCATTAATGTGGCTCCACACGTTATGGCCCATTTGTATAGCGTAACTAAATGAGTCCCAGCTAGTCTTCCCTTCTTTACCTATTTTATTTAGGTCACCGGGAGCATATGTACAAACGTCCGATACTTTGAGTTCTGCTGTAATTGGGGAGTCTTCAAAGTTTTTAAATATCCCATCTGATAGAGTAGCGTCTCTAAACAAGCGGTTGTCTGTAGCATATTTCTTATCGTCAACTGACGGCACCATTCGATATGTCCATTTCGAACGGTCCTCTGTTTCATTCTGTATGTAAATCTGTCCGTTTGCGGTTGCAAGGAAAGGACTAGCACAGTCAAAAGTGATAGTGAAGTTTTCATTGTAGTTC
>Ga0255782_10000093_pt1 | contig 76605 bp, 67 predicted proteins | sample 101ome_26_FD_179980 | JGI IMG/M metagenome (GOLD analysis project Ga0255782, IMG submission 179980) | Coastal salt marsh microbial communities from the Groves Creek Marsh, Skidaway Island, Georgia - 101408AT metaG (version 2) | ecosystem: Environmental > Aquatic > Marine > Intertidal zone >...
AACCGTCACTTATTATTACGACCCCCCCCTGTGGCGCGGTCGTGTCTGTTCGCGACCGATGATGCGTGTTCAAAAAGAACGAGTCATGACCCACGATGTTGCCCCACCCACCCCCTTGAAAACCCGGGAGTCCCCCCCCCCTCAGGAATTCTTTCGCGCGCGGCGAATGCGCCGCAATCACGCGCGCGCGCGTCGTCGTCTCGCGAAGAATCGCGGACGGAGGACGACGGACGACGCGCTCGTCGCGATTCGGCGTTCGCTCGCGTCTCGTCGCGACGGGAGACGACGGACGGGAGGACTCGCGCGCGGGGACGCGCGAGCGCGCGTGGACGGAGACCCGCGCGTGGGGGACGACGGACGACGGAGACCCGTGTGTCGTGTCGCCCCTTTGAGCGGTCGTGACCGGTCGCGTGGGAGGTAAGCACCCGCGTGCCCGACCGACCGTGTGACGGATCGACGACGGATCGACGGCGAGGAGGAGGGTAGGCTCGGTCGTGGGCGAGCGTGGCGAGGCGCGAAGGAGGCGCGGGGAGAGACGTCTGCGAACGAACGGCATGGCGCGCGCGGCGGCGAGGCCGTCGAAGAGGCACGACGGCAAGGCGCGGATGGATGGCGTCGTGACGCTGGCGGACGTCGCGGCGCAATCTGAGACGACTTTGAAGAGACTGGAAGCGAAGGTGCGAGCGCGAGGACGAGGAGGAGAGGGCGAGCGGAGTTTGTCGGCCGCGCCGTCGAGCTCGACGTCGCAATATCCAGCCGCGGAGGACGGGCAACCGGTAGATTTAGTAAAACTCCATCTCGAGCGAGGAGCGAAAAAAAAGACAGAAAGCCGGCCCGAGCGAGGACCGAGCGTATCGGCTGACACTCAGAGTGAATGGGACGTCAAGTTTGAGGGTCAGCGATTCGGACAGTGGACAAAAGTGGAAATTACCGCGACTCGAGCCGCCATCAAGCGGTGGGCTGACACGCACGGGCTCGGAGAGGAATTCGATAGACAAGATTATGACTTCTTGTTCGAACGCCGCCAGAAGCAGGGTGGTAGAGGTACGGATTTTCCTCGTTCAGAGCGTCGAGCATTCATTGAGATCGCGCGAGACGTCGCTACGAGAAACGCGAAACAAATTTACGGTTGGATTCTGAGAAACTTGGACAAGAAAGCTACGAAGGGTAAATGGACCAAAGACGAAACGGACGAGTTGATGAAGCAGTACGCGATTCACGGTCCGAAGTGGTCGAAGATTTCAAGCGTCATCGGTCGACCAGCTTCAGCCTGTCGAGACAGGTGGCGTCTTGCGAAGTGTCCCATTGAAAGACGTACGGGACACTGGTCGCCTGAAGAGACTCTTCGCTTGGTTCAACTCGTGAATGATCATTTCCAGGAACGAGGTGCAAGGCCCGGTTGTGGACCTGGTAAAAATTTTGAACACCTCGAACTTCGCGACAACATCCCTTGGAAATCAATATCGAGCAAGCTTCGCACTCGCAACGAACAGGCTTGTTTACAGCGCTGGTACCAGATCGCTCCTGACATGACCGTCGTCGGTTCGTGGAGTGAAAATCAGGATATTGAGCTACTGAAAAACATCGTCGAGCAGAAAAAGCCGAGTCTTGAAGTCGTGGACTGGGCGTCTTTAGTGGACAATCGTTCTCTTTCCAGCATCAAGAGGCGATGGAAGTTTCTCGCTTCGAAGGTTCCCGGTTATCTCGACATGACTCTACCAGACTTGGTGCTTCGTATATGTGAACGTCTTAATCACTGTCCTGATCTGTTACTCGAAAACGCTAAGGCGTACTTAAAAGTCAAATGAGTACAACTCCGCGAGTCAAAAGTCATACGAGTCAATAACTCAATCAATAACTTCACATGTGCTACTAGTACTGTAATCGGATCCACATTTGATACGTCATCACTCGCGCGTGCGAGTGTGGTCACGCTCTGCTTCGTCGTCACGGTGTGACCCGTGTCGTCTTCTTCAGATTACTTCGTCGTCTCATGAACATAGATAGTCCACGACATCATAATCTACAGTCAGCTGCTCTTCGCTGAGCTCGGGAAAGTCTCACGTAAAATAAGTACGATCGTAGATGAAAGATAGCCAAGTACAGAGTATCAGTTACAGTGTATTATTTCATTTTAGTAAGCTTCATCTGAGTGAGCATTTGTTGCCCACGTGAACGTCGTTTGACGCTAGCGTCTCAGATGGTGCACGCAATCCGATGAAATTGATGAATGACGACCATTGTAGAGTCCTTTTGTCTACCTCACCCTACTTGCCTTCCTTTTGGATGACTACTTCGTCCTCGTAGCGGATACCCTTACCCTTGTACGGCTCCGGCGGACGCTTTCACATCCCCTTATATGGACGGAGCTTGTGACATGGCTCTCCGTCAGAGTTTGTCGCGGCTGTGGCGCATGATGCGTTACATCCAAACAAGAGTGCTTCGTCTTTTTCGATCGGCGGTGGTGATAGACCGAAATAGAAGTCACAACTCTTATCCTCAAAGTTTGGCTTAATCGTGAGAGGCAATCCAAAATCGTCCGTGAACACTTCTTGAGTAGCCGTTTTGCACATGTTTACGCACATCGCAGTGCAGCCGCTCTCTTGAAGCCACCGACACTTCTTAATGTGTACCTTGGAAGCCATCTCGATACCCAGATCATTATCCACCGTCGTTTCTACCTCCATGGGACCCACCATCCAAGCGAAGACGATCTTCGTGATCGTCGCGTTAAGTTCACAGGAAAACTGATTTAAAGGAAACAGCTTCTTGAACACCGAGTTGCCACCGGGAGGCACAAGAGACCTTATGACCCCCGAGGTGACATCACCCATCCCGATCGCGTCTCTTCCTCGCATCTGCAGGAAACAAAGCGCGATAAACTCTTCGTATGAGACCTTACTCGGAGGCGGTGCGTCGATGGCCATGCCAATCTTTCGCATGAACCACGCCATGATGGCCAAGTCGAGCGGCGAGTCTTCGTACCTCACCTTCACCCCGGGATCTCCCCAGTCTGAGGGAAACTCCGCCCGCGCGAGATTCATGAACGAGTAAGATTCCGTCGTCGTCGTCGTCGTTGCCTCCGCCCCCTCCGTCGCCTTCGCGGACTCCACCCCGTGACGTCCACCGACCGTCCACCGACCGAGACGCTCGGTTGTCCGACCGTCTCGTCGTCTTCCCACGCCGACCGCGCGCTCGACCGTCGACCGCGCGCTCGTCGTCGCTCCACGAAAGTCTCGACGCGTCACCGCCGACCATCGCCCGCACGCCTGCATCGCGCGCACCGTCTCCCGCGCGGTCCGCGTCGCAGAGTCGCGTCGCCCGCGCCCGGCCGCGCGTCGTGACACAACACATAAATTCCCCGATAGTGCACTTTTACACAAAGTATGTTACTGCGTAACCCTAGCCCGGCCCGACCACGACGACCCGACAGTCTCGTCGACTCGAGCGCCCGCACACGGCGACGACGCGACGACCCGTCGACCGCGCTCGCGCCCTCGGTCGGCGTCGGGGGCTCGAGGGGGGTCATGTTTACCTCGTTCGTGCTCATGGCGGTGAAGAAGGGGCCGTTCGCGAGAGGTGGGTGTCGACACCCGACGGCGCGCTGGACGACGGCGAGGACGCTCGAGGGAAGACGACTCGAGCGACCTCGCGGCGAGCAAAAGCAAACGAATGGAGAGGGAACAGGGACGAAGAGGGACGAAGACTGACGAAGAAGATGTCGCCGTCGCGCGCGCAGGGGGTATCGTGTGGAAAACGCACGCGTTTGCGAAACCGTCTCCGACGCGCAAGCGCAACGCGCGGGTGCGTTGGTGCGACATCGCGAGGACGCGATCACGCCGTGCGTTGGAGCGATGACTGACCGAAATGACATCGTTCTTCGCGTTCGCGTCACCAGAAAGACGCTAGGCTCATTCGAGACGTCGAGAAGGCGCTCAAAAAAGCCGCCGGCGTCGACCCTGCGCCTCGTTCGTCTGCGCCGAACTAAGCCCGACACCCACCCGAATCCCCCCGTAGAGCACCCGAAGACCTTGAGCACCTACGCGACTGAGCTTTAATGCTGATGTATCTCGCGGTCACACCGCGCATTTCCTCAGTTTGGCGCCCTCCTCGTCCCTCGCTCGCCGCCTTGTGCGCCTCGAGACGTTCCAGTCGCTCGCCCTCCGAGCCGCCTTCGCCGGACGGCGACAGTCCACGACGGACAGGACGGACTGAAGACGATCCACGCGCACGCGTGACGGTGTCACATCCGTCAACGTCCGAGACGCGCGCCGTCGTCGCGAATACTCGGCGCGGATCGCCGTCGAAATCCGAAATCCGAACTCAACGCATTCGCTCTCGCATTCCTCCGTCGAACGTCTCGCGCGTGTCTTGGAGTCGTCGTCGACCGACGGAGAATCGCGCGCGGACAAGATTGAGGAATTGCGGCGTTCGTTCGCCCGCGTCACGATCGACGGATGACGAACGAGGACGAGGACGACGCCATGGGTGAGGTCGAGCGGGAGCCGGTGGAGAAGACACCTCTGGGAACCGGGGCGGAGATAGAGGCAGGCGCGGAGGTGGTGGACGCGATTGATGCCCCGGAAGAGATCGCGGATGGGTCGTTGGATCCATCGGACGCGGGGAGAGGGGAGGAAGAGCGCCGAGACGCGATGGCTCGAGTGAAATTATATAGACTGAATGACAGCGGTCACTGGGACGACAAGGGCACCGGTTTCGCTTCGTGCGAATACATGGAGGTGAGACGACGATTCGATGAGAAAGAGACCTTGAAGACTGACGGTGAATATTTTTGTTTTGAAACGCTTGCAGAAATCGAATTCGGTGGGATTGGTCGTCATGTCGGAGCAGAGTCAGGAACCGTTGTTGGTACACGCGATTTCTCCAGACGCCGACTTTTATTCCAGGCAAGAGGACGAGACAATTATTACTTGGATGGACAGAGAGTTTGGTACGGATATAGCGCTGAGTTTTCAAGAGGGAATGGGTTGTAACTTCATCTGGGAACAGATAAAATCTGTGCAGCGTCAGTACGCGAGCGAAGCCGGCGTCGGAGCGGATCCTGAGGACGGTTCCAAGCTGGCAGCCATGGAAGTGGGAACGGAATTCCAAGCGTTTCAGTTTCCGCAGGAACACGGGCACTTTGTCGCGATGGGAGAGGGTGGATCTTACGTTGAGATCCGACGCGAAGGAGCCCTTGAGCTTCCGCCACCAGAGCTTGCAAATTTAGAACAGATTTTAGCAGTCATTACTGGTAGCTCAATGTTTGCTCGCCAGACGCTTCCGACGCAACTTCTAAAGACAAAGGAATACCTTTCAAAACTCTTTGAGTTGTTCAGACAGTGTGAAGATGTGGACGACATCGAAAATTTGCACAATTTGTACGCTATTTCTAGAGGGATCGTCATGTTAAACGATCCAAATCTGTATGAAGTATTACTGAGCGAAGAATTCGTTTTTGATTTTGTGGGTACGCTTGAATACGACCCTGAGCAGATCACTCGTGTACCTCATAGAGAATTTCTGAAAGAAAACGTGGCCTTCAAAGAGGTTGTACCCATCAAAGATGAAGCTATTCGGCAGAAAATACACCAGACGTGTCGGCTCGGATATTTGAAAGATGTGATTCTTCCTCGAGTTTTGGACGACTCTGCGTTTGGTATGCTCACATCGATGATGATGTGCAATAATGTTGACGTTGTACAAGCGCTGCATCGAAACCCAGAGTTTTTCGCAGAGTTGTTCAACAGACTTAAGAGCTCAAAACCAGGTGATAAAGACTGGAACGACCTCGTTGGTTTTCTACAAGAATTGTGTACCCTTGCTAGGCATCTGCAGAACACCCCAAGACTTCAAGTGTTCGCGACTCTACAGCGGCATGGGCTTTTTGACGTCTTGACTGACATTTTGATTCATGGCGATGAATATTCGCAGCTCAAAGCTGCTGATGTCATCATGTCAAGTCTCCAAAACGACTCGTCAGTCCTGAGGGAGTACATGGTGGAACAGGATGCCAAGATGGAACGAAATATGCTTTCTGAGTTAGTGCGATTATTCCTTGTTGGAAGCGACGGTATACAGGCGACGTATTTAGAAATACTTACTTTTCTGATGGATCCCGACTCGATGGAAGGGACGTCTCCCGACAAAGACAAGCTTCTTGATATATTTTATGACAAGCACATGCACACAGTGGTGTCTCGGGTCACCTTGGGCAAGCACAACATACCGGACGATGAGTCAGGTAATGATGAGGGTGTCCCTCCTTGGGCACTGACTAAGATAGTTGATCTACTCATCTTTTTGGTACAACATCACCAATTCAGAATCAAATATTACATGTTGAGAAATCATGTGCTGCAGAGTGTCCTTCAATTGACGCACCGCAAGGAAAGGTATGTTGTGGTGTCTGCTGTGAGATTCTTGCGGTCGTGTGTCAACTTGAAAGATGAATTCTATAACCGCTATTTGATAAAGAGCAACGCATTTGAGCCAGTGATAAAAGTTTTCAAAGAGAATGGGGATAGGTATAACTTGCTCAACAGTGCTGTACTCGAACTGGTAGACTTCATTCGCCGAGAGAACATCAAGAACTTGATTCAGCATCTGGTGGAACAATACGAAGCGTACTTCGACGAAGTTTACTACGTGGACACGTTTAGATTACTGAAGCTCAGATATCAACAAGGTTTGAGTGTACCGACGATCGGTTTACCTCCGGGTGTGATGCTCCCAGGAGTGGCACCCATGGCGTACGGTCGACAGGAGATTGCCGCAGCGCAGGCACTGTCAGAGCAGCGATGTCGTCGAGATAGCTCGATGAGCAAGGACGAGGAGAATTACTTCGAATCTGATGATGATCCAGCTGATGATTCGTCTAGCGATCCTGGACCGGCACAGCTAACGAACCTACACAGTCCACCAGTCTTGCACTTCCAAGGCTCTCGCTTCGCACCTGCACCAATGGCACACTCTGTCTTCACGGATGAAGTGGACACTGGACCTACACACGGTGAACTTGGAAAGAGATTCCGTTCACCTAGTCCACCACCTGAAAGTACCACACATGGTAGCACCGATGACCAAGCGAAGAAATCCAAACCTGGGATCCCGTCGTCAACGTCTCCTGAAAGTCTGACAGCAGCACAGAGGAATGCGTTCAAATCTCAGACCAGCCAATCTAGTGATGAAGAAAAAGCTACTGAGAAAGAGAGTGAAAAGGAGAAGGATGTGAAAGAAACGGCTAATCCTACCTCCCAGTGGGTTACCGTGGACGAACCTAGCGATGAATAGATTTTAAAGAATTACACTGACATAGAACCTAAAATGCTTTCTTGAGTTCATCGGGACGAAGTACGCGATCTTTTTCAAGTGCATAAGCTTTCTTATCCTTAGCATTGGTTTCCATTTTAAGACTCGGAGGCTTGAACTCACCCGTGAGCTTGCTCTTCTTTGCCTTCTTGCCTTTCATGAAATCTCTCCATCCACTAACTCGTTCCTCACGTTTATCCTCTCTCTCCCATTCTTTTTTCTCTTTATACTCTTGCCGCCTCTGAGCTGCTTCCGCTTTTTCCTCTTCAGTGACACGCTTCTCTTCGCCTTTGATTCGAAGCGCTAGCTTACGACGTCGCCATTCCAAGTCGACAATATAGTTGCGCGCCTCATACTTCCACCTCTCGTGGAACTCGTCTGTCTTGCAAAAGTCTTCAAACATGCCTTCTTTATTACCTTGATACTTGACTCGTAGTACAGCATCTTCACGTGCCTCTTTTTTCCAATTCTTCAACACGGAATCTCTCGCTTGCTCGAGGTTGAAGTCGAGAGCACGCTTGAAATCTTCGTCAAGCAGAAGCTTCTGCGCTTGGCCCAACGCATCAAATGCTGCTTTTGCATCCTTGTGTTTGCACTTATCAGGGTGAACCAAAAGAGACAGTTTACGGTACGCTCGTGGAATTTCTTTCATTTCGCAGTCGAAACGAACGTTCAGAAACTCGTATGGATTTAATTTGAAGCTGGACAAAACACGTTCCACTTCAGCATCTCGTTTCGCATCTGAGACATCCTTGAAAAATTCCTTTAGCAGAGTTTCACTATCTTTTATCTCTTCGATGGGCGGTGCGACCGCGTCAGGATTAGGTACAATCTCTTCCATCGGTTTAGGCATGGTTGATATTTCTGGTGCCTTGTCCTCGGCCGCCGACGTCGTCGCGACGGCGGCTTCTCGCCCTCGTACGTCTTCTCCCTTCTCTTTTGGTGGTTCCTTCACCTTCTTTTCCTCCTTCGTCTTGACTGCGACCACGTTTTCGGGTTTCAAATACACTTCTTCACTTTCTTTGCCCTCGTCCGCATCGATTCGTACGCGGTATCGCATGCGCTCTGGGGCGTAACCAATCACCATTCCTCGCTTTCCATTGAGCTCTGGCTTTGCTTTTATGCCGCGAATTTCTACCGCCGTGCGTGGTTCTATGTACTCGAGACCGCCCATGACGATTAGAAGACTTTCGCCGAGATTTGTGAAATCTCGTTCGACGCGTGCACCCTCGTCCTCGCGCGTGGCCCTCTGCGGTTGCGGGTCGGGCCGTGCTGGCTGGTGACGCGCGCCTCGTCGTCAAGCCTCGTCAAAAAAAGGCACCCGTGACCGATGGCGATGCATCCCGCGCCCTACGCCCTCGGAGTCTTGGGCGCAGTACCCTTCGTCGGTCTCACGCCGCAAGCCAGGCGCGCGCTGGGATACGAGAGCGTGGTGAGCGCGGAGACCACTGCGCGAGTACAAATTGGATACGGAGCGAGCATCTTGAGCTTCCTGGGCGGAATTCATTGGGGGCTCGGGGCGGTGAAACATTCCGTGGTGAGGGATTTGGCACCCACGCCCGCTCAGTTGACGACGCGCTACGCGTGGAGCGTGACGCCCAGTTTATTGGCGTGGCAGGCTTCGTTGATGTCTAGCGAAATCATGGCGTGCGGTACACTGATTGGTGGATTGTTAACATGCGCTGGCGTGGATACGGCTTACGCTAAGGCGGGTGGTTATCCAAAATGGTTGATACCTTTGCGTTACGGACTGACGGCTGCGGCGACGATGAGCTTGGCCGCCACGGCTTTTAGAGGAGTCGAACAACGTGAGAAGAAATAGCTGGGGAGAAATAGCTGCAAAAAAACACTGTAACATTAAATAATGACTGCGCGCGACGACTTTCCCACGACACGAAGATCGACACCCAGTTTCACTCTAATCAATTATTCCACCGTCACCTTGATAGATTTCGCGAACTTCTTCCCGAAAGATCTGTGCTTGGCATCGGCAAACTGCAACGTCAACGTGTGCTCGCCTGGGCTCAGGTTCAAAACACCTTCCTTCTGCGCCTTGCCAAAGTGCAAGTGGGTCTCGTCGAAAGGAATCTCTTGTCCCTTCTCAATGAAAGCGGGACCATCGATTATCAAGTGATGGTGTCCTGTACCTTCCTGAAGTCCTGCCGCCGCTGGGGCGAGCTCGTAACCCTTCACCCCCATCTTCACTTTAAACTCCGAGCTCACGACCGGATTATCCCCCCTCGGTTCGATAAAGTAGACGCCATTCTTACCATCCTTCGCCTGCGCCGGAGAAGCGGCCGTGAGTGCGAGTGCACACGCTGAAACGAAAGCTTGTCGACGAGAGAAACCGGTGGAGTCCGGACCGTCACCAACTTCGCTGCACGTCCTTGACGTCCCTCTTGCCGCGAAGGGAACCGTGTTCGATCGTTGTCGACGAGTCGAATGCTTTGTCACCGACGACGCAGCGGCGTTTTGCAAAAGACACGGAGAAGCGGCGATCATGTTGATGAACCACGGGTGGACACGAAGTGAGGAGGTACACGAGCTCGAGACGCAAAATAAATGAAGTCGTAGTCATTACAGTGAAATTCTCTAAGCCGATTTTCTGGCCGTGACAACGTACATAGGATCTGATCTACCGGGATTCGGGGAGATGTCTTCCCCCTCAGGCGGCTCAAATCCTCCAGCGTAGTGATAATATGCACCGACGATCCAAACGTGATCCAAGTCTCCCGTTTGAGTCCAAATCGATACCGCCTTGGTCGGAAAACATCTATTGCTAAAGCTCATAATGGCCAATCCACCTGGTTTCAACACACGTCTCACCTCTTGCATCACTTCCAAAGGTCGAGTGAGGTAGTCGACGCTCACAGTGTTGGTGACGACGTCGAACGTGTTGTCTGCATACGGGAACTTCGGATCCTCGTTGAGGTCCTGAACGGCGTAATCCGTGAGAATCGGATTCCTTTTCAGCTCTTCTTCATTCATTCCGATGCCAGAAATCTTCCCCGCTTTGTAACCTTCCGGATAGTGCGAGATCCAGCTACTGCAGACGTCCAAAACAGCCACATTTTCACTGGCGGGTGGGAACTCTCGTTTGTAATACTTTGTCAATGCTCCGATCGCCTCGTCATCGATGTGCGTCACGAATCTAGGCTGAGAGTAAAAAATAAAGTCTGAGCTTTCATCGTATCTCGCCATGTCTTCTTCGCGGAACGGATACTTTGCAGGAAACTTGGGGTCTTTGAGGACGTCGGCGAAAGGATCCGACTTTGCCCGAGCGCCCATCTTCGCGTTCGCCTTCCCACCCGTCATCCCGAGCGCAAATGCGCTCGCTCCGAATGTTCTCAAAATCGCACTCGCTCCCGACGCGACGAATGCGCTTCGTCTCGAAGTGCCCCATTCCTTCGGGTCCGCTCCACCGATCGAGGCGGAGCGAATCGTCATCCGCCAGCTGCGGTCCTTTGTCGCCGCGCCCGAAGTCGAGCGAGACGCCCGAAGTCCGCTCGCGCGAGCGCATGCACCGAAAGTCATCATCACGTTCGATCGGTTTGAATGACACCGAGAGCCTTCACAGTGTCGTCCGTCACTCGCGCAGCGGGGCGACAAGTGTCGAGGTGGACTGCGCCGCGTCTACGTCGTCACTTTCGAGCTCAAATCGAGACCCGTCCTTCCGTTCGTGAGTGCGGTGAGCGACGATCGAACTAGCCGCTCGAAAGACATCAAGTCACGCCTCGCGCCGGAGTCGCAAGACCTCACTTTGAGCGCGCATCGACGACGGTGATAACGCGACAAGGGTGAAAACGGAGGAGGCGCATGCTTGGGCTGAATTACTCGTCTTCGGACGATGAGGGGGAGAGAGAAGACGCTGGACGAGAGAGCGAAGCACAGGAGCGAGATTACAGAGCGGTGAGTGGAACGAGGAGCCCGGTGAAAGAGCCTGCAGAGAGAACATTGCCGTCTGCAGCAAACATATTCTCCAGAACCGAAACCGGACCTACGACTTACGTCGACACAGTGCAGCCGCTGTCTGGAACGAAACGTCCCGCATCAAAGCCTATTTTCAATCCCAGACAAACTCAACAAAAAGTTTCTCAGGCGACCAAGAAGTTTAACACGCTATTGCCTCCACAGTTGAGAGGACGTGCAAATGAGCCGACGCAAGACTTAGAGGCACTGGGAATACGTAGAAAGCCAAAGCCAACACAACAAAAGTGAGCCAGAGCACATAGTATGTATGTATAGCGAGAATAGGAATGTAGATTAAATTCAATTCTTCATGAATCCATGAGACAGCGCAGCAACTCGTCGTGTGTAGATTTGTTGCTCGCAAGAATGGGCCGTGTTGTCAAGTCTGTGTAAAAGGATTAGATTAATTAACGATTTCGTCAGTACACATCTTCACTCTCACGAATAAGAAAAACGACGTATTCTACACACAGATAATTCATTGAGAAAACGCACCATACTCATCACCGACTAGATTAGTAATCTGTCCACCAGCTTCGCGTATCTGAGTGAAAAATTAATTCGACGGCGGAAAATTAAATTAATTAAATCTGTACCAATAAAGCCCCGGCAGCAGTGTCCCAGCTGTTCAGATCAGCTTCAAAGTACGCAGTAACTCGCCCACAAGCAACCCATGCGAGCATAATTGCCGCGCTTCCAAGCATACGCATCGTTCGAACCGGCAAATTGGCCAGTGCTGAAGTGCGAAATAATTAATGCGTTAATATTTTTTTCACCGGGGATAATTTTTTCGATTGCGCTGCGAGCATCAATATTTACCTGTCATCCCTCGGAGCATCACTTCTGTTGATGCTGCTACCGGTGCGTATCCCGTTACAACCACTGCTTCGAGCGCGGTACTCTCCTCTCCAACATTCATGGTTGAACCATTTAATTTCGCTCCTTGCCCAAGAGCTGCTGTGAAACATTCATCTCTGAAAGGATCCAGGATCACAGCTGCTTGCAGTTCACTGTCGGGATGTTAATTGTCAGTATAGTGATAAAATCAAGGACGTGATGCATAGATGGACGACGGAACGCGCAAGAGGAACGAAAAAAACATTTTAATTCACTCACCCTTTAAAAGCGACTCCGATAGAAATTGCGGACAATGGCATCCCGTGCACGAAATTCGTCGTCCCATCGATTGGGTCCACGATCCAGAGCCAGTCAGGGCCTATGCACACGATTCAGCGTCAGTCAATGCGATACGACTCATCAGATCTCGCAAAGACGTGGGAATTAATTAATTATTTTGTCACCAGACGTCGCGACTGCTCGCACGCACCTCCTTGCAGTACATTTCGAAGGGCATCTGCGCTTGCATCTTTGCCTGCTGCGACACTTTCTTCACCCTGTCGCATTCCATTAGCTTCGTTTGGTTCACATTAGATGAAGTGTATACGCACCAGAAAGCCGTGAGTTGGGAAAGCTTGCGCCACTCGGGTTTCGATGATGCTTTGCACCTCGCCGTCGACCTCGGTGAGTAAGTCCCGCGCGTTCACCTTCGTTTTAATTATGTCGGCGCCGACTTTACGGGACATAATATCGCCTCCCTCTTCAGCTGCCTCCACGGCAACCTGTTTCGCGTCCGCACGTCAGTCGAGGCGTGAGGAGACTCGAGAGTTGCTCTCACCTTGAGCACGGCCTCCAAAGAAGTCCCATCGGGTGCAGTCGCCGCGGATACGACGTCCCGGCGAAGTCTCAAGCGAGAATTATGTCGTTGATGGACTTTTCTACCGCTAAAATGCGCCTTCACAATCCTCGACGCGCTCACGACGGCGGAATTCGTCATCGTGCGTTCGGTAGTTATCACGTCGGTCGCTCTCGAGTGAGGGGGGAGTGCTCGTTTGAATTGTGTGCACGTCAACCCGAGGCGCGCGACGCCTTACCTCACGAGTTGCGCGAGCGTGTCACCGGATAAATTCTTGCGACGTGAAATTCAAGCTCGTGCGGTGACGATGTCGAGACTTAAGCTCGTCGCGCTACCGCTCGATGCGGACGACAAGTCCCCGAGACACGCCGCTGGGCTGAGAGGTGAGCCGGTGATGGATGAAGAGGCAAAGGAAATGAGGGACGGGAAGTTGTACGATGGTGGACACGCAGATCCGAACGATTCGACTTTGGTCGCCGTTGTTGAGCACATGGGAGTCTTGCGCACGATCAGGGTGACGGAGAGCGGGAGCAAAGTTAGGAGATTTCGTTTTGAAACGGCGAAGGACGATGGTGTACCGAGGCCAACAGCCCGACCATGGTGGCAGTTTGCGTTCATTCCTGGTCAGGAAGGTGGTGTACTGGTTGTCCAAGCAGAGTCGAGAAACCTATTGTTCACAACGCTACCTCAAAGCGAAGCAAAGCCGAGCCTGGTTTATCTTCTTGGGAAGCACAGCTCTCCAGTGACGACTTTGACGGTGAGCTGTGACGGTAGCGTCACTGCGACCGGCACGGAAGATGGGAGCTTAGCGATTTGGGCACTTGATGATGGTCGTAGAGTTGCAGGTATGAAGGCCGCCCATGACGGTCTGGTGCGATGTGTCGCCCTGTCGGGGAGCAAAACACTTGTTTCTGCCGGGCGCGATGGAGTGGTGAGAATTTGGGGTATCAGTAATGGTGGACCAAGGCTTCGAATGATGCACCGATTTGCATCTGAGCAACTAAGAAACGTAATTTCGTTGACTTCAACGCAAAAGGGCCCTGAGATTGCCGTAGCTGCAGGATCCTCTGATGGGTGTCTTCACGTCTGGCGGGTGAATTTGGAGTCCGCCACTGCACGCTTGGAGCGAGTCCTCGATCACAACAACGGGTTAGCCATTACATGTTTATCTTTTCGTGCCGATGAAAACGTTCTTGCATTAGGTACCCAGGAAATTGGTGAAACAATCGGGAAGGGGACGGTTCAACTGTTTGACACAAAAAATTGGTCTACACTGGCATCGCAGACGTTGATTTCCCCTTGCCTTACTTGTGACTATTTACAATCTACGGCTGGTAAGCTATTGGTTTGTACACCGCAAACCCCACCACAAATTTTCGAGGGTGCACTCGAAATTTCCGCTCTCAGAAGACATCAATTCACTCCAACTCGGGTACGAGAATTCAAGACGGACAATATCCCGGCAGTGGCACCACAGGTGAACATAAACGAGGCCCAAGAGGAAGAAGTCGTCATAGAACCTCTGAATCCCTCCAGTGAAGATAATTTTGATGTTGAAGAGGAGTTGCGAGATCATATGGCGACCATGGGTATCACTGATCCAACTGAGATAAAGCGACTGGCGGAAGCGCACATTCACGCCATGGCTGCGGCGAAGATTAGCAAAACTATTCCGAGAGACGCAAGAGTGTTTCCCACCGTGAATCGAGCACCTGAGAAAGTGACGATCAAGAAGGATAGGGCACAAATGCAACTTGATCCAAAGTGGCTAAAAATTAGGGACCTCGGTCCGAAGCTAGAAGATGTATGGGTGTTCTACAATCGCGAGGAACAAATAGTTGACACATTTGGTATGAGAGCTGGGACATTATTGAGGCAGCAAGAGAGAGGCGTGGAGTTTTAATGAGAGCGTCTCGGGGTAAAAGTAGAGATAGTAGTTGAATTCTGTAGTTGTACTGTAGTAATACATATAATGGTAATAGCTTCGTCCGACTAATCGCTTTGCAGGGAACCAGTAGACACGCGAAGAAGCGAAGAGCGTGACGCCTTCATGGCTTCGATAGCGAGACGACTCTCGCGAATCGATCGTTCCATGGCTTCTTCAGATAGCTTCAACGGTCCAAGGGGAGGTTTTCCTTTTCTCGCCGCCAAACGCTCTCGGATACTTCGTGACCTTTCTTCCAGTACTTGTTTCCGAGAACGCTGCTTGGGTTCATCCAATTTAGTATCGGTCTCCTCTCCGTTGTCTTCCAATCGGCACATGTCGTCCTCTTCGTCTTCCATACCACCCAGACTCGCCCATGATCCAAGTCGTGTTAAGTTGTTGTCTTGTTGCGTGGCGATACCTGGACTTGAATGTCTCCTCGGGAGTAGCTTTAGCCAACTTCCCTCATCGTGTGTCGCTTCCTGTTTGACGTCTTTCGTTGAGAGAGAGGCTTCGAGCTTTCGATTTTGAATTCTCATTTCGTCGAGTTCGATGCGATTCATTTGGATTTCTGAATCAAGTTTTTCGTTTCGACGCGTGAGTGCAGTCAACTCTTCTCGCATTTTTGTAGCACTCAGTTCAACTCCCGCAACCTTCGAAGCCCAGGCTTCGTTGTTCCTCGTTAGTGCAGCTTCGTAGTCTACTTTCGACACACTGTCGTTTTCAGCCAATAACTTAGCCTGCATGAGTTTACGATTCATTTCACCAAGCTTTTGAACCTCGAGACGAGCGGCTGCCAAAAGCGCGTCACGCACTCCTCGTGGAGTTCCAGGTTGGCTATCCACTGACTCGTTATCGTCGTTGCTCGTAAATCCAAGTGCATCAGACCAATCATCTTTCCTCGGAGAATCAGCTTCTACTCGCATGAGCTGAGATTTGAGATGAGTGATTTCCTCCATCAATGCTTCATTCTTAGATCTTTCTGATTCGAGAGCATCGCCTTGAGTATTGGGGAGACACTTCGTGTCGGTTGGTATCGCAAGGTTTGACCGGGTCTCCAAAGCTTTTCTCGCGGCGCGCTCTTGCTTGACATCGGCACGAAGACGAGCGACTTCGGATTCAAGATTTTCTCGTACTTGACGTAACTCCTGGTCGTAATGGGCTTGCCCATTGCACTTTATCATTTCCTCGAGTTCGTTGACTCGACCGTGAAGGAACTCGTTATGCCTCATGGTTTCATGAAGAGACTCTTTCGCCCGCTGGCATTCGTTCTCCACCGCTTGACACCGCTCGATTGCAGTATTTGCTATTTCGTTGGAACCCTTAAGCTTAGTAGACTGAGCTTCGGCTTCATTCACTCGGTTCACGAGAGTGGCGATTTCACGGGCATCGCACCGAATGCGCATACGGGCTTGCGCAAGTTCCATCGATAATGTTGCGTTCTCTGCGGTAGATGCCGCAGATAACGCGGCAATCGTGTCCTGTAATTTTTTGCAGTCTTCTCGAAGGGCTTGAACTTTATGATCGGATGCAGTCGTCACCTTTGCGGCGTACGAGAGTTCAACCGTCGCTTCCTTGAGTAACTGCCCTCGCAGTTCGTCCAGGCAACCATCGCGCCCAGCTTCCAAAACCAATGCTTCTCCACCCTCCATTGACCATACACGTGCTCGTAAAGTCGCAGCCTCCGCTTCAGCCATTTGCCTCGCCCCTTCCGCCAATTGCAGCCGATTTTGCGTTCTATCTAGGACCTGCTCCGCCGTCCTCAAGGCGGTTCGAAGCTCGCTCAGGCGTTTGTGCAGGCTCTCATCCTCCGCGCTCGGGGTCATGGCGCCGAGCATGCGCTCGCGTCCGCGCTCATCTCGTCCCACGTCTGCACCCCACCCACCGCGATCGGCGACGACGTCCGCATCGATCGCCGCCGAGGTCTTCTTCCCAATTTCACCGAGATCCTCCGCATCACGATCGGGCTCTTCGCTCGTGTCTGAACTCGCGCACGAACGCGCGTCCAGCACGTTCGTCGGCGAGCTCTGGACCCCGCGCTCGCGCTCACTCGCACCGAGACCTTTAACGAGGCTCGAGCGGTTCGGTTCCACCGCGCGTTCCATCGTCCGCGCGCCGCGATCCCGACGCGAGTTCCCGCCAAAATCGCCATCAGCGCCACGGACGAGGCCAACGTCCCATCCCGCAATCGTCTCCATCTCCCCCGTCTCTCTCCGTCTCTCTCCGTCTCTCTCTCCGTCTCTCTCCGTCTCTCTCTCCGTCGTCCTCGCGCGCCCCGCGTTCGCGTCGCGAGCGTCTTTCACCGCGTCGCGCTCCGGCGTCGTCGACGGTCGGACGGTCGGTCGCCGCGACGCCGCGCACGCGCCAGCCGTCCGACCGTTTCGCGTCCCCGTGTCCCGTCCCCGCCCGCCGATCGCCGCGGCGACCGACCGTTCGTCCGATGCGTCGGGTCGTGCCCCACGCATGCTATAATACGTCCGAAAAAAGCCATCCAGGAGGAGGACGGACGGCGTCGGTACTACTGCGAGCGCGTCGGTGGGCGAGTGGGCGACGGACGGGTGACGGACGGGTGACGGATGGACGGGGCGCGCGGGGCGAGAGACGGACGCGGGGCGTTCGAGAGCGATCGAGCGATCGAGCGACTGGGGCGAGCGAGTGTCGAGGACGGGATATGTTCGTCGAGGGTGGAACGGTGAGTCGAACCGGAGTGGCGGTGGGAGGGACGAGCGCGACGATGCGAAGGCATCTGCGAGGCGATCGCGCGGGAAGAGGCGCGCACCGGTCGAAGACGACGCGGACGACGCGAACGACGGTGGCGAGACGAAAGGGTGAGGAGAAGACTCGTGGGAAGAAGGGCGATTCGCGGGGTAAGAGGGGTAGCGATAAAAAGAATGGGGCGAACAAACTGAAACCACCCATGGATGGCGGGAGAACGCTCAAGATTGGTTCGGCGTACGTGGAGGTGCCCGAGGCGATACCTCGGATTTTGGAACAAACTCCTCGTCCAGCGCTCTACGTAGGAGGAGCCGTCGTGGTTTTGCTCCTGAAAAAGGTCTTATTCGGCAAACGTAGAGGTAGCAGAGGTTCTCTCGGAGACTTGGAGGACCGCGGGATGTTGGATGAGAACCGCGAAGTGGACGAAGAAAAGTTCTTCAAAGGTATGATGAAATCCGTGCGCACGATCGAGATGCCCGAGCTCACCGAAGAGCAGATCTTGGCGGCTCGAGAGCGCCGTCGACAATCGGCGGGAGGTAACGACAACTTTGAGAAATCTTTGGCGGAGGCTGAGATTCCGGCGAACCATCCCTGGGCGACGAAGGAGAAGTTGACGCCGGAACAAGAACGCGAGGCCGAACAGCGCGTGCTGGAAGCGAATCGTCCGCGAAGACGACGAGGCGCGCCGCCACAGTGAGGACTTTTCCGACGTTACCAAGATAGAATTTCAGATACATTATTAATGCTACAGCTACTAAGTTTTCAAAGTTCCTCGCGTCTCGATTCGTCAACCAACTTGTACGGATCCTCCTCTCCTTCGATGTGTAACGCATCGTTTTCTGTGCTGGATGGTGGAACGTCCACATCGATGGGAACGATCGGCTCGGAGACATCGACGAGCGCTTCAACAGTCTCGACGACACCGTCACCTTTGTTCGACCACTTGTAATACAGCGGATGAAAACGAGCAAGGAATGGGGTTCGCTTCCACAAGATGTGAATCACTACCAAGAGAAAAATGCTAAAACCAGACCACAAGATGATTCTATCCATGAAAGTTTGCCATTCGATTGTCGTCAACAATCTGCGCCCAACCTTCAGCTTTGCGCTTTGCTTGCTATATTCCGTTCCAGTTCGTTCCATCGTCGCCGTAGACTCTGTCAAAGCCGCGAGTGTCTTCTCGCCCTTTTCTAATTCCGTCGCCATCATCTGTCGAGCGCGTCTGAGCCCCGCGGTGGCTTCGCTCGATATAGACACCGCGCCGCTCGCCTTTATCTCGTCCATCGCGCTCGCGCCGCTCTTTCCCAAGAGCAGAGCCTCGCGCTTCTCCGTCTCTCTCGCCCTCTCCTTTGCCACCGCGTCCAACGCCGCTTCCCTCACGATGGCTCGCGTATTCTCCAGCGCCACCTCTCGCTCTGCCACCGCGCGCTTGATATCCACCGCCTCCTTCTCGTCGTCGCAATCTTCTCCAGTCTCTCGCAGTTCCTCGATCAACTCTCGCATCCTCAACACGAGCGCTCGCGCCTCTCGAACCGCTGCGCCTCCATCATTCGCCCTCGTCTCACTCCCCGCCTCGTTCACCGTCGTCAGCGCTCGTCGCTCCGCCGCGCGTATCTCCTCGTACGTCTTCCTCGCCTCCTCGTTCGCCAGCATCATCCTCCCCGACAGCCGTCGCGGCGCGGCGCGGCGACGCGCCGATCACGCGACGCACCGAGCGACTTCCCGGCGATCCACTCTCGGACCGGCGAACGCGCGGAGGGTGGGCGCTATCCGCGACGCCGCCCGCCCGCGAGTGTTGAGTCGGCTTCGGCACCGCGAGCGCTCGAATCCACGCACCGTCCTCGTCGTTCCCTCCCCTCGCGAGCTCACTCGAACGGTGTCGTCTTCGTCCGGTCGGTCGCCGGGTAAAACGACGACTCGCCCGAACGTTCTCGTGGGTCGACCGGGCGACAATGTGAACCCTAGGTCTTGTATCATCTGTCACGCATCTGATAAAATTACATGGCTCTCCGTGCGTTAATAATAGGTATCGGACAGCCATCGGGAGGGACACCCGAGGGGAAGAAGGCGGGCGAAACACCGACGTGGGCGAATGAATGGCGGACGGGGTGCGCGGCGCGTGTGCGGATGCGGGCGCACCTTTCCGACGGTACAGTGCGTCGGGCGTCGTCGTCGTCGCCGAGCGAGTGAAAGGGGGTGAAAGATGTCGAGTGGATTCAGAGTGTTGCACCTCGTGCGCCCGTTCTTGGGGTTCCTACCGGAAGTCAAGGCGGCCGATCGCAAGATTCCGTTTCGTGAAAAGACGCTCTACACGTGCGTGGCGCTCTTCGTCTTCTTGGTGTGCTCGCAGTTGCCTCTGTACGGGATCAACACGTCGAGCGGGGCGGATCCGTTCTATTGGGCTCGAGTTATCATGGCGAGTAACCGCGGCACGTGCATGGAGCTCGGTATCTCTCCCATCGTCACCTCTGGCTTGGTAATCCAGCTCTTGTCGGGGTCGAAGATCATCGAGGTGGACGAGAGCGTGAAGGAGGACAGAGCGCTTTTGAACGGGGCGCAAAAGTTGCTCGGGGTTTTGATCACCATCGGCGAAGCCGTGGCGTACGTCGTCAGCGGAATCTACGGTGACGTGCGAGATCTCGGCGTCGGTAATGCCATGCTCATCATAATCCAGCTCTTCTTCGCGGGCATCATCGTCATCTGCCTCGACGAGTTGCTTCAAAAGGGTTACGGTTTGGGATCCGGTATCTCTCTCTTCATCGCGACGAACCAATGCGAATCCATCATCTGGAAGGCTTTCTCCCCGACCACCGTCAACACGGGTCGAGGCACTGAGTTTGAAGGCGCGATCATCGCGTTCTTCCACCTGATGCTCACGCGCACCGACAAGATTCGCGCGTTGAAGGAAGCCTTCTACCGTACGAACCTGCCGAACATCACGAACTTGTTGTCTACTATCCTGATTTTCCTCATCGTGATCTACTTTCAAGGTTTCCGTGTCGATTTGCCGATCCAATCGAAGCAAAACCGTGGTTACGTGCAAAACTATCCCATCAAGCTCTTCTACACCTCCAACATGCCTATCATCTTGCAATCCGCGTTGGTGTCGAACCTCTATTTCATCTCTCAGCTCTTGTACAAGAGATATGGTGGTAACTTTTTCATCCAACTCTTCGGTCGCTGGCACGAGAGCGAGAGCAACGGACAGCTCATCCCCACTGGTGGTTTGGTTTATTACATCTCGCCGCCGACGTCGTTGGCCGATGTCGCGGCCAACCCACTCCACGCCATCTTCTACGTCACCTTCATGCTCTCCGCTTGTGCGTTGTTCTCTAAGACTTGGATCGAAGTCGCTGGCTCCTCCGCCAGAGACGTGGCTAAGCAACTCAAGCAGCAGCAAATGATCATCAAGGGTCACCGTGACGTGAAGATAGAGAAGGAGCTTAACCGGTACATCCCCATCGCTGCGGCGTTCGGTGGTATGTGCATCGGCGCGTTGACGATCGTTGCTGACTTCTTTGGTGCTATTGGCTCTGGTACCGGTATTTTGCTCGCGGTGACGATCATCTACCAGTACTTTGAGACGTTCGAGAAGGAGCGCGCGTTTGAGATGGGCATGCAAGTTCTCGGCTAAGACAGAACTTCCCACCCGCTCAGGGAGCAATGCCGCGCTGACTTTAGGCGAGGATATACAACTTGAGCTGAATTAGGTAACAGCGACTCGATGAAACTAGAATGATCATGTCATTAATATAACCTTCATCCTGTCAGCTTGTGTTTTTGCCGCAGCGCACGCCATGATGCCACGCAGCACCTTTGACGGCGCATCACGATTAAATGTTTTTCGAACAGCTTTTCACTCGAAATTACAATCACTCATTGATCTAGGATCATTCGCGAGATCGCCACCTCAAAGCTTTGTCTAATATCGCACACAGTAGTGCCCAAACTAATACGACGGGCGCGCTCGCCCAAACTCCACCAAACCCAAGAGCAAGAGTAACAGATTTACATGACCTTGTTCTTGGCACCACCACGGAGCTTCTTGACACGGTTCTTCTTCTCCTTGATGTTCTTGCGGGACTTTTGGACGGCATCCTTCAAGCCCGCGCGGATGAGGCGGTGCTTCGGCTCGAACTTCTTGAACGCCTCAATGTCGTCGTAGATCAAACCAAACCCGGTAGACTTGCCGCCACCAAACGCCGTGCGGAACCCGAAGATGGACACGCACTTCTCGTCGGAGACGTTGTACATCTTAGCTAACTTCTCTTGGAGCTCAGCCTATTGGAATTTAAAAAGAGCCGCGCGGTCAGTCTCAGTTCTCTCACTTCGCGAAGTCGCTCAGTCTATTAGGGTCAAAAAAACCCCAGCGCCGTGATGTTCATCGTACCTTGGCCACGTTCGCGCGACCCGGGTGGAGCACATCGAGGATCTGTGCGCGGTAACAAATCATTTGTCAGTCATTATCCTCCCTACACCTTCTCCGCCGCGCGTCGTCGTCGCCGTCGTCGCCGTCTTGAAACCCCAGTCGCGATCCCATCCACGGCCGCCCTCGCGAGCATCGCCGAGTCCACCCTCGGGCGCCTTTGCGTCGCGCGCGCGACGTCGATACGTACAAATTGACGGCGCTGCAACAAGCGGTTCGTCATGAACTTGCGCGTGCGGATCGTGCACGACGTGTTAGCCATCTCGACCAGAGTACGTCGCGGCGCGGAAAGGCGGATCGTCCGCCGCGCGCGCCCGCGCGGACGCGGTTTCACATTTTCAAACATGGACCTCGATCGACAGGCGGACGACCCGATCGAGGGACGAGGGCGCCCACGGTGAGGCGCGCGAGGGCACGAACGACAGACGACGACGACGACGAGTGGGTGACGACGAGCGCCGGTAGCATGTCGAAAGCCGCGTTTGCTGGGCTCAAGGCTGTGCAGGAACTTCGCTTTCACCTGTGCCAAACGAGCAAAGGGAGCGAAGGGGTTCGGAATTTCTTGATGTCGAGCTATAAAAACTTGAAGGCTGCGTCGCCGACGACGCCGGTGTTGATTCGTGAGGCGAGCGGTACAGAGGGGAAGCTTTACGCTCGATATGATTTTGGGGTGGAGAAGTGCGTGAAGCTCGAGGGGCTGGATGCGAAGCAAGTGGAAAAGTGCTTGCGGGACCTCGTGTCTTCGGCGCCATAGGCGCGGCGGCGAATAGTTTGTGTAATATTTTAGATCAAGACGTACGTATGATGATACAAAACGATTTCCGTTCGCTTCTCGAGCGATGAATCGAGTTTGAAGTTCGACACTGCGTGCTAAGTGTCTCATTCTAGCGCTAGTCCTAACGTAGAGATCGATCAGCCACCGAGCAATACTCTCTCAGAAACAACTTTGAAGGCGGCGTTGATCTCGGCTAACTCCTCCTTAGCCTCCGCAGAGACTAGTTCTAATTCTTTACTAACTTTTTCGTGCTCGGCTTGGAGAGCAGCTATGCGTTTACGCGCAGCTTTCTCGTCGGTATCAATCTCTGGAAGAGCTCGAGCGATTTCCACAATCACTCTCTTCGCTTCGACGATCGTCGCTGCCATCTCATCTATTTCCGCGCGCGTGACTCCACCTTCGGGGAGTGCGTCACTCATCTCTCCAGTCGGTCCGACAGTCGCCTGCGCGATTAAAACAAACGGGGGGAACGGTTAGACGTCGACGGCCGAGAGAAGCAAAATCGAAAAGGAGCGAGAGTTTCGCGCGTGACGTACCGCTTTCGCATCGCGCTGGAGCGTGCCCGCATAGTTGAACATCAGCTGACAGAGCGTATTGATTTGATCCTGCAGTTGCGTCACCGAGTCGGCCATGTTGGGTAACCTGACGCGACGAGGAGTGTGCACCGTTTCAACAAGCGGGCGCTCGAGTTGACGGACGGCAGAACGGCTAGCTAGCAGTTTAAGATGCATGACAAACAATCGACATCGCGCTAAAATACTAATGTGGCAAACAAACGACTCTCCTCACTAGGTGCGCTTTGTGAGACAAGTCCATATGGAAGGCGGAGGTAAATTAGCGTCCGTGGACATGTCCGCGACGGCGCGCATGCGCTTCAGAGAAATTTTGTAGTAGTACCTAAACCACATACACTTCACCGTCCCTTTCAATCCGGCGAGATGGACCAGTAAGTCACCATCCTTGTAAAACGCCGGCTGCGAATTGAACACACACGCATTCACCACCTTTGTCCTCGCACGAACGGTGTTCGATTTTGGATACGCGTCGCCCTTGACCACCTTGCGCCAAATCTGAGACTGATACAAGTAATGAAAGGCCCGCTGCTCGTACTTGAAGAGCATGTTCCAAGTCTTCGGAGCGACGAGCTGATCTTGCGCCCACATCTCATCGATAAACCACAGCATCCAAGGTGTGTTTCGTACCATCCAGACGCCACAGTTTAACCCGTTTTTGTCCGCCGCGAGAATTTGGTCATAGTCGTAGTCCACGATGTCCTCCAATCTTCTCTCGGGATTCATGATGATGGTGTCGATGTCCACGTACAACAAAAAATCATAATCTGGCAAGTACTTACGCATTGTCAGGAGCTTACTCCAGCTCGTCGGACGATTTTTGTCTACGATGTCCAAGTCCACTATGAGGTCGTAGCCGTGAAAATCAGCGTACGCCTGTTTATTCGCCATGGACTCGGCGCAAATGGCCTCCACGCCGCCATCACACAGTGAAATTAAGCCCACATTAAGTTTTTGCGGTCTCAGCCCCGGTAAATTCGTCATGTCCGCCGGAAGCAAGTCTGGTAACGGAGAGTTATCCACGAGCCGCGCCGGCGCCGGCGAGTTTCCCGCGCACCGCTCCGGTCGCTCGATCGGATAAAACCATCTCCTCACGTACACCTTACCGAAACCTTGAAGAATCTTATGCACAAACGGTCCAAAGGTCCACATCGCAACCACCGCGCACAACCACACCAACCGACTCCTCCTCGCCTCTCCTCGTCTTCGTCCTCGTCTCTCCTTGGAGTCGTCGGCGAAGTGTCCGCCGATGTATGCCGGTCCACGCTCCCCCTCTCGTCCACCGTGTCCACCGAATCGATCGCGCAGCGACATCGACCCACTCCTCCAATCACCCCCTCGGCTCACCGTCTGTCCGAAGCCCATCACCGGCACCCCTCGCGGGGACGTTCTCGGATTCGATCGTCCTCGGGGCGTCACCCCGCCCGACGTCCCGGTCGCATGTTGATGATGTCCCTGCGACGTCGTCGCCCCACCGTACGACGTCCGTCCATCCTCCGCCCCACGCGGTGTGGGAACGTTCCCTCCACCGGCTCGATGCATCGCGCGCGCGCGCGCGCGTCCGAGTCGCGCTCGGGACGCATCCGCGACGTGGGGACGACACGACCGTCGGCCGGGCTCTCCGAGTCCCCTCGCCTCCTCGAGTCACGACCGGCGGTTTGATGCGCGATTGGTGCGATTTGAATCGAATCGAATCGAACGTCGCGCGCCGGAGAGCGCGACGCGATGGGACCGTACGACGACGACGACGATGATGATTCGGAGGAGGAGGAGGCGCGCGCGCGCGGAGACCTCGCGGGGAGCGCGCTGGGGGTGTTGGGAGGACCGGCGTTGGACGCGTCGTTGGGAGGACTCGGGGCGAGGGACGAGGGACGACTCGGTCGGCACGTCGCACGGCGAGGGACGCGCGAGGAGACGATGGGAGACGCGCGCGAGGGCGTGGAGCGCGCGTTAGGGGGGATGGAGGTGAATCCGTTCGAGGTGGACGAGCGCGAACTCGAGGCGCGGGCGAGCGAACCGATGGGGGTCGGGATGGAGGCGACGCCGACGGAGCGCGACGAGACGGGGGAGGACGCGGCGACGGCGAAGGTTCGAGACGACGATGACGTCTCGAACGTCGTGATGGCGAGGTCCGGTGGGGTGTTGGAGAATGGGAGTTATCACGCGGGGGATGGGATGACGTACGGAGATTTACTCGCGCCGCCGCCGTCGTACGCGGATAGCGTCATGTACACGCAGCCCGAAATTCAACCGTCGGCGGACGCGGCGACAAACTCCGGCGGTGGTGCGATCGTTGGGGGGGCGGCGACGACGACGGTGTTTCTGGATGAAAATGAACAAAGTGGTGACGAGGGGATGCTGAAAGTTTTGGTGAGCGATCCAAAGATTGAAGCCGACACGACGTCGGCGCTCGTCGGGAAGAGAGTGACGCACTACAAGATTACCACTCGAACCAACATCGCGTCGTACATTCACAAAGAAGTCGTCGTGTGGAGACGTTTCCGAGACTTTGTCGCGCTCGATACCAGGCTCAACGCGCTGCACCGCGGTTATTTCATACCTCCGCGACCGGAGAAAACCGTGGTGAATTCCACCGGCGACACCTTTATTCAAGAACGAACGGTGCAACTTCAGCAATACCTCAATCGTATCGCCACGCATCCGAAGCTTCGTCTCGGCGATGCACTGAGAATCTTTTTGACGCATCAAGATCTGGGCGCGAGCCTGGATTGGTTCAACATGGCATCCGGAGTGCCGGCCGCGATGCTCGGAGCGACTCCGAGCAGTCCGGAGACGCCGCAGCGGCCCCCGCTCACCGTGTCCTCTCCGGGGCAATCTCGTGACTTTGGTCGGTTCTTCAAAGAACTCAGACAAACCGTCGTGCAATCAACGGCTGTAAGTACCGTCGGTGGCGCCCTGGGATTGGATACGCCCAAACCTAAGGTTATGGAGGAAGACGCGGCTTTCTTGGTTGAGAAAGATAGAGTGCATCGAATCGAACACGAGCTCTCTGGAATGTCTTCCAAGGCGACCAAACTCTTGACGCTGCAACAAAAGTACGGTGAAGCTGTTGGGGAATTCGGTATGGAGTGTTTGAAGTTCGCAAAGCTTCAAGAAGAAGAGGGCACACGCCTTGGCAAGTACAGTGAAAATGGCATTGATTGCATGACCGCTGCAAATGAAATGAGAAAAGCTGGAAATACTTCGGTGCGAGTGAGTCGCTTGGCTCGATCTGCAACGGCACAAACTGCACAGGCACTGAATCCTTTACACGATTACTTGAAGCTCATGCCTTCGGTCCGTCGATCGATTGGAGATAGAAATGAATCTTTGTTGACTCTCCAAACGATGCTCGCAGAAGCCGACAGATTGGAAGCGCGCATCGCCAAGCTCACGCCAGATTTCACAAAGATGAAAAAGGTTGAAGACTTGAAACTCGAGCTAGATGCGACACGCGCTACCGGTGAACGGGCTCGAGAGGATTATAACACGATTCAAGAACGCCATCGAGAGGAATTTTCACGTCTTGAAAAAGAACGCGTGGGACAATTTCACACGATGCTGTTAAACTACGCTCGTGTTCAGGTTGCGAATGCCGAACGATCACTCTCACTTTGGCGCGGTCTCGCCGAAGAATTCGGCGCCTCGGCAGACGAATGGCGCACTCCAGAGCCCGAGAGGGCTGACAACGTCGATCTCTCTTAACAACCCTGTACCATCTTGTAACGCAATTTCCAATTACAACATTACATTGACGAACCTAATTGACTTTAATTCTCGGAGGTGATCTAGGAACGGTTCCCAGAGACTTTGCCGGAGTCTTCGCTCCCCAACGTTCCGCACTGGGTGTAATATTTGATGACATGTACAGTGAACGCGTCCCCCACGAGTGAATCGCAATCCCGAACGCCAGCTTGAACCCAATCGCGAGCAGCATCACCCCGAGACCTACGCTCACACCACTAAAATACACTAACATTCTATCGAATATTCCTCGAGTGAGCACGTCCGACGACATCGCGCTTTGTTTCAGCGTGCGATAGAGGCCTGGCACGATGCGAATAATGACTGCAGCGGGAGCAAGTGGAACAAACCCAACGACTTGGTGAATCTTGTACGACTGCGTCAAGTGCACGTGGTCTCGGCATATTTGTCGATAAAATCTTCGATAGACGCCTGGACGAAGAGAGTTGAATTTCGCCATGAATGAGTGCTTCACGATATCCACGAAGATTTCTGAACCCAGCACAAGGAGAATGTCATTCAAGAATTTGGCGGTGAACGCGGCTTCTATGCTCCCCGCCGCCATGATGCGTTGCGCTCCGACAAACATGAGACACACGCAGAGATGTACTCGTTCAATGACGTCCAATCTGCTCACACCAAACAGTTTTTCAGGATCTTGCTTCTTAAAGACGTGACCTTTCATCTCGGAAAAGTTGTTTGAGATGAGCACGAGGAGCATCGCGTTCGTGTGGCTATTGATCGCGACTGAAAGGGTCACAGCGTGCGTCAACAAAACAAACGTGTGCGCGACCGTCGCACACGTTGACAAAATCACATCCACCGCCAGTCTAAAAACGGAGTGCACTTGGTCCATTGCCGAACCATCAGTTGCCATGGTCACGCATCCGTGCACGCTATTTTGTAACGCATCGAGGACGTTACTACTGAAAGAACACAATAATTTATCGAAAGTTTCCATCACGGCGCACGCCATGTAAAGCTTGATGACTTCCTGACCTCGAATGTAGTGGTACATCACGCTTATGTCCAGCAAGTGTGTGTACGTAACCGCGACGCAGAGCATGAAGAGCCACAACACATCGTTCAAGTGCTCTCGAGCGTATGGATGAATACCCCACGCGCGTCTCTTTGAAGACTTTTTATCTCCCAAATTGAGCGTCGCCACCGACCAGAGCAAACGAACCGTCTGCGACATCACGCGAACCGGCAGCGACGTGAACAAGCCCAATATCGCGTCGGCGCAGAGCAACCCACCGTATAGACAAAACTTCTCGAGCGCCAAGGGTATGTACCACAACAAATCAAACACTCGCTCGCGCGCGTGCGACATGTCCGGATCGTCCTCGCGTTCACCGACGCAAAAGCCCAACTCGAGCGCGCAATACTTCCACACGGATTCCATCCCGCTCGATCGTTCCGCCTCTCCTCCTCGATTCATCGACGCCGTCCAATCTCGCAGCGCGTCCATCTCCAAGTTCTCCACCACCGCGTTCGTCCCCCCCACCTCGCGCGCGACGATCGTTCGCACCCCATCCCGCGCGTCCCCATCCTCGCCTCGTCCATTCGTCTCGCCCCCGCGTCCACCGCTCGCCGTCGCATCCCGCCGTCGCATCCCGCCGACGTCCTCCATCCCTCGCCGCGTCGCCACTACCACCTCCGCCGTCTCGATCGTCACCACCGTCACGACCGACGCGCGCGCGGGGCAATCGGTCACCACCAATCAATCAATCACACGCCCATCACATCGCGTTCAATCCTCAATCCACGCGCTCGACGCCCCCGCCCGTCCCCGCGCGTCGAGTCCGCACCCATCGCCCACCCCCTTTTCCATACATTCACACGCCGAGCGCCGTCAAATGCCGATTCGTGAAATTAGGACTTTCCCACGCGCCGAGCCCGTCCATCGCCGGAGTCCCTCACCCCGCCGGTCCTAACCCCTCGCGGTCGCCCGCCCGGCGGCCGCCGGTCGTGGGCGCGCGACCGCGACCGCGACCGCGACCGCGACCGCGACCGCGACCGCGCGCGCGCGCGCGTGACGCGAGACAGACTCGAGCGCGCGTTCGGCGGCGCGACTTTTGTCGGTCGGTCGAGTCCGAGTCGAGGCGCGCGCGGGCGACGAGGCGGCGAGTCGAGTCGAGTCGAGCGCTCGAACCGTTCGGCGATTGATTGATTCCTTCGCCGCCGTCGGCGCGTCGTCGTCGTCGGTCGGTGTCGTCGACGCTCGACGGACGGACGAGCGAGCGAGCGAGCGAGCGAGCGAGCGAGCGAGCGAGCGAGCGTAGACATGTTCACGGCGTCGTCGTCGTCGTCGCAGGCGAACGGGACGAGCGACGCCGCGGGCGTGGACCTCGGGAGTTCGCCGTCGTGGAGGTGCGCGCGCGCGCGAGACGCGATGGCCGGGGTTTCGAACGCGCCGAAGAACGCGAAGAACTCTCGGCGTGTCGTCGAACGCGAGTGGGGTGAAGACGCGCGCGGTGGAGGGATGGATTGGAATAATTTTCATCCATCGTGTGCGCGCGTCGAGGCGCGCGCGGTGACGGCGTGACGCGCCGTCGTGGGCGTCGATCGGTCGAGCGTGGATGACGATGACGATGCCCGCGACCGTCGAGTTGGCGTCGCGTGGGGGGGCGGCGTCGGCGATGGGCGCGATGGTGGTCGGGGGTGGGTGCGGAGTGAGATGCGATGACACGAGAGCGCGTTGACTGACGTGAATTTACCATCGTTTTCGTGTCGCGCGATGAACAGAGAGTACGAGAGCTCGTTTTCGAGACTGCTCAAGGAGGAGTCTCGCGGGGGCGGAGCCGACGATCTCGTGCGAAGCGCGTCAGCCGTGGATCTGTCGTACACCTCGAAGGATTCGAGTCATAGCGGGGCTAGAGATACGGATAGCGCTCATAACTCTGGACATTTCGGTTCGTCGGCGGGATTTGGTAAGGATGGTTTGTTTGGCTCGTCGAGAGACGACGGCGCCGTCCCGTCCAACCTCGGACGATCAGCCTCCCACAGAGGTGCGTTCAGCGATACTGCGTTCGGGCTACCGAATGATCTGAGTGGTATGGGTGCTAATGTGGGTGGTGATGGTTTGGCTGGTACGACGGATGTCGTGAGTGCGTTTTCGAACTTTGGTTTGGGAACGGACGTGCCTCTCCGACCGGCGACCGCGCCGCTCCCGCCTCATGGAGTCGGAGGTCAGGGTTACATGAACGCTGCGTCTCGGTTCGGTGCTGAAACTCAATCTCAAAGATCTTCACCGGCGCCGGGAGTTGGTGCGTACGGAGGCTTGGGTGCGGGTGCGGGCGTTGGTGCGAGCGCGGGTTTGGACAAGAACGCCACGCTGCAGCTTCAATTGCAGCAATTGCAGCAGTTGCAACAGCTTCAAGGTGTGCCTTCTCTTCCCGTGGATGCGTTCGGTCTAGGCGCTGCTGCGAATGGTTTAGGTGGTGTGTCGGGAGGTATGCCGGTCCAGACGCCTGAGATGGCTCAGCTGCTCGCGGCAAACCTCGGCAACGTAGGCATGGGTGGCGGCGCGTATGGCGCCAACAACGGTCAGCCTCAGTCGATGGCTGAAGTCTACCAGGCGGCTTATGCGGCCGCGTTCTACGCGCAACAACAGCAGTTGCAGAACCTGATGCGCATGCAGCAAGTTCCTGGCCTCATGGCACAAAATCTGTCGCCGCAACAGCTACAGCAGTTTGCTGGTCTCGACAGTGGGATGGGTGGCTTGGGTGGAAACGATGGTGGGTACGGTGGGGGACGCATGAATGGTCGAGATGATCGCTCTCGCGTCGGTAGAACGATGGGAAGAAACCGCAGTGGTGATCGAGGCGACCGTTCTGGAGTTGGCTCTCAGTCGCTCTCTGGTTCGGTGACTCGCTCTGACTCTCCTCCATCTGAGGCTGAAATCGCCGAGATGGATAGCCGATTTGTTTCCGTTGAAAACTGCGTCGGCCAGATTTCTGTGCTTGCACGTGATCAACACGGTTGCCGATTCCTGCAACGAAAATTCGATGAGGAAGGTGCCAAAGCAGTTGACTTGTGCTACGATGAAATCATCGCCGAAGCTGTTGAGTTGATGATGGATCCATTCGGAAACTATCTTGTGCAGAAGTTGATCGAATGCTGCAGCGACGAACAACGTTCGGGAGTCTTGCGAGCGGTTTCTGTCGTGAGGGATGATGCCATCGACGGTTTGCCTGAGCTCGTCACGATCGCTTTGAACACGCACGGCACCCGTGCGGTCCAAAAGCTGATTGAGATGCTCAACTCTCCGGAAGAGGTGTCCCTTGCGACGAGTGCGTTACGACCGGGTGTCGTTACTTTGATCAAGGATTTGAATGGTAATCACGTCATTCAGCGTTGTCTTCAACGATTATCATCTGAAGATAATCAGTTCATCTATGACGCGGCCAAGGTTCACTGTGTGGAAATTGCAACTCACCGTCACGGTTGTTGCGTACTTCAGCGTTGCATCGATCATGCGATCGACGAACAACGCCGTCCACTGGTGCATGAGATCGCTTCTCAAGCTCTCGTGCTTTCTCAAGATCCTTTTGGCAACTACGTTGTTCAATACATCTTGGATTTGGGATTGTCATGGGCCAACGGTGAGGTTATGACGCAACTTCTCGGCAACTACGCGGAACTTTCGATGCAAAAGTTTAGCTCCAACGTTGTGGAAAAGTGTCTCAAGCTTGCGGATTCCTCATTGGAAAAGAACCGCAATACCGTAGTGCGAGAGATCATGCAGTCACCTCTGTTGGATCGTCTTCTCATGGATCCTTATGGCAACTATGTCGTGCAGTCTACGCTTACTGTGACTAAAGGTGTTCTTCACACTGAACTTGTCGAGCGTATCAGACCACACTTACCTTTGATCAAGAACAGTCCGTTCGGAAAGCGCATCCTGCGATTGCTACTGGAGAACAAGAAGTAAAACAGTCCATTTTTTTGTGTTCTCCAGTTGAAATTGCAAGTGGGTGAGAGGGTGATGATTTCGTTTCACACTGAAGCGAGATCGTGTAAATCATGACACGTCTAAAAATGTCTTCTACGAGTGTGTTCTATTCACGAGCATACACAACAAAGCGCAGCGTGATCGTTTGAGCAATTGAACGAGTCCACGCTTTCTGCAGTGTGCAACCGAGTGCGCGTCGCGTTCCTTTCGACACGACGCATCGACTCGGATGCACCATATACAATTACTCGAGGTTATGTAACAAATATCATTCATTGCTTCAAAATCTCGCTTCCAAACCTCTCGTCGTCGCGCGCGCGACTTTCTCACCCGCCGCCCTCAGAGCGAACGGCCGGCCGAGGGACGAAGAGTGGCCGCGCCCAGGGTTCATGGTCACATCTCCGCTCGCGACATGGGTTGCTGCGCGTCATCCCCGGCGTACGACGACCACGCCACGGTCGAAGAGAGACGAAACGCCGCGCTCAACGCGGCTGAGTCGCGCAGTAAGGCGAATGAGATGCGCGGGATAAAGGTAATCGAAACGGGACACGCGGATCCTTTCTAACCGTCGTCTGCGCTCGTCTTCGCGAGGCGCTCGATGACACCGACTGACGCGCGATGTCTCGTCTCGCGCGCCCGCAGAACGAACGGATGGCGAGTAAAGTGAGAGCCGCGAACGCGCCGCCCACGCGCGCGACGTCGCTCGGTGACCGCAAAGCAGATCAGATGGCGAAGGACTGGGCGTCCTAGTGGCCCGCGTCGGGTCGCGACGTTTTCAAGAGCGTCATCGAAAGAGCGTCATCTTTTGATTTAAAAACATAGACTAGACTAGCATTCTCTACCTTCAACGTTCGGCTTCCGCCCTCGCGCCCGTTCACGCCTTCTTCACGTCCTGGAAGAGTTCCGCGAGTTCTCCGCTTTGATGCATCGACATCATAATATCTGAGCCTCCGACAAACTCACCCTTCACGTACAACTGCGGAATCGTCGGCCACGCCGAGAATGCCTTGATTCCATTTCTCAGCTCATCGCTCGCGAGGACGTTTCTCGACGCGTACTCCACGCCGTGGTGGTCTAAAATGCGACACGCCATGTTGGAGAACCCGCACTGGGGCGCCGAGGGTGACCCCTTCATGAAGATAATCACCGCGTTCGACTCGACGTCCGCCTCGATCATCTTCTGCACGTCTTCGCTTCCGGAGGCGTTCGTCTTCGGCTTGAAGTCATCGTGGCTGTCGTCGGCCGAGGCGGCGAAACCGCGACGCGCGACGCGGGAAAAGGCGCGGAGGTTGGGAGCTGCGCCGGCCGACGTCAGAGAGGTCGGCACGACGTTCGCGATGGACGCGACGGCGTGCGCGCGCTTGGAGGAAGACGCGGCGGCGTACAGCGCGCGAAGAGCGACTCGTTTGGACTGCGAGCTCATGTCTGCTATTCGCGACGAGCGACGCTGTGTGCGGGGTGGGGGGCGGCGTCTTGCGAGGACGCTTTGCGGTACTACGAGTACTGCTTTGCGGTACTCGTACTACTGCGGTACTACTACGGACGCTTTGCGGTACTACTGCGGTACTATTGTTTTATTATTCGTAAATTCTATACCCGATGTACTTTAACCACGACTGTTGCACCTTGGGATCGAAATTCTCCTTCAAGCGCCAACTCTTACCATCCTCGGTGGCGAACATGGTGGGCTCCCAAGGGGGAAGCTCGCCCGTTTTCATAGCCTTGTGTAAGCTGCGCTGGCCTCGCTCGGCTCTCTTTTTAGCCGCACTCGCCGTCTTCATGTCCTTCACGAGGAGAGCTTGGAAGAATTCACCCCAAAGGCAATGACTATCAGTAAACCCGTTGAGAGGTTGGGTTACAGCTTTCGTCGGTTGTTTCTTCGGTACAGCCGGTTGCCAAAACTGTCCCAAAATCTCCTTCTTTTCCGTCACCAAGTCCACCGTTTCGTTCACTCTACCTCTGAAACGCATCGAGATCTCGTCCTCGCTCACGATCGAACCATCGACCTTATGCGCGTTGCTCTTCAAGCCGGCGGTACCGCGCGGCTTGAAGTTGATGTTCGCTTGCAGCGGAGGTCCCTCACTGATCCTTCTGAGCTTGACTTGTCCCACCGTTTCGGAGTAGCTACCGCTTAGGCCGAAAAATCGAATAAATAAGGAAGGGAAATCCAAGACATACTTTTCACCCGTGTGCAAATTCTCAAACCGCATCTCACCATCGATGACGACTTGCACCGATGTGCCTCTGAAGACGGGCTTTGCTTTGACGTCCGCCGATAGGTGTACGCCTATTTCCTCGTTCCTCAGATCCCACGTGGTGATGGGCGGGTGGTGACACACCTGCTCGGCTAAATAAGTGGTGCTACCACTCTGGATGCGATGAGTCTCACCCAATATGGGATTCAAAGGCTTCTTCATTGCCCCAAAAGTGTACGGAGACTTCACGCCGGCGCTCGAGCCAGACTCCGTTCGAATGGCGGTCATGTCTAGGTAAAGCTTGACGAAGCGTCCGAGACGCACTGCCGGATCAGAGTGTTTCAAATCGCTCCAATCATTTTCGCAAGCTTCAATCACGTACACCACGTCTTCCGCCACTTGTATTGTACTAAAGGGGACAAAGAACGACGGCGGTAACTCGATATCCGTCAAGTCCTGACCAACCTTCAAGTGTTTTGTCATTCCCACCAACTCCTGTGTCCCTTGTCCAGAGCGCATGCGCTCGTGCATCTCTCTCTTTTCTGGTGTCATCAAACCTAATCGCTCCAACTCCGCCGCCTCTTCCTCCGCCTGTCTCACCGCTTCCTCTTGTTCGCGCCGAAGCAAGTGTCTCACCTTACACTTCAATTCCCTGATCGCACCGGCGACGTGAAACTGGTGTTCCTCCTGTTCCCAAACCTTCCCGAGCGCGAAAGGAAAACTCTGACCCACCTTTAAGCCGACATTCTCGCTCGTGAGCTCCTCGCAGTCCTCGTCGTCGCTAAAGCTTAAGTCCTCCTTTGCGTCGTACCACATTTCATCATCCAGCGGCTGAAACCGTGCGCGCATCGTCGCGACGTCCAACCGCCGCGCTCCCCTGAAACAGCACCAGCACGACATCTTTATCGCCCGCTCCTCGCGACGAGATTTTTCTCCGCACTCGCCGCGTCGAACGCCTATCGAGGGGTGTTTGTTTCTTTATCTGCACGCGATCGGAGAGTGGTCCCGACCTCCGTCTCCTTTCCCTCGCGCGTTCGATCCCGCCTCTGGTGCCGAGCCGCGAGCGCACCGAGCAGACAGACCTCCTCGCCCCCGCCCGCGCCGACGATGCGTTCGCGACGCCGCGCGCGCGGTCCGTCGAAGACTCCGGAGTCTCGAGCGAACGAAGAATCGGACAACTTGGAACGAGTGGGTACTGCACGTCGAGTCATAAATCGCCAAATTGAATTCAAATGTTCCCGCGAGCCCTCTCCTACGAGGAGCTAGGGAGGTCGCCGCGCGCGAAGTCGTTCGGCGCGAACGCGATTGTCGTACGTTCTGATCGCGGATCTGACGGTTGCGGAGCGTTCGCGCTCGCGCGCGAGCGCGGTGTTGAGTTCTGCGCGGCGAAGCGCGAAGGCGTCGACGGGTGACGGCGGCGCCTCCGGAACTCCCTCCTCCTGCTTCTCCTTTTTCTCCGTCTCGCTCCGAATCGCGCCCTCAATGGAGTGCGGTGCGATGATATTCGACGCCGCGAGGAAATCGGAAATCTCTCGTTCCTTCTCGGCGAGATCTCTCTTCGCGCAGGCGATTTGCGCGTTCACCTCGCACAGTTCCTCTCGAAGACGCCGTCCCAGACACCGTTCCACCTCGAGATCTCGCTCCGTCGACGCCACGCGAGTGCGATCGAACGCCAACTTTTCGTCCAACTCGCTCAATTCTCGCTCGAGGGCGTCCATCTGCGCCTCGATGCCCGTCACGATCGACGTCGTCGCATTGGCCGATTCGGTTTCCTCGGACGGTCGCCCTGCGTTCCCGCGGTCACCGTCTCTCGCGATCTCTCCCGCGGGACGCATCGCCGCGCTGTTTTTTCTCTCGTTAGTTTTCGTCTCCTCGCGCCTCCTCGACCTTGCCCTCGAGTCGCGCGCGCGAGATGAAGTGAAAGATTTCTCGACCGACGCGACGACGAAGCGCCACGATCTCGCGCTTCGCGTCGCGCTCGTCAGCCTCTGCGCTTCGCGCGCGAGGCAGGGCGAGATGGTCGATCGCGATCGAGCGTCGCCTCCGGACGCGCGCGGGACGTCCACGACGTCCGCGTCGGTGGAGGACGCGCGCGCGATGGGCGACGCCGTGCGCGCCGAGCGCGAATCTCGCCACGTCGTGCGCGACGCGACGGATCGACGCGTCGTCATCACCGCGAGCGACGTCGACGCCAAGCGCGCGATTCACATCGTCGATTGCGCGCGGTGCGTCGTGGAGATGGACGCCTCGGTGACGTGCGCCAAGGTGTTCGTGGAGCGATGCGTCGAGTGCGTCGTCGTCGCGGCGGGACGCGTGGTGAGCGAACACGCGGAGATTTGGGATTGTGAGGAGTGCACGGTGACGTTTAAGAGCGGTTTAGGGACGACACAGATTGATCAGTGTCGAGAGGTGCGATTGGAGTACGCGCGTAGGGGGTTCATGGGTGCGGTGGTGTTCGCGACGAGCGTCGGCGTGCGCGTGGCGTTCGGCGACGACGGCGATCGAGGCGAGGATCGTCGCTTGGATACGGACCATTTAGCGCCCGGGGATCACAGAGAGATTCCGCAGTTCATCGCGCGGTTCGTCAACGGTGAATTACTCGTCGAACGATTGATTCGCGGCAAGGATGAGTACCCGACCACCGAGCGAGAGCTTCGCGAGTCGCTTGGAGACGAGCTCGCCCGGGAGCACTTGGACACCGCGCCCGCGCGCGCCGAATTACGTAAAGATAAGGGGAACGCCGCGTTCAAGCAGGGAAATTACGCGCAAGCCGTGGTACACTACACGGAAGCGCTCGAGCTCGATCCCTCCCACGTCGTCGCCCTGTGCAATCGAGCGCAGTGCCTGTTAAAACTCGGCGAGCACGAAAAAGCCCTCGCCGACGCCGACGCCGCCGTCGACGTCAAATCCGACTACGTCAAAGCGCACTTTCGACGCGGTCTCGCCCTACACGCCCTCAAAAGATTCCAAGAAGCCGTTTGCGCCTTCGAAGACACCCTCAGGATCGATCCAAAAAACCTTCAAGCCAAGGACTCGCTCCGCGTCGCCGAGTACGCCGCCGGCAGAGCGGCGCGCGAATCCCGAGATTAAATCGACGCTCGCCTCTCGCGCGTTGTCACACACCATCGCACGCACGCACGCATGCATTCATTCGCCCGCACGCTCCCCCATTCATTCATTCGCGCAGCTCGGACGCGACCCCGTTTGTCTTCGCGCGCCTCGCGCGAGGCGTCTCGTCTCTTTTTCAGCCTCTGTCAGTTTTTTGGATAAGAGGAACCCCCGACGAATGGGTTTGGGACGACCGATCGTCCGTCCGTCGATGCCACCGCGCGCGTCACACCGCGCCTCGGACCGACGCCGCGGGTGACGTCCGTCAGACGTTCCCGTCTCGTCGTCGTCATGTCCGCCGCCGCGCGCGCCGTCGTCGTCCCGTCGCGTCGTGCCGTCACCGGTCGCGACGATGGACGGACGCCGCGCGTCGATCGGCAGCACCTCGGACGACGACGACGACGCGCGTCCGCGTTCGTCGCGCGCGACGTCGGGGGACGCGGACGATCGTTGTCTGTCGTCACCAACGCCGCCGTCGCTGCGTTCGACGTCGCCGGTGCGCGCATCGCGGGCGTGGGGAAAGCCATTCCAGAAAAGAGTTTGACGAATGACGACTTGAGCGAACTCGTCGACACGAACGACGAGTGGATCGCCACGCGCACGGGGATACGTAAGCGACACGTCATCACGGGAGATGAAACGTTGACGTCGTTGGGAGCGAAAGCGGCGATGCAGGCGTTGGAACGGGCGAACATCGCGGCGGAAGATTTGGATTTAATCATCCTCGCCACGTCGAGCCCCGACGACATTTTCGGGAGCGCGTGTACGATTCAAGCCGCCATCGGGGCGAAAAAGGCGTTGGCGTTCGATCTCACCGCGGCGTGCAGTGGGTTTGTGATTGGATTGGTGAATGGAACGCAGTTTATTCGTTCCGGTGGGTATAAGAATGTGCTCGTCATCGGTGGTGACGTGTTGAGTCGATACGTCGACTGGCGCGATCGAGCGACGTGCATTTTATTCGGCGACGGCGCGGGGGCGTGCGTGTTGACGGCGACGACCGCGGATGCGTGTTCGTTGAGAGGGTTCGACATGCATTCGGACGGGACGCAAAATCATCACTTAATAGCGCAGTACGTCGGGGATAATGGGAAGCCGATGAGCGAGGGGGCGTCGAATAATGGCGCTTTTTGTAACATTTCCATGAGCGGGCAAGACGTGTTCAAGTTTGCCGTGCGCACGGTGCCGATGACGGTGAATAAGTCTTTAAAAGCAGCCAACATGTCGGCTGAGGATATTGATAAGTTAGTGTTGCATCAAGCGAATCAGCGCATCATAGACAGCGCCGCGCAGCGATTCGGGTTGAGCGAGGACAAGGTAGTTAGTAACATCGCCGAGTACGGAAACACCTCGGCGGGTTCCGTGCCAATCGCGCTGTGCGAAGCCGTCGAGACGGGGGCGGTGAAGGAGGGCGACATCCTCGCGTTCGCGGGATTCGGCGCCGGACTCACGTGGGCGAGCGCAATCTGGAAGTTTTAAACGAGCTTATTTATAGATGACCGCACAACGCGCGCCGCGTCCCCTCTCGCCGCCGCGTGCCGGCGTGCCGCGTCCCGAGCGCCCACGCCTCAGACGTCACCTCGCCCGCGACGTTCGTTCGTTCGTTCGTTCGTTCGTTCGTTCGCGAAACGGACGGACGGCGATGGCGTCTCAAAACATGTCCACCGTCATCACGAACGGGCCCGTGGGCGTGGACGTGCGCGCCTTTGCGCGCGACGCCCTGACGTTTACCTCGAGCGCTCATCCCAGCCCTGGGGAACATCACGCGACGAGGGCGTGCGTGTACGCGACGGAGACGGAGAGTGACGCGTGCGAGGTGATCGTGGCGTCGGGAAGTGAGACGTACGCGATCTCGATCGATCTCAGGGACGAAGACGTCGAGCGTGGGAAGTCGAACGCGTTGAGACCGACGCGGGCCAGGGGAGAGACGGCGGCGTCGGCGAGTCGGTTTTTGGATTCGTTCTCCACGGGAAGAGAGATTCAGTCGATATCGCTGAGTCCGGACGCTGGAAAATTACTGGCGGTGGATAATTTCGGGGTCGTGGACGTGATGACGCGAGACGTGGGGGTGGGAACGGGGTTTACGTCGCGCGCGGGAGGCGTCTCGGGCGTGGGCGCGAGCGACGTCTCGGGCTTGGGCGGGTGGTGCGGTGCCGTCATGGGCGCGGAGGAGAAGAAAATATACGTCGCCAAGAGTTCGAGTCAAGCGGTTGACGTGTACGACGGCGATAGACGTGTGCGACGGATTCGAACGCTCTTGTCGCCAAGCGACGTATCCGTCGCAGTGGGCGGAAAAGGCGAGAGCGTCTTCGCCGTCGTCGAGGGACATCAGCTCGCGGTCTACGACGATAGGATCGCCGAAAAGGGAGGGTGCACGAATCGCATATCTTTAGGTTACAACAAACCTCTCTTCGCCGTGTCCACGTCACAATCTCCGGGATTAGAATTTTTAGTCGCGTGCGGCGGCGCCGAGCGTGTCGTGCACATACTCGACGTTCGTAAATGGGGCGCCATGCATCGCTGGAGAAACGCCACCAAGTTCGACATCACGCAACTCGAACTCAGTACGTCGAGTCCAGGATTCGCATACGTCGCGGGTCTTGATTACGAGTGCATGTGCGGCAATTGGGTGACGCACAAAACCGACGGCGGATTCTCCTTTCGAGCCGACTCGCGTTGGATGGGTCTTAACTCGTGCAAGACCGCGTCCGGCGATGGCGACATAGTCGCCGGTTGGGCCGAAAGCGGTCACGTCTACGCCTTGCGCACGACTCCTAGAAATACATAGCGGTTCTAATAATATCGGTACCATCTAATAATACCATCGCTTCGCCGCCTCGTCGGTTACGCCGCACACCGCGGCGCGGCGTCATGGAAGCCGCGGAGAGAGAGCCCGCGCTCCCCGAGCCCGACGTTTGCGCCGTGTGTCTCACGGATCCGTCGGAGAGAGCGGTGCTGGATTCGTGCGCGCACGTCTTTTGCGTCCCGTGTCTCTCGCGATGGGCGACGATCGAGACAAAGTGTCCGCTCTGCAAGTCGCGTTTCACGAAGATGACGCCGACGTCGGCGACCGGCGCGCAGATCAGGGACGCGGTCGAATTCCGCGAGACGAATCAGGGAGACAAGACGGAGGCGGAGGACGACGTCGCGAGCTCGTCCGAGGACGAGGCTGAGCGTTATTTTTGCGACGTGTGTCGGCGAGGAGACGACGAAGAGTGCTTGTTGCTCTGCGATGCGTGCGATGTGGGCGCACACACGTTCTGTGTCGGACTCGAGCGCGTACCAAACGGTCGATGGTACTGCGAAATATGTAGAGGCGAGGGTCGTTTCGGTAGGACGCAAGAGGCGCCGATGTCGAGCTCGAGAAGAAGGCGAAGCGAGAGTCGGTCGCGAGCTCGAGACATTTTATTACACATCGACGGAGGACGCGAAGCCGTGCGGATGAGAGAGCGAAGGATGGAACGCGAACGGCGCGCCGGTAGGGAACGAAGGCGAGGTCACGTGCGTCGCCGCGGTGGTGGAGGAGAACGGACCGAGATGCGCAGTCAAAGCGGCGGTGGAGACGACGAGCGCGTACGACAGATTTCTCGCGTGCACGAGCTTCGAGAAGCTTGGTCTCGCTTACAGAGCGGTCAGATGGAATTTCCAGGATGGCGTCGAGAATCTACACGACATGAACGACCGAGGATCACGGTGCCTTCAGCTCCTCGACCGATGGCTGCGCCAGAGCCAGAACGGCCGAAGGGCGTCGTGGACGCCGCGTGGGACACTCTTCAACGAGCGATGGAAAGCGAAGAGAAAAAGTCCAAAAAGCGAGCGGGCAAAGAGCCGCTCCACACGGATGCCGTTGGACCGAGTACGTCATCTCCCAGAAAAATTCCGAAACGACCGAGTGTGCAGAGCGAGCGTCCGGGATGGAGCATGTCCGCCTCGGCGTGGGCACCGAGAGAGAGTGCACAAGTCATACCTCGCGTGGACACAGCCTCGAAGACTCCCGTCGTCGCTCGACCGCGCTCTCCGGAGAAATCGCATTCCTCGGGTCCGTCTGCAGTTTCAAACTCAGCCAAATTCGCCGCGGCTGAGCGAGTAAAGTCCGTCTTACGGCCCATGTGGGCTGCTGGCGACATCGCTAGCAAAGAGCAGTACAAGGACATCGCCCGTCGCGCGACGAGCGAAGTCGTCGCCCTCGACACCACGGATGAAATCGTCGTAGCTAACATAGTCAATCGCTTGCGCGGCGGTGCATAAAGTTTTAGAAATAGTCAACGCGCGCCGCTGGTAGTTGTGACTTGCTCGCAGTCGAGTGTTTAGATTCGCGTCACTAAACGACGACGACGCTCGCGATCGGCGATTCGACCGTCGCGATGGTGGATCAGGTAAGAATCCGTCGTCGTGTCCTCGGCGCGGTCGTCGCGTGCTCGCGTGGCGTCCGTATTTCAATCGAGCTCGTTCGCGCGTAACTGACCGCGTGGGACTTTTCTCCCAGATGCGCCTCATCGCGCCGATCCTCAAGCGCGCATCGGAGCTCGACAAGGCGAAACCAAAAGTAGCGTATTACTGTCGTATGCACGCGGTTCGAGAGGGATTGATGATGGAGCATCGAGCGCCGGAGGTGAACGAGGCTCTGAGCGACGCCATGGAGAAGTTGGAACGCGCAAAGCCGTCGCTTCAGCTCGACGACGAGCACGACGAACTCGAGTGCGAATCTTTTGCGTTGCAAATATTCGCGAAGGCCGATCGGGCCGATCGAGCGGGTCAACGAGGCCTGAATACAGCGAAGATGTTTTATGCGTCTAGCATCTTCTTCAACGTGTTGAGACAGTTTGACGAGGGAAAGCTGGACGCAGACATTGAAAATAAGCAACGATACGCGGAGTGGCGCGCCGCGGAGATCATGAAAGCGGAGCGGCAGGGAACTACGGCGAGTCCACCGCCGGATGACAACGTCAAGGAGCGAGGTGAGGAGGTTGACTCGGTCGTGTCGTCGTCGCAACCGGAAGCGGCGGCGCCATTTGCTCCCGTTGCATCACCGTCGTATGCGCCTCCACCTCCGCCTCCACCTCCGCACGTTGGTTCCCCGGAAGCTCGCATCCCAATCTCGCATCATGAATCCGCAAGACGTGCGAGTCCAGTAGCTAGTCATACCTTGTACGGTAAGGCGCCTCCGGGTCTCTCGCCGACGCCCATTGACATTGGGAGCATAGCGGACGCGCATAGACACGCAAAAAATGCGGTGAGCGCTTTAGGTTTCGATGACGTACATACCGCAGTCGAGGCACTCGAGCGAGCATTGAAAATCTTAGGACCTCTTTCGAAAAAGTAGCGAAAAATAACAGCGCAATTTGATTAAAATGAAATCTGTGTTTACTTGAAAACAGCCTGGTCGCCGAGTTCTTGTCCCGCGAGACCCTCCTTGCTCACCTTGATGAAGAAATCCTTGAGAGTGTCGGTGCCGTAGCTCGGCGTCGCGTCGGCGTCGTACTTGTCATCTTCGTTCATCACCAACATGGACTCGGCGGCGTAGTATCGGCCAATCTTACCGAACTCGGCCGCGTCCTTCATGTTGCTGAAGAAGCCGGCGAAAACGTCGAGCACCTTGATGACGACGTCCATGATTTCGATCGGCACCTTGACGAATTTGGGCTCCATATCGAGGATTTCGAAGAGCATGGTGCCTTGCTGAAGAGCAGACAACGCCTCGCCCGGGCCGCCGATGGGAAGCACCTTGTTCAACAACTCTGGTTCGCGAATGGTGTCAGCCATGTACTTGGCCAAATCGCTCTCAGAAATCGGCTTGCAGGACGCCAATTGTCCGTCACCGAACATGACGTACGGTCCACCCTTTTGCACGACCTCAACCTGACCCGCGAGCGACTTGAAGAACGCCGTCGGGCGCACGATGGAGTAGGAGATGTCGCCCGCCTCTTGCAACTCAGCCTCAAACTTGAGCTTCGCCTGTTGGAACGTCAACGTCGGCTTTTGCACGCAGATGGCGCTCAACAACACAAAGTGCTTCGCACCACGCTCCCGCGCGACGTCGAGCACGTTCTTCGTCGCCCGATAATCAATGTCCCACGAGTCCTTCACGCCGCCGGTGCGACTCGCCAAGCACGACACCACGACGTCGTAAGAATCGCTTCCGAACGCATCGTTCGCCACCGAATCCTTATCACCGACGTTACCAAACTTCACGTTGGCGTCCTTAAACAGCGCCTTCGCGTCGTTCGCGCCCGTCTTTCCACCGATGCCGCTCTTCTCTCGCGTGAACGCCGTCACGTCGTACCCTCTCGCGCACAGTTCGCGCGTCACGAACTTCCCGATGTACCCGGTCGCGCCGACGACGAGCACCTTGACCTCTTCGTTCGGTTTACCCGCGAGGTCCGCCGCCGATCCCGCACGCGTCGGCGTCGTCGCCCGTCTCGCGCCCGCTCTCGTCGCCTTCGTCGATCGCGTCGTCCACCCTCGCGTCGTCACCGCGTCGCTCCCACGCATAGCCCATCGCGCGCTCGCGCTCGCGCTCATGTCGCCCGGCCGAGATGAAGCGCGCGTCCGTCGCGCCCGCCTCTCGTCTCGCTCGCTCGCGCGCGCGTGTGACGTCCCGACGCCCCGCGCGCGTCGTCGTCGTCGTCGTCATCCATTATCCATCCATCCATCCGTCTGATGCGTGTTTTGTGCGCCTCTGTATGGTTTTTTCTCGACCGACGGTTGTCCCCGCGCGACCGCGACGCGACGCCAGTCGACGCCAGAGCGCGCGCGCGAGGACCGTCGCGCGGCGGTGACGCGCGCGCGAGAGCGTCCCTCGTCGACCCGATCGCGCGGTCGCGGCGACGACGATGAAGCTTCGAAGCGGCGCCAAGAGCGGGGAGACGGTGCGCGCGCGCTCGGACGGCGAGACCGACGGCGGCGGCGGCGGTGGGACGGAGGCGACGCGCGCGTGGACGCGAGCGCGTGTCGAGGCGCGAGAGACGGCGCGCGCGTGGTGTTCTACGCTGACGACGCGCGGTGACTGACGACGGCGATGGACGCGCGCGACGACGCAGGATGAGATGCAACTTCGGTCGGGACACGTGGTGGGGGTGTCGGGGCCGGCGAACGCGGCGCCGAGGAGCGCGGCGGAGGCGCGCGCGATGCTCATGGGAGGCGGTGCGGTGACCGTCGTGTCGGAGGAACACTGGCCGACGTTTCGACGGGGGGTGAAGGCGGTGTTCGATCGGTGGACGGCGATACAGTTGGCGGTGTTGAACGCGTGGGGCGGCGCCGAGTCGGAGCGAAAAGTAAACGAGGCGGAGGAGGAAATCGCGGCGTGGTTCGCGGCGAGAAAGAGAAAGGATGAGCTCGAATTGGAGGATTTATTGGTTGAAATATTGGGTGATGATTTTAACGTGACGTGCGAGGATGGGTCGCCTCGTGAGGTGGCGAAGGCGTTGTGGGCGATGCATGAACAGTGCGCGGCGGGAACGTACGATCTTGTGGCTCAGATCGAATCGGCGCCGTTACCGCGAGAAGCGATCGAACGGAGTAAGTTAATCGAAGAGGATAGACGCTGGACCATGAACGGTGGAGGAGATATGGACATGGGAGATAGCTCGAGTGACGGGGAAGACGACGATATGGAAGAGGTTGACGCCGACGGTTTGGCGGATCAACTCGGAGGTGCGTTCGGCGTTCGAGACGAGGGCGATAATACCACCGATGTGTCCGCGCGCAAAGGGAAGAATGAGCCCGACGACGATGGTTGGTGTACGGTGCCTTCGCGACGATGATTGTAATGAAACGACGCATTCATTCTCGTATTGAACAAAGTTAGTGAAATTCTCTTTAAATGGGTTCCTCCACGATGGACAAGATTTCTTCCTCGGTAACCTTGGTCTCGACGTAGTCCTTCTTCGGAGCTTGATCGCCGAGAAGTTCCTCGAGGGTGGACTTGTAAATGGGGGTGTCGCGGACAGCCTTTTTGGACTCGACCCACGCCTTCCATTTCTCCTCGGATCTCTTCTTCTCGCTCGCAACGTTCGAATCGGCCTCGTTTCTGATCTTTTCGTCGATCTCTTCGAACCGCTTGCTGTACTTCTTGATGTTCTTCTCAATTTCAGCTTCTTGCTCAGCGGAGAGAAGACTCTTTCCGCGAGGACGCCACAAGAATTGGAAGAAACGATCCTTGCCATACTTGTACAAGAGTTTGCCGTTGAAGGTCCACATGTGATAGCCGTTCTCCATTTGGTGAACACTCGTCACTGCGGTGGTGACAAATCGACCAGTGGGATCCCATTCCACGTCGGTAGCCATGAAGTGCTCGACGGTGGCCATGGTGTCCATGGTGTCGACGTCGTAGAACTCAAACTGACCATTCATCGTCTTCAAACCAGCGAGGATGATGATGCGGCCGTTCGGACTCCAATACAAGTGGTTGGCCGTCTTGTTCTTAATCGTACCAATGAGCGTGCAGTTGTTGTTACCTTGCTTGTCCTTCATGCTGTAGAAGGAGACATCCGGACGCGCACCGTCGCCGTGGATGACGGCGAAGCGATGACCCTTTGGCTCCCACGCGAACGCCACAATCTTCTCAGCCTTGTTAGCGAGTTCAAGCACTTCCATCGGACAGTTCGGCTCACGCAATCGGAAGAGCTCGAATCCGCTGTACGTGCTCTTTTTGGATTTGGTCGTGCGCAAAATCTTCGCAGCAAAGTAATCCCCGCTAGACTGCCAGTACATGTTCACACCCACAACGTTGAACAAGTTCTTAGAACGAACTTCCTTCTTGGACGGGAGGCCGATCAACGACACGCGTGCGGGCTGGTTACCACCGCCTTGCTCCGGCTGGAAGGCCGCGAGAATAGGATCGGCGGGAGACCAGCAGAAATCAACAACACCTTCGAGCTTGATGGACTTCTTGTCGACGAGCGTCATCTCCGGTGCTTCGTACACGGAGATCATGCCGGTACCCATCTTCGCAAAGAACGCGCCGGAATCATCGTTCGATTGACCAGACCATTTGAACACAGGCCAAGTGAATCCTTGTTGGCCTTGAGCTACGAAATCACTAATGGGTCCCATAAATTGACGCAACTTGGCACCCGAGCGGGTGTCAAAAAAGTTGACGACAACAGTCGTCGTCTCGCCAGCCTTGGTGGGTTCGTGCGTCGAACCGGTGGCGAGGAAACGTTCACAGGGCGAGAATTCAATGAACTGCACACCGTTGTGTCCATACTTGGCGATACGACCGAACGAATCACCGCCCCAAAGCGCCACACCTTGTCTGTGCACGGTGGCCAAGAAGCTCCCCTTGGGCGACCACTGCACGTACGATTCCGTCCAGTGCGTGCGAGTGTAGACGTCTTCACCCTTCTTCGTCTGCGGATCGTTCCAGAAGATCTGCGTTTCATCACCAAATCTGCATACGAATTGATCCCGTCCGCGCTGATCCATCATCCACGCTTGCGTGTTTTCCCGTCTCGCGAACGCCTTGGGCGGCGGCGCACTGTATTCGTCCGGCACCTTTTGGTACTTTTCAAAGTCATCAAACTTGCACACCTTGAAGATGTGCGACTTATCGAGTTTGTACCCATTCGTCTGTTCCACCGCGCTCTGCGCTTGCTGTTCCGTCGCAAACTCGATGAACGCGTACCCGAGAGACGTCTTCGTCGCCTCGTCTTGCGGCATGAGCAAGCCGCCCTCGCGCACCTCCCCGATTTGACTAAAAATCTTCGTCAACACATTCAAGAGCTTGGCAAACTTGGCCTCGGGAATCTGCGGCAAATTATCCACGACGATCACGCTCGCAAATCCGCTCTCTTCCTTGACGTCGTCCAACTCCACCTCCACCGGCTGATCCAAACCGGCGCGCGCGATCTCCTCCGCCGGGAGTTCGATCGACTCCGGATCCACCTTGCTCCAATCGACGAATCCATCCTGCACCGTCGCGACGCGCGCGTTCGTCAGTCATCCTCCCTCTCCGCGTTCGCTCGTTCCCGCGCTCGCGCTATCGCACGCGCACGCGTCCGTCCCACGACCCGCCGCCCTCGAGCTCGACCCGGCGACTACCGAAATCATCATCGTCGTCGTCGCGCATCGTCGTCGTCGCGCGCGTCGCGTCGATCGACGCGCACCTCTAGACGAGGAAACTCGCTCGGGATCGCCTCCATGCGCGCGTCCACCGCGTCGCTCGTCGCGCGCGTCGCACTCGCGCGCGACTTGGTCATTTGAGGGACGCCGAACCCTTGGGGTTTTCCACCATCCCGCCAGACCGTCACTCGTATGGACAAACAGTGTGCGGTACGATTTCACCCTTTGGTCCCACATCGAGTCGGATGCGTCCAATCGATGCGGTCGTCGTTCGTCGGCGCGCCGGACGACGCGACGACATGGGACACGCGGACGCGCTCGTGGCGTACCTCAACGATGCGTGGACGCCCTATCACGCGACGCTCGCGACGTGCGAGGCGCTGCGAGCGCGTGGGTACGAGGAACTGGATGAGCGCGACGCGTGGTCGTTGCGTCGAGGTGGGAAATACTTTTACACCCGGAACGCGTCGGCGTGCGTCGCGTTCGCGGTGGGCGGGGCGTACGAGGCCGGGGATGGATTCGTCATCGTTGGTGCGCACACGGATTCGCCGTGTCCCAAGCTGAAACCGAACACGAGGGTGGACGGGGGGGGCGACGTGCGGATTCGCGTGCAACCGTACGGCGGCGGACTCTGGCACACGTGGTTCGATAGGGATTTAGGCATCGCGGGACGCGTGGTGGTGAAATCGAAGAAGACGAAGGAGTTGTTTCATCGGTTGGTGAAGATTGATCGAGCGGTGTGTCGGATTCCGACGCTCGCGATTCACTTGGATCGAGGCGTGAATAGCGAGGGGATGAAGGTGAATTTTCAACAGCACATGGCGCCGATTTTGGCGACTCGATCCAAGGCTGAGGGCGACGAAAACGCGAAGGAGAAGAAGACGGAAGAGAGTCGAGGCGAGGATTCGAGCAGGCATCACCCGTTGCTGTTGAAACTGATCGCGGATGAGCTTGGATGCGAGCCGGGCGACATTGTCGATTTCGATTTGCAACTATGCGATACGCAACCGAGCGCGATTGGTGGTGCGCAGCGAGAGTTCGTGTACAGCGGACGATTGGATAATTTGGTGAGTTGTTACACATCGCTTCATGCGTTGCTGAACGCGACGACGGACGAGGCTCTGGCGAAGGCTGCGGGCGTTCGAATGATCATGCACTTTGACCACGAAGAGGTGGGCAGCGAGTCCTCGAGCGGCGCGGCGGGCGCGATGACGACGGACGCGATCAAGCGCATCGCCTCCGCGTTGAACCCAGAGGCGGTGGAGGGTTTGGACGAGCGCACGCGAAGGGCATCTTTTTGCGTGAGCTCGGACATGGCGCACGCCTTGCATCCAAACTACGCCGACAGACACGAACCGGCACACGCGCCGAAGATGCACGGAGGTTTGGTCATCAAACACAACGCGAATCAGCGATACGCGACCGACGCGGTGACCGCATTCATGTTCCGCGAGCTCGGTGAGCGCGCAGGCGTGCCCGTGCAAGAGTTCGTCGTTCGAAGCGACACGGGATGCGGTTCCACCATCGGACCCATCTTCTCCACGCGCACCGGCATCAGAACAGTGGACGTCGGCGCGGCACAGCTCTCCATGCATTCCATTCGCGAGGTGTGCGGGGCGGATGACATCGATCACGCCGTGACCCACCTCACCGCGCTCTTCCGTCATTTCATCGACCTCGATCGAACTCTCATCGTGGACGGCGCCATCGGCACGCTCTGTCGTCGATGCGACGTCTTCGAATCGACGTCTAAAATGTCCCTCGACGCCTCCGTCCCCGACGCCGACGACGCGCGCACGTACGCCACGTAACGATGCGCACGACGTTGAAATCAAATCACCTAACTCATCCATCGACTCTCTCTCACACCGTCTCGCCCGCGATCGATCGATCCGTCCGTCGAAGAGCGCGTCTCCGCCCCGTCGCCGATTTGAAAAAATAAAAAAGACGACAGAAACCGAGCACCCGCGTCGCACACCTCGACGCACGCGTCGCGCGCGAGGAGACGCAGCGCGCGAGCGACCATGGTGGGTGCGGATGCCGCGCGCACGCTCAACGTCCTCGCGGAGCAGCGTAAAGCCATCTCCGCGGCGCGACGCGACGGCGATCACACGCGAGCGCTCGAGCTGTTGATTCAACAGCGAGATTTATTACTCCCGGAAGCGGCGAAATCCAAGGCGGACGAGGCGTTGATCTCGCCCATCCTGCGACAGATCGAGCGCGACATGCGCGCGGTGCGAGACGAGATGCACAGCGGCGGTGGTGGACGCGGGGGAGGGGGAGACCGCGCGGAGGCGAGGTCGGGGGGGACGGACGGCGCGGCGGCGGATTCGACGACGTCCAAGGGAGACGAGGGCGCGAAGACGACGGCGAGCGGAAGAGTGGCGGTGGCGAAGAGAGATGTCAAAGTGGACGTCTCGGCGGTGGATCAGACGTTGGCGAAACGGACGAAACACGATTGGGGAGCGCCGCCGGCGGCGTTGGACCCGGACGAGGCCGAGGACGACTTTCAAATTTTGGACGACGTAGACTTGAATAGATACTTGGAGCCGGACGTGGGGTACGGGGGCGTGAAGAACGCGGTTGTCAAGCCGAAACTGTTCGAACCGCCGACTCGCACGAGTCCTGTGGCGAAGCGTGGAAGGAAAAAGAAGGCGAGCGAGTCCAATCAGAGGTGGTCCGACGAGGGTGAGCGAGACGTCGCGAATAAACCACCGACTAGATTCATGAGCGCTGGCGAACGATTAGATTTGGAGAACGCGGCAAAGGGATTAACACCGGCGCACGCGCAATATCGTGCGGCGAAGGAAACGACCGGTGCGACTCGAACGTACAGGCGGGGGCGCGGCGGTACTGGTTTCGTACCTCCCTACGGCGGTAGCGGTAACGGCCAGCGAGTGAAGCCCAATCAGAGTGGAAACGACGACGAAGAAGGGCCACCGTTCAGTGAACCGGTGATGCAAAAGCTCTCGCCCAACGGTGAGCCTATCGCGGAGGATATTCTCAAACTTGATCGAGAAATCGTCGAGCGCGTGGTGAGCGAAATCTTGGACAAACACGAATCGGTTGATTGGGACAGTATCGCGGGACTAGAGCATCCGAAAGCTGCCGTGCAAGAACTCGCCGTCTGGCCGATGATGAACCCGGAGTTGTTCGTCGGAGCTCGCGCTGTTCCGAAGGGTTTACTCTTGTTTGGTCCACCCGGGACAGGCAAGACGCTGATCGGTCGCGCGGTGGCCAGTCAATGCGGAGCCACGTTCTTCTCAATTTCTGCATCCAGTTTGACGAGCAAGTGGATTGGTGAAGGTGAAAAAATGGTCAGAGCACTCTTTGCCGTCGCTCGTCACCTTTCGCCCGCGGTTATTTTTGTCGATGAAATCGATTCCTTGCTCTCGGCGAGAAAATCAGATGGCGAGCATGAAAGCTCTCGGAGAATGAAAACTGAGTTTTTGGTTCAAATGGACGGGCTCGGCGGTGGCGAAAACGATCGTTTACTCCTCATCGGGGCGACCAACAGACCACAGGAGCTCGACGACGGTGCGCGAAGACGGATGCCAAAACAGCTCTACATTCCTCTTCCGTGCGCGGCCGCGCGAAGAGACATGGTTTTACGCACCCTCAGCGCCGGTAAAGGCGTCGCGCACAATCTCAGCGAAAGCGACTTGGATACCATATGCGAGAAAACCGATGGATACTCAGGATCTGACATGAAACATCTCATTCAAGAGGCTGCGAGAGCGCCTGTGCGTGAGACGTTTCAGAAAACAAAGGACATGCCTGGTCCAGTCTCGCCGAGCTCTCTCAGACCCATCGTTCTAGCAGATATCCGACGAGCGGCGAAGCAAGTTCGTCCATCAGTCACCAGAGCTGACGTCGAATTCCATGAAGAATGGAATAAAAACCACGGCGCGCTGACTGCGACTGTGGATTGCGACGATGACGACGACACGTGGTGATGCAATCATTCTGCTGCGCGCTTGATTACACTAGCTACTTCTAATTGATGATGTATGTACAATACACTATTTGTATTTAGGAACCGCGTTGATCGCTTGCAGGATGCGCACAACCAAGTTGAGCGATGCCAGATCGTTTTCCGCGTCCACGTACTCGGGAGGAACGGCCTGCGGCAACTTTGCGAATTCGAAAGCCGCCAAGAAGTCCTTCCCGGTGGCAGATTCAGGCACTGGGAAGTGCGACGCGATGACGCGCTTAGCGTTCCATTGACTCACTTTTTGAGCCCACTCTGCGACCTCTTTGCGATAAAACTGAAAAACAACATTAAATACGATGGGTGAGACGACAAATTTGCCAGCCAATCCGTTGAAACTTGATTCCGGATTCAAGATGTTCTTCGCGTCGGGTGCGATAAATAATGAAAAAAGAGCCATACGCTTCCATCCATTCGTGATGCGTTCGTCGCGCTGATTCGCTGGAATGTTCGGCGAGGCGATGTTGCGTCCGCCGCGGTAGTTGCCGAGCTTGAGCAATCGAATGGTGAAACACTCGTCGCTTCCCAAATCCTCTAAATCGTCCTCCGGGATGATTCCCGGAGCGCTCTCGCCCACGTACACCGCGGCATCAGTGACTAAAATAGATTCAGTGTCCTTATGGTAGAACGCGGCTTCAGAGTAGGTGTAGTTGTGCCAAAAGAGTGGAGGGAGAAAAAGCAACTCTGTCTCGATTTCGTCGCTCCACGGAGGCGGTTTGGAAGGATCTCCGAGCGTACCTTTGGGAAACAACCCCAAGAAGGCGTTCGGAAGCGGAACGGGAAAACTGAATTGTCCAGGCACGATCCACAAGTCGCACTTTGGAAACTTTCGCGTGAACGCCGGCGCAAAAATCTTGTGTTCGTATTGCGTCGTCGACAGGCACGCGTACTTCACCTCTCCGCCAATCTCTCTCAACAGCTCCATGCACTCCTCCGTGGGCGCGATGGGATCGTGCACCCACAGCGATCCATCGCGCAGTTTAATCACCGTCATGCGCACGTTCGTCGACACACCGAGCCCGAAACCGATCCCTTGCTCTTGCTCGAACGCCCACATCCGTCCCGGCGCGAGTTCCGTCCTCGTCGTCCTCCGACTCAACAACGGCACGAGCGGGAACGGAAACCCGGTAAAGTTGACGTATCGCCGCTTCTTTTCCCTCTCTCGCGCCTCCTCCAACCCCACCGACGACGCCCTCGCGTCGTCTCCTCCTCTCGCACCACCGCCTCGCACCACCGCGCGCGCCCCGCGCGCCACCACCCTCCCCCGCGCCGTTCGCCATCCTCCATCGCGCGCGCGCGCGCTCGCGCGAGACGAACGACCGGACACCACCGCCGACCGCGTCACCGCGTCCATCGACGCCACCCACCGCGGCGTCGCGCAATCGCCAATCATGCCATCCACCTCCACCTCCACCCATCGCGCCCGTCACCTCAGTGAGGTGACCTCACGGATAGATGATGGCGTTCCTCACCCCTCGAACGCGGCGTTCCGCGCCCGACGTGTTCCATTTATGTGTGCACCGATAAACACCCCTCATCACGCGTTCGTACACGTAGACGCGTCGTCTCTTCCCCAAACCATCGGTACGCCTATCAATTACCCATACTGTGGAACCCCACACCCGAGACGTCGTCGTGGAATATGCCACCGCGTGCCGCGTCATGGATGGATGGATGGATCGATCGAGCGCTCGCCCGGACCCGCACACGCGGACGCTCGGGGAGACGAACGGACGACGGACGATGTTCGCGACGCCGACGATGATGACGACGACGACGACGCCGCTCGCCGCGAGCGGTGCGGTGACGCGTCGCGCGACGAGACGCGGTGCGGTGCCGATGGCGCGCGCGCGCGCGCCCGTGGCGTTGGCGCGAGGGACGTCCGCCTCCTCCGCGACGACGACGCTGGCGCGCGCGACGACGCGCGTCGCGATCGATCGCGTCAAGGCGATGGAACGAAAAACGCCGCGCGCGTCCGTGGCGACGCGCGCGGCGGCGACGAGGTACGTACACGACGACGCGCGCATCATTCATTCATTCACGCACGCACCTCCAATTGGATTGGTCGAAGAAATGGTTGCGGATTGGGCCGACGGTGCTCGAGACGCGACGACGACGGCGACGACGACGACCGCGCGCGCGACACGACGCACACGCATAAAAAAGGTACACGCCTTCTTTCGCGCACCGTCGTCGTCGTCGCGTTCGTCGGCGCGTGGACGCACGGGCGCGACGTCCCGATCATCCGTTCGGTCGGTTGAACGCCCGGGCGCCTAGGTTTTCTCTTTCGTTGATTGGTCGGTCGCTTTTTTATCCCAGGGGCCGAGGGGGCGGCGCGCGCGCGGATGGACGCGCGCGCGAACGACGGAGGTGGACGCGCCGACGGTGGTGGTGGTGCGGTATGGGGTGTGTGTATCGTGTCGTGCGCGCGTGTGTCGTGAATCCGGAGAGACTGACGGTGGCGCGTTCGCGTCTTCGCGCGTAGCGGCCCGCTGAGCGAGCTCAAGGAAAAGTACCCGCAACTCGAGACGGTGTTTTACTTTGCGGCGTGGTACTTTTTAAACGTGCAGTTTAACATCGTGAACAAGACGATTTACAACTATTTCCCGTACCCGTGGTTCGTGTCGTGCGTGCACTTGTTCGTGGGTTTGTTCATTATGGGTTTCTTCTGGGGCAGCAAGTTGGTCGAGTACGAACAACCGGATAAGGAGTTTCTGAAGGCGTTGTCCTTGCCGGCGTTTTTGCACGCGTTCGGTCACTGCTTGACGAACGTTTCTTTCGCCGCCGTCGCCGTGTCCTTCACGCACACCGTGAAGACGCTCGAACCGGTCTTCACCTCCATCGGTTCCTACTTGGTCGCCGGTACCGTGTACCCGCTTCCGGTGTACCTCTCCTTGCTCCCGGTCATCGCCGGCGTCGCCATCGCCTCGGCGACGGAGCTCTCCTTCACCTGGCTGGGTTTCTTGACGGCGATGAGCTCCAACGTCGCCTTCTCCGCGCGCGCCATCTTCAGCAAGAAGCTCATGAGCAGAATGAGCCCGCTCAACCTCTACAACTGGGTCACCATCGTCGCCTTGATGTTCTGCCTGCCATTCGCCGTCTACTTTGAAGGCCCGACGCTCGCCGCCGGCATTCAACAAGCCATCGCCGTCAAGGGCAAGACTGAATTCTTGATGGCCCTCGCGTCCGTCGGTTTCTACTACCATATGTACAACCAAGTCGCGTACCAAGCCCTCGGTAAGGTTGCCCCGGTGACCCACGCCGTCGGTAACGTCGGTAAGCGCATCTTCGTCATCGGCTTCAGCATTCTCGCGTTCGGTAACAAGATCTCCACGCAGACGCTCATCGGTTCCGCCATCGCCATCGTCGGTGCGGGCTTGTACGGTGTCATCAAGGGCAAGTACGCGAATGAGGCCAAGAAGTAAATAGGCGCCGTTCATTCAATGTAATGTGTGAGTATTTTATCTTCCAATGTCGTGACGCTCGGCGCGGGCGACGCGACGTCGACGCGTTTACGGAAACGCTAAAATTCATATTAAAAATCTCTCGAGCTCACGACTTGCTCGCGGCGCTGCCCTTGGCGTCAGCGCCCTCTACAAATTTACCCGTAAAGGTGTACGACTCGCTCGGGTATTCTCTGTTCGCCTCCTGAATCAAATCGTACAAAACCTTCAAGCACCACTGTCGATTGTGTTCGCGGTTTTCGTTTCGACGGCAGACGATGCGCAAGACGTCTTGCTTGGGATTGTATCTCTTATCCACCAACAGCTTGACGTACTCGATCGCTTCATCGCTCAGACCCGTGACGCGTTGTAATTCGCTCAGTTTTACCTCGACCGACACTTTCCAGTTGAGAGGGTGCTCTTGCACGTCGCCCGGTTCCATGACGAATTCGCTCGTCCACGTCAACACGGCGTCGGGATCTTCATCGATTTGAAAGTTTCCACCCGGAACGACGTCCGCGTACTTCTCTCGCAACTTCTCCCCTTGTTCCATGCTCTTGACCAACTTATCCGCCAACGCCTCCACCTCGGCGTAGCTCTCCTCCAGACTCGCCTCCACCCACTCTCTCATGTTGTACAAGTCTCGAATGTCGTTTCTCGTCGGATACGAATCAATCTCCGTCAAAAACCCATCGTACGACCCCTTATCGCGTCTCGTCGGTCGACGTTGATTCTTAATCCCGAACACCCACCCCTTGTCGCCCTCCTCGGTCTCGACCGCCGCATCCGTCGACGAATCTTCGCGTTCAGCGTCTTCGCCGCCGTCCTCGAGCGCGCCGTCCTCGCCGCCCTCGCCCTCACCGTCCGATCCCGACGTCGACGCGAACGTCCTCGCGCCTCCGACGTCGTCTCGCGACGCGCACCACGCATCCATCGCTCGCACACGCGTCGTTCGCTCTCGCGCAAACGCGCACGCGCGTCCCATCGTCGACGCGCTCGAGCCGGCGGCGATCGCGAGCGCGCGCTGGTGCGTCCCCGACGCGCGCGCCGCGTCCGACGCCGACGCCGACGCGCGGTGCGACGTCTCCGACACCGCACGCGCGATCGCTCGACCCGCGCGGGCGCTTCGGTGCGCCACCGCGGACGACATGAGGACGCGGACGAATGGTGACTGAGGGCGGTGCGTTGCCCTCTTGCCCTCAACGTCGAGCGTCCCGGGACGCGTCGAGCCCGGGCGGAGGACGCGCGCGGTACGGCGGACGCAGACGCGCGATGTCGGCAATTTTTGCTACGCGTGGAAGAGATGATGACAACGCGAGCGCTCGATGGTCTAGGCTATGCCGCCGAGGAGATTGCGCGCGGCGGCGGCGCGGGCGGCGAGACGCTTGCGCGCGGCTTTGTCGTCGGCGGCGCCGGCGGCGACGGCGGAGAGGGAATCCGGATCTCGGAGGAACCGTAAGAATCCAGCCTTGGCGGACGTAAGCTCGGGGTGGAGCGCGATCTTTTGGAAGAGGGCGTCCGCGGCGGAAGTTCTGGAACGATCGTCGAGCAAGGCTTGGAGGAGAAGTTTGTGGTGGAGGGTGACGCGCGGGGCGACGTCGACGCCGAATTCCAAAGCCTTGAACGCCGTCGGAGAGAGCGTGTTGGAGAGCACCAAACCTGCAAAAAATCGCGCGAGGTTTGAAATGCGACGCACCGAGCACGACGGATCGTCGATCTCTTTCAATTGATCCCAGATGCAGAGCTGAAAAGTCAGGCGATGCGTGCGCTGGCGCTCGCTCAGTTTCGTACCCAAAACTTCATAGTAGGGATTGTACGCCTTTTCTTGCAGGCAGCACTCGAGTAAAACGCGAGGGATTTCTCTGTCTTGCTTATCGGCCAAAGGGAGACGCAGCAGACGTTCGAGAGCGTCCGCGTAATCGTCTGCGCCCATGACGACGCAGAAAATGGCGCGCCGCGTCTCCGTATTCATGCGCATCTGTTTGGCAAGTTGCAGCAACTCGCCTCCTTCTCTCGTCTTTCCAGCCTGTTCTGCGATCGCACCTTGCGCTGCACGCGCGGCGAACCATTCCTCCGTACCGGCCGCTTCGGGTAACCACCACTGACCCTTTTGATTTTCCGTCTTGATGAGTTTTTCATACGTGAGAGCGCGAAGCGCCACTGTCGCTTCACCCATGTTCGTGCCGCGCAACCACTTGCCAAGCGCCGTCGGGTATCCCCACTGATCTTTCCCGGTGTCTTGCGCACTGTCTCGCTTTTTGTTGTTCTTCAGGTCGATCACCATCTCTAACATTAAGCGTGCGCGCTTCGAGAGTTGTCCGCCGTCTTCACCGTCGCCTCGCTCTTTTTGCAATTCGGCGACGCGTGACTGCAGGGCCATAATGAACTCCTTCATACCGACTGGATCCTCTGACCGCAGACGATTTCCAGCGATTCGAAGCAGCGCTAGCATCAGCGTCGAGTCCAATTCAGTCAAGCTCTTTGCCAAAGTCACGAGAAATCCGTAACAGCACGCGGAAGGCAACAATCCGCACGTGTAAAGTCGAGCGAGGACATTCACCAAGTTACTGCACGACCTCGCCTTGCTGTCCATCTGTTCTTGTTCTAATTTAACGCAAATAGCAGAGGCAAAGCGCGCACCGGCCTCGGGTCCGATGGATCCCGCGATGCCCGCGACGAAACCGGCGACGGCGGCTGAGTACTGATCGCTCGCTCGAGGACCCTCTGTGAGCGCTATCATGATCTCTTTCGTCGCCGCATCGCAAACCTCGAGGCGAGGAAATTTTTGAGCCAACTCTGCGACATCGTTCACGATCCCGGCGACATTCGCCTCGCCCATACGATTCATCAAACCTCTGATTTGACGAGCGCACTGCTCAAAGCCGGGAGATTTTCCCGCCGCCGCCGCCATCAACGCCCGTTGAGCCGGAGGAATGTACTTCGCCGCACTAGGTGCAGCAACCGTCTTCTCTTCCTTTTCCTCCTCTTCCTCTTCCTCTTCGTCGTCCTCTTCATCTTCATCTTCTTCTTCGTCGGCGCTCTCCTCCTCTTCGTCATCACTCTCCTCCTCCTCCTCCTCCTCCTTTTCATCCTCTTCATCCTCGTCTTCATCTTCGTCGCCACCCAGAAAATCCATCCCCGGTAAATCTGCAAACAGCGAATCCAATCCATCGTCCGGTCCCTTGCGTCCCTTTAACTTTTTCTCCAAGCGTTTCGCCGCTGCCTCGTCCCGTTCGTACGCCTCGCGCAGCGACTCGCGCATCGCCGGCTTCTTCTTCTCCTTGAGCGCCGTCTTCGCCCTCTTCGCCGAGGCGAGCTCGTTCGACCGCGCGCGTTTCACGTCATCGACGCCGTCTCGGCGCTTCCGCGTCGCGTCTCGACGCGAGGCGCCGTCGCCATCGTCGTCCTCTCGGCCGCCGCCGCCCCGAGCGTCGCTCGTCGTGGCGTTCTCGCCCTCATCCCGCCGACGCGTCGGCTGACGGTCGTCTCGACGTCTGGCGGCGGCGTCCGCCTTCCACTTGGCGCTCGCCTGGCGCTTCTCCGCCTTGCTCGCCTTGGCGGCGGCGCGGCGCGCCTTTCGGTCGCTCTTGGCGCCGCTTTGCTTTTGGGCGCGCTCGCGACCTTCGGTGCCGCCGTCGTCGAAGCCGTCGAGCTGGCGGTAGAGGATCCCGGGAAGGGTCGGACCGTCGTGTTTGCGAGATTTCCCTCGACGCTTCGGCATCGCTCGCGACGCGTGCGGGGGAGTGCGGGCGGAGGGTGCTAATGCTGATGTGTACTTAATACGACGCGGCGTCTGGTCGAAAAGAAAAGAATGTGTGCGTCAACTGAGCTCGAATCCCGCCCTCGATTCGGCGGCGTACGCCACAGAGCGTTCGAGCGTCGATAACCGTCGGTAATTGGGTAGTTTGAGCATGTTGAAGCACGTACTGGCGCTCGGAAGTCGTTTGACGTCTGCGCCGCCAACTAGCGCTAAAACCGACGCCTCACATCGCACTTTATGGATGACGAACGGTGGATTGAGGTGCTTGAATCCTTGTAGAGGCGGTCTCGGTGATGACGTGACGAATTTTAAGACGTTTTGACGTTGTTCTGGGGAGAACTTGCGCATGGTGCGCCAGAAATTCTTCACGGCGGTGCTGCTCGCAGTGTATCCTCCCGAGTATTTCGTGTGCTTTTCCCAATCGTCAATGTCGATGGCAGATTCACCGCCGCTCAGAAGCAGGCTGAGCTCTTTTGAATTGAAGAGTTGAAGCCATCGTCTGTCGATGATTTGCGTCAATCCACGCATGAAGGCCATCATTGGTGCGGCGATTCGCCGGTTCAGGTGATAGTCCGCCAAGAGATGAACGTACAACAACTTGTTAGAGTCGTTGACTTCCACGTCACTTCCACCGAGGACGAGTTCTTTCGTCAGTATTTCACCGTACACCTCTTCCGTGCACGTGAAGTCGAGGCAAAGGTCGGAGACGTCACCGTCGTACTCCAAAATTTGGACGACGGATCGAGCGAGATCTTCATCCAGACTGGAAATGTCGTCAATCGTTCTAGGAGTCCCGATGATAGTCGCCGCAAAGAATGATGCCATGTTGATGTTTTGCAGTATGCCCTCGTACATGCCTTTCCCGACCATCATCCCGACCATTTCTAGTTGCAAGATTCCCTCGTGCGTATCGGCGGCGCGAGGGCTCGGATACACAAGTCCACTCGCGTTCGTCGTGAACAACCCGCGGTTTGGATCCATGCTTTGCTCGGTGACAATGCTCAGAAGCTCTTTGAACAGACCACCGGCATCTATTCCCGCCTCTTCTTGACCTGCCTCATTCACGAATTTCACCAGAATTCGACCTCGAGCTTTCGAACCGAGCGGTAGAATGGCAGCCATGGTATCTTCGAGCACGCTCTCGCGTCTCGTGACGAGATTCGCCACCGGACGAACGAAAGAGTCACGATGGGACGCATCCACTCCACCAGCTTGCGGTCGATATCCCGCCTTGACTCTATCAGCCTTGATGAGCTCTCGAAATATTTTGACTCGTTCTTCAAACGAAATAGACTGCGGACAATCGTTCAGAAGGCCAGTCATCTGCGTGTGGACGCCATCGTCGATTTGACATTGCAGGGCAGACGCGGCGACGCTCGGGGATAACTTCATACAGTTAGGGGCGAGCCACAACTTCTTTGAACAGAAGCTCCTTCTCGCATCGCGCGCAGTCAATGCGTGAAGCAACGCGCTCGCCGCATCGACGGTGCGCTGTAAATTCACTGGTATCGAATGCGTTTGGCTTGAAATGTGCGTCCGGACGAGCATGGTGTTCACGGCTGCGGCGATCGAACGCTGCTCACCGAGCGTGAACGGCGATTGATCGTCGAAAAACTTCTTATCTCGTAGCACAACGAGCAAGTACGCGTACGCAGAACAGAAAAAATGAAAGTGATCCGCTTCATCAACCTTCAAGTCCAACACGCCGTTTCGTTCAAAGGCGCACGCGATCCACGTCGAAGAACTCTTTTCATCATTCGATACCTGCTGAGGCAGAGAGAGTTCGCGCGCCAGGTATCTCCATAACGAGTGCAAATAACCCGCCGAAAACGCCGCCGCCGAAAAAGCGCCGTCGTCGCGTGAACGAGACAATTCTATGAATAGCGAAGCCGCCTCTGCGGCTTTTTCCGGTGACGTAATCGTCCCTCGCGCATCCCCAATTAAGCTTGTTAGAAACCACGTCTCGTTCATCGTGTTCACTTTCAAAACGAAGCGTTTATACCAGTCTTTCGACGTCGTCCTCGCGCTCGCCGACAAACCGGACAGCGCCCGCAGAGCGACGGTCGCGGCCTCGGCGTCGGCTTCAACGAACGAACGCAAGTGTTCGTTCCGTTTCCCATCTCTACACATCAAATCTAGAATATTTTCAATCGCCGTCTCGGCGTCCCCGTCGTCGATCGAGGAATCGATCGAAGCGCGCACGACGCGACTCACCGTCGCCGGCTCGTCAAACATTCGCATCGCTTCGCGCGGCGCGTTCTTCCTCAAACGCGGCACGCGAAGCAATCGTCCCACGCATTTCCGAAACGTTTCCGAGACGTCATCCGTCATAAAGCGCAACGGATCCAACACTAACGGAGCCAGCATCGTCGTCACGGCGTCTCGATGCTCGAATTGCTCGTCGCTCGCCGCCGCCTTCATCGCGTCGCACGCCGACGCATGCACGCTCTCGACGAACGCCTCCCCATCCTTCACGCGCGCTCGCAATCGAACGACGAGTTTCACCGCGCACACCACGAGCGCGGGTAACGTCTCCCTCGCGCGCGCGTCTCGCACCGTCGCCAACGCGGACTCGGCCAACGCCGCAAGCGTCGTCGCGTCAAACCGCGCGCTCACCTCTTCGACTCGTTTCAGCGACACCGCGAACGCTCGAAACGCGCGCTCCGCGCCGAGTCCACGAATACCCTCTCGCGTCACCGCGGCAACCACGATCGACAGTGATGCGTCGTCGTCGTCGTCGTCATCGTTCTCATTCTCTATCGTCGTCAACCGCGCCAAAGCGGCGTCGAGACACTCCCGCGCTCTCAACCTCCGCTCTCGTCGCACCACCCCCGCCCGTCGCGCGCGCTGACACGAAACAGCCGCGCGTTCGAGCGCTCTCTCGACACGTCGCGCCTCTCTCGCCTCCCGCGCGCGCGTCGCGACGTCGTCCCGCGCGCCATTTCTCGCGCGAAATTTCGCACTCGCCTGAAAACTCATCCTCCTCCTCGTCGTCACGCGTGCGCGCTCGCTCGACGCGCGCGCGCGCGCGTCGGCATGAACCCGTCGTCGACGTCCGTCGCGCTGGACTCGCGTCGGAGTGGACGCGCGTCGCGTCGCCGTGTCGCGCATTCTGTGCGCTCTGGAAATCCTTTGCAACTGTCTCGTCTAATCTAATCTACGTCCGCGGCGCCGCGAGACACACCTCCACCGCGCGTCGCACGTCGAAATCGCACCGCATCAACGCCACGCTCGCCACGCCGTCCGCGTCGTCGAATCCCATGGCGCGCATCTCCTCGAGCGCGCGCGTAAAGTTTTTGATTTTTCTCTGGTGAATGCCGAGCGCGCACGCCAACGACGCCGTCTCTCGATCGCACGACGTCTCCGCGCGGTACGTCGCGACGACCGCCTCGCGATCGTCGTCGTACGCGTCTCTGGCGTCGTTCACCGCGCGCGCGCGCGCGTCGTCCGCCGCGCGCGCGAGCGTCGCGCGAATCGCCTCGTCGTCGTCGCGCGCGGATTCAGATTCGTTCGGGGACTCGAGCGCGCGCGCGCGACGAAGCGTCGCCGCGAGATCGGCGCGCGCGAGCGAGACCGCATCAGCATCATCCTCCTCCTCCTCGTCGAGCGCGACGCGCAGGCGCACGCCGCGAACGACGCGCGCCATGCTCTGCAGTGATGGACGTTCGAAAAATGAATGAATGAATGAATGAATCGGCACACGTGGACGCGCGGTCGACGTCGGTCGGTCGTCTCGCGGCGCCGACGCGAGAACCACTTCGTCACCGCGCTTCCTCTCGTCCCGTCCGAGCGTCATGTCGACGCGAAAAGAGCGCGAGAAGCTCGAGGCGCAGGAACAAAAGCGACTCGAAAAGGAGGCGAAGAAGGCGGCGCTCGCGGCGAAGCGCGCGGCGCGAGACGAAGCGAAAGCGGCCAAGGCGGAGGCGAAAGCGGAGGAGTGCGCACCCGCAGACGAGGCGGCGGCGTCGGCGACGCCGGTGGCGTCCAAGGATGGAACGTGGAGCGAGGAGGATGACGTGCGGCTCATCGAGGGCTTGCGAGCGCGAGGCGTGTCGGCGTCGGCGGACGCGTCGACGAGCGAGGAGGCGCGGTGGGAGGCGATCGCGACGTTCGTCGATGGGAAGAGCGCAATGGAATGTTGTCAACAGTATCGTGTGCTCCTGGCGCGGGTGAAGCGAGCGAGAGAGAATGGGACGCGCGTGGCGAACGGGGAGACGCTGCCGGAGGAGACGGTGAAGCGAGGCAAGGCGAAATCGAGAAAGATGCTGAGCGTCAAGCTCGAACAGGAGGAACAGGCGAGAAAGAAGAAGGAGGAGAAACTTCGACTCGAGCGCGAGGCGAGAATCGCGGCGAACGGTGGTCGGTTGAGTTCGGCGGATTTAGGATTTCACATTCGAAGCGGTCCCGACGCGGATCGTCGCAACAACTCGAATATGGACATTCACATCAACGGTATTCAGTTGTACGGCGGTCGAGATGAGTTGATTCAGGACGGTACGCTGAAGCTCGTCTTCGGGACCAAGTACGGTTTGGTCGGTCGAAATGGGTGCGGGAAGTCGACGCTGTTGCGCGCGATTTCCGAACGTGTCATCAAGCTACCGGAATTTTTGCACATCATTCACGTCGAACAGGAGGCGCACCCGGACGATCGGTCAGCGTTACAAACCGTCGTGGAGACGGATCAAGAGCGTTTGTATTTGCTCGATCTAGAGAAGCGAATGCTCGACGAAGAGCTCGATCAGATTGATGGGATTGATTTGAACGAAGTGTACGAACGTTTGGACGAAATTGACGCCGACTCGGCAACGGCGCGCGCCGGACAAATTTTAGGCGGTCTCGGCTTTGATCCCGAGGAACAACTCAAGGCGACGAAAGACTTCTCCGGTGGTTGGCGCATGCGCATCGCGCTCGCCGCCGCGCTGTTCATGACGCCGGATCTGTTGCTCCTAGACGAGCCCACGAACCACTTGGACGTCCACGCGTTGACGTGGTTGGAGGAATTTTTACGCAAGTGGGAGAAAACAGTCCTCATCGTCTCGCACGATAGAGGTTTCTTGAACGATTGCACGACCGCGACCATCTTCTTGCACCACAAAAAGTTGCGTTACTACGGTGGCTCGTACGACACCTTCCTCAAGGTGCGCGCCGAGCACAGAGCCAACGAGGAGGCGATTCAGCGCAACCAAAATCTCCGCGAGACGTCTCTCAAACAATTTATCTCGAGATTCGGTCAGGGTCACAAGAAAATGGTGCGTCAGGCGCAGTGTCGCATGAAGATGCTCGAAAAGTTGCAGAGCGAACGCGTGGATGTGGATTACGACGATCCGTACCTGCGCATCAACTTCCCGTCGGCGTCTCCGTTGCCGCCACCGTGCATCTCCGTCATGAACGTCGCCTTTGGATACGAGGGCTATCAGACGCTGTATCAAAACTTGGACTTTGGTTTAGACATGGACAGTCGCGTCGCCATCGTCGGTCCGAACGGGGCGGGTAAATCCACCTTCTTAAAGCTCCTGGAGGGTGACATCTTACCCACCGAGGGGTGGATCAATCGTCACACCAAGCTTCGCCTCGCGCGCTTTTCCCAGCACCACCTCGAGACGATGAACCTCGAGGAGGATTGCGTGGCGCACATGAAGCGGCTCGACAAAGAGATGCCGCTGGAGACAGCGCGCGCGTACCTCGGTCGGTTCGGTCTGTCCGGCGAACTCGCGACGAAACCCATCGGCGTGTTATCCGGAGGACAAAAGTCTCGTCTGGCATTCGCCGAGCTCGCGTGGAAGCAGCCTCACATTCTTCTCCTGGACGAGCCGACCAATCACCTCGATTTGGAGACGATCGAGTCGCTCGCGATGGCGCTGAATAATTTCGAGGGCGGCGTCGTGTTGGTGTCGCACGACGAGCGTCTGATTTCGCTCGTCGTCGATGAAATTTGGATCGTCACCAAGGGCGACATGAAGGCTGATCCGCCCGTTCCGGGAAGCGTGCGCGTTTTCAACGGATCCTTCGACGATTACAAGGATAAGCTGCGCGAGGAATTCTCCGGTGGAAACCTTCTCACGGAAAAACGCAAGGCGGAGCGAGAGAAGAAATCAAAAAAGCCCGCGGCGAAGGCGTCCGCGCCCGCGGAGACCGCCGAACCCGCCAAAGCGGCGTCTCCTCCGAAACCTCCGGGGAAGATTATGATGGACAGTGCGTTCACGCAATCCACCGCACAGAACGAGCGCCCCCCTCCACCGTTGACGTCCAAGTGGGTGCCACCGCACCTGCGCACAGCGCAACAAGAAAATGAAAACACCGCCGCCGCCGCCGCCGCCGACGCGTGGGACGAGTGAGCGAGCCTCGAACGAGGCGCGGTACGAGTACGAGTTGAACTAATATAAGCATCTACGAACGTTTTGTCAAGAAAAGAATGAATTGAATGTACACACATACAGCTACCTATCGCCGCCGCCGCCGCGCGCGTTCCTCTTCTTCGACGAATATCGTCTCGGGATCCGTCGGCGAGGTGTTCCATCGAACGACGCGCCACCCCACGATGGCCGTCGCCTCGGAGACGACGTCGACGACGAGTTCAGACAACGCCCCGTTCAAGATGGCGTCTCCCTCGCGCGACGCGTTCATCACTGGATCTCCCAACCCAGCCTCGGCGAATGCGTGCCCCACCTCGACCTGCGTCACCAAGATTAACAATCCCGCCGCGAAGCACCCTCCGCGCAGCGTTCGTCCCACCGCCTCCCCCAACGACCCGTCGAACGCGCGTCTCTCGTACGCCCTCGCCGCGAGCGCGCCGCACACCCACATCGTCGCCAGTTTCGCCCCGTGCGCGATCGCCGGCAACACGTACGCCGCCCCTCGCCACGACGGGCCGAAGGGCGTCAACCACGACGGTCGCGTCCCCGTCGCCAACGCCACCGCCGCGACGACCGCCTGCGCCGACGTCGCCACCAGCGCGTCCGCGATCGGTAATCCTCGATCCGCGCTCGACACCGCGCTCGGGGTGAATCGAGGACGAATCTCCGTCGCACCGAACTCGACCCCGCGCTTAAACTCCGCCTCGACGTCCACCGACAGGTCGACGAACGATGACGATGACGATGACGATGACGCGTCCTTCTCGTCGTCGTCGCGAGCGTCACCACCGCGGTCCGACGACGACGCGCGACGCACCATCGATCGCGCGGCGCCTCTCACGCGGCATCGCATCGCATCGGACGACGACGCGACGCGACGCGCGCGAATCATCGTCGTCATCGTCATCGATCACGAAATCGTCGCGCCCGCCTCTGACGAAAGGTGGGACGCGGACGGACGCTCGAATGCGCGACGCGACGCGCTCGATATCGCGCGCATCGGTGCGAGCGAGGCGTCGCGCGACGACGTGAAAATGGTCGTCGTCGTCGTCGCGCGTCCGAAGAGCGACGCGGTGATATCGAGCGCGTCCGCGGCTGTCGAGCGACGACGCGTCGCGCGCGTCTCTGAGCGAGCGACGAGTGACGATTGATATCGTACGTGTACGACCGCCACGCGTGATCACGTCGTGATGACCGCGCGCGATGAGGACGACCGCGACGATTGCGTGCGCGCGCACGCGTTCGTTCCGTCTAAAAGTACTCCAATCCGAGACATTTGCGCAAGGCTTCGACGATTGGCATCTGCACCACCATCACGGGGCCCTGACGCGAGGCGGCGGCGAAAAATCCGCGGTAGAGACCGCGAACGCCGTGAGCGGCGATGAGGTCGCGGGCGATGATGACGGTGCCTCGTCGTTCGCCCGGCGTCGTCGTCCGCGACATGACGAGCGTCTTCAGAGTGTCGAAGGGGTGGGCGACGGTTTGCGCGACGACGCCGCTGACGAAGGACGACGCGAAGTGTAACGGCGGTGCGTCCTCGGTAAAGTACCCGTTCGCTAAAAACCATCGTTTACTCGCGTCGTACGTCGCCAACTGTGATCCAGAGAGCGTCATCGCGCGCGCCGTCGACGCCCCCGCGCCGCGCCAGAGTCCCGTCCGGACGCCCTCCGCGCGCGCCACCTCCCCGAACGCCGACAGCGTGCTTCGATGCGCCCGCTCGCTCGACTGCATGCGCACGCGGACGACATCTATGGGATTAAACACCGCCGCACCGACGCCACCGGTGAGCGCACCGGCGAATAATTTCGTCTCGAATCCGTCGCCCCCCGCGACGCGCGCCGCCGCGTCGCGCGCGCTCGGGTACAGCCCGATTCGAAACCCCGTGTAACTCAACCCACGCATCCACGTCGCCGCCAATCCCGGGACGAATAAACCTCCGACGAATCCGTCCCGACGCATCGCCGCGGACGCCAGCGCCGCCGCGGACGCGCCGGACGCGCTCTGCTGCGCGCGCACTTTGAGCACCTCGAGCGGGTTGAACATCGTGTCCGCGAGCGCGCACCCGACGCCCGCGGCCGCCCACTCGAGGACGACGCTTGGAACGCGAGGCGGCGTCGGCGATGTCGTCGTCGTCGTCGTCGTCGTCGCCGTCGCGCCGTCGTCGTCGCGCGTCGTCGGCGGCGTCGTCGTCATCGCGCGCGAGGCACAGTGTCGACACGTCGCCGTCGTCACTCCGCGTCGCCCCGCGCGCGCGTCGGATTCCAATGCGTCGACGCGCGATACCGTTCGCGCGATGCGCGCGCACGACGCCCGACCGTGTCTTCGGCGGTGGCGTCGACGCGCTCGCGCGCGCGACGGCGTCGGTGGGAATCGCGCCGTCGATGGGCGAACCGCCGGCGCGCGCGTTCGGTGTCTCGAGCGCGACGCGCGCGACGCGACGGGTCGAGATGGAGCGGCAGACGATCGATCAAGATAAGGCACAGATTCGGGAGAGCGCGCGCGTGCGTCGGGCGCTCGTGCAGGTGGTGCACGAGGAGCTCAATCATAAATTCGACCGCACCGGCGTCAACGTCATGGACGCGCGGGTGTCGAAAGATTTTAAGACGGTGCACGTGCTGTACGGATCGAGTCGATTCGGGGAGGAACACGTCGCGGGACAGGCGTTGGAGCGGAACGCGCAAAAGATTCGTACGATGCTGTCGAAGATGTTGTCTATGAAACATACGCCGCGGTTGGTGTTTCGATTCGAAGGCGCGCGGACGGCGGCGCAACGCGCATTGGATGAGGCGCTCGTGCGGGCGGCGAGGGAGAAGGACGAGGAGGAAGAGCGCTTGCGCGCCGCGATCGGTCTTCGAGGCGACGACGAGAACGCGGACGACGAGGAGGATTGGGACGACGATGATTGGGACGAGGACGAGGACGAGGATGACGAGGATGACGACGACGAGGAAGAAGAAGAAGACGACGACGATGACGACGATGACGATGACGATGACGACTCGTCCAGCAGCAGTAGTAGTAGTAGCAGCAGTAGCTCGTAGATGTATGGCGAATAGAAGAATAAGCTTTACAATGTACAAGAACGCGTTTCGTTACGTTTTGTTTTACCACGTCGCTCTCGGACCCAGGGTCCCCGGCGTCACCTCCGTCCCCTCCGGCACTAAAACGCCGCTCGTCCAGTGCACCATTTTCGGCGCTTTCGGATGTCGCTGCGCGAACGTCGCGCCGTCCTTATTCACGAATCCGCTCGCGTCGTTCGCGCCTCGCTGGTTCACCTCCACGCTCTCCGGCGTCTCGCTGAATTTCAGCCAACAATCTCCCGGCGAGTGCGTGTGCGCGTCCGGTTCGAAACACTCCTCGATGCCTTCACCCTTCGGGCACCACACGAAGACGTTGCACGGAAACATCTCCGTTCCCGTGCCGTTGGGCTTGATGGGATGCGTTCGACACTTTTCCGCGCACTCCTCCGCCGTGTTCGCGACGTGACCGATACCCCATCGCACGGCGATGCCGTCGTAAGACGCGTGCGGCTCAATGTGCGCGCGCAACTTTTCTCTCCCACTCTCCGACGCGTCGTACTCTCGCGCCGTGGCACTCGCCGCCATGCACGTTAAATTCACCTTCGCGTACCCGTCGACGGCGGGCGAGCCGCACTCGCGCGTTCGAACGCTCACCGTCGCGACCGGCGTCTCGGACGCCGCCTCGCCGGTCGACGCGTTCACATCACGCACCGTCGTCGTCTGCTCCTCCGCCTCTACGATCGACGTCTTCGTCGTCATCGTCGTCGGTGTTTTCTCTCCTTTGTCTTCGTCGTCGTCGCCCGACGTCGCGCGCCTCGGCGCGTCCACCTCGATCACGACCGGCCTCTCCAACGCCCGTCGAACCACCGCCGGTTCGTCCCTCACGCCTACGCTCGCCCAGCTCTCCACCCTCGCGTTCGCTCGCGTCGCCATCGCCGCAGCCGTCGCCGACGTCGCGTCCCGATTATAAAACTTCATCGTCTCGCTCATCGCATTCAGAGCGACGAACACGACGAGTCCCACGCGCGTGATCGCCGCGCGCGTCGCCGATCCGCTCCGCGACGTCGGCGCCGACGTCCCCATCGGGGCGTCTCGCGCGCGCGTTCGACGGACCAACCGTCGCGCTGTGTCGCGACGCGTCCCGCGTCCCGCGTCCCCGCGACCGCCGCCCACGTTCGTCGTCATTCGTCGTCACTCGCGCGATCGCGTCCCGGTCTCGTCGTCGCCGCCGTCGTCGACATGGCCGTCGGCGCGACGCTGACGAGCGCGTCCACCGCCGCGCCGGCGTCGGACGCGCTCACGCGCGTCATCTCCAACGAGGGACCGAGCGCGCTGGATGAAAAACTCAGCGCCGAACTCGACGCGCGCCTTCGCGACGAGGACGTGTACGAGTCCCCGGACGAGTGCGCGCGACGGGAGGAGGTGCTGGGGGAGTTGAACGCGCTGTTGCAGCAGTGGGTGATCGAGGCGAGCGCGCGCAAGGGGATCACGGAGGACATGAGACCGTCGTGTAATCTGTACACCTTTGGGAGCTATAGGTTGGGCGTGCACGGACCGGCGGCAGATATCGATACGCTGTGTCTCGGACCGAGACATCTGAGTCGAGACGAGGATTTCTTTGGGTGGGAAGAGAATGAGTACGCGGGTTCGTTTTATGACGTCGTGAGAAATCATCCGGGGACGGAGAGCATCGTGCCGGTGAGAGACGCAATCGTGCCGGAGATTAAGACGGTGTTTCGAGGGTTCGAAATAGACATGGCGTACACGTCGTTACCGTCATACACGAGCGTGCCGGAGGATTTAGACGTGTGTCAAACGGCGGTGTTGATGAATTTAGACGATCCCGGGGTGAAGTCGTTGAACGGTTGTCGCGTGGCGGATCAATTGTTGAGAGTGGTGCCGAACCACGACGCGTTCAGGGTGGCGCTGCGCACGCTGCGCCTGTGGGCGCAGAGACGCGGCGTGTACTCGAACGTCGTCGGATTTTTCGGGGGAGTCAACTTGGCGATTCTCGTGGCGAGGGTGTGTCAATTGTATCCCAACGCCGCGCCGTCGATGTTGGTGTATTCATTTTTCCAGTTGTGGTCGGCGTGGCAGTGGACGACGCCGGTGATGCTCGTGCCGATCGTGGACGAGGGGTTGCCAGGAATGAAGGTTTGGGACGAGCGAGTGAACAAGGCTGAGAGATATCAACTCATGAAGATTCTGACCCCGGCGTATCCGGCGCAAAACTCCACGTTCAACGTGTCCGTGAGCACGCTGGAGGTGCTCAAGGCGGAGTTTAAACGAGGCAAGGAGGTGACGAAGCGCATCTTGTTGAACACCGCCAAGTGGGAGGACTTGTGGACCAGACTCAAGTTTTTCACCATGTATAAACATTATTTGATGGTCACCGTGAGCGCGAAGACGGAGGAAGACTTTAAAAAGTGGGAAGGTTGGGTCGGGTCGCGCGTCAAGCTTCTCATTCAAGGCATTGAAAATTGCACGAATGGACAGATGCTCGCGCATCCCGGGACGGCGAGGTACAAAGATCCGGAGAAGGATGAAAACTTGCACGTGATATTGTTCCTCGGCTTGTTTCCGTCGTCTTTGAAAAAGAAGGATGAAAAAGTTGCAATGAATCTCAATCCGGCGGTGGAGCAGTTTCAGATGATGGTGACGTCCTGGATGGACAGAGCCACGGGTGAGTCTAACTGGCTTCCCGGCATGGCTGCGCAGGTGAAACACATGAAAAAGAAGAACCTACCGTCGTTCGTGCGCGAAGAGATCGATGGCTACGAGAAGGACCTGTACGATGACATTCTCAAAGAGGGAGAAGACGGGGAGAAGAAGAAGCGTAAAAACGCGTCGACGAGCGATTTACCCGCGGAGGATGGCGAGGACACCGCCGACGCCGCGGTCGACGACGAGGACAAGGCGGACAAGGCCAAGGCAAAGAAAAAGAAACTCGCACCCTCAAACGACGACGACATCGTAGGCCGCGACGATGCCATCGGAGGCACCCACATAGAAGACTTTCGCGAAGACGCCAAGAAATCGGGCGCGCAACAGCTCAAGGTGAGTTTCGCGCAAGCCGTCGCAAAGAACACATAACTAGCCATCGGAGGCACCAAAGACGTATACATTCCCCGACGAGTGGCGCGAAATCCCAAAGTTAGACAATATGTAAACAACGTCACATCACATCACCTGTCAGCTAGTGGTGAAACAGGTCACCTTTTTTTTGTCCAGCCTCACCACCAACCTTATTCAAGGCAGGCAGGTGGAGGCTGGACAAAAATGAGAGACTCGACGGGTTGGGACTCCACGCGCCGCGGAGATCGCGGGTTCGATCCCCTCTTTTTTCATCAAGGGTCACAGATCGTCGAGTCCCTCGGTTTTGCCCAGCCTCACCACGAATACAACAGACGCGCGCGAGCCAATGTGAAAGAAAAGATTTATCTCTCTTACAAAAGTCGGGCATTTCATACAAATTGTAAAATGGAGGTAAGTAGAACAGATAAACGATTTTATGTTCCAAGGAATTAAAAAAAAGTTTGATAGGCTTACAAAAGGTAACGTACTGCAGTCAACCGCTCTACCACTGAGCTAAGACCCCGAACGCACGAGGCGTTGAGCTTCAAGAGCCGCACGAGGGGCCTCCGAGAATTGAACTCGGGACCTGTTGATGACCACCGCTATATATGCATTAAGTATGTACCGATTTTCTAATCTTTCGATCATAACTCCGAGTGCACACGTATGCTTTCAAAGGATGTATTATATGGCGATGGTGTAGAGTGGAAGATTGACCTAGTGAGGAAACTCAGCGTTCGCCAAGCTTATGGGTAGAGAAACGGACAAACGGTTGACGATAGACATGGGACAGCCTCGATAAAAATGGTACTTTGGAACGTTTGGGATTTGAGACGGCAGAGATTACTGATGTCTATCTCCTTGTATTTTGTACACGCTGAAAATGAAGTCGAATAACAACAGCGCGACCGTCGCGCTCGACGACGAGGGTTCTGCGCTCTGCGCTGGTCGCTGGAAGCGCGGGCCGAACGAAAGAACGAACGGCCGAACGAACGGTCGATGACACGATTTAATAATGGAAACTACTACACGGACACGCTACAGTACTTACTTTTTCGAGGATGAAGATGATTTCGCCTTTGATGATGATTTTGCCTTTCTGTTCGCCTTTTCCTTCTCTTGTTGAATTTTTCTCGCAGCGGCGTTGACGTCGACGACGCCGCCCGCCTTTTCTTTCCGTAAGAGCTTCTGGACGACTTCGAGACTCTTCGAACGCTCAGAGTCCATGTCGGTGACGCTGCTGAACTGGCGACGCTTGCCTCTGATCTTGATCTTGTCGTCTCCCGGAACTGGAGCGTTGAATTTGCCCACAGAGGCTGTGGAGTGCGCGACGCGCGACGCGACATCCTTCATGTCGCGCTTGCCCAACTTACCGCTCCCGACGGCTAAGCTATCCTTCTTACCAGTCACCGCCAATCGCAACGTCGGTGGCAAAGCGCTCGCACCCTTCGCTGCGACCGCATTCATGAGATTTTTATCCTGTTTCTCACGATTCTTCACCACTCGCTCGCGCTTTTCTCTCGCCTCGATGGTGAACGGGTCCTCCGTCTTCCCCACCGGATCCGTCATCTTCGCCGGCGCGATGATGACCTCGTTCGCATCCTTCGCCCTTTGATACCCATACCTTCTCTTCCACTCCTCGCTCTGTTCATCGAACACCTCCTTGCTTCTCTTTCGCTTTTTAATCCCCTTCTCCTTGGCGAACTGCTCCCACTTCGTCAGCGGCGTCTCGCTCGGGGGCAGCGCGCGGAGTCTCGGAAACACCGTCGACGGTTCCGGTAACTGCGCGAACCGCCCGTGGGCGTCGTTCTCGCTCGGGAGGGAGAACAGTTCCGACACCAAGCGCTGCAAGACATCGCGCGCGCGCTCGCGCGCCTCCTCCTCGGCGCGCGCGCCGTCCGCCGCCGTGAAATCCAGCGCCGCGCCGTCGCTCGCGAGGAGCGTGCCGACGTCGAGATCGAGCGGGCCGTCGAACGCGCGCACGGTCTCGAGCGCGGGCTTCACCACCAATCGTTCGCTCGCCGCCGTCATGGCGATCGCACCGCGGGCGCGCGCGAGTGGCGACGCGGACGACGGGACGCGCGCCGTCGTCGTCCGCGGGTTTGGCGGCGCGATGACGACGGACGAGGTCGACAGAGGTCGACGCGCGGGCGCCGCGGGAAGACGAGGACGTGAGACGCAGAGACGCGGAGAGAGCGTCGGCGAGGTGCGTGACGAAGTTCGACCGCGCGATGCGCCGTCGTCAAGGCGCGCGAGAGGAGAATGCGCGCGTGGGTGGATCGATACGGGCAGACTATTTACTAGAGTCACCGTCGCGTCTGTTTCGTGACGCGCGCGGCGCTCAGTCTCGCCTAGAGTGAATTGTGTTCGAGAGTGTTTCGTGCGTGCGTTTCGGCGCGCGCGCGTGCGCTCGAGACGCGTCGGCGAACCGTCAGCAGTGCGCGCGGACTGGTTCCGTGTCGCCGGAGCGCGAGTCGGACATTTTTTGTTTGAATACTTTCTTTGTTGACGCGGTTCGGGGAGCGACGCGACGCGTCGAGACACTGGACGCGTCTGGATCGTTCATCTCATTATTTTGGCGGAAAATGTCCGAGCCGATGACGACAAGCACTTGTCCGTACCATCTGATTGTTTACGGTGACGAACAAACTTGTGAATCTCGTTAACCCGAGGCTTGCGGCGATTGGATGACATTCTTTTTCTCGCGAGGTTCGCGCGTGTGATGCATACGAATCAAGGCATAGTTCAATTGAGGATTCCGTGTTCAGTGGAGCTTCCTTTGAAACGAAATTTATGATTCTTGACGCGAAACCGTCGTGTTGTTTTTTCGTCGACGTCCAACCGAAGACGTACGTGATGACTTCGTTAAAATATCTTAGGACACCTTTAGAGCGTTTCGGCGCGGTGAAAAAAGTTACGAAGGACTGAAACATCTTTGATTTGAAGAGTGTGTTTTTTTTCTTGATTTTGGGTGAATTTTTACACGCGGCGATTTCCAAGTGCGCCGTCGTGTCAGAAGACGCCCATAAAATAACGCTTGGGTAAAGCGGGCTTCGTGTCTGTCAATGACTAACGGCCTCTAGAACCCCTGCTACATCTCCTTCGTTTTTCCAATCGTCGGCTCAACGCCGTCGAAAGATTCGATCCACTCACGCACGCGGTCCATCGTCGTCAAGGAAGATGAAAACCTATACCCAAAAACTTTACCGAATACCCAATGTGGATATTTTGTGACCATACTCTCTGAGACGACGGACGCGCGTGAATGAATGAAGCGCGCGTGACTGACGATCGTGACTCGATTTTTATTTTGGTATCCTTTCCAGGTTTCGACAGACGACACCGATGCTGATGTCGGTGACGAAAGCGGCGCCGGTGGCGACCTCGATCGTTTCGCCGCGTCGCGTTTCTCCTGGACGTCTTCGCCGCGGCGGCGTCGTCCGCGCCGAGGCGTCGGAGGACGCCGAACCGGTTCCGCCCGGGTGCGCGAGATACGCCGTGGAGCTGAAGAAACCGCTCGGTGTGTACTTGGCGAACGATGCGAATGGGAACATTTTCGTCGAAGAGATTGTGCCGGGCGGCGCGGCGGACAAGTGCGGACTCATCAGCGTCGGCGACAGGTTGATCGCGACGTCCGCCATCGTGTTCAACAGCGAGATGGATTACGGTGGAGTGAGCGTGAAGAAGGGAGAAGAGCAAATCCGATTCGCCACTCGAGGCGAGTCGTTCGACACCGTCATGGCGGCCATTTCAACCTGGCCGGCGCCGAGAAAGATGAAGCTCGAGTTTCAACGGTGCGAATAGAAGCGGCGGGCGCGACGCCGCGAATCGAGAGAAAGAACTCGAAAGAATAGGTACCATTATTGTTACATGTTTGTGAATATTTATTTTAGCGACAGCACGCGAATAAGATAAATACTCATTCTTCACCAGACGGAGTCGCGACGCGGCGGAGGAACGTAGCAATTACCCGTCGGCTCTGGCACGCGGCGTCTCTCCAATTCGCGCAACTGCTGCGCGGCGAGTTGCGCCTGCAACGTCGCCACCTGCGCTTCGAGTTCGCGTTGACGCGCCTCTATGGACGGATCCATCACGGGTACGTGGACGACTGAATGATACGCCGGCGCCTCGAATCCCGGTGGCGGCGCTCGCGGCGTTCCCCGCGCGAACCCGGGCGGCGGCGCCTTGGTCGTCGACGCGACTCCGCCGAAGCCCGGCGGTGGCGTCGTCGTCCTCACAGTCGCCTCTGAGGAGACGAGGATTTCCGGTAGACCAATATCTGCAATAGTTTTCGACGCTTCCGCCTCCGCGCGCGCTCGCGCCTTGGCCTCGGCCTCGGCCTGTTTGCGCAACGCCTTCGCCTTGCGCGCTCTATCGATTCGCGTCGTCTCGTTCCAGTGTTCCACCACCGCTCGCATCTCTTCGTCCGCCAACACCGGTCTCCCATCGCGCTCATTCACGAGCTTTCTCACTCTCGGCACCGCCTTGGTGATGGACATCGTCGTCGTCTCCCCGTATTCATCCTCCACGTCGACGCACCAACACGACGCGCCCGCGTCTGAAAACGTGTGATGAAACACCTCGGACACTTTCGGCTCAAACTCGGTCCGACTCTTTCGTTCATCGACCCCGTTCGCGGCGTCACGCGAAGACTCCGACGAAGGCTCACGCCCCCCGACGTCCACGACGTCCACACCCGCGTTCGTCGCCCCTCCGTCCGTCGTCCTCCGTCGTCCCTCAGCCGCCAACCTCTCCTTCGCCATCTGCTTCGCCTGCGACTTGGCGAGGCCGTTCCCACGTCGCACGCGCCCCCACACGGAGACATCGTCGACGTCCTCTTCCATCATCGCCCGTTCCATCGCCGCGTGCGCTCGCGCTCGCGCCGCCTCGCGTTCCATCGCCTCGAGCGTTCGCGCCTGCGTTTGCGTTTGCGAGCGTTTCTTCGACCGTCGCTTCTTCGTCGTCGACGCCCCCGTCGCGGTCGCGGACGTCGTCTCGTCGACGGCTTCACCACCACCGCCCACGCGTCGCCGCTCGACGCGATCGAGCGCGCTGAAAGGATTCGACGTCGACATATCTCCGTCTCGCGTCGTCCGCCGTCGTGTGCGGGCGGTCAGTCAACGCTTCGCCTCCATCGCCTTGGACTGTTGGACACGGGTGTGGTGAGGCTGGACAAAACCGAGGGACTCGACGATCTGTGACCCTTGCCTTGATGAAAAAAGAGAGAATCGAACCCGCGACCTTCGCCGCGCGTGGAGTCCCAACCCGTCGAGTCTCTCATTTTTGTCCAGCCTCACTCGCCTCGGGTGCACCTCTGTCTCTTTGGCTCGCGCGCGTCTTCGAGGCTGGGCAAAACCGAGAGACTCGACGATCTGTGACCCTCGATGGAAAAAAAAGAATAGGAATGCATGAATTAAACTCGACATCGACGCGGTGCGCGTGGAGTCCCGACGCGCGGAGGAAACATTGGTGTCCATCCATCCCCCGCTCGCTTTGCCTCGCCTTGCTTTGCGTG
>Ga0255782_10000106_pt1 | contig 72168 bp, 94 predicted proteins | sample 101ome_26_FD_179980 | JGI IMG/M metagenome (GOLD analysis project Ga0255782, IMG submission 179980) | Coastal salt marsh microbial communities from the Groves Creek Marsh, Skidaway Island, Georgia - 101408AT metaG (version 2) | ecosystem: Environmental > Aquatic > Marine > Intertidal zone >...
CATGATCTTGGGGAACTTGCTCTTCAAGTGCTCGTGATCGTAGTATAAAAAGTCCTTAAGCGGAACTTTCTCCTTGTGAAAATCACCCCTTGGACCTGCGTATCTCTTGACTTTGTCGGTGATGTTCGTGATGGGTTTGTCATCATGATCAACCACCCAAGCACCAGTCAGGGGGATACTGAAATGCATGGATTCATCTTCATTTTCACCAGGTAGAAAATTAATATCATTCGTGATCACGGAATAGAGATGACCGTTGTAGAAGTATTTGATTCTCAACACAATGTCTTTCACGTTCTGGGGAATGGAAGTATGTCTGAAGTTCGACCCAGTGACGTCGATGTAGAAGTTTTCCAAAATACCATCCCAATCCTTACACTCCTTCAACCAAAATGGATCTTCAACGAGATACTTCATGTCATAGTCGACGCTGTATTCCAGTTCCTCCTTGAAGATTTGATAGTCTTTCGGTGTGGTCAATTTCTTGAAGATGTAAATAACATTACTTAAAAAATTAAGCAGCATTTCTATATAAAGAATGGAAGGTAATTTTTTAAGTAGATACAACAATCGAATAAAAGAATGGAAAGACCTGATAGAGAAAGATCCACAAAATAGGAGACGATACGAAGCCGAAATGTCAGACTATATCATAAAATGTATGCCGTACATGAATCAATACACTGACGAGACGAGTGAAAAATCAAACACTGACAATATATTTAATGTAAAAGAAACTGTGGGTTTAAAAAGAAAAGACATTTTCACAGACTATTTGATTGAAGTTGAAAAACAAAATATAACAAAACCCAGTGAACGTTTAATGGATGAGTGTCCAAAGTGTAAGGAGAGCAACCTGACACACTTCCCCGAAACGAGTGACCTAGTCTGTGAAAATTGTGGTATCGTAGTGACGACCCTGATCAGTGAAGAACTGACATATAGGGAAGAACAAGAGACCTCGGAAAAGATAGTCAACTATTCGTATAAACGTGAAAATCACTTCAACGAGTGGCTGTCACAGTTCCAAGCACAAGAGATGACGACCATCCCCGACGAAGTCATAGAACAACTGAGATCCGAACTCAAAAAAATAAAAATCAAAAACCTGGAGGATATCACCCATGCCAAAATTAGAGGATTGTTGAAGAAGCTTCGTCTCAATAAGTATTACGAGCACGTCCCCTACATCACCAACATACTGAATGGTATCAAACCTCCCAACATGCCCCAAGAACTCGAGGAACTTTTGCGCATCATGTTCAAGGATATCCAAAAACCGTTCGACAAAAACTGCCCGGCGGAGAGGAAGAACTTCCTCAGTTACTCGTATGTCTTGTATAAGTTTTGTGAACTCTTGGGTGAAGATGAATACCTGCAATACTTTCCACTTCTAAAGTCCAAAGAGAAACTCTATCATCAAGATGTGATATGGAAAAAAATATGTGCGGATCTACGTTGGGAATTTATACCGACCGTGTGATTTTACGAAACTTAAGTTGTTCCATTCTTTTAGAATCTTCAGACAAATGACTGAAGAAGAGGAAAAGGCTCTCATAACCCTGTATAATTTAGATCATTATGTTATTCCCCAGATGAACAACCTAAATTATGCAGATCCGGCGGTTCAATACTGTATGGAACAGGCTAAATTTCATCTAACTCAAGCTCAGGAGCTCCTGGAAGGAGCTGTGTTAGATCCACAGAAACACTACGATGATGCGAACGAATTTTATCAAACGCTTTCGAGAGTTCTCCCTCTAATGGTCTTACTGAGATCTTTCGGATCTCCACTTCACGATCAGGATGAGGAGGAAAGTTTACAACATACGCAGTCCTCAGACCAGTCAGATGAAGATAGTTTCGAGCCTGTAACTCCGCCCCTTCATTGATGGTTTTGACAGCTTTAAACTCCAGTATCTCATGTCCATCTACTATGATATCCGCCCTCAGTTGACCCACAATATGATTCCTGAAGTGAACAAGAATATGTCTTTCCGTTTCATACGGAACTTTCATTTCTCGTAGAAGAACTTCCATCGCGTTGTGGTATACCCTCTCACTGTATCCCGGACCAAGTTCCGTGTATACATCTCTGACCATCTGTTCTACATCAGTCATTTGATTTAAGATGTAATAATTTCTCTATATATGACAAGATGACAATCAGGAAGCTCCCCGCCAGGAGGACGATTGACCGTCAGAGAGGAGACACTGACACGAGGCGGGCACTTGATCGTCGAATCAAATTGCGTAGAAAGAGAAAGATCGACATTATAGAGGCTCTGCGAAATCTGACTAAGAAAGTGAGGTCTAAGCAAATGAACATTCCCAAAAACAAGTTCAATGTAGGCACCATCATGAAACTGAACAGAAATAACAGATTCTTGTCTGTGCGACTCAGTCGAAAAGTCGTCGATCAGTTGAAGGATGTTTTTCAGAAGACCTTTGCTGAACATGTAGAATATGTTGGTAGTATACCGTTTACTGTATACAACACACGGAACTATGTCAAGTTTAACCAACCCTCGGCTCGAACAAATGGAAATTTTGCATCGGTGACTCCATCCCAAGAAGATTTCACTCAATACATCGTATATCACACACACCCCGTCCCTGAAAGTAACGCACCCCTTTTCACCGTGCCCAGTGATAAAGATTTTAGAGCATACATTAAGGCGTATCCAACGATTCAGGCAAATCTCATTCTTGAAAAACAGGGGTATTATGTCATAGATCTCATCGAGACGAACATGCAAATACCAGATGCGAATGCTGTCGTCGCGTTGTTCAACAATCTGACCACAGGTGAACGGTTCAGATCCTTACAGGGTCAGTGGGGAGTTGTGGGATACACGCGTGTGACTAGGGACAGCTGGTTAAAATTCATAAACGAATACATCGACCCGATTATGCGCAAACAGTTTGGCATCTCAGTCAGATACTACTTATGGCCGGAGCTCGGCACCATTACCCTTCTCAAGAGAGATGTTATCATGAATTGGAACCGCCAATAATTTTTTCAAACTACTTTTAGATGAGCACAGTATTTTGTCCTCAAATGTTTCTCAGGAAACAGGTTCAGATTCCACGTAAAGTCATAAAGGATCTGAAAGAGGTCAGCACCCTATCATGTAAATCAAAATGGGAATACGCCGGAAATGTCAAAACTTTCAGAATGACGACAGGTGAACCTCTTCTGTTTGGTAAACCAACATGTGTCACCTCGCGGGACCGGAGCAGTGTCGATCTCGATACTGTTCTCAACGTGTGGCCATCACTCGTGAGCTACCACACCCATCCCTGTGTGACGAGACCAAACCCTATTGACGACGAGAACACCACAATTTTTGTCACACTTCCAAGTCAGCGTGACTTTGAAGCATACATCAAGGGATATCCCGCAATGCAGGTGAATTTCATTTGTGATACCCACGGATATTACGTCATAGACTTGATATCCGCCGCTGAGAGAGGATGCCTTCCATTTCCACGTGTCGTCAATATACTCATGCATGATTTCAGAACCAGAAAAGACCTTCGAGACATGTGTTTCAGTGAAGAGGGTCTGGAGTATTTTGAAACAAACATGAACACGTGGAAGAATATTATAAATCTCGAACTAAACGCTGTGCTCAACAAGATGTTTGGAATAACGATACGTTATTACGGGTATGATGATCCACCCCCGATAGTTAGTCTCGATTTGGATAGTATCTAGACATGGCGTCGTCCAACTCATCCACTTCATACCACGCGAGGTGGCACTCCTTAGATTTCTTTCCCTCCTCTTCACAAATCTCTTGTGCTTCTTGTATCGCTTCTTTGAAGCGTAGACGAAGTCTCAAATTTTCGGCCCGTTTTGGATGTTGCTCAACCGCCTTTTTATCATACACATCTTTTAGTACATTTTGACTGGTCTTTATCAATTTATGTTTGTAGGAGTCATTCGAAGAATACGCGAAACATCTCATTATAATGTACTATGATATTATATGTTTTCTAAGTGTCTAAGCGCACCAAGTCTTGTCAGATGTATACGTTTTCCACCAGTGAAGAAGACAAAAATGTCAGGTATTCGAGATTTGACTAAGAGATTTGAAAGGTTGTCGCTTGAAAATAGTTCCTATGATGGGAACGAGACACAGGTTCATGGACTCATGTGGGAAAGAGAAATCGGTTCAATCTTGGGTGCGTCAATTGATGAAATGAACTCGATCTCTTATACATCTCACACTGATCTTCCGTCCCATTTTAACAGGAGACACGGTGTGGACAATCACTGCAAATCGACCAAGTCTAATATAGTCTGTATGGGCAGTGCCATCAACACATACGACCATCTGAACGAAGATCAAACGCACTTGACCGTCATACGATATCTTCAACGCGATGGTTGGAAGGTTGTTCAAAACATATATCAACTGGACCTCACGGGGATGAAGGAAGACTTTTTCGGTGACATCACCCATGAAGACCTCTCGGCACTGGAAAACATCATCAAAGGTATTCCTCCAGGTCCAGTAAGCAAGGCTGAAAGATTCAGAATATACAACGACACAAAAAAGGAACTACAAAACAAGTCGGGGCTGATACAACTCAATCCAAAAGTCGACAGCAAGTCTCAGCGTAGACTGCAATGTTCATTCAAGATTAACGACATGCTCACAAAGTTTCCAAGTAGATGTGTATATCTCGGAGATGGTAACAAGTTCTATGACGGCTACATAACACCTAAAATTCAGAGTGGTCCTCGAAGATTAAAGACAAGAAATCATATGTGAGTATGGGTGACCAGGACACTGGTAAATTTAGAACCAATGATAAAGATCAATTTTATACAAATAAAGAAGTTGCAAAAAGTTGTGTCGATTTTATCATCACACACGTGCCTAACACCTCTTCGTATACATGGGTCGAACCTTCAGCTGGTTCGGGCGCTTTCGTCGACGCTCTAGATTCTCACTTTACACGCATCGCGATGGACATCGATCCAAAATCAAACACTGTCAAAGAGATGAACTTTTTTGAATGGGAACCCACAGTGTCTGGGGATGTCATCGTCTTTGGTAATCCACCCTTCGGTAAGCAGTCCTCACTAGCCAAGGCGTTCATCAAAAAGAGTTGCACCTTCGCGAACGTCATAGCTTTCATCCTACCCAAATCATTCACAAAACCTAGTATGAATAACGCCTTCGAGGAACATTTTCATCTCACACACACCCGTGACATTGAAAAAAATGCCTTCGAAGTGAATGGAAGTGTGTATGATGTGCCGTGTGTATTCCAGATTTGGGAAAAGAGGGAACACAAGAGATCTGTGGTAGAGAAGGTAACCCCTATCGGTTTCAGTTACGTCAAACCAGGTGACCCCTACGATTTGGCGTTTAGGAGAGTAGGTGTTTACGCGGGAAGATGCTACTTGAATGAGGGACGGGGGTTCAGTGCACAATCTCACCACTTTCTGAAGATAGACACTGGGGGGATTGAAACGCTCAGAGATAAAATCAATGCCCACACGTTCCCAAGTAACACAGTTGGTCCTAGAAGTCTGACAAAATCCGAAATCAATTCCGTCCTCAACAAGATGATTAAAGATTTAGCAGATACATAACATATATGTCCTACAACGTTGAAGAGTGCAAGTATAAATACCGCGTATCCTCCCTCGAGAAGGTTGTCGATGGCGACACCATCGATGTCAACATTGACCTAGGATTTGATGTCTGCACGAAGCAGCGTGTTCGCCTTCTTGGTATCGATACCCCCGAGTCTCGCACTTCTGACAAGGAGGAGAAAAAGTTTGGTCTCCTCTCGAAGAAGAAGCTGAAGGAGTGGTGTTTGAAGGCCGTTGCGTCTGAGAAGGATGATATCGAGATCGAACTCAGATGCCCTGAGGCGGATTCTAGAGGAAAGTTTGGCCGTGTTCTCGCCGAGGTGTGGGTTTGTGAGGATGGAATCTGGACCAACGTGAATAAGTGGATGTGTGACAATGGTTACGCGGTCCCTTACGGCGCGGAGAATAAGGCTCTCGTCCAAGATTTGCACATGGCCAACCGTGAGAAGGTCAGGGATCAGCTGTAATGATCCTTTCTAATCCATAAATTACAAATCCATTTTTCACCAGACTTTACAGGTCTCCCACCGTGTAAAGCCTTGGATGTATCTAACCCATAATTATCTAATGTGTTAAAAAATAGAGCGTCGCCAGCCTTTAACTTGAAAGACTTGTTGATGTTTGGAAACTCAGTTTCACCCCCGTCGTAGTCATCTGTGAGCGCCAGTATAAAAGTGTAGAGACGACCATTTTTTTCACCTATAAAGGCATCTTGGTGTGGTCTATAATGACCACCCTCACCATAATGAAGAACCTGTAATTGTTCGCAGTGATCGATTGTTTTATTTACATATCCAACACACCTCTCCATGACAGCCCTCACCACTGGATCAGTATTTTGAAGCCATGCCGTCTGACTCTGACGAATTTCTTTATCGACCCTACCGTCAGTGTCAACCAGGGAGTCTGATAGTTTCTCCTTGGCTTCTTTTATGATGTGTTTTCGTTCTTCGGGTGAGATGAAATCCCTCAAAACGGTTGGACTTTTGTATACGGGTAATAAATACAATACCAATACTATCAAAAAGAGTATCAGTATCATCCTATTGTATCTATATATTAATATTTTTCGGCAAATTACAGTTGTATCTTTTTCTGATATTCAAAAATACTTCATTACTGTAATCCACTATACCCTGTAATATAGACACGTAATGATCGTGATTTTCTGGATCAATGATGTATTGTCTGAGTATGTCTCCGCCAGTGTGAATGATCATTTCGTATATGTTCGCCATGTCCCTGACTTTGTCCACAAACTTTTCTTGTCTCTGAAGGATGTTTTTGAAATCTTCTTTAGACATATCGTTGAGCATGTACCCGATTCTAAAATTAAGATTATCGGGAGGTCTTGTGTCGAGGTAAAAGTTGAGTCTTTCTGTCTCGTAGACAACTATCGCGTATTGTAGAATTTTCTGGGAAGCCATATTTTCCCTCAGTTCCCTAAACGATGGTATTCCACCACATGGTATGTCGCCATGTTCCCTCGAGGTGTTTGATTTACGCTTAAACTGGATGAAGTGTGGGTTGTGTATTCTACCCGTCTCGATTTCACCGGTCCTCCAGTTGAATGTACAGTGGCATGACGTGCACCACATTTGCGCACAACCATCGGTTCTGTGAATCAATATTCCACACTTTGGACAGGGTTTACTATCTCTCTTGATGAGTTGCATGGTTTTCACAGTATCGGGATTACACTCATGATCTTTCAATTTCACACCGTTACACTTTTCACAAAAATAGTTGAAACAGAGACCACAGTACCAATTCTCACTCAGGAAACCTTTACAGTTTTCTGTCGGGCATTTGTGAATAAAACGTCTCGGCTCGACCATTGTAGACTGAACACCCTGTCTCAAATGTTCTAAATGTCTATAAATGTTCTCCATATTCCTGTATAAGGTCAGTATCTCTGGGTGATTTCTCAAGTTGATGATGTCTTGTTCTGTCCTCATGTGGATTGTGTGTAACTCCAACAGTCTTTGTTTCTGAGCTCTCAATATTTCATTCAATTTTCTCATGCTCAGAATGCGCTCCACCTCCGGTTGTGTCTCGGGCATCAGCAACTGCTCCCGTTCGAAGAGAACTTCTTCCCGATGCTTTCTGTATTCAGTGTTTCTGAAGTATCGTGTGCAAAACGAGTCTACGAATTCCCGGTTCCACATTGTCTTACACTTCATACAATGAGGATCCTTTTCAGTCGACAGTAGATAGGTCTGACAACAACTCTTACACACGTTGTAGTCACAGTGAATACAGACCACACGCTTGTGTTTTAATTTATTGAATTCCTCACAACACACCTGACATTCGTCCATCTAGGTTAAAGAGAGTTCACCTCTTTAAATTATTTAGAGAAATAAATTGAACATAACCTATAATGTCTTCAGCTATTGGTATTGATCTTGGAACTACGTATTCTTGTGTTGGTGTTTGGCAGAATGATCGTGTAGAAATTGTGCCCAATGACCAAGGAAATCGAACGACTCCCTCTTATGTGGCGTTCACTGATAGTGAACGACTGATTGGCGACGCCGCGAAGAATCAGACGGCGATGAACCCTAAAAACACTGTATTTGATGCGAAGCGATTGATTGGTCGCAAATTTTCAGATCAGAAGGTGCAGGAAGATATCAAGGATTTATCATACAAAGTTGTGTCTGGAAAGTCTGACAAGGCGGTGGTCGAAGTAGAGTTCAAGGGTGACACGAAACGTTTCGAGCCTGAAGAGATTTCTTCCATGGTTCTCACTAAGATGAAAGAGACTGCCGAAACATTCCTAGGCAAACCCGTCACGGATGCGGTAGTTACAGTTCCCGCGTATTTCAATGATTCCCAAAGACAGGCCACCAAGGATGCGGCTTCTATCGCTGGCCTCAACTGTCTTCGAATCATTAACGAACCAACTGCAGCCGCTATCGCTTATGGTCTCGACAAAGATAAATCGAAAGAGATGAATGTTCTCATTTTTGATTTGGGTGGTGGCACTTTCGATGTGTCCCTACTCACCATCGAAGATGGTATTTTTGAAGTCAAGGCAACCGCTGGTGATACACACCTTGGTGGTGAAGACTTTGACTCTCGGCTCGTCCGACATTTCATCGAAGAATTCAAGCGTAAGAATAAGAAGGATCCCAGTGACAATCCTCGTGCCCTGAGACGACTGCGAACTGCCTCCGAAAAGGCGAAGCGCACCCTCTCCTCCACCGCGCAGACATCTGTGGAGATTGATTCACTCTATGAGGGTATCGACTTTTACACCTCCATCACCCGAGCCCGATTCGAAGAGTTGAACACAGATTTGTTCAGGAAGTGTATGGAACCGGTGGAGAAGGTCATCAAGGATGCCAAGATGGATAAGTCAACCATCGATGAAGTTGTTCTCGTCGGTGGTTCCACGCGCATCCCTAAAATTCAACAGATGCTTTCCCAGTTTTTCAATGGTAAGGAACTGAACAAGACGATCAACCCCGACGAAGCCGTTGCCTACGGCGCTGCGGTGCAAGCAGCCATTCTTTCCGGGGTTGAGGAAGGTAATGTTCAGGATCTCCTGCTCCTGGACGTAGCCCCCGTCTCACTGGGACTGGAGACAGCTGGTGGTGTGATGACAAAGATTGTAAATCGCAATACCACCATTCCAACCAAGAAAGAGCAGGTGTTCTCCACATACTCTGACAACCAGACCACTGTGACGATTCAGGTGTATGAGGGAGAGAGGGCCAAGGCTCAAGATAACAATCTTCTCGGAAAGTTCGACCTCAATGGAATTCCACCGGCACCGAGAGGAGTTCCCCAGATCAACGTCAAGTTTGACCTCGACGCGGACGGTATCTTGAACGTGACAGCCGAGGACAAAGCCTCTGGAAAGTCTGAAAAGATTGTCATCACTAACGACAAGGGTAGGCTGTCCAAGGATGACATCGAACGTATGTGTAAAGATGCTGAGAAATACAAGGAAGAAGACGAGGCGTATATGAAGAAGGTTGGGGTCATGAACCAGTTTGAGGGTACGGTGTATAATACCCGAACTACCATCGAGGATGAGAAATGCACTCTGAGTGAAGACGATAAGACGAAAATTAAGGAGAAGGTTGAAGAAATGATTACTTGGATTGATAACAACAAAACAGCTGAAGTCGATGAGATTGAAGCCAAGTCTAAAGAATTCATGGACGTGTGTGTGCCTCTATACGCGGAACAAGCAAAAGCTCAGAAGCAAAATGAACCAGATGGTCCCATTATAGATGAGATGGATTAAATCTGATGATCTACGAAACGACCCACAACATTTAATACATCATCCCTGTCATACACACTCTGCAAAAACAACATCGTCATCTCAGCCTGTCCGTATGACAAGTATGTGTCCCGATACTTTTCATATATACCGGCGAGGTCATCCAAATTATCGTCACACCACTCCTCCAAATCCGCACTGCTCAAATCCCTATGAAGACTCTGCTCGATGAAATCGACAACCTCGTCGCTGAGAGGCATGTCGGTAATCACGGTGCAATCGTCGTCAAAATTCATTATCTTTAATTATACTTTTCTTTATATTCAAACTTACTTAGGTTTGGTGCGACGCTTTTTTTGCGTCTTTTTCGTCTGCTGCTTTCTGCGCAACTCTCTCTCTTTCTTCATCTGGTCAGCTTTAGCTTTCTTTTCAGCTTGCATTTTAGCTTCAGCGATCCGCGTTGAGCGACGAGGCTCCGACTTGGTCTCCTTACGAGAATCCTTCTTCTCTTGAACCCTAGCCTTGCGCACCTTCGCAACGGACATATCACGACGTTTTGCTACAGTACGGTTTTGTTTTTTCTGTGCCTTTTTCCCGATGAGCCCAGCCGCGGCCGAAGCGGACGCCCGCTTGTTCCTTTCCATCTCGGCACTTTGCTTTCGAGCCAAGACCCTTCTCTGTGTGGGAGTAGCCTTTTCCAGGTTTTTCTGATCTCTCGCTATCTTCGCGGCAGCCTTGACAGCGTTCATTGTCTTCTTTTCTTTCGCTCTCCTCACCGCGCCCTGAATCGCTGTCCCGGCTTTTTGGAACTTCTTGATTGGAGGGGTAGGAGTGGGTTTCGGGTTTCGGGCGAGAGGATTATTGATCACCTTGTCTTGATCAAATCCAGCCGGAATGAATGTATCCGCGACGTTCGTCTTCTTCTCAAACTTCATGCGCGCCACCTTGTTCCTGTTCTTCTTACCCCTGAAGGCGGCCTGAATCTTAGTTGCAGCCTCTTTTTCCTTTTTCATCGCCTTGACCTTGTTCCTGTTCTTCTTACCCCTGAAGGCAGCTTGGAGCTTGGTAGCGGCCTCATCCTTCTTAACCTTATTGATGGCACCCGCCACGAGGGACTTAGAGGCATTGGAAGCCTCCTTCTCCTTTTTCATCGCCTTGACCTTGTTCCTATTCCTCTTACCCCTGAATGCAGCTTGGAGCTTGGTAGCGGCCTCATCCTTCTTAACCTTATTGATGGCTCCCGCCACGAGGGACTTCGACACATTAGAAACTTCTTTATCTTTCATGGCTTCAACCTTTTCCCTGTTCTTCTTACCCCTGAAGGCGGCTTGAATCTTAGTGGCCGCGTCTGTTTCTGTCCCCCGCTTTTTAATTTCGTCGTTCACGGTTTTTCGGACCACGTTTATCGGTTTATTCGCATTTTCAACGAGATTGAGAAGTTGCTTCCTGACACGTGTGTTCCTTTTGTTGGTCAAGACCTGCTGAAACTTGTCTCGAAGAGCCTTTCTCTCTTTCAGTTCTTCAATCACTGGACGGCTATTTGGTAGCCTGCGACCCTTCCTCAAGAAGGCTTCTCGCCTTCGACCGGCCGCATAGAAGGGAATGATCTCCCGGGTGACTTTCAAGAGTTCAGGATCAACACCACGTTCATCTTTTCCTCTCGTGAGATCTTTCACGTCACCACCGGCATTGAAAAGACGGGAAGCTTCTGTGGCAGACTTTTCATCATTTTCAACCTTTTTACCCCTTTGGTTACGCTTTTCCTTTCCAGCTATCTTACCAGCTCCCCTCTTCCTGGCGGCATTGAAAATCTTCTGACTCTTCGTCTTGTTCCATTTCTTCATAAATTCGGAGACATCAGCGTTTGTTAAACCATCAATTTGTTTCAGCTTAAATTCAACACCTTCACGAACCTTCCTGTCAGTGTTTTCTTTATTCAACTCTTTTGCCTTAATGTTCAATTGCTTGTTAAGTTCAGCTGCGGCGTTGAAGTTGTTCTTTTTAGTATTGAAAGCCTTCATAGCACCAATCTTACTGACAGCTCCTTTGAACTTGCTTCGAGCATTGAAAGGTTTAGGTTTGTTCATTTCTTTTGCCTTAATGTTCAATTGTTTGTTAAGTTCAGCTGCGGCGTTGAAGTTGTTTTCATTCTTCTTTTTAGTATTGAAAGCCTTCATAGCACCAATCTTACTGACAGCTCCTTTGAACTTGCTTCGAGCATTGAAAGGTTTGGGGTCTCTCTTCTGACGTGCATTGTTACCAGCCTTTTTGAACGCGGATGTCATACCAATTTTCCGCACCGCCTTTTTCAGTTTATTTTTGGGTTGATTGAATGCGGGGTTATTAAATGTAGTGGGTTCTTTAGGTTTGACGTTTTCCTTGACATTGTCATCGTCATCATCACTGATAAAGCCTGTCAAGTTTTCTCTCTTCTGACGTGCATTGTTACCAGCCTTTTTGAACGCGGATGTCATACCAATTTTCCGCACCGCCTTTTTCAGTTTATTTTTGGGTTTATTGAATGCGGGGTTATTAAATGTAGTGGGTTCTTTAGGTTTGACGTTTTCTCTGACATTGTCATCGTCATCATCACTGATAAAGCCTGTCAAGTTTTCTCTCCTCTGACGCGCGTTGTTTCCGGCCTTCTTGAAAGCTGTCATCATGCCAATTTTACGTGTCGCCCTCTTCATCTTGTTTCTGGTGTTAGGTTTAGGTGCGGGTTCGGGTTCAGGTGCAGGCGTTGGTTCCGGCTCTGGTTTTACATTTTCATCCCTGATTCGCTTCTCCCGCTTTCTGTTGATGATGTTTTGTCTTCTTTCCTCATCCTTGTATTTCCGATCAAGTTCCCTCATCCTTTTCAGGTTTGAAGTGGATCTAATTTTAGCATTTTGCTGTTCCTTCACCACACGTCTAGATTCCTTCGCGAGTCGTGCACGCTCACGTTCATTCCGAGTTAGAGAATTCTTTTTCTTGAGATCAGCTAACTGCTGATCATAACGTTCTTGATCAAGTCTTTGAGCCTCGGCGAACACGTCGTCAATGTTCTCAAGTGTCCTAACCCTACTTATGTAAGACATCTTTTCGGAAGAAGATAACTTTTTCAGGGATGCTAGATTTCTCTTGAGAGAATTTTTGGCGGTTCGAAGTTGCTTCTCCCTAGTTTTACCCTGCAGGGATGTCGATTTAGTGATAGAATTCGCGTTTATTTTTTCCACCTTCTGTTTAGCCCTTGTGTTGTTCAACTTATTTCTAACAGTTTGATTTCTCAACTGTTTCACTTTCAAACGAGCCTTCTTTTCTTCTTGAAGTTGCTCTCGTTCTAAACGATTTTTTTCCCTCTTCGCTTCACGTCTCTCCTTCTCGGACCTAGCTCTCGAGGCTTTCGTTTCCGCGTTTTGTATTTTCTGCTCGTAACGCTTCTTGTCTAGAGCACTCGCACTCGCGAACACGTCATCTATGTTTTCAACAGCTCGGACACGTGGTAAGAACGAATTCTTCTCCGATCGGGTCAGTTGTTTCAGTGTGTCTAAGTTTCGTCGAAGAGCTTGCTTGGCATTTTTAATCGCTTCAGCTTTGCTCGAGATATTCAAGCGTCGCTCGTCCTTTTTCAAAATATTCAAATTCTTACGAGCCTGAAGATTGGCGGCCGCCTTTTCTCGTTTTATCCGTCGGTTTTCATTCAAGGCCGCTCTCCTCTCTTCGTCCGTCTTAGCATTCTTGATTTTCTTTTCCATTCTTTCAGACTCTTCTGTATACCTTTGTTGATCCCTCAACCTAGCTTGTTCAAATATGTCGTCAATATTTTCAGGCTTGGTCACTCTCGCCAAAAACATGTTAACCTCATCAGATCTGAGTTTCTTCAGTGTTTTCAACTTTTTCTTCAACGTAGATTTCGCCGATCCACCAAAAATACCACCGAACATAGAACGAGATTTAGGCTTCATGGGTGGTCCGATGGGTATGTTGGGACGAGGACCAGGTCCGACGGGAATGTTGGGACGAGGACCGGGACCGATGGGTATGTTGGGACGAGGACCAGGTCCGACGGGAATGTTTGGACTGTATGGATCCGGACCAGGACCGATGGGTATGTTGGGACTGTATGGATCCGGACCAGGTCCGACGGGAATGTTTGGACTGTATGGATCCGGACCAGGTCCGACGGGAATGTTTGGACTGTATGGATCCATATAAGGATCATTTCGCGACATACCACGGCGACGACGAGTTCCTTTTCTAAGGAATGACGGTGTGCTTCTTTTGAATACATTACCGAAACGAACTTTATTGGTCCGAGTAGAGTTACTTCTGTTTAAAAATTTTGGTCTAGGTTGACTCTTGAATATACTTTCATTCGGAAAGTTTACCTTGGAGTTCCGGTTGTTCCTGGTGTTCACAGTGTTGTTCCGGTTGTTCATGGTGTTCCCAGTGTTGTTCCGGTTGTTCCGGTTGTTCCGGTTGTTCATGGTGTTCCCATTGTTCCCAGTGTTCCCAGTGTTGTTCCGGTTGTTCCTGGTGTTCACAGTGTTCCCTGTGTTGTTCCGGTTGTTCATGGTGTTCCCAGTGTTGTTCCGGTTGTTCCGGTTGTTCCGGTTGTTCCGGTTGTTCCGGTTGTTCATGGTGTTCCCAGTGTTCCCAGTGTTGTTCCCATTTCCCTTCACGGTGTCATTACCAAAGTTGCTAAGATTGTTCCTCTTTTCAGAGGTGTTCATGGCGGAATTCAGGTCATTTCTATTGTCAATAACCTTTTTCGTGATGACACGTTTCCTAGAAATTCTGATTGGCTCTGCAATCTTCAAGTGTCTCAATCTTTTCCCTATGGCTATGATCAAGTCCCCCTTGGATTTCTTATCGACATCGTCAAGTTTCACTTTGCGAGCAAGTCTCTTTATTTCACTCATTTTCGTCGATGAATCGAAAAGCTTCTGAAAATCCCTGACAGATAAAGGGGATTTACGATCCGTCATGTATGTCTTCTCCCTGTTCAGGATCAGAGGAGGAAGAGGTAATTTTTCATCCTGTATATTTTTATACACCTGACAAATTTCATCTTTTGTCAGTTTAATATTCTCTCCGGTATTAAGTTTTATCAACTTACGAAGAGTGGTGAGATCAGCATCTGGATCACACGCATCTATCATATATATTAAACTGACAAAAAAGTACTAATTTATAAATTTAAAACCTATGTTGAATAATTTGATCTTTTCTTCATAACTCATGTTGAAGTCAAAAATATTTGTATCACCTATGTTTATTTCCAGCTCTTCTATAGGTGTGTTATAACGTTCTCTATTTGCGAGTGCAGAACGAACCAGGGTCTCTACGAAATGTTTTGGGGTGTTAATATCTTCCTGGTATATTTGATTTGTTCTTATTTTAAAACACGTCACTTCATGTGGCTTTTTATCTAAGAATGGGGTTAGTGGATACTCTTCTTTCATACCACCATCTACGTACGTCTTATCCATGTATGTTCCACATGAAAATATGAACGGGACAGCCATAGACATGCATACCGCGTCTATTACTTTCATGTCCGGGTGTGTATCTTTGGAAAAGTATACCGTTTCTGAACTGTTCAGACAAAATGCGGATATGTATATTTTCATATCTATATCACTAAAGGTGGGATCAGAACCACAAATATCAACCAATTTCTTCCGTATTGGATTGATGTCTACAAAACCAAACTTAGTGAAGAATGAACCCAACTTTATTTTAAAAAAATTTGATATGTTAATCGACACAGCGGTATTTAATATTTCATCTACTGACATACCAACTGCTAAAAATAGAGCTAATATGGAACCAGCCGAAGACCCCGATATTTCCTGAACATCGACGAGTTCAGATTCTCTCGCTTTGAGTCCACCTATGAGGGCGAATATACCCATGGAAGCTGGACCCAATATAAGATATTTCATCTTCCTACTTAGTAGAACTGAGGAAATTGGCGCCGTAATGTCGCGAAGACAATCGCATATACGATGGAGTGCACCAAAGCGGATGTCACGCTCGTCTGACCGGAGCGGAAGACTCCCTTGCTCCCGGGAGGTAAAGTAAGGAGAAGACCGGGGCTCAGAGCCAGGAACAAAGCTGTGCTCACCAACAGGTCCGTCTTCGTGAGAACCAAGCCCATGTATTTGGCTATGAGACTGTAGACGATGAAGAAGACGAGGGCGTGGAAAAATATGGCAGTCTTGTTTGTCTTTTGGTTTGTAAACGAAACCTTTTCCCCGTCTGTGGTGAGCAGCACCCCGGGGCTCAGGGTTAAAAAAAGTGCGGCTGGAATGGCTACCCGCTGGGCGGTGAGGTTCGAAAGCATGTTAATGTACGCTCATATAATTTTTAGCGAAATCGAGAAAGTGAAAGAACGAAGCACCTCTCATCATCTCCTCGTGAAGACCGTTGTCATTGATAGTTCGCCTGACATGTTTCCAGACGTGGTAAAGACGATCCTCATACCACCTGCTCTGTTCTTCGTATTCCCATGACACCTTTTCTATATAGGATTCATGTTCCTTGAAACAAAATTCAACAAAATCACAAAACTCTCCTGAATGTTCGATAGACGCGTCATACAGAAGGGTTTGAATGGTGTTCCACATTCTATGGAGTTCATCTGAGTATTCGACTTCCCAGTCTTCAATATTCAGAGGAGTGTCTTCATGAAATTCATCATCATCACTGGCGTCGTGATCAAAGCCGTTGTTCGCTTCGTATACGTATTGACTCCAGACCATGATGATCAGTTACTTACTTCTTTGGGGGGCTTATCTTTTATACCTGTTAATGAGAGAGAAGTTGATTCCTTCGTCTTGAGATTATCCTTAATTGCATTTAAAGCTCCTTCGACCTTAGCCTCATCACCAGCGAAGAAAGACATGAGACCGGCCGAGATGGCTTCCTTATTCATCGCACTCTTACGCACGGATTTACGGATGCTAATTTTACCTTTCCTGAGGTTAATGGTATCAATACCCTGATCAACCATATGCTTCTTCACAGACTCCTTGAGGCGCTTCTCCTCCTGGTTGAGAATTTTGATATCAGATTTCGCATCAGAAAGTTGCTTTGTAAGTTCTACAAGCTTAGATACAGTTTCAGAGAGCTCATTAGAGACGTTTGCCATTATTAATTAATAGTAATATCCTAATCTTTAAGCTTAGGCGCACAGACCACGCTGCATGAGGTCAGGGGTGATGGTGGAATTGTTCCACACGTAGGGGTCCTTGGGGTTAGGGGGGTCCTTGCGAATCTGCTGGTTCGCGTTGCGAAGGGCACCGCCGACAGTCTCGGGGAAGCCAATCTGCTGACGGGGATCGAGGAAGTTCTGACCAGCGAGGACATCCTCGGGCGCGAACTGGCCAAAGTCCTCCTCAGAGGCAATCTCACGGGGGAGAAGGGAGGAGGCGAGGCCCGTGCCCTGGTTCATACCGCAGGTGGCGGGACCAGCGGCGGGACCAGCGGCGGGGCCGGCAGCGGGGCCAGAGCTGAAGGGCGCATACTGACGCTCTGTGATGGTGTAAGAGGATTTGGAGTTCAAGTTGCACAGGAGGAAGATAAGGACAGCCACGGCGACCAACATCATAATGTTTTGGTTGCGACCTTTCAACATCTTTTATATATAATTAACAATTTTTTTTATTGCTCGTCATCATCGACAAAAGCATACTGGTCTGGGTAAGTATCGAGGACTGGCTCGGGGTGGAGCCTGACCTGGACAAGATTCCAAGTGCAGGCAAAAGTTTTCTTGGCAAACCAAAGTCCGGAAAATTCCAAAATGACATCACAGGCCTGATCCTTCTGGAGAGTCTCAAAATCAACAGCCTGCTGCTGAGAGTCGAAAACCTTAGTCACCTCAATCCTGTCGCAGCTGAGCTGGTTATCCACCACGCTGGGTGTATACGCTCCCCTGATGACACCCTCCGAAAGCTCCTTACCGAACCACGCGGCGGAATTCTCTTGGGCGGCCTCGACATTCTTGGTGTCGATGGCGCTGACCTTCTCGATGTTCGAGTCAGACATGAGATCTAGAACAACTTCGTCGGAGATGTCGGAGATCCTGACACCGTTCATCTGAATGAGAACCTTGCGCTTGTTGTCGTTGAGAACCTTCACGAAACGAAGACCGTCATCGCCCTTGGTGAGAGTATCGAAAAGCATTTTATACTGTACTTGAGATCTATTTCTTTAAACCAACAAATGGTATAGCAGCAGCCTTGTTTACGACTGCATTTGGAACCCACCTGTTTCTCCTGGGATTATGACCATACAATGTCTTACTCACATTTAAATTTTTTGGAATGCTCTTTGCATTTTTCGTTCTCAGATTCATCTCATTTTTCACGTATGAATTGTTAGTTACATTCTTCCACCTGAGGGATTCAAGGTTGAACCGTTTGTTTCCTGATGTATTCTCATAACCACTGACTTTTATCTTATTGGAAGAAGTCTTCAACCCGTGCACAAACTGTTTGGAGAGACGTTCATCTGAAGGTTCTGACGTATAATTCTTATACTTATTAGGATTTATCTTCGCCGCCCTGGACATTGAAACCTTGCCATCTTTCCTCGTGACTGGTCGTTTCTTCACTATTTTGCTCCTGACACGCCGGAACACAGTCTCAATCGAGTCACTGGTTTTGATGTTCTTGACGAAGAGTTTGGAAAGTTTCACCAGCCTCTGACGATCCTTCTCCTTCTTCTCTGGCCTCAACTTCAACTTGTGCATCAAATAAATGTCCTCGATGAGAAACTCTTTACTCGAGACGAAAACCTTCTTGTTCGTCACGAGCTTGCCTGTATCCACGTTACGGTATGTCACACCTCGTCGTCTCGTGAGGACAACCTCATACCCAAATTCCTTCGGGCGCATGAAGGGTATGTCTAAGATGCCACCGACGGTGGTGTTCTCAACTTTACCTGTCTTGGTGGAGAAATATCTTATGTTGAGATCGAGTGCGAACAGTTCGACATCGATGAAGACATCTCCCTTACTCGGTTTGTCATCCTTTCTCACCTTCTTCTTCTTGATCAGTGTGTATCGCCTGGTCACGTATGGACCCTTCGTGCTGAAATTTATACCCAAAAACTTAAAAATCTTGGAATACCTTTTACGCATGGATAGCAGCCTGTTTTTGACGCGTAAGTTCAGTTTTTGGGCCGTCTGTCCGAGTTTATCCCAGAGAATGAGTTTTGTCGCTTGCAGTTTACCAAAAAACTTTGGATCGACAGTCATGCGAGGAACGAACTTCGCGTCTATGTCACTCGTGACGATCCTCTCTTCATAGTCGGTGTGCATGTTGAACGCCTCACCACCACTGATTACCAAATCACCCATACCCTTCATGTGATCTGTGAGTTCACCAATGGTTTGAAGAATGATGTCGCGTATACTATCCGTGATCAGCACATACATGAACTTCTCGAAAGACTTTGTCGAGTGGTTCGTGTGTGCATGACTCCTGAATTTACCCACATCCCTCTGAAGATTACGATCGAAATACTTCTTCAGCTTTGGATCCCTGAAGAGGAGGTGCTCATTCAGGAATTTATCCATGGCTGACTTTGAATAAATATGTTCGTCCATTAATATATTGGGATATAATAATATGGTCTGCAACGTTATAGACGAGTGTAGATGTTACCAGCTGAGAGGCAATCCAAATCAGTTCTGTGGGGTGCGTCGAGGTGACAGGGTCCTCCGATGTCCAGAAGACTGCTGCTTCGGTGGCTGTGTCTCCGATGGCTCGAGACCCCCATTCAGATACCTAGATGTCCCTGACATCGTCGACACGAAACCCTTGAAAGCACCAGATCGTGAGAAGGCTTTTAACTACATTTTACGGGTGTTCATATGTTTCTGTTTCATCATAATCATAGACTTAAAGATTAGGGGGGTAAGAAAGATATAATGTCTCTTGAAACCATCCAGACCGAACTCGCCGCCCTTCGTAACGACGTGAAGAACCTCACTAAGCTCATCCGTAAGGTCAAGAACACCCAGGAAGATCCTGACGGTGAGAAGGCCAAGAAGCGCGCCGAGAACAACGGATTCAATCGCAAGCAGGAAATCACACCTAAGTTGCGTGAATTCATTGGTATTGCTGATGGTGAGCTCGTCTCTCGTTCTGAGGTGACCAAGTTCATCAACAAGTATATCACCGACAAGGGTCTTAAGCACCCCGAGAACGGTCGTCAGATTATCCTCGACGACAAGCTCCGCGAACTCCTCTCTCCTCCCGAGGGTGTCGTCGTCACCTACCTTAACCTTCAGAAGTATCTCTCTCCTCATTACCTCAAGAAGGCTTAAAAAATAAAAACATATATTACATAACAACATGGTGACTTTCATCGAAAAGGCACAGATTGAAGAAGTTGTTGGTACAAAAATAAAAAACCTAGGTTTGTACCAAAAAGCTTTTACGCATAAGTCCGCTCTTAAGGAGTATGAAAATCTTACCGAGTCTTTTGAAACTCTTGAATTTATCGGTGATTCCGTGTTGGGATTTGTCATCACCAAATTTTTGTTTGATCGATATGAAAATAAGCAAGAAGGTTTCCTCACGAAAGCTCGCACAAAGCTCGTTCGTGGTGAAACACTGGCCCACATAGCAAACTATCTAGGTCTCAACAAGTATGTCATCATGGATGAGAAGGGTATGCGGAACTCGTGGAACAACAATACGAAGATTCTCGAAGACGTCTTTGAGGCTCTCATCGGGGCAATCTATATGGATATTGGACTGATTCACGCCAAAGAATTCATCCTACGAATCTATCAAAATCCACAAATCATAGACATGAATATGATCATGGTTGATGACAACTACAAGGATCATCTCATGCGTTACTGCCAGGTCAACGGTTGGGAACTACCAGAATATAGGGTGGCTGGTCACGAAGAGGGTGTATTCTACATCGACATCTACGTGCAGAACGCATTCTTCGCCCGTGGTGTCGCGAGAAGTAAGAAGCAGGCGGAACAGAACGCCGCCCGAAGTTATTTTGAGATGGTGGGAACATATTGCAAGTATGATTTCACCTAAGTCGAGCTTAAAAACTAGAAAATAGTACTATTTAATATGCATCCATATGTTAAAGAACTGATCGGGCGGGAATATGCCCCACAGAAGTCGGAGGAATGGCTCGCTCTCCGTGGTCAGATGCTGACAGCCAGTGATGCGGCCACGGCCATCGGCAAGAATCCTTATCAGACCCCCGACGACCTCCTCCTCAAAAAGTGTGGTTTGGGTGAAAAATTCACCGGCAACGCCGCCACGAAGCACGGTGAAAAGTATGAGGATGAGGCCCGTATCCTCTACGAGGAGAGGCACGGTGAGAAGGTTCACGAGATTGGCCTCGTCCCTCATCCCGAGCACAAGTGGTTGGGAGGAAGCCCCGACGGAGTCTCAGAGTCTGGAAAACTCGTCGAGATTAAGTGCCCTCCCCAACGTAAAATTATTCCTGGTCAAGTTCCGGAACACTACATGCCCCAGCTTCAACTCTGTATGGAAATCTTGGATCTCGAAGAGGCTGACTTCATCCAATACAAGCCGGCAGAGACGAATTGGCCCCTTCCCGAAGAGTTTGATGTGGTCAATGTTAAGAGGGATCGAGAGTGGTGGAAAACATACCTTCCGATCATGAGAGAATTTTGGGAAAAGGTTCTCTATTTTAGGGAACATAAAAATGAACTTCCTCCACCTAAGTTGAAGAAAACTCGTAAAAAAAAAGAAAAGGAACCAGTCCAGTGTGAAGTGCACCACTTATCTGACGAGGATCCATACGAAGATGACTAGTGCACAGTATAAACTGGCAATAAATACCATCAACACCCGCCTTTACATACCCTATCAACGAGACGGTGTTCAATGGATGCTCGGTATGGAAGGCCAAACTTCGGGTCCCAAGGGTGGATTCCTATGTGACGAAATGGGTCTGGGTAAGACGGTGCAACTGATTTCCACTATGCTTGGAAATCCAAAACAACGCACCTTAATCGTCGTACCCAAATCCATTATCACACAATGGGTCGAAGAAATCAAACGTTTCGCCCCCACACTCGGTGTTCGAGTCTTTGAGGGACCCGGTCGCGTCTTGGACTATGAACTCCTGACAACGCCTGGGAGATGTTCGGTGACCATCGCACCATATACGCTTCTCAGTGTGCACGGTGGAGACGAGGACGCCAAGACACCTCTTCACAACTGTCGTTGGGATCGTGTCATCCTCGACGAGGCTCACGAGATCCGAAACAAACGTTCTAAGATTTTCAAGAACGTCTGCCGCCTCAAGACTGATATCAAATGGATCGTCACTGGCACTCCCGTGTTCAACTCCATGGAAGACTTTGTCTCTCTCTGCGCGTTCCTCGGTCTCTCGAGAAACTTTGTCCAAGGAAGGACCAGGGAGATCAAGGATGTCTACATCCTTCGACGCACCAAGGAGGACCTCGTCAAGCTCAACGAACGTCTCAGACTTCCTCCGTGCACGTTTGATAACATCGAGCTCGAGATGTTTGATGAAGAAAAGTCACTCTATGAATTTGTGTTCTTGGAGGCACAGGGTATCATCCAAGACGCGTTCAGGGGTCCTGTCCAAAGCCTGAACTCGAAGAACATGATCATTCTCGAATGTCTTTTGAGAGCGAGGCAGTGTATGATCTGGCCTCAGATGTACTTGGATGGCGTCGCACAAAAAAATGAGACTGAAGCCACCAGGTGGACTGGCAGATCAAATAAGATGGAGACTCTTTTCAAGATGATCGCCGAACATCCGGACGAAAAGACACTCGTCTTCTGTCAATTCAGGGGTGAGATGAACTATATTCAGTCCCAGATGACTTGTCCGGTGTTCAGAATCGACGGATCCGTCTCCAAAGAGACGCGGGTCCAGCAGATCGAGGGTTTCAAAAAGGCTGGACCGGGCGCAGTCTTCATCATCCAAATCAAGAGTGGTGGTCAGGGTCTCAACCTCCAAGAAGCCACCAGGGTCTACATCACAGCACCTGCCTGGAATCCAGCTACGGAATTACAAGCGATTGGTCGAAGTCACCGCATGGGTCAGACACAGGCTGTTCACGTTAAAAAGCTGGTCTATAAGGAATGTCCCAGATTTGTGAGTGTTGAAGAAGAAATGATGGCTCTCCAAGGTCACAAGTCCCTGGTTTGTTCGGAAGTCTTGAACGACGATCGAATTAAATCACAAATCCCCGTCAACAGGACAACGGATAAGATTTCAATCTTGGACATTAAAAAAATTTTCCGCGCTTAATATAAATGACTGTTGGTTCTCGCGCTGAAGTTTTCCATGGTAACGCTACTCAGACCTCCGGTGGTCTGCGTAAAAGTGATCTCAAGATGAAGGATGGCCGCATCATCTCGAAGGCGGCGAGCAAGGCGGCGAAGAAGTCCCTGAAGAAGAACCCCACCTTCCGGGCGTTCATCATGATCGCCAAAGAGAAGGCGGAAAAGAAGGACCATTTCTGCCTCGTTCCCAAGAAGGGTTCCAAATCCTACAAAAAAATAATCAAGGATAATAAGTAAGAATGACTCTCTCTAAATGGGAAGACTCTGTGAAGGTCGCTAAAATTAAATTAGGCATAGACCCAAAGAAGTTTACCAGGGTTCAGGGTAAACTGCTTAAGGAGGCGCAAAAGGTGTATAGTATTCTTTTGTTAAATAAATCTAAATCTTAAATTGAAATCCCTTCAAGTTCTGAGGCTCATAGACGATGAGCTGTTGAAGTTTCCAGGTGCATCCAAACTTCCTGTTCAAGAAATACACACTGCCAAGCTCGACAATGGCATGTCCTGAATTTCTCGAATACAGTCCATTCTCCACCGTGTCACGTAGAGGGTTTTTATCAGCGTCGAAAACGTTTGCCTTGATTTGATCCTCTACCGTTGTGTCAACCTTGACGCGAAACTTTGGTTCGCGGTCCGTAGACTCCTTGACGTTTGAATTGAACATGGGTAAAAGTTCTTCACGGGTCATGGGGCTTCCAAAGATGGTTTCACTCTGGGCCACCACCGCGTCGATGATCATGTTCTCGAGGGTTCGTAGAGAATCGTAAAACTTTTTCATGTAGCTTCCCTCCTCGTCATACCCCTTGATGGCAAAGTCGATGTTGTATTTTGTTGGACCAATTTCTGGGACGAAACCCGAAACACCGAAGGGCATATACATACGAGGAAACTGAATCTTTAGAGGGGTTCCCTGCTTCGTAGAAATGACGATCCTTCGGTTGTTGTATTCATTAATCTGAATATTTTCAATCGCTTTGTCCATGAGTTCTGTACTTGTTATGCAACTCAAAACTTTAAGCTGAACACGCGACACAGTCAGGTTCAAGACTGAACTGGATAGGGCGCGCCTTGGCCTTTGAACGGAGGTAGTACATTCCAGTTTTGAGACCCGCCTTCCAAGCATACATATGCATGGAGGAGAGCTTCGAGAGGGTTGGACTCTCCATGAACAAGTTCATAGATTGTGATTGATCGATAAAACGACCCCGGTCCGCTGCCATATCGATAATACATTTCTGACTAATTTCCCACACAGTCTTGTAAAGATTCTTAATAGCATCTGGAATGTCCACGATATTCTGAATGGAACCACCAGCTTTAACCATCAGATCCTTCATTTCCTTCGACCAGAGACCGACACGTTTCAGGTCATTAACGAGATGTTTGTTGACCACGACAAATTCACCGGCGAGTGTGCGCCTCAGGTAAATGTTCGTCGTGTAAGGTTCGAAGCACTCGTTGTTTCCCAAAATCTGGGCGGTCGACGCGGTTGGCATCGGGGCCATGAGAAGACTGTTCCTGAGTCCCTTTGTCTTGACTTGTTCACGCATGGCATCCCAGTCGTATCTTCCACTGAATTTCACTTCACCATCCCACATATCTGGCTGAAGGATACCCTCGGAGGCTGGGGAACCCTCAAAGGATTCGTAGGATCCCTCAACTTCGGCGAGTTCAGAGCTGGCCTCTAGAGCCGCGTGATACATCGTCTCGAAGATGTGTGCGTTAAGAGTTCGCGACTCCTCTGAATCGAAGGGGAGACCGCAGAGAATAAACACATCAGCTAGACCCTGAACACCGAGTCCGATAGGCCTGTGTTTCATGTTGGATCGACGAGCCGTCTCGACCGGGTAAAAGTTACGATCGATAACTCGATTCAGGTTTTTAGTGACAATCTTCGTCACCTCGTGCAGCTTCTGGAAATCAAACGTCTTCTGGTCTTTGTCGACATACTTGGGAAGAGCGATGGAAGCGAGGTTGCACACTGAGGTTTCGTCTTTGTCGGTGTATTCCAAAATCTCCGTGCAGAGATTGGAACTCTTGATAACACCCAAGTTCTTTTGGTTGCTCTTGGAGTTGCACGCATCCTTGTAAAGCATGTATGGTGTGCCAGTCTCAGTTTGACTTTTGAGAATAGCCTTCCACACGTCAGTGGCTGGAATTGTCACGTTAGCGAGACCCTCATCTTCATACTTTGTATACAACTCTTCAAACTCCTTACCGTATACATCAGAGAGACCCTTCGCCTTGTCCGGACAAAAGAGAGACCACGTGCCACCCTCCTCGACCCTCTTCATGAAGAGGTCGGGGATCCACATGGCTGTGAAGAGATCCCTACAACGCGCTTCCTCGTCACCCTGATTGAGGCGAAGCTCGAGAAACTCTAAAATGTCGGGGTGCCAAGGTTCGAGGTAGACCGCGATGCTACCCTTACGCCGACCGGCCTGGTTGACGTAGCGAGCGGTCGCGTTGAACACACGGAGCATCGGGATAATACCATCCGATTGACCGTTCGTTCCTCGGATACGAGACTTGTTTGCTCGAATATTGTGAATATGGAGCCCGATCCCACCCGCCCACTTACTAATTTGGGCACACTCTGTGAGTGTCCCGTAAATGCCGTCGATGGAATCATCCTTCCCAGCGATGAGGAAGCATGAAGACATCTGGGGTCTGGGTGTTCCCGCGTTGAAAAGAGTCGGTGTCGCGTGAATGAAATATCCCTGTGACATTTTATCGTACGTCTCGAGGACGGCGGCGATGTCTTTACCATGAATACCGATGGAAACCCTCATGAACATATATTGTGGAGTCTCGATGAGCTTCCCATTTACCCTTTGAAGGTAGCTTTTCTCGAGTGTTTTGAGACCAAAATATCCGAATTCAAAATCTCGGTCGGTCTTGATGTGATCCTTTACTTGTTGGGCGACTTCGACGACTTCGTCGGTGATGACACCACCTTTTTGTAGTTTTCTCATGGCGAGGTGAAAGTTGTTCGGGCAAACCTTGTGAATGTTACTAGCGATAATACGGGTGGCCAAAATTTCATAATCTGGATCTGCGGTGATCATACCAACACAGATTTCAGCGGAGAGTATGTCAATTTCCTGGGTGGTGATATTGTCATACATCGAAGAAAATACCTGCTGAGCAACTTTGGAGGAATCACAATTTTCAGAGAGTCCATACGTTAAATTCTTGATCCTATTGGTGACGTTATCAAATCTCATATCCTCAATACGACCTGAGCGTTTAATGACCCTCATATACCTAATGTTCAAATTTTATTTTTAAACTACTTCGTGCACTTTTCAAGGTCCCCGCTTCGCACTGTCGCGGGACCCAACGTCTCAAACTTCCTGTCAGGTTGTGTGAGGTAGGTGTTCACGTAGAAAGGACCGTCTTGTCCGGGCTTGGCTACAGGAGCATACGACCCAACGAAGCAGGCTGGGGGTTTGCACGGGATCTCCTCAACATTGTTCGGCTTCGAGTCATAATCTTTAAAGTCAGCGGGATTCAGCATTTAATATTTACAGATGTTTTTTTTTCGTCCGTTATATTAAATGTGTGACAACTTACACCTTGATTCTCTGAAGCAGTGTGAGACCCCCCTAAACAAGCTGTTCTTTTCTCCTTACAACAAAGACCTGATTCAACGTGGTATCCGTCAGACGTTCAAGAACAGGACTGGCATCGCCATCGACTATCAAAACCCAGATGATTTGTATGGCATCATGAGAGCCGTGTTCATCAGCAATTCCGGCGACCACTACAACAACATCAACAACCAGGTGAGGGACATGAACGTCCGTGTCATAGACACCTCTCTGGGTCAAATTCAAACTGGCGTGTCTCAGTTCATGACCTACGCCGAAGAGATTGACACGATCAGTCAGCCCATGGATAGGCCGGTCAATACCAGCACTGTTGGTAAAAAGTTACCCCGTAATAAAGTGGGAATCAATTAAAGATTACACCCGAATAGTGAATAAGCACATATGAGTCTAAACTATTACAAATGCGAAACTGAGAAGGTATGCAAGCAAAAGGGGTGGGACAGGGCCGCGGTAGATACGGTCTGGCTTTTGCTGACGGAGGAGGTCGGGGAGTTGGCATCGGCGATCCGTCAGTATAAGAAGACATTCAAGAAGACAAACTTGAAGAAGGAGAGGGGAACCGACGTGATGATGGAGATGGGTGATGTCTTCAGTTACTTGTTTCAACTGGCGCACATGCTCAACGTAGATTTGGACAAGATGTGGAAAGAGCATCAATCTAAAATGCACGACAAAAAATATAATCTGAAGTAATAACAAGAATGAGTGATTTTATGCTCAGTGATGAACATTCCATGGACAAGGTGAATCCATTTGTCGTACACGAATTCTCCCTTCCAGGAGGAATACGAGAGACGGACAGAACAGAGATTAAGGAATATTTTACACGAGATTCGATCACTCGTAAGCGACCCACTGACAGGGAGCAGAGGCTCTTAGATAAGATCGGCGTGCATGAGATTCATAAAACGACGAAGAGTCCCTTTTGCGATACCAATCTCTGCGCGAAGCAGGATACTCAAAACGTCATGAACAGGGAAATTCACCCCAGACGCAACATCGACTACGGGGTTTCTTGTAAGAAACCCAAGGTTGTTAGTGTAGGTGTTTCAAACCAAAAGAAGCACAGGACCCCCGATTCGGTCAAAGTTGCCGTGGTAGTCCTCATTATTCTGATGTTAGTTTATGCATTACGGAGATAAAGTAAAGCAGTCGCTTTTTTGATATACACGTCTGCACGACACCGGGGATATACTTCTTTGAAAACTTTGTGATGAAATCCACTTGCCAAGCACTTTCCATATCAATGCGAGGTGGCTGGAATGTCGGATCCAGAATTTTAACAGAGTTGATCAACCTGACGTAGAAGCGAGGATCATGCTTTGAGTATAGTATTTGTTCGAGATACAGTTCAGCCATACGCTGAAGCACCTCCACGGTCTTTACAACCATGACATCCAGAAATTTGTAGTAATCTACGGGCGAAGTAGACTTCCACGAAATCTTGGTCCAATCTCCGATAGGCTCGGTGTTGATGTAGTCGGTGTAGGCGTCGTATTCCTTACGTTTACTGTTCCACTTCTTGTAGACGATTTCAACATAGTGCAGGTCAGACTCGATATCATGGACAAATAGAGCAGATGAAAGATTGTTTAAAGAACCCATAAACATGTGTTATATAAAGAGTTCTTGTCTCTAAGTAAAAAAATATTTTGATATATAAATGACTGCGGTCGTCATTGCTGCCGGTGTGTGCTGCTCGTTGTGTTGTAGTTCACCACTTACGGCGGGGTTCCTCGCGCCACGTGGGACGAATGACTTTACAGCAAGACTCAAAAAAGTTTTGCCAAAGACCGCGGCCGATTTTATTCCGGACAATCCAGCCGGGACCGTGGATGATGAATACGATCCAATACAGGACGAGGAAGATGAATTACAGGCCTATAGGAGCGAGTTGTCAGCACTGTATAACGAAGATGAAGCCCAACAAGCTATTTTTGATTTGGCGGAACAGAATCAGTCCGAAGATATGGCCGACTTGGTTCGACTTCAAAGGAAAAAGATATTCTATGAAGATGAAAGAAACACTCCCTGTTCCACGAACATCCATGACCTCACGATGAAAATTGATTGCGGTAAGAACGCGATCAAACAGTTTAAATTATCACAGTGTGGTGGGGGGTTGTATAAATATGACTATACCTGCCTCGGTGGAATTAACGCGGAGGTGTCTTTGGAGACTTTCAAAACACCGGAGGTGTCGAGGGCCTCTTTAGGTGAAAAAATCATGGACGTTCCGATAGATTTGAGAACCATTTACCGTCACAACGTTCGTTGTGATATTGGTGGGATCAGGGGTGCGAGTGAATCGACAAAAGTCATGACTGAAAGTAAGGGTGACACCCCGATCAGTCAGTTCAGATATGACTACACCGTCAACCCCGCGAATAAAAATATGAACACCACACAATACTTTTACAAATGTTTGGACACCTTGACGAGTGGTGAATGTCAGAATTATGAAACGATCACCGGTGCCCTCAAACCCGAAGACCTCGTGTCCGATAGTGCGATGGGACTTCAAGCGTTTGATGTTAAGTGTCCGGGTAAGAATCAGGTGTTGACTCGATTTCAATTAAAGGCTGGTGGAACCGCGGTCGATGGTACAGAAATTCCACCCTTTCCTGATAGAGAGAGAAATGGAATGTATCGCTACGATTACACATGTTGCAAAATGGACACCTAAGTTGACCTCATACATTTGAAAATTTATGTTTAAAAATGTATTCGTCCATAGCGAATAACAGTTTTTCATACCTTCTTACTCTGGATGAGATTCGTAAGAGCCTTCCCGATGATCTTCGCCCTTCGTGGGTGAAGATTACTACCATCACTATGGTATCCAGCTTTATGCAGGATATTGATATAAAGAAGCTCAGGGAAGGCTTTGAATCGATCGGTTCGTATAAATTGCGAAAAGAAGATTCCACTGTCGGTGGCTTTGAATGGAAACTCAAGCCAACCACCTTCTACAATCAGATTACCCTGACCTATCATGACACGTATAGCACAAAGTCGGTAAAGGTGTTCCCAAATGGGAGTATTCAAGTCGCTGGTTGCTGTGATCTTTTCGACTGTAAGCGCATCATCACCCAGTTGAAACACATCTTCAAAAAGTTTTTGACTGTAGACATCGACATCCCAGAGGAGTCCTTCCGGGTTGTGATGATCAACTCGAACTTCAGTTTGAACTATAATGTCAATCTGATCAGGGTTGCGAGTTGGTTTGAAGAGTATGATGACATTTTCAAGGTGTCCTTCGAGCCTGATCGGTATTCAGCTGTAAAGATCAAATTCAAACCTTCAGAGGATATGAAGGAAATCACCTGCAGTATCTTCAGCACCGGAAAGATCATCATCACTGGAGCCGAAACCCTAAAAGAGATCGCATTCGCTTACAACGTCATTAACCAGCACATTAACGAGAACCCCCAGATTCGAGTTTCACACACAGAGGATACGGATGTTTTTGACATTTACCTCGGATACCGTTGTGATCCCATGGTAAAACACCTTCGAGAAAAGGGGTTTAATTCTTGGATGAAGACCGTTACCAATCGCCGAATTAATTTCTAAATTTATATTAACAAAATGTCTCAGCGACTTGGAATGGCGGATGGCAGGTGCTTTACCGTGAATACCTCAGCCCAGTTACTCAACAACCACATCATGAAGAAAAATGGAATTACCTTCGAGGATAACTACTCGTTTAGGCAGCTTCTTCAAAAGCAGGGTCCCAAGATCATGGACGCCGTGCAGGCCGAGCAGGGCACCGGAAAGTGCAACTCCTGCGACAAGCCTCTCTTAAAGACACCCAACACATACTAAGTGAGAAAAATCAATGAAAAAACTTTGAACCCATACTCTAGAATGCAGACATGCTCCATATGTCTCAATGAAGTCAGGGCGACGAGGGCCAATCCTCCGCTCAGATGTGGACATGTATTTCATTCCAGCTGTCTAGAGGAATGGAAAAATCAAGGTAAGAATACGTGCCCGGTGTGTCGAAGAGTGATTGACGCGACGCGGTTTAAAGTGGTGGTGACGATTCAGAACAATGTCACAGCAGCGGCGAACTCTGTGACATTGGATGAAGAATCTATTTTCAATGTTTTAGATCTTTTTGATATAAATTTTGATGTTGAAGAACTTCCAGATTTAGAGAGTATTCTTGCGGACCTGGGGATGAGTCTTGCCGACTTTGATTCCTCTATTCTTAACGCAGAATGAGCTACAATACCTCTCGTAGTTCAGCCCAGGATAGTTCCTCGACGATTTACGAGGATCCTTGATGATTTTACCTTTCGCGTCGGTTAAAAGTGGACCGGTAGCCCAACCACGTTTATGACTAAACACGTTAGCCCTGAACGTTATACGCTTGCCTACCTTGAAAGTACCTCCCCTTTTAATCCTCGATTCAGGAACCTTGAAGAATTTAGCTACAGATTGAATAGTATCTCCAGGTTTAATCTTGTATTCCACGACACCATGCTGTTTGTAAAAGTGAAAGTCTCCCTGTCTGATGTAGTTTGTCGCTCTACCGGGCGACACAAACATCATGACCTTGAAATAACCCTTCTTACATTTTTTGGTGGCGTCCGTCTTGTACACCTTTTTGGGATTGTCAGAAATGACGCGCTTCGGGAGTCCGGTGCAGTGTGTGTAGTTATGACCCCTGTTCGACAGGCCGGAGCGGTCACCAGGGATGGATTTCTGCCACCTATACGCTTCATAGTCACCCACGGCGTACGCGTAGCAGTTATTATTCCCTATACCCCTCGAAGATCCCCACCTCCTCGTCGTGAACTTACTTTCGTTTCCACTCAGGGGGAGGTTTTTCATCTGTAGTGTACTCAGAAAAAAATATTGACATCTAGTAAATGATCTCGGAGATTACCAAGTCTCGTAACAAGTCTGACGCCCTCATGGAAGTTCTCGTGTTTGTGCTCAACCTTCTCATCAGCACCTTCATCCTCCGCCTTGTGTGGAACCGCTCCCTCGTCAAGCACATCTCCGTTCTCAAGCCCATCAAGTCTCTCCTTGATGCGTTCATTCTTTCCCTCTCCGTGCAGATTGTGCGCGGTATCTAAAACTTTTTAAATCCAACCGTCTGCTCACCAGATGGATCAACAGTGGTGGGGAAAGCTGTGATACCAGCACATTCTTCACTGTCACAATCGACAAAGGTGAAAGGTGTGCCAGATTGCTTCATATACTCCAACTGTTTACGAGTCCAACCACAACCCATGGTCCCGTAAACTGTATACCCACCACCCCCAGCCTTCTTGGGTGACTTTTTCATACAAACTTTGATGAGCACTATGGCAACGATGACGATAACAAGTGCAAGAAGAAACATTTACTATTGGTTTAGATTTATTTTTTGTTTGTTTTCATCACTGGTCTCTTTTTGGGCGCCTGTTTGGCTGCCTTTAAGATTGCGATGGCACGCGCTTTAGCGTTCCCATCCTGATTGACACGTGGTTTGGGTGCCACGAGTCTGGGTGTAGCCATGGGTCTTTTAATTACAGTCTTGATGAGTTTTTGAACTTGTGTCTCCCTATTCTGCCTCATAAAGAAGGGTTTAGTGAGAGCCGCCTCAAAGCCGGGTAGTGCGTGATTGACATTTCCCCGTAATCTGTGCATCTTGATCTTTGTCGATTTCACCCCAAGATATTCCTTTGAAAAGAGGGATTCCACATAACTCTTCACGAGTCGTTCAGTCCTGTTCGCAGGTCGCCGAGCGAGGCCATACATTGTGTTTAAGAAGAAGTGTAAATCGTAAAATTCGTTCGACTTTCTCGATATACCTATGTTTTTGTAATTGGATTCATTGACCAGGGGGTTTTTGATTCGAGGGAAAACAGAAAATCCAAAGTCAATCATGACAGCCTCGACACCACCGTTTGGGATGGAATACTTTGTGTTTTTCACTTTAATCTGTATATCCTTCCGAGGAACGGAGCGAATCAAAACGTTTCCACTGTGGAGATCGTGGTGCCTGAACCCTGGGAACCTTTGTTTGATGCGATATAGATTGTGTATAACTTGAGCCATGACAGACTTGACAGCCTCTAAGGATGGTTTATTTATGAACCACGTCCCAAGCTCCTCTCCGTCAATGAGTTCGGAATAGAGAATGTCCTTTTTGTCACACGACTTGTAAAGATACATCTTTGGAACTCCAAAGTTTTCTAACTTTTGGGCGATGGTAAATTCCATCTTAGGGTTTATTTCTAAGAGAGCCTTTTTGAATCCAGCTAGGGGAATGTTGTTGGTCTTCTCACTAAGTGAAGGTGTTCGAATCTCCTTGTAGACTATATACTTCTTACATCCATCGTCGACACAACCCCTGTAGACTCGACCATATTGCCCCTGACCAATCTTAACAGCACCCTTTGTCATGGAACCGTTTTTCTTCTTCAACCAGAGATGTGACGACGGAGAGCACGCCTTTTTCCCCCTGAGGAGTTTTTTTACCTGTGTGTTCATCTAGTATTATCTCACATTTTGTTTTCATTTTGTCAAACACCTAGAAGAAGTATTTGAAAGAACGAAAGTTTATTGAATTACACATTTACCAACTTCACCCCTTTCCTCGACAAACCCATTGGCCACGTTGGTCTCTTTTTCATATAGTTCATTGTAAAACATTTTGTCATATGTAAACTCAGACATCGGTGAGTTAATCAATCGTTGCTCATAGATGACTTGCTCACCATCCGACAACTGTTTCACAATGAAATCATCCTCCTCGAAATATCTGATTTTTAAGTCAGTGTCCGGCTTGTAAAATTGTTTCATTTTTATTACACCCGATAATTTTTTTACTGATCTTCATCCACATCCTCGATGTCGTCAACCTCCTCATCCTCATCGGGAAGATTAAGACCCTGGAATGCGAACGAGGGTAGCTTAGCGGACTGCTCGAAGAGAGCCTGCTGAAGCCGGATAGTCACACCAAACTTGTTATCGATGAACCAAATCTGGTTAAGGTCAACGATTGCCATAGCCTTCTGACCCTTCTCGATAGTATCGAGAGGAACCTGCTCCTTCTGCATAGAGTAGCACTCGGGAACAAAAGATCCATCAGGCTTGGTGAGAACCTTCAGCTTGATGGTGGGTGCATACTGCTCCTTACCGGGCTTGACCATCGGCTTGTAGAGAGCTTCCTTGAGGACGGCCACATTGAACTCCTTACCGAGCCACTCCTTAGAGTTCTTGGCGACTTCGTTGACGATCTTCTCGTCGAGCTCCTTGAGCTTAGCATGAAGCTCCATGGCCTCGGTGTTGTCGGGGTCGAAAGAGAGATCGAGAGAATAAGACGTGCGTCCCGTGCCCTCGTCGGTGAAAGCGCTCAAGCCGTAAGGAGAACGCATGAAAGGAAACTGGATGTAGAGCTTTTTGTTGTCGCCGGCGTTGAGATAGACGGCTTTACCGCCATTCTTGTTCTTGCGAAGTTTCGAAAACTGCACAGAGGCAGGGGAGAAATCGGTAGACTGCTGAATAGAGAGCGACATTGTTGGTTGGTTATATCTATACTAGGTGTCTTGTCTTTAATTGGATTTTCCATCATATTTTCCACCATCTCGTCCTTTATATCCATTCCTATCTGCACACCAATCACTCTTCGTTCCTTGAGTCCCAGCACACCAAGATGATGTGGAACAGCATTGTTTACCCGGACATATCGTGTTGTTAAAATTTGGACCACATCTTCCATTTGTGGAAACGTTAGATGATGGAGGTGGAGGTGGAGGTGGAGGTGGAGGTGGAGGTGGAGGTGGAGGTGGAGGTGTGGATTTTCCATCATATTTTCCACGATCTCGTCCTATATATCCATTCCTATCTGCACACCAAGCACTCTTCGTTCCCCGACTCCCACCACACCAAGATGATGTGGAACAACAACGGTTCCCAGTACACCTGGTGTTGCCATGGTCAGGACCACATCTCCCATTCGTTGATTCAGTAATTGATGAAGAATTTGTCACTGGTTCGAGGGAGAGAGTCTCCATCACAACTTGAGGTTTAGCCGCCACTTCATTTTGAATTTCCATCCGTCGAATAGTTTCTTGCATCTTTGCGTATTGCCTGGAAATCATATAGATGACAATCAAGATGAGTAAAAAGACAACTCCTCCGACGACCTTCAATAGTGTTACACTTTCACTATTCTCAGACGGAACATTGATGTTCATACTTATATTTTGACTACATTTTTTTTCCAGGTGTACAATAAACAACATGGGTATCTTCAAGGATTGCGGATGTGGTTGTGATGGGAAGAAACAGGAGGAGAAGCTCATCACGTCCATCATTTCTGGATTAACATTTTTTGTCATCGCGAACCCTGAGACGTTTCGTCTGATGCGTTCCATTCTCGGTCCCCGTATCGCGACCCCCACGGGTTGTCCGTCGACCATCGGTCTTTTACTTCATTCTCTCGTCTTCATACTCGTCGTCTGGGGTATGATGAACATCAAGAGAGAGCCCGTCATCAAGAAGAAGGGCACGTGCGGCTGTGGGGGTAAGAAGGGTAAGAAGGAGGTGAAGAGCCAGCCCGAAATGGTTGATGCTCCGACCCCCGAGCCCGGCTTCGGTGAGGAGGAGATTGAACTGCGGAGCACCGGTCAGGTTCTCGGTTCGATGGACATTTCCCCCGAGGGCACCTTATTCCGTTAGATGAAAATTCATGAATCACTATTCTACAATCAGTCAGGACCACTGATTGTAAAATGTTTACACACTTACTCGTTTAAAACTCCTCGTCAAACCCTATTTCATCGGTGTCATCATCAAGTTTACCATAGTCACCCACCCTCTTTTCAAAAAAGTTTGTTTTCCCGTCCAGGCTAATATTTTCCATGAAGTCGAATGGATTCTTAGATCCCCAAATGGGTGGTTGCCCAATCTGTTTGAGAAGGCGATCTGACACGTATTCTATGTATTCAGACATCTTATCCGAGTTCATACCGATGAGGTTACACGGAAGGGCATCTATGATGAATGCCTTTTCAATCTCAACCGCTTCTTTCACTATGGAGTGAATCGTTTCAGTAGATGGCTTGTTGCGAAGGTGTTTGAAAAGTTCCACAGCAAACTCTTGGTGAAGACCTTCATCCCTAGATATGAGTTCGTTACTGAAGCAAAGTCCGGGCATCAAGCCTCTCTTTTTCAACCAGAAAATGGCACAGAAACTTCCAGAGAAGAAGATTCCTTCGACACATGCGAACGCGAAAAGACGTTCCGCGAAGGTTCTCGCTTTCGTGTCGAACCATTTCAGTGCCCACTCCGCCTTTCTTTTGATGCAGGGGACAGTTTGAATGGCTTCAAAGAGATGCTTCTTTTCGGACGCGTTCTTGATGTATTTATCTATGAGTTTGGAGTATGTTTCACCGTGGACCATTTCATTGTGTGATTGATAAGCGTAGAAGGATCTAGCTTCTGAGATTTGCACTTCATCAGCAAAGTTGTTGTTAATGTTCTCAAAAACTATTCCATCTGAACCAGCAAAGAAAGCCAGGATGTATTTGATGAATTTCTGTTCATTGTCATTTAGTGTTTTCCAGTCGTCTATATCTTTGGACAGGTCTACTTCCTCAGCGGTCCAGTTGGACATCTGTGCCTTTTTATAAAGTTCCCAGAGATCTGGATACTTCAGAGGAAAAACAGTAAACCTGTTTAGGGTTTCTTCTAAGATTGGTTCGTATTCATCTTCTATGTAGTCCTGAAATTCAAAATAGGTTCCCACGTGACGTCCATTAATAAATATTTGAGGGTAGGTTGTGACCGTCTTTCCACAAATCTCTTTCAGCTCATCTTTGTCGACCATCTTCTTTTCGTAGTCGATCCCTTCCGATTCACACAACTTGACTGCGTGATCACAGTACTCACAACCTTCCTTCGAATAAATAAAAACTTTCATCTGTGATATTATCAATGATAAAAATTTGTCAGAAAACTCTAAGCATGATTGTGCCAAAGGAAATAAATGAAAATGATATCGTCAAACTTTTAGTAAATGAAGAAGGAATGGAGGAGGAAATGTACGGTGTCGTGGCCATGAACACCGGCCTGACACTTGGCATGCATTACCTGAACCCGACTGAAATGTTTTACAAGTCGGCGTGTGTCTACAAACTGAACGATGAGGAGATGAGTCCAGCTCCTTACGAGAGTGTCATGGAACATTATCCCACTGGAACCACGTTCGAAGATCTCGAGATGAAACCACTGGGGACAAACATGTTCGTGTACTACTCTGAGATTGACGTTGAAGACATGGATAGTGACATATACGACGAGGGTGATGATACCGAGTCTGACTTGGGTGGATTTGTAGTCTCTGATACAGAGATTGAAGGAACACCCATACAACTACCCCCTGATCATAAAGAAATTGATAAAGAATGGAATGAATGGGAGCCGACAACATCAGGAGGACGCAGTTTTAAAGAAACGATTGACGCAATCGAAGAGCGCGTCAGACACCTAAGTTAAATTTCAAAACTACAGAAAAGATAAGATATGCTAGCAACTATATGGTCTGAAATAGACGCACTATTACCACCAAAACAAGATGAAAAGTTAGTGAATACAAATTTTTGCAGAGAATGTTCCGGTGTGAAGGTCATGAGCCCGGAAGGGCTACCCGTCTGCTCCGAGTGTGGTTTAGTCGATGACAGTTTTATCGACGACACACCAGAGTGGACGAGTGGAATTACAGATGATGGTAAAGTTAATGATCCCTCCAGGTGTGGAAATCCTACCGCAAACCCCGAGTTATTCTCAGATAATTGGGGAAAGGGAACGATCATATCCACACAGGGATATTCTTCTTATGAGAATAAGCGAATGGCTAAAATAAACTTTCACATGTCTATGAATCACAAGGATAGATCATTGTTCCACGCTTACCGAGATATCGACGAAGCGTGTCACACTCTACCCGACTGTGTTCTCAAAGATGCTAAAATTATGTATAAGCGGTTCAATGAGGAAAAATTGACACGTGGTGCGGTTCGTCTTGGAATCAAGGCAAACTGCGTTTTATACGCGTGCAGGATGGCGAAACATCCGAGAACGACAAAGGAAATTGCTGACATGTTTGGCATTCAGTCCAAGGATATCAGTCGGACTACCCAAATTTTCAAGGATAACATTTTGGGGGAGACTAAGAAGAATTACGTCACGAAGGCTTTTGACGTGATGCAACGTCTTCTCAACTCATTCGACGTTACCAAAGAGGAACGTCTTCAGTGTATTAAATTGTGTGACAGGACTGAAGACTGTGTAGATCTGATGAGTAAAACACCGAACAGTGTTGCGTCCGCCATCATTTACATTGTCATCGGTCACAAAGTGACTAAGAGTGATATGTGCAATAAGTGTTCAGTGTCCGTTCCGACGCTGAATAAAATTGAAAATATTGTGAAAAAACACTTAGAGTCAAAAGGGTATAGTTAAAATATGACGAAGGTTTTTCTATCGACACCCTGCTATGGAGGGTTGTGCCTAGATAAATACATGTCTAGTGTAATCAGACTTCAGATACTTTTGATGAAGGAAAAAATTGAATTAATGATTGATACCACCGAAAATGAATCACTAGTTCATAGAGCTCGTAACGTGTCTGTCGGTCGTTTCATGCAGAAAACCGACTGTGAATATCTCATGTTCATCGACGCGGATATAGACTTTGATCCCCAAGCTGTCGTTCGTCTCATAAAATCTGGTCATGAACTCTCCGTGGCGTGTTATCCCAAGAAGGTTGTCATGTGGGATCAGGCTGCTCAAGCTATTAAAAAGGGTGACGACCGAGACATGGCCATGCTTTCCTCTAGCCTAGTCGTCAATATAGGGGCAACACGACGGAGCATAGAAGATGGCTTTGTAGAAATTCTCGATGGTCCAACCGGATTCATGTTGATCAATCGTTCAGTCTTCAAGAAGTTGGAAGAGAAGTTCCCGGAGTTGTGGTGTAAGAATGATCACCAGAATCGCGACTTTGACGATTATCACGCCGCCTTCGACTGTATGATTGACCCGGAATCACGAAGATACTTGTCAGAGGATTACGCGTTTTGTAGGAGATGGCAGCAGGTGGGTGGGAAAATATACGCTGATGTCAATACCACTCTGGGTCATATTGGAAATCTTCCATTCAGTGGTTGCATGGAAGAAAGGCTTAAGGCTTAAACCCTATACTAACGTATGAAGTTGGTAACGATAGTCGTCACTCGATCAAAATCGTGTCATGTTAAAACTCTACACACCATCTTACGTCTGAATATAAAATGCATCCAGAACGGGGTGGATCACCAAATTCTGTATGTGAACGACGACCCATTCGAGAAGGTTGATACCGTCGAACAGTGCATGAAAAAGTATGATCGAATCTTTTTCATCGACTTTGGAATCGGTGTGCATGAAACGTCTATGAATAAGGTTTTGGAGATAAATCAAAACGCGGGACTTGTTGTTTTCCCTGGGGTCAAAGAGGGAGTCAACTGGGATATGTTCAAGGAAAAGGTGAGAGCGGAATCCAAAGAACCCGTGTCTCAGATGGGACTCGAGTTTGATACCGTCCTCGGAAAGAAGACGTCACCCCATTTCTACAATGTCGTCTCCACCAGTGCCAAGGTTTGGGTCATGATGCCGGAAACGATCATTCAGCAAATCAAACACAAGAAGAAGGGCACGTGGAAGTTACACCCGAACATGCTTGAAAATCTTATGGAGCAGGGGGTCAAAATTTATGCCTTTTCAGCATCTAAGTTGATTCAAACATTTCCACATGAGTGTATATCAAACATCTTGAACGCGGCCAGTGTGAAACTGAATTAAAGATTTTGTCTGTTTTTAAAACATGTCTATAGAGGTGGAATCCCCACTTTATAAATATGTCGTGTCATACATACATAAAGTGTGGGGGAGCAAGGAGTATTTTCCTGGTCCGCAACCCATTTCCATTGAACGTAAACATTTTCCCATTTTGAAGGGTGGTGAATACGTCGTGTGTGAGAAGACTGACGGAGAGAGGCACATGCTCGTGGCTTTGATGTTCGAGGGAAAGAAGAAATGTGTCTTCGTGAATCGGTCCTTCAAAATGTTTGAAGTTCCCATCAACTTGAAGAAGTCTGCCTATGAGGGAACAATCCTAGATGGTGAACTTTACGAGAATGTGTTGATGGTATATGACGCTGTGATTGTGTGTGGTGAAATGGTATGGAATTTGGATCTACACAAACGTATGGACGCGTGCAAAGTTATGATGAAATCCATGATTTGTATGAAAACAGATAAATACAGACTCAAATGCAAGAAGTTTCACGCCATGAAAGATTTTGGAACATTCATGGACCAATATCTGCCGACAGTCCAACAAAACATGGATGGTTTAGTATTCACTCCGGTCAATGAACCCATACGAATTGGAACCCATGAAACCATGTTCAAGTGGAAACCAAAGGAAAAGAACACAGTGGATTTTCTCGTAAAGTGGGAACCTTCACGAGAAACACCAGGATTTAAAGAGGGAAGACCCACTTGGAGATTTTATGTTCAAGAAAAGGGGAAATTGTTCTTCGAGTCAGAGGTTCCACATGACAGGGTGCAAGATAAGGCCTGGATGGAAGATGGTGCCATAGTGGAATGTATGTATGTGACATGGGAAGAGCCGATGTGGTGGAAACCCTTAAAGCGCAGGACGGACAAGAATTACCCCAACAACCGCCGCACGTTCTACCGAACCATCGTCAACATCAAGGAGAACATTGAGATGAAGGAGTTTTTAGATTGTAAACCATGAGGTAATACCCACCCTCTTCGGGTAGTTCATGTTCCTTCATCATTTCGTCGTTCATCAAGAACCATTTGTTCCTCCTCTTGACGAAACTGACATAATGACCGTCATTCTGATCACCGACGTGAAGAGCCGTAGAAATGAGATTGTATTGCTTGTTATCAATGATTAGTTTTTCTAAAATCTGAACGTGACATTTTTTATCGAACGAGATGATGAGAACCTGGGGAAGCTGGGAAAATACCATACGCGTAGTGGCTAGGTGATGTTTCTTCCCATCATCATCTACATAGTTATCAACAACATTCCAGTCTGTGCTTTTTGATAGAATCTGACCCATATCCTTTCCTGAAGAAGTGACCAAATGAACACAGAAATCCTCTTCATTCGATGACTTCCCTGTGGGCCAAATAGTTTCCTGAACTTTCTTTCCGTAGAACCATTTTTTGATTTCTGGGGTGGACCTCTCGAGAATGTCTATGATGCACAAGAGAGCCTCCTGGACGTCGTGTTGCTCGTTCGTCTTAAATCTCGGAAACTTCTCCTGAAACAAGGTGAGCAATTGGGACACGTTCACACTGTCCTGACCCCTCGTCCAATACACTTTCGTCAATTCCGAATATGCCCTGGAAAACAAACAAGGTCCATCATATGGGTGTCGTATGTAATGATTTGATAAAACTGGTATGTACAACATACATTGAAGAGCTGTGTTGAAATAGCATGTGTTTCCTTGATTTTCAATACCCTTCATTAAATTTTGTGAACATAAAACACTTAAGGGAAAGACGCAATATCAAAAATGACAAGAACAAGAACATGAACATTCAAGCTATCGTTGACAAGACCCTTCCCTTCTTCGAGGCCCACAAGAATGAGGGGGACATTGAAGTGGAGATTCGCCTCGGACGTCATAATGGATCCCTTTTCGACACGAACGTTGGAAAAGATGTTTGGAAACGAGTTCTGAATGCATTGAAGAAGTATGACGGTTGGGAAGAAAAGAAGACGAAGTCTGTTGAAGTCTACTACAACGACTCTAACAGTATCAGGATTACAAGTGACGAGGATTCGGGGGAGCAGGAGATGATTCAGAAAATCAAGGTTCACAAGGAAGACTTTGTCGATAGCCAACAACCCTTGGATGTCAGGTTTTGCATCGCGAGAGAAATTCCAACCACAGGTGAATATGAGATGGATAGGAAACGATCCAAGACGAGACACTCATTCGTGCGGAAGAATTTGAGCATTGACATGACCATCTCTTCCGGTGACAACGCCGACATGGACTCAGAGGAGGAAGCCTCGTATCAGATTGAACTCGAAATCATCAACCCCAAAGACGTGGACTCTGTGTATAAATTTTTCAACATCATCAACAAAATTAATGACATTTCCAAACTCGTATAAAATCTCTGCATACAATAGATATGGCCGCGGTGCTGTTGATGCTGGGTTCAGTCATGTCAGCAGCTATTGCTGGTAACAGGTCAGTGAAGAAAGAAGTGGAAGTGGAAGTGGTCGAAGAGGTTCCACAGGAAAGAGTGTCAAACTCGGCCTTCTGGTCAAAGGAAGTTGAACGTGTGAAGACGGAACCTGCCAAGGAACCTGCCAAGGAACCCACAAAGGAACCTGTTCCAGTTCCACTCGACTGTGAAGGTGAATGGTCTGACTGGTCTAGATGCACAAAGGATTGTGATGGTGGGACACAAACCAGAAATTTCACCATACGACAAACCCCTAAAAATGGTGGTGAGGCTTGTCCGAAAGAAGTAGAAACTAGACCGTGTAATACAGAGCCGTGTCAACCACTCGATTGTGAAGGTAAATGGTCTGACTGGTCTAAGTGCACAAAGGACTGTGATGGTGGGACACAATTTAGAAATTTCACTATATTACGACCCCCTGAAAACGGTGGTGAGGCCTGTCCGAAAGAAGTAGAAACTAGACCGTGTAATACAGAATCGTGTCCAGAAATACCCATAACTTTGAATGGGTATAAGAATGTACACACAGATCAGGGTGACTCAGGAGTAGGTAAGCAGTGTGGAGGGTCACCCATATACAGCAGTGCAAAATGGGAACTCGTCAACTCGGATGAAGAAAAGGTGGAAGCCACTTCTTTTGACGACCCATATTACCACAAGTATCAGAGACGAGCAGCTTTCAAATGCAACGAAGATCCATTCTGTGGAAACATCACGGTCACGAAAGATGGAAAATATGAAACTTTTCATCCGAGCCAATGTATAAACACAATTGCTAACTCGGATGTGGTCACATGGAAGAAGGTGGATAACACAGTCGCTGCGAGGGATGTTCCAAAAACCGGTTCATTCAATTCTCAAGAAATAAATGGTTACACCGCGATCCATCGTGAGGTTGATGAACCACCACAAAAATTTTCATGGAGAGTTAAAGGTAAGGATGAAAGGGATATTTTATGTGATTGGAAGCAAAAGGTTAAATACGGTAATAACATTACGGCACAGGGTCCGGAAGTCGAGTTCGACTCTCCAGAATATCAAAAGTATGTAGAAAATGCTATATCAAAATGTGAAATGGAACATGATTGTAATTTTGTGTCTGTGAAGAAGAATGGTTATACTAAAATGTTTAAAGCATGTTCCGATCTTAGTAAATATTCGTTTAAGGGGTATAAAACATTTAAAAGAGGGGATAATCTTCCCTTTAGACCCGAACCTCCCGAAGAAATTGGTGCTGGTCTAAGTTTTACAGAGCAACATAAAGCATCGTTCATGGGATATAAGCCCGTATCTCATTACCATAAATGTAATAATCACTCACAGGCTCTCACCAATGAATTTATACGTGAAGAGGGTGAAGATAAGTTGGAATGGGACGATTTTTTCTCACATAAATACCAAACATTGCTAAAAAGGGGTATAGAAATATGTAACAAAGATCCGAGGTGTCAGTATTTAGAACTAGATCATGCGAATGCGATCGTGAGAACATTTAAAAAGGCCGATTGTGAGCACCCACAGGCTGTTCATAACACTGGTAAACACAAAATATGGGAAAAGACAGACTGGAAAGATCCAAACATACAAGAACCTATTCACGGATATCAACAATACGGATCGAAAAACGTTTCTTGTGGAACCACGAACCCCCAAGCTGGGTGGATTACACAAGGTGTTGTAGAAGGTCGCACTCAACCTGCCGAATCGTTCACTAAATTTGATAAAACCATCGATGACACGTATAATGACTACTTAAAAAAAGGTGCTATGGTGTGCAATGGTGATCCCAATTGTAAATATGTATCCGTTTGGTTAGACGGAACATATAGAACATTCGATGCCAGTGCATGTGAAGATAAACCGACGGTGGGATATGCAGATGTGAAGACATGGAAAAAGAAAGACCCCAATGTTGTTGGAAGCACACCAACTCCGCCACCCCCACCACCTCCACCACCTCCACCTGTGAAACATGGCTATAAAAACGTTCATACCTCTAAAATGTGTCCCGAAAACAAACAAAAATGGGTAAAATTCTCCGGAACCACGGTCGGATTTGAAAGCACTGAATATGATGACAACCTTAAATCAGGAATTATGAAATGTAATGACGATCCAAAATGCAAATACGTTACTTTATTCAGAGATGGTTTAACTGGGTTGGTAAGTGAAGGTGAATGTGATTCTCCTAGTCCAGTGCAAAATGCGAAAATATGGGAAAAGAATGATCCTAACGTCATCGGTTTCTCACCCCCTCCACCCCCTCCACCCCCTCCACCCTTACCTCCACCTTTCAATTGCGGTGGAAATCGTAATGCTCAGATTCCTTTCAGTAGTCTAAATGATGGTAAGTGTGACTGTTTACCTGGTTTTGACGACGAAGGCGTCGATGACAATGGGGTTGCAAAGGGTGCCTGCAAACCTCAACAGTTGGGTAGTTTATTGAATAAAGCTTCGTTATTCAGTAGCTATTACTATCCACAACAAATTGACGAAGAAGTACCAGCAACAACACGTTATCCCGAGGTAGCTAAAAATTGGTCTGGTGGCTATACGTATGAAGATGGTATTTTTACCGCAAAAACACAAAAAGACACTATAAAACAACAGCTTCCATACTTGATCAAAGAGGACAAATCAGGATGGTCAAATCAGGTCTTCACCGGTAAAACAAAATCTCAATGTGAACAAATCTCAAAAGATCATCCCAGGTCGCCGGGGTTTACCTACTTTGTGAAAGGTAGAAACGGAAGAGGAAACAGTTCGCTATGTGTAGTTTATGGTGGAAATAATGGTAATCCAACTGACAAGAAGTGTGTTACTGGTCATGCAGAACATCCAGATTGTTGGGAACGTAAACCCACTCAATTAGAAAAAGATTACGAAAATGGGGTAAGAATGTACAACCCATCCAAAGCGGGTCAACAGGGTACGTTCTGGAACTGGGGTGGTTTTAGGGCTGGGGAATGGGAAAAAGATAAGTACTGGACATAAAAATCTCATGATACTGTAATGAGCAACTCAACCAATGACGGGGGGTCGAGTTTAGGGATAGCCTTACTCGTCATGTCTTGTCTATCATATATGTCATCACTGAGTTCTTCTATCAGCAGTGTCATGCTGTCAAGCGCTGAACCAGCTCCAAAATCGTCAGAAGAGAGCTTGCCCGGTGAGATTTCTGACTTTGTTTTGGAATCAGAACCGGAACCGGAACCGAAACCGGAACCGGAACCGGCTTCCTTCTCAGCAGAAACGATGTCCCAAACATTCGAAGTGGAGGGAGAGGAGGAGAAGAAGGAAGAAGTCAAGAAAGAAACGTTCAAACTTCTTGAAGATAAAGACTATAGCACGGGTGACTTATATCATTATCACCCGAACTCCGACGTTCCATTTACCAAGGAAAGATGTTTACATGATTGTTCTGTAGATTCCAAATGCAAGGCTGTTGTGTTTAATGGGGCGATGACCAAGTGCTGGGCTAAGAGAATGGCTGACCACGAACTTCCCTTACACAGGAATAATACAGACAGGGTCGCGTATGTAAAGAAGGATACATATGAAGAAGCCATGAAAAAATATGGGTAATCAGTATATGATCTACGTCGTATTATTCGTCGTGATACTATGTCTGATGCATGAAAAACATACCAAGGTGGAGGAAGTGGAGGGTTCACACTTCTTCTACCTCAGTGGTGGAGCTTCTAAGGATGTATACGAAAAGATGCGTCGAAACGATATGAGTGATGAAGAACTCAAAGATTTCATCATGATGGAAGACCAACTGTTAGGTCTTGAACAAAAGGCTGTGTGCACCGGAATTCCATATTCTTTACAGGGAAATGGAATATCAAAGAAGATCAAAGAAAAGTTCCCGAAGTACAACTTCAATTATCACACGATTCATCTCAAACAATTGGCAGAACCTGGAAAAACCATAAACCGTAGAATCGTGTGTCAAGCTTAAAAAGATAAAGCACGTCACAAATATGGACAATGGTAGACATCTGGTCGTTGAACGTCCCGATGGCTCTATCGCGATAGCATTTAACGAAGACATTCAACCACCTTCAACACGAACGCATGTCACTGTTCGTGTTATCGGATTCCGTTATACTCACGGTTCAAAACTTTCAGCGAATATGCTATTTTATATCAGTGTTTTCATGGCAGCATTTTTTCATAGGGCGATCGACATCTTCAACGCCTTCATGATCCTGATCACCATGTCGTTATTGTATTCAGAGTGGCTCGTTTCTAAATCTCAACTCTTGTGTCACGGAATGGTGTCTTCTCTATTATTCCTTCCAGTTCTTTCAATTCATATGTGGGATCAGGTCGCATATCAATTGGGTTGCATGGTGTTGTGTTTCATTTCACATTTCACCTCGGAAGATATTACTGTTGAGCATCTTGAACAAATTCCATAGAAGCATCTTATGTTGTGGACTCTCCACATCCTCCCAGTTGTCATACACGTGCATGATGAGTTTGTTGTCATCAATCTCATCACGTGCTCTAAAAGAAAGTGGTGCCAGGATTCCTTGACTTCTCACGGCCCTGATATAATCAGCGATGATGTAGATGATGGCGTCGAGAAATTCTTCCCTCGCCATATCCAACCACGAGTTTCTCTCAGTTCCCCATCGTTGGGTGTTGTCACTCACTCGCACACCGTGATTATATTTTCTCAACCCTAGCTCTAACCGTCCGATTAATTCCTCTCGGACGGGCATTTGAATTTAAGTTGTTTCTCCGCTTTAACCAATTTTTCCTATACTCATCCATCTTTTTCTGAGAAGGTTCACGCTTGAAGTTCCTCACGTGGTTCATGATGTAGTTTGAAGCCATATTTCTCCAACTGTTCCTCATGTTGTATGGAATTCCAGTCACGTTTACCTTGTTCATGAGGAATTTCTTTTCCAACGCGTTTCGTCTTTCAAACTTCCACCTGTTCACCATACGCTTTTCCAAATTTTTAACATCGCCTTTGAAAGGTAGACCGGTGGTTTTGTTGGGTTTCAGACGGTTCATGGCATTCTTCACGTTTTGCACATCTCTCGTGAGGTTAGGGCTGTAGCGCTTTATCCACTTGGAACCATATTCCTTCTCGAGTTGTTTACGGATGGAGTTGTCATTCAGACCACGTTTTTTGATAGTCTTCTCGCGGAGGTTTGCGGCGCGTTTATTTATTTTATTGCGCTGCACCTCTCGTTTGGTTGGTTTTGGTTTTGGAGGTGGGGACTTTGGTTTGGACACCTTATTGTTACGGTATTTCTCAATCTTTTTACAGATCACCTGCTTCGTATCCTTGGGGTCGAGGGGAATCTTCAAAATTTTAGCGATGCGCTGAAGTTCTTTCTTCCCTGTGTTGTTACACAAGGTCTTATTAACCCTAAACATATTACCCTTGCCGGAAAGAGAGGAGTTTTTGTTCTTGTTTGTGTTTCTAAACGTCTGGGTGTTCGTCTTCTTCTTGATCATGTCACATATCTCGGATCTGGTCGCGTTTCGAGTTCCCGTGGCGCCTCTTACTCTAAAGTTAACGATACCAAAATTCTTCGCAAGATCCACTATTTCGGATCTCTTCATGCGCTCACAGATCTTGCCGGTTATTTTGACCGCTTTCATCTGATTTTCGGTCAACTTTCTCTTCTTGTATACACGTTTGACTCTTGTGTTCACCACCTTCGCCTTGGCCTTGGACTTCTTCTTTTTGGGTTTCGCTTTCGTTTTATTTCTCCTCGGGGATCCGAGAACGATGTCTCCCTCCCCATCGTTATGGAACTGTTGAATCAATTTAGAGATGGACCTGTAGCCATTCTCGAGGACGGCTGGATTCTTTGCCCCAATGAGCTGCACGTTACCTGATCTAGTCAGGTTTACGGTGTATCCTTGCATGCTCACATACATCATGGGGGAGATTTCAGGGACATAGTTTACCGTGCCATACTTGGCAAACTTAAACTGCAATCTTTTCAGGTTTAAGCTGCCATTTATACTAAACTGACCACTTAAATTATTGAACTGAATTGGTCCATTAAAGAACGGTTGTCCTCTCGTGTAGTTGTCGACGACGTAACGACGAATGAGTTCTGGTTGTCTGGACATGTGACTCACCAAAAATCCACCCGAGAAACGAATCTTTCCGTTTTTGTAAATGTTCACATTTACCCCCTTGCTCTCCCCAAGATCGTTGGATATGACAATCTTGAATTCCACAGTCACGAGAGGGATGTTCATGTTACCCTTGAGACCTAGATCACGTGTATGTCGGAGGGCGATCTTTTGTGTGCCGTATCTACCCAACATCTCCGTAGTCTCTATATAAAGACCGTCGGCGATTTCAGATTTAGCGAGTGGGGTTCTCCTTAAAATATCCTTAAGTTCGAGAACCACATCCTTCTGACCATATCCACTATCAACACCGGCGTTGAACATACCAGGCTTAAAGGGAGAAATTTCGAGGTTCATGTTGTTGGCAAATAGAGATTCATTTATTTCTGGCATGGTGAACTCATCGATTTCACCAAAGCTTTCTGCTTCCATCGCATTTCTGACTAATTTGTTGGTGTTTAAATCGGCAAATTCATTTGCTAAAGGGGAATTTTCAAATTGGGCAAAGGTGCTACGTCTTTGAGGAGGAGGGGGAGGGGGTCGTCGTATCTCTGTTCTCACAGGTTCACGGAAACCAGCTCGCCGCATACGATCTTCACGATCTTTGATGCGCTGTCTCCGTAACATATCCTCCTCAAGTTCTCGCGCAAAATTATCATTGTTCGAGTTTGAGTCTGAATTTTGGATCTCCACCCCAGATCGTCTCACAAATTCTCTGACCTGCTGGCTCATGTTACTATATGTAATTATTTTTTTAGTGATTGTTTCCTACTGTAAGTTCCTCCTCGACGATGTCCACCCCGTAAAACACTGGCTGAGAAGGATAATCCCTACCCTTATAGTTCACAGCTTCAGTCTTAACGGTGATCCCATACGCGCTGAAGGGTCCAACGTAAAAGTCAGGATTGAACAGGTCAGGTTTCTTACCCTTGAGACTTCTCGAACAGTGTGAGTTATACGCCTGGACGAAGATGTCTTCTGGAACAAACTTGTCCTTCTCCTTGATGACGCGGATGGAGTTGAGGAAGTGATGAAGTGTGTTTGCCACCATCGCGACTTGGTTCTGAATCGTTTTGAAGTATTTAGGAACGACGTTCCAGATGTCGCGGTCGTTGTATTTCCCCGAGTATTCCAGATACGCGCGGACACATTTGAGAAGAATGGCTGGTAGTTCCGCTTCGAGTTTGCGGTCAAGATTGGGATCGGCTTCTTGAACTTGCTTGGTGAAGTTCCATGGAAGGATGCGACGGAGGACGGAGCCTGACTTATCGTTCCAGTTTGGCACCTCGTTGCCACCCAGAATACCAGGAACCTTCCAGTTGGGTAGGGAGACGGCCTGTTTGTTTTTGATGTTCACAGCGATTCCTTCACCAGACACTAGAGACTGGAACTCCGCCTGTTCCAACGCGAGATCACCCTTCACCTCTGGGGCGACGAACAAAAACGCGTCTTTGATAGCGGAAAGACCAAACTTTCTCTCAATGTTGTTACCCAATGTCTTCACGTCGACTGTGTCGTAAAACCTCTGAAACACGTTGTTGATCAGCGTAGATTTACCCGATCGGGCGATACCTTTGAAGAAAGGAATTACCTGCCACTTGTCTAGATCACCAACATCGTAGCAAAGACGACCACCTACGACATACGCCCACTTGCACACCTCTTTTTCAAAACCCTGATAGTCGAGAATCTTGTCAAAGTTCGGTGTGGGAATATCATACCAATCCTCAACATCAGAGTAATCTACAAACTCCTGGTCGAAATACTTACAAGCGATGATCGCCGGATCCAAAACCCTAAAATCCACGCTGTCATATGGGTAAAACTTACACGTGGGGTGACCCTCGTGCTGAGGTCCATTCTCTTTACCGATGAAGACTCCATTCTTAAAAGACCACACATGACGCCTCTTCTCGATAACAGGAAACTGGGGGTCGATACAGTTCGTCATATGATGAGTCACATCCCTGTAGATGTTTCCCTTGCTGGTGAAATTCTTCCAGTTGTTGAGTTCATCATCCTTTGGAGCGAGAGAATAGATGAAAGATGAAATCTCAAACTTGGGTTTCCAGGCACGAGTGCCATGACCAGCAACTGTCTTGATCTCTTCGTAACAGTAGTCTCTATATCTACGATACCCACGCTTCTGCGTCTCGTCGAGACAGTGAATAATACACTTTTGGTAAGGGGAACAAGACTCAATTTCATCCTCGTCCATTGCACAGGGGTCGGCGAATGAACTGATGAGAGGCTGGGCTGTTGGGTTTACAACACGTTCAAAGGCGTTGTAATGTCTCCTAACGTTATCATACCCATCCTTTAGCTGCTTGACGACGTTGTTTACCCTCTTGAGAAGGGTAATCCCATTGTCATCTTCCTTGGACTTAATTCCAAGTTCGCCCATGCGGTTTCGCAGATCCAGGAGGTATCGCCTCTGCTTCTCTTTGATGCCTTTCACAGCCATGAGATCAATTCTCTCCGCCATCGGGTTGTTATGTTCATCCCAGTTCTCTTTGTGCAAGAACTGACGGTAGCCAAGTTCCCGTGAGTTTCTGAAATCCCCCGTCCTGAGATCCCAGGCCTTCTCAAAAATTTCCACGACTTTACAAACTTCATCTTCTTTCATCGACTGGATTGACCGTTTTTGCAGTTCCAATAGTGCTTCATACCTATCCGGTTCCTTATCGATGAAGTGGGTTTCCTCCATTTATAGTACTTACAAATTTTCTCTCTAATTGATTTTCCAAAATTATATTTTGCTCAAAATTTTGATCAGGATTTTATTTTGGGTTTGGAGTTGCTGAGCGATTGTGACCAGAGCGGTGCATACCGTGTCACCATCCTCGGTCGCGAGAAGGGAGGTCATGAGAGACACGAGATCCACGTCATCATCCTCATCCTCATCCTCGTCAATATCGACGAGCTCCTCATCATCATCGGTGACGGTTTCGAGATCTTCATTTTCATCCTCGGGAACGATTTCACCTTCCTCGAGATCTTCAGGGCGAACGGACATTTTATCTAGACCGAGAAAAATTTGATCGCGGAAAGTCGCAGAATTATTTTCTCTGTATATAGTACAAAAACTCTCAAAATGGCCGGTGGTCTTATGCAACTCGTAGCTTACGGTGCCCAGGATGTCTACCTTACTGGTAACCCCGAGGTAACCTTTTACCAGGCGAAATACAAGCGCCACACCAACTTCGCGATGGAGAACATCGAGCAGACCCTCAACGGTAACCCCGGCAACTCCGGCCGCGTTTCCGTGACTGTCGCCCGCAACGGTGATCTCGTCGGTGACATGTATGTCCAGCTGAAGACCGCCGCCGCGAATGCTTCCCCCGAGTGGGCTGCCGAGCGCGCGATCTCTTCCGTCGAGCTCTCCATCGGTGGTCAGCGTGTAGACAAGCAATACCAGAAGTGGTGGCGCCTCTACACCGAGCTTCACCTCGATGAGGCCAAGAAGGCCACTTACGGCAAGATGACCTCCGCGGGCCAGGGCAAGACTGTGTTCCTCCCCCTCCTCTTCTTCTTCAACCGCAACCCCGGTCTCTACCTCCCCCTCATCGCGCTCCAATACCACGAGGTCCGCATCGATTTCGACCTCGCTGGGGACATGAACACCTACCTCGACCAGGGCGTCTTCAAGGTGTGGGCTAACTACATCTACCTCGACACCGAGGAGCGTCGCCGCTTCGCTCAGAAGGGTCACGAATACCTCATCGAGCAGGTCCAGCACACCGGTGTTGACACTGTCGACGGCGTCAACGGTGGCACCAAGCAGATCCGCCTTTCCTACAACCACCCCGTCAAGGAGCTCGTGTGGTGCCTTGCTGGCACGGATGCCGAGAACCTCTGGCACTTCGGTAAGGGTTCGGCTCACCCCACGCTCGCTCTCGGTCCCTCGGATGCCACCGCGACCGCCCCCAGCCACCTTCCCATTACCGCGGCTACTGGCGCTCCCGTCGTCGTGACCGGCGGCACTGGTGCTGTTGCCTGGACTGAGGAGTCTGAGGGTGCGATGGAGGAGTTCAAGCTCGTCCTCAACGGCCAGGACCGCTTCAAGGCGCAGGACGGTAAGTATTTCAACCAGGTCCAGCCCTTCAACCACCACTCCGGCTGCCCCTACCCCGGTGTCTACTCCTACTCCTTCGCGCTCAAGCCCGAGGAGCACCAGCCCACCGGCACCTGCAACTTCTCCCGCATCGACAACGCGCAGGTCTCCATCAAGACCGTTGCCTCCAGCGAGGCGACCAACCTCCACATGTTCGCGACCAACTACAACGTCCTCCGCATCCAGTCGGGTATGGGTGGCCTTGCCTTCTCCAACTAAATGCTCACTAGAAGTATTTTAGTAAATATCATTAAAAATCCTTTTTAAATATCGTGCACTGCGCTATTTAAAAATGATCACCTCTCTTACAGTCCCTCCACCCTTCGAGGCGAAGTTCCTTCTTTTGTGTGTCACATTTTGGTTTGGTGCTCTCGATGGTCCAGATGGTGCGCTTCTTGGATTGCGCGACTTCTTCTACGGTTGGGTGAGTCACTCTCATCAGACCCTTGACGAGCAGCGACCACCGGAGAAGACATTCTTCTTCATTCGATTCGAAACCAATGTCCCATATTTCTTTCGGATCGGGGGATGAGTAGTTGCGAAGTTTTACCCGTGATTCCATACCCGAATACTGTTCCAAGAATCTTTTTGTCATGGGCGACATTTTAAAAGTGGGCACCCCCGCTGAGTAAGCCGTTGTTGACCCGGTTTTGAGAAAGTGTGCACCCCCCCTCTAAAAATGTGAGTTTTGAGAGATATGTCGTGGCGCACGACTATGGTGTCGTACTCGACGTCGTGTGCACGAATATGTAGTTTTTAGGACGTTTTCTGTACGCTTCCCCAGGGGATGTACAGCTCGGTGCCGCGTACGAGTGACGTGCGAAGTCGCTTAAACGCGAAAGATGAAAGTATACCATGTTGCGCAAATTATTTGACATTCTTACAAAAGTTGAAAAACCCATATTAGGACGTTGGAATCTCAAATCATGTAATGAAATTTCAACATCTATCAACTCTGTATACCAAAACAGAGATCACTGTGGAGATACTATATGTAAAACACCTAAAAAAGCATCGGAATATGAAATTGGAATAAAACAAAAGTCTCAGGACAAAGTATGATAGCTACGGCATTTCTCAATCATCCTCATATGAAGGGCGTAGTCGAATTCTTTGAGAGGGGAACCAAAGTGATAATAAAGGGAACACTTCGTTCCAATAAATACAAGAACAGCACTCACGGAATTCATATCCACGAGGCAGGTGACCTCACTGACGGGTGTGCAAGCGCATGTGCTCACTTTAACCCATACGGAAAAAAACACGGTGGACCAAAATCGACGGAAAGACACGTTGGTGACTTGGGTAATATCAAGTTCGACAGTAGGGGCGTTGCCAGGTTCCGAATGGTGGATCCACTCGTCAAGCTGCGAGGGTCGAAGGCGAACGTGATAGGTCGCGCGATTGTCGTTCACGAGGATCCTGATGATTTGGGACAAGGTGGACATGGTGATAGCCTGACCACTGGGCATGCGGGAAAGAGAATCACATGTGCCGTGATCGGCTACTCGAAGAAGATGTGTAAGAAGTGAGAATTAAGATAAAGGGGAATGTCGATACATAACTATGTATGAAGTATACACTGACGGAAGCTGTTTAGGAAACCCTGGACGTGGTGGTTGGGCTGCCATATCTTCAGATTTTAGATTATGTGGCTCTCAACCCAATACTACGAACAATGTGATGGAAATGACTGCCATTATTAAAGCTCTCGAACAGTGTCTGTGGATGAAAAAGACTTGTGTGCGTATAATTACTGATAGCAATTACGTGAAGAATGGAATTACCGCGTGGATACATAATTGGAAAAAGAATGGATGGAAAACAGCCAGTGGTGCAGATGTGAAAAATAAAGAGTTGTGGACTAAGATGGATGAACTGAGACAGAAAATTACCATGATTGAGTGGAGGTGGGTGAAGGCCCATAATGGAAATGCCCAAAATGAAGCTGTAGATAAATTAGCCAGGGAATGTGCGAAAAATTTATCTGAATAGAATAGATGCCATGAGTGTTCAAAACTTGTCAAAACTGGATGAACACTGTGAATGGTGTGAAAAGCAGGAGAAGTTACTTATCAAGTGGGCCGAAAAAGCAGCCGGATACCGATGGCTGCATAACCACGCCAGGCTATATTATAAAAAACAAAATGACTGGTTGGCTTACCCCTCCATTATCATAGCCTCGATAACAGGTGTCGGTGGTTTCGCGGTTCTCAATCCTAGTGGAAATGAAGATGTTTCTCAGAACACGAAGAACAATATCATGATCATCCAATACTTTTTTGCCTTTCTCAACGTTTTAGGTGGGATTCTCTCTTCGATAAGTAAATTCAGTCAGAGTCTTCCCCTTAGTGAGTCACATTCTGCGATGTGTGTACAGTGGTCAAAATTCTATAGGTCGATAGACATGGAATTGTCACTAGATATCAAACACCGAGGGGATGTCGTTGAGTTTATCATGAAGTCTCGTGAAGAGTATGATAAACTCTTGGATGAAGCTCCAGATATACCTTCAATTTCCATCCAAGCTTTCTTGGTTCAGTTCCCTGAAAAGGAGAATAAACCAGATGTGTGTAACGGTCTCAGCATCGTGGTAAGTGATGACGCGGCGTCGGTTTCGGGTCGGGCAGTTACTAGGTGGTTGGGCGCGTTTCAGAACGTGACGTCATCGAACCGGAGAAAGAGTAAAGAACTTGATGAATTACACAGAGTGGAATCAGTATAATTTTCTCAGCACATTGTAAATGTCTATGAAGCTTGTAGCCTTTTTAGTGACGACCGTGGTTTATGGTATAATCTATATGGCCATGGATAAAGCGGATGGTAACGCCTTCGGGTTTGGGAGCTGGATTGATCCCTTTTACTTCAGTTTCACCACGATGAGCACGGTAGGGTATGGTGATTTCTCACCTGGAACAGATATCGCGAAGATGGTTGTCATGTCACATCAATTTATCCTCATTGCGGAGATTATGAGTCTGTTTTTCGAGAGCGATAATTCCAATAACAACACTCCTATGAGAATGCCAGCCATGCAACAGATGATGCCGCAGGCGTTGATGAATAGAATGCGAAAGATGAAATAAACTTAAAAAAATGAAGTTATGGATGTATATAATGAACATCGGAATCCTAACAGCCGGTGGTGTTTGTCCAGGTGTAAACAACATTGTGAAGACTCTTACCCTGTACGAAAACTCTCAAGGCAATCGCGTATTTGGTTTTAATGAAGGTTTCAAAGGTCTGAACCACAACCTTCGAACGGATCTTAATAGACAGAAAGTCGAAGATGTCCCCGGGTCTATTTTGCGTGTATCTTGTGAACCAGTAAATATTAAAAAAAGTAAAAACAACTTGTCTGACCTGGATCGTTTGTATTGCATTTGCGGTAATGAATCTATGAAAAGTGCCGCTAAGCTCGCCATGAACGACACGATCGATACGAATGTTATCGGTATCGCCAAAACTATCTTCAATGATATTCCTGGTGTGGAAGCTGTTGGGTTCCAGACTGCCGTGCAGGAGTTCGCTACTTACATAGATTACGCCTACACGGAAGCTTCTACCACAAATTCGATTGTCTTTTTGGAAACACCTGGAAACAAAGAGTCTCTCCTCTCCACAAATGCGGTGTACGCTAAATATTCAAAGGTGACGGACATCATCAACAGTCAGACTGTGAACAAAATCTCTATGCGTCAGATTCAGAACAACGCAGAAACGAATGGCTTCGCTGTCGTTGTAGTCGCAGAGGCTTGCGACTACAAAGAGGTAATTGACTATCTGAAGAAGGAGACGGACAATGAAGTTAAGGTGATGAGCCCAGGATTTGTAATCCGAGATGTGAACGCCTGTATTTACGACAGCATTCTTTCTGTGAAGGTGGCTAAAGAGGCATTCATGGATGCTCAAAAAATGAAAAACTTCATTCGTGGTGGTGACACTAGGATTCTGTTTGAAGACTATATTGAGATGGTTTAAGCGGCTTAAAGTAATGAATCGTAAACCCTGTGTGGGAGAGTCCCACCGTTATACCAAAGGTTAGTCACATAACCGAGATGCGCCGTTCTTATAGCTCAGTTGGTTAGAGCGTGGTGCTTATAACGCCAAGGTCACGGGTTCGAGCCCCGTTGGGAACATCGTTTTAGATGCATTTGCTTTGTGCATGTAAAACTTTAGTACCCCCACTTGACATCTTGCATCGTCGCGTTTTTGTTTTGTCTTGAAATGAAATTTTCTTGTCCATGATCTCTGTGTCCTATTGTGCTCATGTGAGATCTGTCTATGCGCATATAGTCTCTTAGATCCTTGTAGAAGACTCGAGCACCTTCAGCTATCAGATCTTCGTGTTTCATATCCACGTGGTTGTCCATCGGGTAGAAGTATTTGATGTATTGTTTCATGTTTGGGACATGCACCAAATAACATTTTGTGCTCGATATCCATTTCACTTGTTCGATCTCAGTCTCTTCGTTATGATACGGGAGTCTTGACAGACAGTGAAAGAAACACATTTCAAAGTCGTCACCCTTTTTGTCGATGACATCTTGAATTTGATTGTACAACTCTTTCGATTTCACAATGACATTATCTTCAAAAATGACCGCGTATTTCAACCCCTGATCAAGACACCTTTCATAAAACTCCATGTGACCCATGAAACAACCGATCGCCCCCATGTTAAAATAGGTGATGTCAGGTCTCTGCACCTCCGAGTTGTAATGCATTTCGACAGCCTTTTTGAAGTATTTTGGTTCGATCCGATCTTCATACTCTCTCGCGGTCTCTATGTTTCTGGTATCAGGTCCATAGATGACTTCGATTGGTATGCTCGCGTCGTGGTTTTTGAAGAATCGTTCTTGCCTCAACTTCTCTGTCTTCATCGTCAGAAGGAAGCACTTATACTGATACTTTATCTTCATGCCAGCGATGATGTACAAACTGATGATGAACAAGATGAAGAATGCTATCATACCTACTTAAGAAATACATTTTAAATTTAGACAATGGATGACATCATAAACCCGATTGGATTGGTAAGTTCAATTCTCATCACCATCATGTTTGTCCCACAAGTAGTTCATGTATACAAAACCAAAGACACTCACGCGATCAACTATACATTTTTGTTCATGAATCTTCTCGCGAGTGTCATGGGTCTCGTATACTCAATCTATTTTTCTGTGGTCCCGATGATAGTAGCCAACACATCAGCTGGTCTTTTCAGTGTCTCACTTGTAAGTATGAAGTACGTAAACGAGGTTAAAGAGGAGAAACGAAATATTGACAGAGAAGCACCGGCTCTCATAGTGTAGTTGGTCAACACTGTGGACTTTGAATCCACCACCCCTGGTTCGAATCCAGGTGGGAGCTTCCATCCCCCCTTAGCTCAGTTGGGAGAGCAGTGGACTGTAGTTCCAAGGGTCATTCGTTCGATTCGAATAGGGGGGATCCATTCTTTCATAGCTCAGTTGGTAGAGCGGCAGACTGTTAATCTGTAGGTCATCGGTTCGAACCCGATTGAAAGAGAAACAAACTTAAAAATACTAAGCTTAACAAAAGTAATGTCAACTGTTGTTAAGCTTTTGTTTGCACCCCTGGCGTCTAGGAAGAGTAAGCCAAACAGACCACGTTCGTCGCTTCTCGATCACCCCCCGCCTCCAGTTGATGTGAATAGTGAATGGAAGTTTGGCCCCTATTCGTGGAAGGCGACAGTTGAAGCCGTCGACAGTGATGGTGTTGTCGACAGGACATTCATCGGATTTAGTCAAAATATGAATATCACAGACAGGACGAAAGATGCATGTGATAGACACAAAAGTGAAGGCACTACCTGTGGAGAACCTCAGATGGCCATGAAGGGTGGGGAATGTGACGAAGTCATCTTCATGAAAATTAAAAATCACGAGAATCTCATCAACCTTACTAAACCCATGTTCTAGTCGGTGAGAAAGTTGTACGCGGCAGCTCCCGCCATGAGCGTTCCCGCCCCCTTGAAAGAGCGTGTAATCTGATACAGAATGAGAGATACTGTGACAAGACAACAACCCGCAGAAATCAGACCGATCCCGATCGTTTTTCCGGGCAGTGGATTCAGTGTGCTGTCCGCGTGATCTTTGGGGTTATAATGCACTGGAACTGTTTCACCAGCTTTTAATTTGACTGAACTACTCTTTCCATTTGATATACCCTCGTAGCTTTTACCGTTGACATCATATCTGTATTCTACGTTGCAATCGTAGTATATTCGCCCCTCTTTATTTTTTGTCTTTGTGCAGTCGGCACTATTGTATACACCGGTGACCCTCGATGTATACTTTGGTTTTCTCGACAGTAACGCGACCCCCGACGTGCTCATCGACGACGCGACGAAAATTGCGATGACCAGTCGAAATAACGCGATACTGCGACCAATCTTGTTCCCCGTATTGATGATGTTATTCATCGTTACTGTATGTGCATATTTTTAATTCACATCTTGCAACATTTGTAACCCCACCTGACCCAATCCTTTGGAGCTTCCCCACCCTCACTGATTTCAAAATCTACGCGGGTCAGGACTTCGGTTGGGTGACACTTTACCCTTCCGAGACCTTTGACTGGATCTATAGTGGCGTTGATTTTCTCCTTCAAGGCGTCTGTTGCGGTAACATTTTCACCACTCGTTCTGGTAAACTTACCATGTCTCATAGAATGTCTTAACTCCCTCGGACCTTCTCCTTGCGAAGCCAGAAATGGAGTCCACTCTGTATACTTCATATCCTTACAGGGCCCAAATACTGGCCTTTTGAGGCATTTATATTGGAAGTTTACGAGTTTTGGGTCGGGGTTATAATCCGCCGTCAAAGGGGAGTTGGGGTCTGATCTTATGTTGAACTCCTTACCCAATATGGAATCTTCCCACACGGGCTCGATCATATTGATCGGGAATGTTTTTGCAGCCCCATCCTCACCAAACTCTCCAGCTCCAACCGCTTCAAAGTCGCAATCCATGACGACTGAGCTTTCATTTTCCAAGGGCCCCTTCTCTGACTTTTTACCCGAAAGCGCTCTTGTCTTCTCATCGGTGATTGAACTCGTAGAATCACCGTCTACTCTCACCCTGTTATCAGAGTCCCACTCCCATCCCTCAGACCCCGTCAGACACTTATACAGTTGCTTGTAATTATCATGATACGATTTGAATTGATGTCTGTAGTTGAGTGTGGTTCCGGTCACTTCGTCAGTCTTTGGCTTGATGATGTCCCGTGTCTTAGAGAACTTCTCACTTCTAGTATGGAATGAGTTCAACGCGTCATCACCACAGTCAATTTTTAAAGGATCTTTATCAAATAGATTCGTCCAAGCGTTTTCTCTATATTTAATCCAATTGATGGTATTGGGGTCTTCACTTATGTTGTCAACCGCTTTGATGGTTTTTTCCAAGCCGCGAGTGCCACTGAACCATTTCTGGTTTTCGATGAGAGAGTAGCTATCCGGACCCATATTGGGTAAGACGGATCCCCTGTCTGGCCAAGTCAACGCGGATTCGACGGGACGCCTTCTGTAATACGCTCCAGATGGAAAATATGGCAACTGACCAAATCCCACTGAGGATTCTTTGCGTGTCTTAAAACTCACACTCCTCGGATCATCATACGCTGCAAGTTCTGACTCCATCTCTTCTTCCATCATTTTCAAGTAGTCATCACGGGCTTCCTTCTCCAAATCTTTCGTCTTCTCTTCTGACCCCGCGAAGTACAAACCCGCACCCGCGGTTCCTGTGAAGGAAAGTATCATGAGGTAAGATACACAGCACACCAGTAATATATTGAGAGCTGTCCCCATTTATATTTAAGGAGATTAAAATTTTGTGCTTTCTTTATCTGGTCCAATAGTGATGGGTGGTGCTTCAAGTATCTCAAGTTCAAATGTGTCTTCTTTTACTTGAGATGGTTTAACATACGCTATGCGGCAATCATTCGCTCGGAGTACTGGGTTGCCACTCTGCTGTGGCACGACAATGGGTTTACATAAAAGTGCGAACATCTTATACTTCTTCGATCCCACCGATGTAATATAGACTCCGATTAATTTTTCGTAAAAGATTCTTATTTTCCAGATACGCCACCCTCGGTCCGCGAATAAACACACCCTCAGTTTCCAAGCGTATATGCATATACTGTGTGCTATTATCCCGACAATAATTCGATCTCTCCCTGATGTTGTCGTCCGAATCAACGTAACAGTCAATCACGACGTCGAGGGGTCCCAAATGCTCAACCACAGATTCGAACGTCTCTTTCGATCCCTCGACAGATAAGGGTAAAAACGTGATCATGACACGGGGTTTTTCCATTTGTGAAACCATCCTTCGAGCGTCCGCGTAATTTTGGGAGATGTGCAATCGATGATCTTCTCGCAATCTCCAACCAAGTTTCGTTCCGACGGCTCTCAGAGAACTCGGAGTGACAATTCCTAACGACATTATTGTACTTTTAAGTCGCTCCACCCTTTTAAACTTATTTCACTTTCCTCACACCAGGGGTACACCTCATCACCCACAAAATGTAACGCCTGCGTTCCAGCGTCGATGCACTGGTCACAGATACTCTTATTGTCATCGATGATGAGACCGATGTTGAGGGCGCGACAGATATCAGACTTTTTCACTTCGTGGGGGGTGTAACTGTTGGTGAGAATAACATCATCAAAAATTCCGGGGAAGTAATGATCAATCCACAGTTCCGTCTCGTCTCGCACGACATCCTGACGACCTGTGACCACATACATTTTCTTAGCTTTTCCCTTTAGCATATACATGGCTTTTTGGGAGCCGCGCATTGGTGTGAGTTCCATGAAGGCTTTGGATTGGTAAAATTCTCGAACCATTCGTTGTGATGTTACTTCATCTATGTCAAATATCTCTCGGTATACATAATTATACTTTGGTTTACGTATAGTCTGCATGTGATATTTGGCCATTGGTTTGAGAAAGTGTACCAAGACTTCATCGATATCGATTGCCACCCTGTTCATTTATTTATTACAAACATTATTCATAGTCCCTAATTGCCACACCCACGGGAAAACGAGGCACATTTAACGCAGTCAGGTTTTGGAAACGAACCGTCAACATCTTTCCCATAAACTTCTCACGACTCCTGTATTGCTCTTCACGTTGCAAAATTGTTCCCTCCGGTCGAACTGTAAACTGATGTCCATCACCGTTCTTGCACACCCAAACGACAGCGTCCGCGTCACGGCCATGCCCCGTCTTGGCACCGACAATCTCATATTCTTCCGTCTGGAAGTCTTTGTGCTTGAGAAGATAGTTGCTTCGCTGTCCAACTTCATAGACACTCTCACGGTCCCGAATCATCGTACCCTCGTAACCCTTTTCCACGTGTTCTTTGTGAAACTTGGAAATCTGAGACTTCTTCTTCACTAGAGTCGTATCGACATATTCATAGAGAGGATTCTTCAGTCTTCTGAGATGTTTCCAGCGCTCCTCAAAGGTCATGTCAAGTTTGTCGAGGTCAAAGTAATCAAACACGTAAAACTTGAGCTTGAGTGGATCAGTCTTGAAAAGACTCGTGAGCTCTTCAAAGGTGAGATTCGGATCGTAACACTCTCCGTCAAGATACTGACCCTTCTTGAGACCCTTTCCAAACACTTCAGTTCCAGGGATAATCTTCCCAGTCCTCGAAATACCACCCTCGTGGGAGACCAAGAGACGAACACCGTCCAGCTTGGGCTGCACGTAAAAGGGTTCAGAGATGTAACTCCGTCGATCTTCCCATTTGTTGGCGAGCATGGGCAACACCTGGTTACACTTTGTGTGTTCATTGTTCCACATCGTCCGAGCTCGCATGACTGCCTTGTCGTAGCCAGTCTTCACACTGGTCCTCGACTCAGTAAACTTCTCACTTCCAACGATGCCAGATTTCTTCACGATGTCCGCCGTGCCGTTCTTCAAATCTTCGACGATGATGTCGATGTAACGGTCACGGTTGTTCTTGTCTTGTCGGATGAGACGTTCGAAGCGCTGCATCTGAATAGTTTTATAATCTCAGCTTTATATAGATGTCTTCTTTGCCAGTGGTAAACTATGGGAGATTGGAGCGACTTAGGCCTCCAGAAAGCAAAACTTTACCAATGAATTTGAACACCTTTTGTGTGATTTTCATTGTCATATGTATTTTATGTTTATATAAGAGGTCCTCTAATATTAGTCAGAGAAGAAGGAGGTACAAAACATTAGATGGATATTTAGATGATAAAAAGGACTAGTTACTCTACGGCGTCTACAATCTTATACTTCAGACAGTCACTCGGGGAGAGATAGATGTCCTTCCGCATCAACTTTTTAAACTTCCTCTCCGGAATCTTCGTCTTGGACAGATACATCTTCTTCAACATCTTCATAAACTTTGTGCTAGACTTTAGCTCATGCTTCAACTCCTGGAAGTTGCCCCACATTTCAGTGGAAATCTGATGAATGAGGACATAGGCATTCTTACCCATACGCCTCTCATGGCCACCCAGTAGCATGAATGTAGCGGCACTGCAACACGACCCCTGCGCGATCGTGACCACCTTGATGCGAGAGGACTCGATGACATTCATCATGGTCATGCCCGCGAAAATACAACCTCCATCACTCATGATATGAACCCTGATGACCGGTTTGTATCCAACGAGTTCAGCACTTCTTTTAAGAAGTTCAATCTCCAACTTCTTAAACGCCTCAACGAACTCAAGAGCATTTTCACGATCAACATCCGCGTAGAAGAGGATTTCGTTTCCGATGACTTTGACACACTCAGATTCTTCAACTTCTTCTTCCTTCGTAGACATTCTTCAGAGCCTTCTTTACTTTTGTTACGTCCCTAGACTTTAAACTATTTCCCACTGCCAGATGGTTGATGACGTCAAAGTCTTGCGGTGAAATTCCATAGTCAATGAGTTTACTTAGGTCCCCCTTTTCCGCATATTTCTTGAGGAGACACAATTCCTCCACTCCAAGACCCAATCTCGACTTTTTCTTAATCTCCTCAAACTTCTGCTTCCTCATCTTGTAGTTTCCCAACTTTGTCCAACAACTCCCGGGTCGAATCTTTTCCCTATCCAAGGGCTCACCGAGAGAGTGTTTGGGTATTGTCAACGCGTGCAAGACAAAATACGGCATGAGACCCCAAGTTCCGTGTGTGTAGATGTGAGAATCGTAAAAGTCTGCGTCAGAGAAGGATTTGGTAATCCTCTCCACGTCGACACCTTTAGAGTTGACATAGTTTTCCTGAAAAATGTCCCACACGTGACCATGTTCAGATATACTGTCGTGAATTTGAATGGGGTTCGTGTCACACAAAACATCCGCGATGAACTCTTTCGGTGTTTTGAAATCGTCCGTCGCGTCATATCCATCGGAATATGTGAAGAAGGTTCTGATATTCCCGTTACAGCTGGTCGCGGCTGCTTCAATTCGAGGAGTCACTTTGTCCACGAGTGTGAGGAGAGCCTCAGGTTTATGTTTGGGAATGAACACAGTCTCAAAGTTGGGATACATGCACATGTTTGTGGTCGTGATCAATAGGGATCCACGTGAAATCCTGTCACCATCAGAAACCTTTTCCACGATGGGTTTGAATATGGGATCGTAGTCATCGATGTATACGTGTTTAGTGGAAGGTCGTATGAAGGGGAGGAACAGACACTTCGTCTTCATGTGTTCGGGTAAGAGCTCAACAGAGTTGAGACCCTCTAGAACCTCTTTCAGGATGAAGGATTTACCCACCCCGATGGCTCCACAGATGAACACATTCTTCCCTTCCCTAATATATTTACGAATCAGTTCAATCTTCTTCGTGTGAATCGTATAAACTTTTTCCAATTTTTTTTGTGCAACAACTTTAATGAAGGAGTCCATCGATGATCTTACTAATCAAGCCATAGATTTAGTGCTTGAGAATGACGCACTACATAAACGTATCGTAGAACCTTTAAAAAGGAAAATTTTACCATACGTGGCATGCACGGTTGTGACGAATCTTGTCATGTTTATGCTGCTCCTTTACCTTGCTCGACGTCTGACTGTTCTTCAGATTCAGACTTAGAATCTTCAACCTCCATTTCCAACTCTTCCTCCTCCTCATCGTCAGAGGGTGCAATCATTTTACCAAATCTTTCGAAAGGTGTGTTCACAGTGATCGCTCGAATGGGTTCTATCGTCTTGGGAGGCTTCAAGAAAGGAATCGGCCTCACAAAGAGAATTTCGGGTTTTGTAAACTTACCCTCATTGGGATACTCTTTCTCGAACTCAACCAGTATGTGCTTGGGTATCGGAGGGGACTGTTCGAGAAGGCCATCGTAGGTCGCTTTACATTCCTCGACAAACTTTAATCCCTCCTTCTTACGCTCCTCACGTGGCAGTGAGAGCTGTAATCGAATGTTTCTGGACAGGATTCCGTGACCCAACGCCGCAGTTCTGTGTTGCTCTTTTAGTTCGTTGATTTTTAAGAACTGCATAACGGTCGCGATGAGACCGGCAACGAGATTCATACCACCGATGATAGCCGGTGCGGAACCGCGTATCCCTTCTGGTAAAGTGCTTTGAGCAAAGTTAGCGGTGCCAGTGATGGTCGATAACACGATGACGGGGAGGTTAAAGTTCAAACTCATCCTCTTGAACATCAAGAACGCTTTGTGGTGCATATACCGGTAACAAGCCGATTGCTCACCCCACTGACGCAGGATGTTTTCGTGATATTCATTCCACATTTCCTCCATAATAATTTCTGAGCTCATCTTATAATAGATGAATATAATATTCGCGATTCACTTTGTATTTCTCGTCTGGATATTGGTCACTCCTTTCCTCAATGATAGGAGAAACCTAGAGTTTTACTCCATGGTCATTCCCTTCATCTTCTACCACTGGTCTGTGAATGATGACACGTGTGCTCTGACTCAGGCGGAAATGGCCATCACTGGTAAACACAAAGACGAAACCTTCATGGGACGGGTGGTGGGACCCATCTATAAGATGGAGGAGAACGACGTCAACAAGATGACGAAGACTATGTTCTTCGCACTCTGGGCACTCGTCCAGTATAGACTCGGACACTTCAACATGTTTGTTGAGGACCTAAGTAAAATCCTGAAAGGTAAAAAGATCTAAGTCAACATGAACACCAAGATTCAAGCGGAGATTTATAACCTCAATTATAGAAGACATGATCTATATGATTCTTACGTAAAGACCTGTCACGTATATAGAGAAAAGCTTGACTACTTGTCTAAATGTATGGAACGTAATCGTTGTGCATTCAGAGAAGAAGTTTTACTCAGAAGAATATCTTACCTCGAGAGAGACTATGACGCTTTGAGGGAGGAGCACGACGCGAAGATGTGTAGGCTTTCGAAACGGATCAACTCACTTCTTCGAATTCTTGACTAACTCCTGGACACGTAACAGGTTTCTTTTGATAGCTTGAATGTGCTTGTTCACTTTGATGAGATTCATGAGTTGCCTGTTTGGTAACACGGGCTTACTTCGGTTACGAGTCTGAGTTTTCCGCAGTCTATTCCTGGCGTTTCGAATTTGCTGGGATGTTGGCATTGTACTATATACGGTGAAAAAAAGAATGTGAAAATTGTGCCGTTTATCAAACGATGGTGAAAAAAGAATGTGAAAATTGTGCCGTATATCAAACTTCAGGTTTAGGGTAAATCTTTAGGTTTTCGTACTAAACCCTAATCATGCCGTAAATCAAACTAAGCATTTCATTGGTTGATTGATTTCATGAACCAATCAGATAACGTAATTATGGGAGGGGTCTCATGAGAACATATAAATTTCATAACATACGAAATTTCGGATCGTAGTGCCGGATCGTATGGAAAACAAAAAACGCTCATAACTTTTCAGCGCTTCCGAATTTGGAGCAATGGATAGTGGCAATCGACAGAGGGGCTGGAAGGGCCTTGCCCCATGAACGTAGTGACCTAGGGTTCTGAAAATCGTGATGTTAAAGACTCATGGTACCCATTCTAAAGGTACATAAAGCCTGTGAGTGATGAATGGGTAATGATACGAGCGAAGTTTCTAGGACTCGTTACGATATTGGTAAGTTTAGTATGTTCCGAAACGATATACAAACAATATACCAACTATCGTTACAGAATCGTCCTGATCTATTACATGAACAGAGAGAGAATGGCCATACGAATGGCAGAACATGAATTCGTGATGAACGTATTACGAACGAAGTGTGAAGTTCGTGACGCAATCTTAAAATGCATACGAGCACCATTTTCAATTACGGGGGCTATAGGGGGAATAGTTGAAAAAGGCGCTACGACTGTAGAACATGTCTCGGTCGACATGTTCACGATTGTCGAAATTTTGATACGATCACTGAGCATACTTTTACAGACTATAGGACCATACGTCTTGGCAATTATTGTGGTCATTGCCTGTATACGACGAGTTAAATCTTAGGAACGTATTTGAACCTGTCGAAAAAGTGTGTTGTGCACTTGAAGTTGTCGTAAAGAATCATACATAATGCATCGGCAATGTCGTGCTTCCTTTCGTAGGGAATCTCAAAATTTGTATACCTTTCGGCAATCGAAGTTGTTCTCTCTTTTCTCTCTTCATAGTTCAGATGTTTGATACCGAAATGAGTGTGCATGCTAACGGGATGAACGAGTGTAACTTTATCACGAAACATGTAATGTAAAAGTATTTCTATATTCGTGAATCCTCCGGGTGGTTGTCTTTCAATGAGTATTTTCTCAGCTGAATCAAAAATTGCCTGATGATCTTCTACGAATAGAGGAACTAAATCAACCATGTCATTCGACCTCAAGTACTTATAGTCTTCAAGACTAACTTTCTTTATGTACTCAACTTTTATCGACGGACCAGTCAGGGACTCGGCAAGAACAAGACCCATATTATGATATCCAATGTCGATAGCCAACACGAGCATCTTTAATTGAAGCAATCAACCTCTTTAATTTAAATCTCAGTACTTGTATATGAAGAACAAGACAAAGACACAGATCATGTGGATCGTGCTGTTTGCTCTGACGATCCTCGTGGCTTACATGTGGTACAACCCAAGAGTCGTCACCGTAAAGGATTACGTCGAGAGACCCTTACCACTTCCACCTAGACCTCCTGTCATGATGCCGAGAAGGGAACCAGAATTCCGTGGTCCTCCAATCAAGCAATACAAACCTGGATTCATGCAGCAGATGGGGATTTTGACGAACAACGAGGGAGAGACGTTACCCTTGTATGGAAAGGAGGTTAGGGGACGTCGGGACAGGTACCATTACTACACGACGACCGGTGGTGAAAACCTTTATCCCATTCCATTGAGCCACAACTCTAGAGACTGTATGGACGATATTGGATGCCAGGAATTATATGGAAATGAAGCAGTCTCAGTAACAGGTAAGACTGATCCATTCACGGTGAATATGTATAGAACTGATAACTTTTTTTAATCCGAACTAGATGCCGTTCGTCTTTGCACATCTTTAGCTATACGAGAGGTGCTCGAGCTGCATGATGAAAGGAAGCAGCAACACGCGGCCATCATCGGGGGTGTCTTGAACGGCATCTTCAAGATCATATACATACAGATGATGAGGCAAACCACAGTGACAACGTAGCCGGCCAGTTCACCGTCCTGGAGTGGAGCGTCAGAAGTGGGAAGTAGGTGGGACATGGGAAGCATGGCGGAGACACTACCACACATGGTCGTGAGCACCGTCGTCGGTAACGTGAGGACATCCATTATACTTATATATGAGTTTTTATTATGTCATACTCCCTCCCTTGAGATCCTGATATCCTGCTCAATTTTGACTTTCTATTGATCAAGTCAAGAATCGTTTCGTCGTCTAAGTTTCTCATAAACTCGATTTTCGTCTGCATATCATCCAATTGAGTCGTCTCTTTTCTTGCCTGAACATACGGCCATGTATGTTTCCTGAGTGCACTGACCTCACCTTCGAGACTCCTGATTCTCGGAAGTAAGACTCGATGAATCAACATTCTCAACTCGATGATATCGTTCATTTGGTATACACACGTTTTTTATCTTTATACAAGGTAGGATGTCTCTTCCCCAAATTAAGAGGGATTTCATAAAGAAACTCGTCGGTGGCCTTAACAGTGTGATGGAAATAACGCAATTAGCAAACCGTATAGGTATCGCACCCAGAAATGATAATGAAATTTTCATTAAGAAACACTTCCTCATTCAGTCTGATGATGGATCATTCCAGGTGCACAAAGTTAGATTTCGTATGGGTGTGAGTGCACTTGATTTCGATACATTAACTGAAATTTTGATATGCCTCGACAAGAATGATGTGACTTTAAGTAAAGTATACGATGAGTCGACTGTGGATGTACTAAGTTTAAATGGCGAAGAAATGAACTACATACAACTTATCAAATCCGGTGACTTGGTGACTTTCATGGATTTAATTCTGTATTGATAGTATATGCAGTATCGTGATTTAAAAAATAAGGCGAAGAAGTTGGGTCTTCGCGTGACGAAAACCGTCAAGGGTAAACGTGTAAAGCTCTCAGCCAAAGAACTTCGGTCGAAGATTAGCATGAACTTTGAGAACAGTGTCAAGAACGCACAAAGAGTGATCAAAATCTGTAAAACGGTCGTGCTTCCCACCCCGGCTCCACCCCCGGCACCGGTGGTTCGTTCGAGGTGTGGGCCTCCCCCACCACCCCCTCCACCTCCTCCCACGAGACCGGCCATCACTAACGCCAGGGCTAAGTTACTAGCTGAGCTGAAGACGGCGATGGTCAGGAAAGGTTTGAGGAATAAAATCTAAAGTACTATAAATGGCGGCAATTCTTCTACTGTGTTGCTGCTGTATGTCTTCTTCGGCGAGTGGGGCCTTTGCCACTGGGGTCATTCCAGGGACGAGTCCACACCTCGAAAAAGTTATTGACTTGAAAAATGCGAGAAAGTATTTAGACTTGTCAAATGAGATGAGATTACTGGGAATGGAACTTCCAACAGAATCTGAAATTACGAGTGATGACCTTGTCGTGAGAAACAAGATGATTGATATATTTGGGAAGTTACAAGAAAAAGCACCGTCAGTCTGTGCCTTACATACGAAGTTTGCTTCTGAAGAGTACAAAACTTCTGTGAAGGAGAAGTTGAAGTATTACAATAGGGAGGGGAATGAGAGCATCCTAACTTTCAAGGGTATGAAAGATTGGAAAGACTACGTTGAAGAATATCTCGAGCCCACTGATGAGATGAAGGTGTTATACCGGAACATGGACAAAAGTAAGTCGAATTCTTGCTCGATGAGGAGTTTAGACGATGACGGTAAATGTATTCCATTTAGAAGAGTTGAAGTCGCCGTCGAAGAAAACAAAGATCCCTGCACAGACCTCAAAGAAATGTTGGAGCTCGGTCCTACAGAGCTCACCGACCTCATAATGAAGGAGAAGTAAACACTAGACCAAACTTCTTAGACATGAACTTTTCAACTTCCCGGAAAGATGGAAAACTCCAGAGATACCAACGTGACCAAAAACCAGCACTGTTGATACCGCTCATTTTCCAATCTTCTTTGTCACTGAGGGTAACCGCAAGCATTCTGTTTTGAATCTTTTTGGGACTTCTCTCAGCTATCGTGCTTTTAGGAATCTGTCCCCCGTGTCGAAGCACGTAGGAACGCATACGTGAAGGATTCTTGTGTTTGGTGTAGTCGGAATATCCACGTGCACCAAAGTCAACAGTCCTGCCGTCTTCTAACGTGGCCCTAAATTTCTTTTTGGGATTAGGGCTACGAGTAATCTTGACGCGCATACTTATAATACGCTTTTAAAAAAATTTACATCTTGCAGGATTTGCACCCATACTTCTCCTTCTTGGGGAGGAAGAAGAGGTGCTCATCACCACGCTTGACACGGTAGAGGTGATCGTACATGTGGAGGAGGGCGATGGCGATGGCGAGGCTGGAAACCACGACACCGTTCATCTTGCGGGAAGACCACGCGTAGCCGATGATGATGGCAACGAGGACCATCTGAACAACGGTGAGCTTGGGGATGGCGGGAATCGAGAAACGAACGTTGACGTTCTTGACCTCCTCAGTAGGCTCGGGCTCAAGGGGTTCGGTATAACCAGGCATTTTATTATCTACTGAGAAAATAATGTGGAAGACTCTCCTGTTGGTGCCCACCTTGATGGTCGTCTATGACTTTTTCAAACTTCCCATAGACACCCTATACTTTCAAAACCCTATGAGGCCACTATGTGGAATCAAGAACACATTCAGAGACTTGATCCATTTCAACTCGGAGTGTTCCGTCAAGAACTACCCGGGCCTCATGTTGATCAAGTTCCACTTTGACAAAATAAAGAAGGAGTTCGAAACCATCCACCCTTCTCTGAAGAAGACCTACTACCACGATATCAGTCCGTGGTTTGAAAAGAATGACGACTACTACTTTTACAAGATTGATAACTTTCCAATGTTGAACAGTCTTGTGCGGCAGATTCCATGTATAAACACCAAAGTCGCCGCGTTCGCCGTGAGTGAAGGACCCATGAGGTTGTATCCACACCGAGCAGAATCAAATCGTCTCCTGAGATATCACATCACCATACAAACTGGTGGTGAATGCACCCTCTACACAGAGAATGGCTCACATATGCACGAGGAGGGAGAGGAATTCATATTCGACCACTCGAGGTATCACGAACTTGTGAAGACCGGTGAGGGGAAGAGGGTGGTTCTCATTCTGGACGTCAACAGGTGAGATGATCTCGACACACCGCTATATACATGTCACTCCCACCTATGAGTTCGAGGGTTCTGTCTTCCACAGTGCGCTTCGTGAATGGACCTGGAGTTCCATTGTTGCAACGCATGCAGAGCGCGGAAAGCTTAGTCACTTCACACGCGAGGGGTATACAGTCAATAAGTTCTCCAAACTTACATTGAAATGAATCAGCGTCTAGGCCTGCCATGATGACAGACTTGTTCACAGAAAGAATGCATTCGACAAACTTCTTCAACCGTGGGAAAAACTGAGCCTCGTCTATGGCCACGATGTCAGCCTCCTCAAATTCCCTCGTGTTTACGACGTCGAAAAGATCATACACCTTGAGGCATTTGAACTTGACGTTATCGTGCGTCTTCAAGACTTCATCGGGAGATCTCGTATCCTTCGCTGAGTTGATGACGAGAATCTTCTTTCCGATGACCTTCAGGCGCTTAAGTCGCCGAATGAGTTCAGAAGTTTTACCTGAAAACATATTTCCCATAATAATCGACAGACCCATCCCCACTGATTATTATTATCTCGTATTTTTTATATGATGGAAGTTCACAGGGCAATGTTCAACGGTCACGCTGGATATTACAACCCTCGAACAGGGCGCGTCAAATTTGGGAAGTGCATCTACCCGAGCATAGAGGTGGCGATAAAATATCTCAAGCCAAAGTAAGATGAACAAATTTGTCAGTTCTACAGCGCTTACTATGTCAGTATCTTATATCCTAACAAATGTTCAGAACCGTTCAAATTTTAGAAAGGAATATGTGATACCACTCATAGCTCTTTTAATGACAAAATACATTGTTGGTGATTTCGATATGGGTTATACCTGGACGTTAAATGATGTTGTTTTCGTTTCATATGTTTTATTACTATCATATGTGGTGGTAAGATTTTCTAAGTAAAGGGTAAGATGCCTCTGAGCGATGCTCAGATTACCAAGAAGGTTGGGGAACTGCGTAAATCTGAGGGCAAGATTTACGCACCTCTCAAATATTTCAGGGGGCTCACCACCTTGGGTCAGGTCGAGACCC